>Ga0075370_10001339_pt1 | contig 10598 bp, 7 predicted proteins | sample EndMethybrTD3035_FD_71398 | JGI IMG/M metagenome (GOLD analysis project Ga0075370, IMG submission 71398) | Populus endosphere microbial communities from Tennessee, USA - Endosphere MetaG P. TD hybrid TD303-5 | ecosystem: Host-associated > Plants > Roots > Endosphere | place: USA: Tennessee... | reverse complement strand
CGATACCGGATCGCGCTTGTCGTCGCCGACACGGCCGGCCGCTGGCCGCTGCTCGAGGATCTGACGGCCGACTTCGTCTATCTGCGGCTGCATGGCGACAAGGAGCTGTATGCAAGCGGCTACAGCGACGCCGCGCTCGACCGCTGGGCGCAGCGCATCGACACCTGGCGCAGCGGCGGCCAGGTGCCCGACGCGCGTCTCGCCTCATCCGATCCGGCACCGATGCGAAGCGCCCGCGATGTCTTCTGCTATTTCGACAACGACGTGAAGGTGCATGCGCCGTATGACGCGGCGCATCTGGCGCAGCGCCTCGGCCAGCCGAACGGGCTGGACAAGAAGGGGCAGTTCGCGATGCCGGCCGGCTTCGACGAGTCCGACGACAAACGCGGCGAAAGGAGCGGACGCCAGAACCCGCCGCGCAAGCGGGTCACGAGCCCGGGGCCGGCGCAGACGCCGCGGCCGCGCGGCCGTCCTGCTGCCAGTCGCCGCCGAGCGCCTTGACCAGCAGCACCGCCGTCAGCATCTGCTGGCCGCGCAGCTGTGCCGCCTGACGTTCGCTGACCAGCAGCGACTGCTGTGCGCTGATCACATCGAGGTAGGTTGTCGCACCGCCTTCGTAGCGCGCCGTGGCCATCTCGAGCACACGCCGGCTCGACGCCACCGCAGCGCCTGCCTGGTTCGATGCCCGCTCGAGCGCCGCCAATCCCGTGATGCCGTCCTCGACTTCCTGCATTGCCAAGAGCACGACACGCCGGTAGTTCGCGACCGTGGCCGCGTGCCCGGCCTGCGCGAAGTCGACGTTCGCGCGAATCCTCCCGCCGTCGAACAATGTCTGCGTCGCCGCGACGCCCACCGACCACAGCAGGCTGGGCGCATCGAACAGCGTTGAAATGGTGCGACTGTCGACACCGATGCTCGGAGCGAGCGTCACGCTCGGAAAGAATGCGGCCTTCGCGACGCCGATCTGCGCATTCGCGACAGCCATGGCGCGCTCGGCCGACGCAACATCGGGCCGGCGTTCGAGAACATCCGACGGCACGCCGAGCGGCACGGCTGGCGGCACGAGCTCGCGCAACGCCGGCTCGATCGAAAACGACGGCGCCGCGGTGCCCGTCAAGGTGGCGATCGCATGTTCGAACTGGCTGCGCTGCTTGCGCAGCAGGTCGACCTGCGTCAGCGTCGAGTCGAGCAGCGCCTGCTGCTGCGCGACTTCGAGCCCGGATGTCGCGCCCAGCTCGTGGCGCGCGCTGACGATCTCGAGCGCGCGCCGCTGCAGCGCGATCGAGCGGGCGAGCACGTCGAGCTCGATGTCGAGCGCTCGCAGGTTGAAGTAGTTCGCTGCAAGGTCGGCCGACAGCAGCAGCCGTGTGTTCGCGAAGTCGGCAGCCGATTGTTCGGCCGACGCGTTTGCCGCCTCGAAGGCCCGGCTGACGCGCCCCGCCAGGTCGACCTCGTAGCCGACCGTGAACGAGAGCGCGAAGTCGTTCTGAACCGTCGAGAAATTGGGCGACGCATAGTTGCTGAGCGGCCGGTTCGCCGAGATCTTGAGCCGCTGGGCCCGCGTCTGCGCCGAGACCTGCGGGAACAGGCCGGCCGACGCAGCGTCGACGACCGCACGCGCTTGCGTCAGCCGGGCGCTCGCGACGGCGAGCGTCGGGCTGTTCGCGATCGCCTGCTTTTCGAGCGCATCGAGTTGCGAATCGCCGAAGCGTTGCCACCACGGCCCCTTGTCGGCCCCGTCGCTCGGTGTGCCCTGGCGCCATGGTGCGTCGAGCTTCCAGTCGGCCGGCATGTCGAGCGCCGGCTTGCGGTAGTCCGGGCCGAGCGTGCAGCCGGCCAGCACGAGCGCCGTTGCGATCAGCGCGGCGCGGCGTGCTCTCACGGCACTTCCTTGGCAGGCGGCGCGAGCGAGACGACGTCGCCGTCCGCCAGCGAATCGGACGGGTTCAGCACGATGCGGTCGTTGGCTCCGATGCCGTCGGTCAGCTCGATCGATTCACCGAAATTGCGGCCGATGCCGACGGCGCGCAGCCGCACCTTGCCGCCGGCGTCGACGATCGCCACGCGCGCGCCTTCGCCGCGAAACAGCAGTGCATTGGTCGGCACCACCAGCGTCTTGCTCGCCGCCAGCGGAAGCGCGACCTGCACGTACGCTCCGGGCATCAGCAAGCCTTCGCGGTTCGGCAGCGTCACCTCGACCTGCATCGTGCGGGTCGACGTGTCGATCGCCGCGGCGGTGCGCGCCACCTCGCCCTTGAAGGCCTGCCCGCGCAACTCGGCCTGCGTGACAACGACCGGCTGCCCGGCCTTCACCAGCTGCGAGTAGGACTGCGGCACGTTGATGTAGACCCGCAGCGGGTCGGTCTGCGACAGCATGAAGAGCGCTCGCGCCGTGCCGCCGCCGGCATCGATCAGATCGCCGACATCGACGTTGCGGCGCGTGATCACACCGGCGAACGGCGCGAGCACGCGCTTGAAGCCTTCGAGCTGGCGCAGGCGCTGCACGTTCGCGTCGGCGGCGGCGAGGTTCGCCTGCGCCTGCGCGAGCCCGCTGCGGCGCTCTTCCAGGTCTTGCTGCGACACGACGTCTTTCCTGCGCAGGCCTTCCCAGCGCTCGACGGTGCTCTTTGCAAGCGCAAGGCTGGACGCGGTCTGTTCCCGTGCGGCGATCGCCTGCGTCAGCTGCTGGTCGATCTCGGGGGTTTCGATCTCGGCGAGCAGCTCGCCCTTCTCGACACGGCTGCCGATGTCCTTCGTCCAACGTTTCAGGTAGCCGCTCGCTCGCGCCGCGATCGGCGACTGCACGAAGCCCTGCAGGGTGCCCGGCAGCGCGAGCGATTGACCGGCGCCGGCCGCCTTCGGCAATGTTGTCTTCACGTAGACCTTCGCGCGTTCTTCGGTGCCGGCCTCGAGCGTGCGTGCGTTGGCGATGCGGCTGAGCACCGTGCGGCCGGCGCCGAATGCCAGCAGCACGAGTACGACGAGTGCAACCAGCTTGGCGCGGCGCAGGATCGCGCGGCGCCGGAGCAGTTCGGTGTCGTCGGGCGTTTCCATGTGGATGCCCAGCGCCGCGTGGCGTTGTTCGGTCATTCTTCAGCTCTCCTGCAGAGCGGGCGGCGCGTGCGGTGGCGTCGCACCGGCGTGCGCAGCCGCGCGCTGCGCGAGGCGGCGGTGCACGCCGGCGTACACGACCGGCACGAACAACAAGGTCGACACGGTGGCGAACAGCAGCCCGCCGATCACCGCGCGTCCGAGCGGCGCATTCTGTTCCGCGCCTTCGCCGAGGCCGAGCGCCATCGGGATCATGCCGATGATCATCGCGAGCGCCGTCATCAGCACGGGGCGGATTCGGGTTGCACCCGCTTCGAGCGCAGCCGACAGCGGCGGCACGCCTTCCTGCAACCGCTGGCGCGCGAACGAGACGAGCAGGATGCTGTTGGCGGTGGCGACCCCCATCGTCATGATCGCGCCGGTCAGCGCCGGCACGCTCAGCGTGGTGCCGGTGATGAACAGCATCCAGGCGATGCCTGCCAGCGCGGCCGGCAGGGCGGTGATGATGATCGCGGCGTCGATCCACGACTGGAAATTGATCACGACCAGCAGGTACACGAGCACGATCGCCATCGCCAGGCCGACGCCGAGCCCGATGAACGAACTCTGCATCGTCTGGACCTGCCCGCGGATCGTCACCTGGCTGCCTCGTGGCAGCTTCGGTCGAACCTGGTCGACGAGCTTCTCGACCTCGCCGGCCACGCTCGCCAGATCGGTGCCCTGCACGCCGACGAACACGTCGATTGCCGGCGTGATGTTGTAGCGCGAGACGATGGCCGGCTGGCGGTTCGGCTGCACGTCGACCAGGTTGCCGAGCAGCTGCGTGCTGCCGGAATTCGCGGCGGCCGCATTGCCGGTACCCGCGACCGGCATGTTCAGCAGCGCATCGAGCGAGTCGACGCGGTACTGCGGCGTCTGCACCGCAATGTTGTAGACCACTCCGTTCTGCGGATTCAGCCAGAAGGCCGGTGCAGTCTGCGAGCTGCCGGACAGCGACACCAGCACGTTCTGCCCGACGTTGAACGCCGACAGCCCGAACTGCTGCAGCCGCGAGCGGTCCATCTGCATGTCGAGCGTCGGTGCGTCCAGCCGCTGGTGCACGTGGGCGTCGACGGCGCCGGGAATCTTGCGGATCTGCTTGGTCAGATCGGCTGCGAGTGCGGCGTTCGCCACCTGGTTCGCGCCGGTGAACTGCACGTCGATCGCCGCGGGCAGGCCGAAGTTCAGGATCTGCGTGACGATGTCGGCCGGCTGGAAGAAGAACTCGATGCCGGGAAAGCGCTTCGGCAGCTCCATTCGCAGCCTGTCGATGAATTGCTCGGTCGGGCGATGGCCGTCCTTCAGCGAGATCTGGATCTCGCCGTCCAGCGTGCCGATCGTGCCGGCGTTGCTGTACGACAGGTTGATGCCGCTGTTCGGCACGCCGAGGTTGTCGAGGATCGTCTCCAACTGATCGGCCGGGATCAGCTGGCGGATCGCGGCTTCCACCTGGTCGGCCAGCCGTGCGGTCTCCTCGATGCGCGTGCCGGTCGCCGCGCGCAGGTGCAGGCGGATCTGCCCGGCATCGACGTTCGGGAAGAAGTCGCGTCCGAGCACCGGATACAGGCCGCAGGACAGCAGGCAAAAGCCGAGGAACAGCAGCGCGAAGCCGCGCCGCTTGGCGAGCAGCGCCGACAGCGCGAGCGTGTAGGCGCGCCGAACGCGCTCGAAGCGCGCGTCGAACGCCCGGTACAGACGCTGCAGCGCACTCGGCCGTGCTCCGGCGTTCGCCTGCGCTGCGCCGGCGCCGTGCGAGCTGCGCATCAGCAGCATCACGAGCGTCGGCACCAGCGTTCGCGACAGGATGTAGGACGCGATCATCGCGAACACCACCGCTTCGGCCAGCGGCACGAACAGGAACCGCGCGACGCCGGAGAGAAAGAACATCGGCACGAACACGATGCAGATGCACAGCGTCGAGACGAACGCGGCGACGCCGATCTCGTTCGCGCCGGTCAGGATCGCGTCTTCGAGCGGAGTGCCCATGTGCAGATGGCGCTCGATGTTCTCGATCGTCACGATGGCCTGGTCGACCAGGATGCCGACGGACAGCGCCAGCCCGCCGAGCGTCATCAGGTTCAGCGTTTCGCCGAGCATCTGCAGCACGAGGATTGCCGACAGGATCGACAGCGGAATGGTCAGCGCGATGATCAGCGTGCTGCGCCAGTTGCCGAGGAAGAGCAGCACCATCGCTGCGGTCAGCGCGGCCGCGATCAGCGCTTCGATGACGACGCCTTGAACCGCCGCTTTCACGAACACCGATTGATCGAACAGCGGCGTCAGCTTGATCTCGGCCGGCATCACCTGCGCGACCTTGGGCAGCAGCGCGCGCAGGTTGGCGACGATGTCGAGCGTCGATGCGCCACCGTTCTTCAGCACCGACAGCAGCACGCCGCGCACGCCGTCCTGGCGCACCACGTTGGTCTGCGGGGAGTAGCCGTCGCGCACGTAGGCGACGTCGCGCAGATAGGTGGTCGCGCCGTTGCTGGTGCGGATCGGCAAGTCGTTCAGCCCGGCGATCGCATCGGGCGAGCCGTTCATCTTGACCGTGTATTCGGTCTCGCCGAACTTCGCGGTGCCGGAAGGCAGGATCAGGTTCTGCAGGTTCACCGCGTTGACCACATCGGCCGGCGACAGGCCGCGTGCCTGGAGCGCCTGCATGTCCAGGTCGACCGAGATCAGCCGGTTCTTGCCGCCGTACGGAAACGGCACTGCGACGCCGGGAATCGTGATCAGCTGCGGGCGCAGCGTGTTGACCGCGTTGTCGAAGAGTGTTTGCTCCGGCAAGGTGGCACTCGACAGGCCGAGCTGGATCACCGGAATGCTGGAGGCCGAATACTTGATCACGAGCGGCGGCGAGATGCCTGGCGGCAACTGGCGCAACTGCGCCTGCTCGATCGCCACGACCTGCGCGATCGCGGTCTGGATGTTGGCGTTCGGCTGGAAGAAGACCTTGATGATCGAGATGCCGGCGAGGGACTGCGACTCGATGTGCTCGATGTCGCTGACCGTCGTCGTCAGGCTGCGTTCGTTCTGCGCCGCGATGCGCTGGCCCATCTCCTGCGCCGACAGCCCGCCATAGTTCCAGACGATGCTGATGACCGGGATGTTGATTTCGGGGAAGATGTCGGTCGCCATCTTCAGCAGCGCAAACGGCGTCGCCAGCACGATCAGCAGTGCCATGACGATGAACGTGTACGGGCGCCGCAGCGCCAGCTGGACAATGGACACGCTGCAGCATCCGAAGCGGTGACGGCGGATGATATGCAAAAGGCGCGCCGGGCGCCGTCTGCCCATGGCGCCATCCCCGGTGATCAGGAGTGCAAAGTAATGTGCAGAAGCATCAGGACGCTCTACAACTTCGAGCCGCCGGCGACCGAGGAGGAAATCCGCGCGGCATCGTTGCAGTTCGTTCGCAAGCTCAGCGGTTTCAACAGCCCGTCCAAGGCGAATCAGGCAGCGTTCGAGCGCGCCGTCGAGGCGGTGGCCGATGCATCGCGCGAGCTGATCGGCTCGCTCGTCACGACAGCCGACCCGCGCGACCGCGAGATCGAAGCGGCGCGAGCGCGCGCACGCGCCGCGTCACGGTTTGCCGGCGGCTGAGCGAACCCGGATCGGCAGCGTCGCGGCCGGCTTGGCGCTTTGCACGCGGCCGCGCTCCCATCTCGCGTGCAGCAGCGCAACGATCGCGCCGAGTAACGCGCCGGCCAACGCGTCCAGCACGACGTGCTGGCGGGTCGCGAGTGTCGAGTAGACGATGCCTGCGCACCAGAGCAGGCTGACCGCGCGCAGCCAGTGCGGCGCACCGATGGCCCGCAACTCCCGCGCGATCCCGGAGGCGGCAAATACCGCGAACGCGACATGCAGCGACGGGCACGCGTTGCCCGACATGTCCACACCGCGCAGCATCGTCATGCCGGCATGGCTGGCCACCTCCGCGGCCATTTCCGGGGTGAGCGGCGGCACCTTGGTCGGCCAGAGCAGGAAGAGCGTCAAACCGACGACGGAAAGCAACGCGCAAGCGATTCCATACCGCAGCAATGTGCGCCGGTCCGGCAACAGCGCCGGCCCGAGCGAGACGTAAACCCACAGCGACAGGTACAGCGGCATCGCCGCGAACTCGAAGTCGAGCCAGCGATCGAGCGCGAGTATCGGCATCGTCGTGACGTCGCCGATCGGGTAGCGCAGCACCGAGAAGTAGGCGACGAAGAACAGCGCAATGCCGATCATCGTGGAGCTGCCCTTGAGCAGCGGATCGCGCGTCACGCGCCGCACGATCTCGCGTTGCCAGCCGGTACGCCCGGCAGTCTGCGCAGCGCGTTCCACCGGCGTGGGCTGTGGCTTCAAGGCGACGACCAGTCGGCCATCGCTTCGCCCATGCGAACGGCATGGCCCGGTGCCCAGACGGGGTTGAAGCGCAGCGCGCCGTTGGGCATCAGCAGCACAACGGTCGAGCCCAGCAGGAAACGGCCCATCTCGTCGCCCTTCGCGAGTTGGACACGCTCGTCGTTCGGGCCGTCGTAGTGCCACTCGCGCAGCCGTTTCGAGCGCGGCGGATTGACGACGCCGTGCCAGACAGTCGCCATGCTGCCGACGATGGTGGCGCCGACCAGCGCCAGCACGAGCGGACCGTGATCAGTCTCGAACACGCACACGACACGCTCGTTGCGCGCGAACAATCCCGGCACGCCCCGCGCCGTCGTCGGGTTGACCGAGAACAGCGCGCCCGGCACATAGATCATGCGCAGCAGCCGGCCGGCGCACGGCATGTGGACGCGGTGGTAGTCCCTGGGGCTCAGGTAGAGCGTGGCGAAATGGCCGTGCTCGAAGCGCGCTGCGAGTTCGGTGTCGCCGCCCACCAGCGCGGCCGTCGAGTAGCGGTGACCCTTCGCCTGCAACAGCTGGTCGCGGTCGATCGCGCCGAACTGGCTGATGGCGCCATCGACCGGGCAGACCAGGTCGGCTTGCGCGAGCGGCCGCGTGCCCGGTCGCAGGGCGCGCGTGAAGAAGTCGTTGAAGCTCGTGTAGGTGGCAATGTCGGGCTCGGCCGCCTCGTTCATGTCGACCCCGTAGCGCGCGACGAAGCGGCGGATGATCTGCAGCGGCACGCCGCCGCGCCGAGCCGACGCGACCGTGCCCGCAAAGCGGGTCAGCGCCTGTTTCGGCAGCAGGTATTGCGGCAGGACTTTGAGCCGATCCGACACGGGCGTTGCGACGAGCAGAGGAGGCCGGATTCTATCGAGCCGGCTCCGGGGGGCCGGATACCAATGAGCGCCTGTCGCCTGGCGGACAGGCTCACATCCGCAGGCTGGTTACTCTTCGTCGCACCGATCGAGACATCTGCCGAAAGAGAGCTCACCATGGAATTCGAGTTTTCGCCGAAGGTTCTTGCACTGCGCGAGCAGCTGCAGCGCTTCATGGACGACCACGTCTATCCGAACGAGGAGCGGCGCGAGCAGGAACTGGCCGCCAACGCGAAGGCCGGTCGCCCGTACGCGAGCTTGCCCGTCGTCGAGGGGTTGAAGGCCGAGGCGAAAGCGCAGGGCTTGTGGAACCTGTTCCTGCCGGAAAAGGAGCACGGCCCTGGTTTGACGAACGTTGAATACGCACCGCTGGCCGAGATCATGGGGCGACGCTACTGGTGCTCGGAAGTCTTCAACTGCAGTGCGCCCGACACGGGCAACATGGAAGTGCTCGCGCGCTACGGCACGAAGGCGCAGCAGGCGCGCTGGCTCGCACCGCTGCTCGCAGGCGAGATCCGCTCGTCGTTCGCGATGACCGAGCCCGACGTGGCATCGTCGGACGCGACGAACATCGAGTGCAGCATCCGGCGCGACGGCGGCGACTACGTGATCAACGGTCGCAAGTGGTACATCACCGGAGCGATGAACGAGCGCTGCGAGCTGTTCATCGTGATGGGCAAGACCGACCCGGACAACGCAGATCGCCACAAGCAGCAGTCGATGATCCTGGTGCCGAAGAACGCGCCCGGGGTGACCATCGTGCGCGACATGGCGCTGCTCGGCGTCTACGATCCGCCGTTCGGCCACCCGGAGGTGCGTTTCGAGAACGTGCGCGTGCCGGCCGAGAACATCCTGCTCGGCGAGGGCCGCGGCTTCGAGATTGCACAGGGGCGGCTCGGGCCCGGGCGCATCCACCACTGCATGCGTGCGATCGGCATGGCGGAGGCGGCGCTGGAAATGATGTGCAGGCGTCTCGCGTCGCGCACCGCGTTTCGCAAGCTGCTCGCCGACCAGGGGGTTTGGCGCGAGCGCATTGCCGAGTCGCGCATGCTGATCGAGCAGTCGCGCTGGATGGTGCTGAACGCCGCCTACAGGATGGACACGGTCGGGAACAAGGTCGCGGCGAAGGAGATCGCGATGATCAAGGTGCTGACGCCGAACAACTGCGTGAAGGTGATCGACTGGGCGATGCAGGCGTTCGGCGCGATGGGGCTGAGCCAGGACACGCTGCTGACGCACTTCTACGCCTACGAGCGGCACCTGCGCGTGGCCGACGGCCCGGACGAGGTGCACCGCAACGCGATCGCGAAGCAGGAGCTGGCTGCCTACCTTTGATCCCCGCTCGCCCTGAGCTTTCGAGGGGCTGGTGAGCCTCGCCGGCTTCGACAAGCTCAGCCCGAACGGGTGTTGCGGCTCAGCTGTCCACGCTTTGCAGATAGCGCGGCGGCTTGCGTGCTTTCGTCGCCTGCTCGAACGCGTAGGCCAGGCCGAGCAGTTTCGCCTCGTTCCACGCGTTGCCGAAGAAATTCAGCCCGAGCGGCAGGCCGCGGATCTCAGCCGCCGGCACTGTGATGCTCGGCGTGCCCGCCATCGCCGCCGGCGAGCTGCTGCTGCCGACGAAGTGGTCGCCGAGCAGCGTGTCGGCGCGCCAGGCCGGGCCGCCGGTCGGTGCGATCAGCGCATCGAGCCGGTGTTCGCTCATTGCGGCTTCGATGCCGTCGGTGCGCGCCACCTTCAGGCACAGCGCTCGAGCCTTGAGATATTCGTCGTCCGTGAGCGGGCCTTTGGCCTGAGCCTTCACGAAAAGGTCCTGCCCGAACCAGGCGAGTTCCTTGTCCGCGTGGCGTTCGTTGAACGCGATCAGGTCGGCCAGCGTCTTGACCTGCGACGCGCTGCCGCGCGCGGCGAGGTAGGCATTCATGTCGGCCTTCAGCTCGTAGAGCAGCACGGTCAACTCGGCGTCGCCGGCGCTTTCGAATTCGGGAAACTTGATCGGATCGATCAACACCGCACCGGCGCGTTTCAGCGCCGCGAGCACAGGCGCGTAGGCGCGTTCGACCACATCGTGAAAGCCGAAGAACTGACGCACCACGCCGAGGCGTGCGCCCTTCAGCGCGTCCGCGTCGAGCGCCGCCAGGTAGTCGACCGGGGCCGGCGCTGCGCGCATCGCGGCGTCGGCTGGATCGCTGCCGACCATGGCAGCCAGCAGCAGCGCGCAGTCGCGCACGCTGCGCGCCATCGGGCCGGCGGTGTCCTGGCTGTGAG
>Ga0075370_10001336_pt1 | contig 10601 bp, 9 predicted proteins | sample EndMethybrTD3035_FD_71398 | JGI IMG/M metagenome (GOLD analysis project Ga0075370, IMG submission 71398) | Populus endosphere microbial communities from Tennessee, USA - Endosphere MetaG P. TD hybrid TD303-5 | ecosystem: Host-associated > Plants > Roots > Endosphere | place: USA: Tennessee... | reverse complement strand
CGGCCGCGCCCGGCGCCGGCCACCGGCACGAGGCGATGCGCGATCGTCTGCGGCAGCACGTACTGAACATCGTCAGGGGCCACGTAGTCGCGCTGCGCGAGCAACGCGCGGGCCCGCGCGGCGCGCAGCACCGCGATGCCGGCGCGCGGGCTCAGCCCTTCGACGAACCAGCGGCCCGAGCGGGTGGCGGCGATCAGCGATTGCAGATAGTCGAGCAGCGCGTCCGATGCGTGGATGCGATGCACCGCCTTCTGCGCGTCGATCAGCTGCTGAGGCGTCATCACGGCGCGCAGCGCATGGATGGCCTCGCGCCGGTCCTGCCCCGAGAGCAGGGCGCGTTCGCTCGCTCGGTCGGGGTAGCCGAGCGTGATGCACATCAGGAAGCGGTCGAGCTGCGACTCGGGCAGCGGGTAGGTGCCGAGCTGATCGCTCGGGTTCTGCGTGGCGATCACGAAGAAGGGCTCGGGCAGCGCGCGGGTCTGGCCCTCGACGGTGACCTGGTGCTCCTCCATCGCCTCGAGCAGCGCACTCTGCGTCTTCGGGCCGGCGCGGTTGATCTCGTCGGCGAGCAGCACCTGCGCGAACACCGGCCCGGGGTGGAACACGAAACTTTCCTTGCTGCGTTCGTAGACGCTGACCCCGATCAAGTCGGACGGCATCAGGTCCGCGGTAAATTGCGTGCGCGAGAAGCGCAGCCCGAGCGAGACGGCGAGCGCATGCGCGAGCGTCGTCTTGCCGACTCCCGGCACGTCTTCGATCAGCAGGTGTCCGCCCGCCAGCATGCAGGCGACGCAGTCTTCGATCTGCGCCTTCTTGCCGACGATGATCGTGCTAATCTGGTCGATCAGTGCCGCCAGATGAGCTGCCAGCGCCTGCTGGTCGTTGATTCGCTCGTGATTCATGCAGGCACCTTAACCGAAAGGCCACGTTCGATCCATGACGACCGCGTTCTACAGCCACCCCGAATGCAGGGGGCATGACATGGGTCGCGGCCACCCCGAGTGCCCGCAGCGCCTCGATGCGATCGACGACTATCTGCTCGCAAGCGGCGTCGACGTCGCGCTGCAACGGCGCGAGGCCCCGCTGGTCGACCTCGCCGAGGTGAGCCATGCGCACGCCAGCGGCTATATCGCCGAGCTGCGTGACGTGCTCGAGCAGGTGCAGGACGCGAACATCCCGCTGCGCTCGCTCGACCCCGACACCGCCGCCTGCCCCGGCACCTGGCGCGCCGTGCAGCGTGCCGCCGGCGCAGCAGTCGCGGCTACCGATGCCGTGCTCGACGGCGAGGTCGCGAACGCGTTCTGCTCGACCCGCCCGCCCGGCCACCACGCGACCCGCGGTGCGGCGATGGGCTTTTGCTTCGTCAACAACATCGCGGTCGCAGCGCGCCATGCGCTCGACGTGCGCGGGCTCCAGCGTGTCGCGATCGTCGACTTCGACGTGCACCACGGCAACGGCACCGAAGACATCATCGCGAACGACGAGCGCGTGCTGATGGTGAGCTTCTTCCAGAGCCCGCTGTATCCGTACAGCGGCACCGAGCCGATGGGCGACAACATGGTCAACCTGCCGGTGCCGCCGTACACCCGCGGCGGCGAGGTGCGCGAGATGATCGAGGCGCACTGGATGCCTCGCCTCGAGGCGTTTCGCCCGCAGATGATCTTCGTCTCGGCCGGCTTCGATGCGCACCGCGAAGACGACCTCGGCCAGCTCGGCCTGGTCGAAGCCGACTACGAGTGGATCACGCGCCGGATCAAGGACGTTGCCGAGCGGCACGCCGGCGGGCGAATCGTCTCGTGCCTCGAAGGCGGCTACAACCTCGGCGCGCTGGCGCGCAGCGTCGCGGCGCACGTGCGCGTGCTGGCCGGAATCTGACGCGCGCGTGGTCACCCCCTCGCTGAATGCGGATCAGGTCAATGAACTGCTGGCGTCGCTGACGCAGGCGAGCGCGCTCACCGAGCTCGCAGTCCTCGTCGGCTGCCTGTTCGTCGCCTGGGGCGTCGTGCGGCTGCTGCGCGGGCGCGAACTGCCTGAAGGCTCGATCTGGTTCGGCCGGCGCATCGTCGACGGCGTGTTCTTCCCGGTGCTGGCGCTTGGTCTCGCCTACGGCGCGAAGCTCGCGCTCGCCGCCACGATCAAGCCGGCGGTCTTCAAGGTCGCGATCCCGATCCTGATCTCGCTGGTCGTCATCCGCATCAGCGTGCGGGTGCTGGGCGTGACGTTCCCGAACCTGCGCTGGGTCCGCACGATCGAGCGCAGCATCTCGTGGCTCGCGTGGATCGCCGTCGCGCTCTGGGTCACCGGCGTGCTGCCGCTGATGATGGACGCGATGGACGACGTGAAGTGGAAGATCGGCGCCGGCCACATCTCGCTTCGCAACGTCGTCGAAGGCTCGCTGACGGCCGGCGTCGTGCTCGTGCTCGCGCTGTGGGTTTCGGCGGCGATCGAGAAGCAGCTGTTGCGCGGCACCGGCAACACGCTGTCGGTGCGCAAGATGGTGGCGACCATCGTGCGCACGGTGCTGCTGCTGGTCGGCGTGCTGTTCGCGATGTCGGCCGCCGGCATCGACCTGACGGCCCTCTCGGTGCTCGGCGGGGCGATCGGCGTCGGCCTCGGCTTCGGGCTGCAGAAGATCGCGGCCAACTACATCAGCGGCTTCGTCGTGCTCGCCGAGCGGTCCTTGCGCATCGGCGACATGGTGAAGGTCGACGGGTTCGAGGGCCGTATCACCGACATCCGCACCCGCTATACGGTGATCCGCGCGCTCAACGGCCGCGAGTCGATCGTGCCCAACGAGATGCTGATCACGCAGCGGGTCGAGAACTCGTCGCTCGCCGACCCGAAGGTGCTGCTGCAGACGCAGGTGCAGGTGGCTTACGGCACCGACGTGCACGCGCTGCGCGGCAAGATCGAAGCGGCGGTGCGTGAGGTGCCGCGCGTGTTGTCCGACCCCGGCCCCGCCGTGCAGCTTGCCGAGTTCGCGGCCGACGGCATGAACCTGAACGTGCTGTTCTGGATCCTCGACCCGGAGAACGGGCAGGGCAGCGTGCGCTCCGACGTGAACCTCGAGGTGCTGGCGGTGCTGAATGCCGAGGGGGTGACGATCCCGTTCCCGCAGCGTGTGCTGCATGTCGAGCCGGGCGCTCTGACCCCTCCGCTCCGTTCGGGCTGAGCTTGTCGAAGCCTGTTTCGAGTGCAGCATGGCACTTCGACAGGCTCAGTGTGAACGGAACACGAACGCCGTTCGGGCTGAGCCTGTCTCAGGGCGAACGGTGCCGGGGTGCTCAGCGATTGCCGAACCGCTTCGGCGCCAGCGTCTTCAGATGCAGGAACAGCGCCTGCGCGTCGACATCGTTGAGCTCCTTCAGCGCGCCGAATGGCATCACCGCGCTGACGGCGCTGCCGTCCGGCCGCTTGCCGGTGCGCAGCATCGCCTTGAACGACTCGACGTCGGCATAACGCGTCATTGCGCTGCCCTCGCCAGGCGTCAGGTTCGCCGCTGCCGGCCACTCGGGCGGCGTGCCGGGAATCTTGCCGCCGGACAGCGTCGCGCCATGGCAGCCGATGCAGGCGTTCACGACGTAGGCGCCGTGCGCCGCGGTCGGCGCGTCCGGCACGACCGCCGGGGGCGGCAGCGAATGGTCGATGCGCTCGGCCGCGTCCTCGATCGCGCCGAAGGCATACAGCGCCTTCACCGGCAGCGGGAACTGCACCGTCGCCCCCGGGCCCGGCTGCGCCGGCATCTGGCGCAGGAACGCGACCAGGGAGGCCAGGTCGCGGTCGTTCATGCGCGCATAGTCTTCGCTCGGCATCACCGCGGCCGGCCGGCCGTTCGGCTTCACGCCGTGGCGGATCGTGCGCGTCCAGTCGTCGGCCGTGTAGGCCGCGACCACGCCGCCGGGCAGCGGCGTGATGTTGGGTGCATGCACGAGCATGCCCTTGCCGTCGTCGATGAAGGTCTTGCCGGCGCCGTCGACGCCGTGGCACTCGGTGCAGCCGCGCGACATGAAGAGGTAGCGGCCGTGCGCGATGCTGTCCGAATCGTTGCGCAGCGCGACCGACGGCACCTTCACGTCGACGCGGCGTTGCATCTTGCGCTCGCCGAGCTGCGCGCCGACGACGAGCGTGGCGGCGGCCAGCGCCACCAGCCCGAGCGCGGGCAGTCCCGCGAACTTGATCCAGCGGTTCATCGCAGCCGCTCTTCAGACCGCGAGGCCGAGGCTCGGCGGCACGCCGACAGCGGCGGCCAGCTTCAGCCATCCGGGGGCGTCGAGGTGCGGACGCACATGCGCCAGCACGCCCAGGAAGGCTTCGGGCGGCATCTGCGTCTTCGCATGCCCGACGATCGCGGCGCGCTCCATCGGGCTGCAGGCCGGCACCATCCAGCGCACGGTCTGCAGCTCCTTCGCCGGCGGGATCGCCGCCAGCAGACGGCCGTGCAGCGCATGCAGCTCCGCGTCGGAGTACAGCGCCCACAGTGCGGCGTTGTTCGCCGTCTCTTCGATGTGCATGTGCTGGAAATTCTCGGCGACGAACAGCGCAAGGTGCTGGTACAGCCGGTGCGCGAGCAGCGCCTGCGTCTGCGGCCCGGCGGCGCGCAGTGCCGCGACTTCGGCGCGCAGCGTGGCGATCGATTCGAAGTGCTCCTCGTGCTCGTGTGCGGTGCGCGCCGCGCCGCCGGGCCGGCGCGCTTCGATCGCGGTGTGCACCCAGCCGTTCTCGTGCTCGATGTGGTCGAGGCAGAAGTCGAGCAGCGTCTCGACCCGATCCAGCGCCGAGTCGAGGTCGACGAGGTCGTTGACGTCCATGCGGCCGACCTGCCCCAGCGTGTCGCACATCAGGCTGCGCAGCGCCTTGTGGATCGAGGCGTACATGTCGAAGCGCGGAGCGGCAGGCGCGGCAGGTGCCGAGGCAGTGTTCGGGGCCCTGGTGTCGGTGGAGGCGAGGGTGGTCATGGCAGGTTCCTGAAGAGGTGTGTCGGAGGGTTCACAGTGTTCCGGCGAAGGGCCCGCGCCACATCGCCCGAAGGAGCCATCGCCGCGCGCGCGGCGGGCCACGCTCGCGCCGTCAGGTGCCGTCGGCTGCCGCGAGCGGCCCCGGCGCGGCGGTGAACACCGAGACCAGCTGCAGCGTCGTCGTTCCGTTGTTGACGAGCTCGAAGCTCAGACGCGGCGGCACCAGCAGCGTGCACGGCGACATGAAGCGCTGCGGCCCGCCGTCGACGACCAGCTTGCCGGTGCCGGCCAACGCGAGCACCACCATCTCGCCGTCGTGCATCGAGACCGCGCCGTGCTCGCCCGGCTCGAGCGTGCCGACCCAGACCTCGAAGGTCTTCAGCCCGTGGGCGGGGCCGGCCGCCGCCAGCGAACGCTCGCCGCGACAGCCGATCGGGTGCAGGTGCTGGACGATGTACATGGGCATTCAGTGTGGGTGCTGGCGCGCCGGCGCACATCGCCTGAAGGAGCCATTCGCACCCGGCGCTGCGGCACAACGCTGAGCTGCACGCGTGCGGCAATCCGTTCGAGTGGGCAGGTGCCGGTGGCAGTGGCACTGCTCGGCTCGGTGTGCAGACGCGGCCAGGCAGCCGCAAGCGGGCGCGCGGATGACGAAAGGCGCCGGGCCCCCCTGAGGAGCCCGGCGCCTGCCTGGCGCGTTGCCGACGCGTCGGCACGCCGGTCTGTCAGTGCCAGTAGCGGGTCACCGCGAAGTCGTAGTTCGAGTCGTTGGCCGAGCCGGCGACGATGCTGCGCACGGTCGGCACGCGGTCGTCGACCTGCAGCACGATCGCACGCCCCGCGTCGTCCTTCGTACCGGGGGCGACCGGCGTGATCGTCAGGCCGGCGCTGCCGAATGTCGTGTCGAGCGCACCGCTGCTGGTGTAGCGGGCCACGACGAAGTCCGCGCTCGAGCTGTTGCCGGTGTTGGCCCAGCCGCCGACCACGAGCTTGCCGTCGGCCTGGCGGACCACGGCGGTCGCCGAGTCCCAGTTGGTGGCGTTGACCTTCGTGATGACCGCGCCGCCCGCGCCGAACGTCGTGTCGTTGGTGCCGTCGGCGTTCAGTTGCAGCATCGCGAGGTCGTTGTCGGCGTGGCCGACGACGATGATCTTGCCGCTGTCCGGCGAGACCTGCACCGCACGTGCGGCGCCGATCACGGTGCCGAATTCGCTGTAGAGGCTCTGGTTCGGGCGGAAGGTGCCGTCGACCGTGCCGTTCGCGTTGAAGCGGGTCAGCACGAAGTCGCCTTCGCCGCCGACCGCGACGATCTTGGTTTCGCCGCCGATCGTCTGCAGCGCCATCGCGTAGATCGAGTCGCGGGCATTGCCCGTGCGGACCGGCGTGCTCGCGAGGCCGTTCACGCCGAAGCCGAAGTCGAGCGTGCCGTTCGCCTCGTAGCGGGCGAGGGCGAAGTTCAGGCCCTCGGTCGCGTGACGGTAGTGGCCGCCGAGCACGATCTTGCCGTCGGGCTGGACGACGACCGCGAACGCTTCGTCGGCGTCGCTGCCGAACGAGGTGGTCACCATGCCGCCGCTGCCGAACGTGGTGTCGAGGCTGCCGTCGGCGTTGTAGCGCACGACCGCGAAGCTCTTGCCCTTGGGCGCCACGTCGACCGAGCCGGCGACGACGATCTTGCCGTCGGCCTGGATCGCGACCGCGTTGGCGACATCGCTGCCGGAGCTGACCGCGGTCGTGACCTTGCCGCTGCTGCCGAACGTGGTGTCGATCGCGCCATCGCGGAGATAGCGCACCAGCTCGAAGTCGGTGCTGCTGCCGGTATTGCCGTATCCGACGACGACGAGCTTGCCGTCGCTCTGCACAGCCATCGCCCGCGCATAGTCGTCGCCCGGGCCGACGGCGGTGACGGTCTTGCCGCCGGCGCCGAAGCTCGTGTCGACCGAGCCGGCCACGCCGCGCACCGTGACGGTCACGCCTTGCGCCGCAGAGAGCGTGCCCGACGTCCCGTTGACGATCGCGTCGGTCGGTAGCGAGTGCGGCGCGGCGGCGTCGGCCGTCAGCATGATCTTCGCGGTGGTCGCGCCCTTGGCGACGCTGACGGGCGCGGCGCTCACGCCGTTCGGCAGCCCGCTGATGGCCAGCTCGATCGCTTCGTCGAAGCCGCTGCTGCGGATCACGGTGGCATCGAGCTCGACGCTCGTGCCCTGCAGGATCACCGCCTTCTGCGTCGACAGCGCGAGCGTGAAGCTCGCGGCCGGCGGCGGGTTGGTGCCGGGGTCGGAACCCTGGGTGGGCTGGTTGCTGGGTGTGCCGCCGTCGGAACCGCCGCCGCCGCAGGCGGCGAGGGCGGTGACCAGGGCCAGCGTCGCGGCTTGCAGCGACCGGCGCGTGAGATGGTGGAGGTACATGATCGGTTTCCTGTGGGTTGTCTGATTGCTGAGGGAGCGGGGTGAATTCTGGAAATCGGGCCCGCGGGCCACATCGACCAAAGGAGCCAATCGGCGGTCCATCGGGGAGCCAGTGGCTCGCTCCGCGAGGAGCCATCGCGCGGTCGCGCGCAGGTACGACGCCGCTGGCGCGACCTGCGGGTGATGCGACACTCGGCCGATGAAGCAGCTGCTTCGTCGACTGCTGGGTGCGCTGCTGCTGGCCGGGCTGGCGGGCTGCGCGCTCTGGCGCCCCGTGAAGGTCCCGATGGATGTGCTGAAACTGCCCGCCCACTGCGGCGCGTCCGTGCCGGTCGACACGCTGGTCGTGTTCCTGCCGGGTGCCTACTCGCGGCCCGAGGAGTTCATTCGAGAGGGCATCGCGCAGGCGCTGCGCGAGCGCCGTGTGGCGGCCGACGTGTGGATGGTCGACGCGCACATCGGCTACTACGAAGAGCGCAGCATCGTCGAGCGCATCCAGGCCGACGTGATCGGCCCGGCCCGCGCCCACGGCTACCGGCGCATCTGGCTGGTCGGCGTGTCGATCGGCGCCTTCGGTGCGCTGATCCACTCGCTGAGCCATCCGGGCCAGGCCGAGGGCATCGTCGCGATCGCACCGTACCTCGGCCAGCGTGCGCTGCTCGACGAGATCCGCGCGAGCGGCGGCCTGGGATCATGGAAGGCGCCGGATGGCGACCTGCCGCTCGAGCAGATGGAGCGCACGCTCTGGCGCTGGCTGCAGGGTTATCTCGATGCATCCACGCCGCGCCCGCCGCTCTACCTCGGCGCGGGGCGCAGCGACCGTTTCGCAGACGCGCATGCGCTGCTCGCCACCGCGTTGCCGCGCGAGCGGGTCTTCAGCAGCCCCGGCGGCCACGACTGGACGCCGTGGCGCGAGGTGTGGCGGCAGATCGTGGCGGTGCTGCCGCTGCCGGTCGATGCGGGCTGCAGCGATCGCGCAGAATCCTGAGCCCGCCCGATCGCGACCGCTTCGATGGACCACAGCTTTCTTTCCGCCCTGATCCTGCTGCTGCTCGTGCTGGACCCACTCGGCAGCCTGCCGGTATTCATCCCCATCATGCGCGACGTCGCGCCGCCGCGGCGCCGCTGGGTCGCGGTGCGCGAGGTGGGCATCGCGTTCGCGGTGCTGTTCGCGTTCATGTTCTTCGGCGAGTCGTTCCTGCGCGTGATGCGGCTGTCGGAGCGCTCGCTCGAGGTCGCCGGCGGCGTGATCCTGCTGATGGTCGCGATCCGGATGATCTTCAGCCACGAGGGCGGCGTGTACGGTGTGCCCGAGGGCCGGGAGCCGCTGATCTTCCCGCTCGCGGTGCCGCTGCTGGCCGGGCCGTCGGCGATGGCGACGGTGCTGCTGCTCGCGTCGCGCCAGCCCGACCGGCTGATGTCCTGGGTTGCCGCGCTGACCTGCGCGATGCTGGTGTCGGGCGCCGTGCTGCTGCTGTGCGACCGGATTCGCCGCCTGCTCGGCGACTCGGTTGTCTCGGCGCTTGAAAAGCTGATGGGGCTGGTGCTGACGGCGATCGCGGTCGAGATGATCCTCGCCGGGCTGAAACGCTATTTCATCGGCGGCGGCGCGTAGTCACCGCGAGCCGGGCCTGGGGAAATTCCCAGGAATGAGAACTCCGCATGGCTGTCATGCGTACGATTCCGTTGCGCCGTCACGAGCTCGACACGCACAATCCGCCGCGTCGCAGGTTGGCGGCCGTCGCTCCCGGCGAATTCCACTCACCGCACCCATCGGAGAACTGCATGACACGCGCCAACATTCTCAAAGCGATTCTTGCCGCCGGCATCGGATTGCTGCTGACCTCCGGGTCGCAGGCCCGATCGTTCGACGACATCAAGAAGGACGGCAAGATCATCGTCGCGACCGAGGGCCAGTACCCGCCGTTCAACTTCTTCCAGGGCGCCAAGCTCTCGGGCTTCGAGGTCGACCTCGCCGACGCGCTGGCCAAGAAGCTGGGCGTGGCCATCGAGTGGAAGGCGCTGAGCTTCGATGCGCTGCTGGCCGGGCTGCGGCAGGACCGCTGGGACCTCGTGATCGCCGGGCACGCGATCACCGAAGAGCGCTCCAAGGCCGTCACCTTCACCGACCCGCACTTCTGCGGCGGCGGGATCATCGTCTCGAAGGACCCGGCCATCAAGGATGCGAAGGACCTGGCAGGCAAGACGATCTCGGTGCAGACCGGCACGACCTTTCTCGACGAGGCCAAGAAGGTGCCGGGCGTGAAGGACGTGAAGAACTTCCCGCAGGACACCGACGCGCGCGGCGCGCTGATCGCGGGCCGGGTCGACGTGTGGGTCACCGACCCGATCGTCGCGCGCACCGTGCTCGCCTCCAGTCCGAACTCGGGGCTGAAGATCGGCAACATGCTGTTCGTCGAGCGCAACGCGGCGGCCGTGGCCAAGGGCAACACGTCGCTCGCGCAGGCCTACAACAAGGCGCTCGCCGAGCTGATGGCCGACGGCAGCTACGCGACGATCTCCAAGAAGTACTTCACCGACGACATCCGCTGCAAGTAGTGGAGCGCTGCTGACGCTCGAACAGCGGGACGACGAGACGACGAGACGGGAGGAGCTCGCGATGGCGACACGCATTCTTCGATGGCCCGACGCATGGGACCGCCAGCGTCGCAGCACCGCGACCATGCTGGTCTCGGGCACGGTTCTGCTGCTGCTGTTGTGGCTGATGGCGATCCCGCTGTCGTGGGCGCCCGAGCCGATCGGCAACAACGCGGCGGCCTTCGCCGAAGGCACGCGCGTGACCGTCGTGCTGACGCTGATCGCCGGCGTGGCCGGCATCGTGATGGGCGTGCTCGCGGCGCTCGGCAAGCTCTCGAAGTGGCCGGTGCTGCGCGGCATCGCGTCGCTCTACATCTGGGTGATGCGCGGCACGCCGCTCCTGGTGCAGGTGCTGTTCGTGTTCTTCGCGTTGCCGGCGATGGTGCCGTTCCTGCAGATGTCGGACTTCGCCTCGGCCTGCGTCGCGCTCGCGTTCAACGCCGGAGCCTACAACGCCGAGGCGATCCGGGCCGGGCTGCTCGCGATCCCGCGCGGCCAGATGGAGGCGGCGCGGTCGCTCGGCCTGTCGCCCTGGTACACCTTCATCGACGTGACGCTGCCGCAGGCGTTCAAGGTGGCGCTGCCGCCGCTGGTGAGCAACCTGATCGCGCTGCTGAAAGACAGCTCGCTCGCCTATGCG
>Ga0075370_10001335_pt1 | contig 10603 bp, 8 predicted proteins | sample EndMethybrTD3035_FD_71398 | JGI IMG/M metagenome (GOLD analysis project Ga0075370, IMG submission 71398) | Populus endosphere microbial communities from Tennessee, USA - Endosphere MetaG P. TD hybrid TD303-5 | ecosystem: Host-associated > Plants > Roots > Endosphere | place: USA: Tennessee... | reverse complement strand
CAGGCCGGCGCCGGCCTGGTCGAGCAGCACTGGAACGGCGCCGCGAAGGTTGTGCTCTGCCGCAGCCTCGGTCCCGACCAGATCGCACCAGCGCGGCGCGCCGAACACGTCGGCGCCGAAGCTCAGGTGAAAGCGCAGATCGTCCTTTTCCAGAATCCACGGCGCACGCAGACAGCAGCCGTTCAGGTCGTACTGCACCTGGTACTGCTGCAGCATCGTTTCCTCGAGAACCTTCGAGAGCGCGTAGCAGCCCGGGTAGGCGCTGTGTGGCTGGGTCTCGACCACCGGCACCGGGTGCGGGTAGTGAAAGTGCCCGACCGACGCATCGCCGCCGATCAGGATGAACTGGCGAAAGCTCGGGCTCGTGCGGCAGCCCTCAAGCAACCAGAACAGGCCTTTCACCGACACGTCCATCACGTCGTCGGGCGTCTCCTTGCTGGTGGCCAGATGCAAGACGTGGGTCACGCCCTCCAGCGCGCGCTGCACGGCTGCCCGATCCTGGATTGCCCCGAACACGGATTCGATCCGCTCCTGCGTAGGCAGTGACCTCTGGTGGCACAGCGCACGCACGCGCCAACGTTCGAAACGCGATTCGCTCAGCAGGCGTGCGATGAAGGCGCGACCGACCTTGCCGGTGGCGCCGGTGACGAGGATCACGGCAGGTGGCGCGGGCGGCATGAGCGCCGCAGGCCCGGGCTCCGCGCTGCCGCGATGATCCGGTTCCGACGCACGGTCTGTCATGGCAGTCTCCCCTTCGAAGTGGCGGGCCGATCCCTCGCATCGTGGTCAGGCCAAACGCATGGAACAGGAAGTTGGCCTGACCAAGCCTTTCGTGCGCACTCGGGAGATTCCCTGAGGTGCGCCCCTCATTTGTGAGGCCCAATGACGAGACTGTGCCCTTGAGCGGCAAGCTTCGATCCCATCGGTCGATCCCGATGTCAAGCGCGCAGGTGTTCCGGCTCGACACCCCGCAGGCGGGTCGCCTGCAGTTGAGAACAATGAGGAGATGACTCCATGAAACCTGCCTGGAAAGCGCTGGTGACCGGCGTGACCACGATCGCCGCACTGGCCGTCGCGCTGTGCGCTGCGGGCGTTGCGAGCGCCCAGAACAAGAAGGCCCTGGTCTTCGTCGTGAACGGTGCGTCCGACTTCTGGAAGATCGCAGAAGCCGGCGTGAAGAAGGCCCAGGGTGAACTGCCCAAGTACAGCCTGCAGTTCAAGTACCCGGAACAGGCCTCGGCCGCCGCCCAGCAACGGCTGATGGAGGATCTGGTGGCGACGGGCGCTGCCGGCATCATGGTGAGTGCGGTCGACCCGAAGAATCAGACCGACGGCCTCGACAAGCTTGCCGGTCAGACCTTGATCTTCACGACCGACTCCGATGCGCCGAAGTCCAAGCGCGTGGCCTACATCGGCTCGTCCAACGTCGACCTCGGCAAGTCCGCCGGCAAGCTGATGCTCCAGGCGCTCCCGCAGGGTGGCAAGTGCATCGGCTTCGTCGGCCTGCTCGGCGCCGACAACGCGCGCGAGCGCATCCAGGGCGTCAAGGAGACGATCAAGGGCACGAAGGTCGACATGATCGACGTGCGAGGCGACGAGATCGACCAGGGCCGCGCCAAGCGCAATGTCGAGGACGCGCTCGCCGCCAACCCGGACATCGCCTGCCTCGTCGGCTTCTACTCGTACAACACGCCGCGCATCTATGAAGTGCTGAAGGAGACCGGCAAGCTCGGCAAGATCAAGATCATCGGCTTCGACGAAGACCCGATCACGCTCGGCGGGGTGAAGGAGGGCAGCATCGTCGGCACCGTCGTGCAGCAGCCGTTCGAATGGGGTTACCAGGGCATGAAACTGATGGCGGCCTACCTCGAAGGCAACAAGGCCGGCATCCCGAAGGACGGGATCATCATCGTGCCGGGCAAGGTGATCGACAAGTCGAACGTCGACGCCTTCACGGCGAACCTGAAGCAGATGATGGGCAAGTAGCGCGGACTCCGTGCGGCCGGGGTGGCGAGTCGACATCGATATGACCAACCCCTTCCTTGACCTGGTCGGCATCCGCAAGAGCTATCCGGGCGTCGTGGCGTTGAACGCCGTGAGCCTGTCGGTGTGCCCGGGCGAGGTCATCGGCCTGGTCGGCGAGAACGGCGCCGGCAAGTCCACGCTGATGAAGGTGCTGGGTGGCGTCGTCGCGCCCGACGCGGGCATCATCCGCACCGACGGCGTCGAGCGCCAGGCGCTGACCGTCCACGATGCGATGGCGACCGGCATCGCTTTCGTCCACCAGGAACTCAACCTGTTCGAGAACCTGGACGTCGCGGCCAACGTGTTCATCGGCCGCGAGATGCTCGCGGGGGGCTTCCTGAAGCTCGTCGACACGCGGGCGCTCCGGCGGCGCGTGCAGCCGTTCCTGGACCGGCTCGGTTGCGACTTCGCCGCCGACGTGATGGTCGAGACGCTGTCACTCGCGCAGCGCCAATTGGTGGAGATCGTCAAGGCGCTCTCGCTCGAGGCCCGGCTCGTGATCATGGACGAGCCGACATCGAGCCTGACCATCACGGAGACCGAGCGCCTGCTGCGCGTCATTGCCGCGCTGAAGGCAGACGGCGTGAGCACCATCTTCATCTCGCACCGCCTCGGCGAGGTGGAACGCTGCGCCGACCGCGTCGTCGTGCTGCGCGATGGCAGCGTGGCCGGCGAACTGGGCCGCGAACAGGTCAACCACGCGGCGATGATCCGGCTGATGGTCGGGCGCGAATTGAAGGGCAGCTACACGCCGCCGGCGCGCCCGCCTTCGGGCGAGGCGCTCCAGGTGCGGGACGCACGCACGCTGACCTACCCGGCCAAGACCGTCAACCTCGACGTGCGGCAGGGTGAGATCCTCGGACTCGCAGGTCTCGTCGGATCGGGCCGCACGGAACTGGCGCGCGCCCTGTTCGGCATCGACCGCCTTGTCGACGGCAGCGTGTGGGTGGCCGGCGCACCGGTTGCGGCAGGACGCCCGCGCTCGGCCATCGAGCACGGCCTGTATCTCGTGCCCGAGGACCGCAAGCGCGCCGGACTGCTGCTCGATGTGTCGGTGGCGCAGAACATCTCTCTGCCCAACCTGCGGGCCTACGCGCGGGGGATGCTGGTCGCCGTCGGCGCCGAGCAGAAGAACGCGGAGCGCCAGAAGAAGAGCCTGGGCATCCGCGTGCCGGACGTCGGCACCGCCGCCGGCGTGCTGTCCGGCGGCAACCAGCAGAAGGTGGTGCTCGCCAAGTGGCTGTCGATGAACCCGCGCGTGATCGTGCTCGACGAGCCGACGCGTGGCATCGACGTCGGCAGCAAGAACGACATCTACGGCCTGCTGCGTGAGCTGGCCGATGCAGGAGTGGCGATCCTGATGATCTCCTCCGACATGGAGGAGGTGATCGGCGTGTGCGACCGCATCGCCGTGATGCACGAAGGCGGCATCAGCGGCATCCTGGACCGACCCGCCTTCAGCGAACACAACGTCCTCAGGTTGTCCGTCGGTGCGCCGTCCCTGCCTGAATTCGCCACCGAGACCGGGAGCTGACGTGATCTTCAAGAAGGACATCGGATTGCTGGTGCTGATCCTGGTGGTCGGCACGGTGGTGGCGATCATCAATCCGCGCTTCCTGCTCATCGGGAACATCTCGAACACGGCCAATCAGGTCGGGCTGTTCGGCATCCTCGCGATCGCGCAGGCCTTCGTCATCCTCACCGGCGGCATCGAGCTGTCGGTCGGCGCCATCGTCGCGCTGCTGGGCGTGGTGTTCATCGACCTGATCGTCAACCACAACGTGCACTGGGGGCTCGCGGTGCTGATCGTGGTCGGCGCCGGCATGCTGATGGGACTGATCCACGGCGCGCTGGTCGCCAAGCTCGGCATGCAGCCCTTCGTGGTGACCTTGTGCGCGCTGCTGATCTATCGCGGCACGGCACGCTACTACACCGAAGACGCCACCGTCGGCTTCGGCTTCGGTGCCAGCTTCCCGACCCTGGAGTGGCTCACCGCCGGGCGTTCCGAACTCTTCGGCCCGCTGGCGCGGCTCGTCGGCTACGACGGGCCGACGATCGCCGTGCCGCACACCTTGATCGCACTGGCCGTCGTCACGGTCCTCGCCGGGGTGGTGCTGCACCGTTCGGTGCTGGGCCGCTACCTGTTCGCGATCGGCAAGAACGAGGAGGCCGCGCGCTACTCTGGCATCGCGACCGGCCGGATCACGATCGTCGCCTACGTGATCTGCTGCGGCCTCGCGGCGCTCGACGCGATCGTGCTCGCGATGTACACGCGCTCGATCGCCCCGGCCGTGCACGGCAACTTCTACGAGCTCTATGCGATCGCCGCGGCGGTGCTGGGCGGCTTCTCGCTGCGCGGCGGGGAGGGCTCGATCGTCGGCGTCGTGCTCGGCACGATCCTGCTGCAGGTGTTGCAGAACCTGGTCAACCTGCTCGGGATCCCGAGCTCGCTGAACTTCGCCGTGATGGGCTCGGTCATCCTCGTCGGCGTGCTGGCCGACCAGCAGTTCACGCGCTACCGCAAGCGCTCCATCGCCCAGGCGTCGCGCCAGCGCAGCGCAGGCCGTCAGCCGAGCCGGCTGCCGCGCGTGTTCAGGTAGACCGCGTACAGCGAGCTCGTCGCGCAGATGAACAGGCGGTTTCTCTTGGCTCCGCCGAAGCACAGGTTGGCCACGGCTTCGGGCACGCGAACCTTGCCAAGCAGCGTGCCATCGGGCGCGTGGCAATGCACGCCGTCGCCGGCGCTCAGCCACAGGTTTCCGTGGACGTCCACCCGCAAGCCGTCATACAAGCCAACGGGGCATTGCGCGAACACCTCGCCGCCGGCCAGGTCGCCGTGCGGGCCCACGCGAAAGCGCCGCACGTGACGTGGTCCGTCGACCTGGTGTGTGGCACCGGTGTCGACGATGTACAGCAGCGACTCGTCCGGCGAGAACGCCAATCCGTTCGGCTGCACGAAGTCGCTGGCAACGACCGTGATCGATCCGGTGCTCGCGTCGACGCGGTACACGCATCGCGCGCCGATCTCGCTCGGCGACGCGTCGCCTTCGTAGTCGGAATCGATGCCGTAGCTCGGGTCGGTGAACCAGATGCTGCCGTCGGACTTCACCACCACGTCGTTGGGCGAGTTGAACCGCTTGCCCTCGATGTGCGAGGCGAGCACGGTGCGCGTGCCGTCGTGCTCCGTGCGCGAGACGCAGCGGCCGCGATGCTCGCAGGTGACGAGCCGGCCCTGGGCATCGACGGTGTTGCCGTTGCTGTTCATCGAGGGCTGGCGGAACAGGGACACCGACGCGTCGGTCTCGTCCCAGCGCATCATCCGGTCGTTCGGAATATCCGACCAGACGAGATAACGGCCGGCCGCGAACCACGCGGGCCCCTCGGCCCAGCGGCAACCGGTGAACAAGCGCTCGACGTGCACGTTCGCGAATGCGAGCGCACGAAAGCGTGGGTCGATCACTTCGAAGCTGGACGTGAGTTCGATGGTCATCGCGTTCTCCTTTGCGATCATTCCGAATGGCGACGCCCGCGGCCGTACACCAGCAGCATGGCCAGGATTACCACGCCGTAGATGACATGCCGGCCGTATTCCTCGATCTGCATCACCGACAGAATCGACTGCAGCAAGGTGACGAGAATCACGCCGGCCACCGTACCGAGGTAGTTGCCGCGACCGCCGAGGATCGACGTTCCGCCGAGCACGACAGAGGCAATGGCCGGCAGCAGATACGGGTCGCCCATGGCCTGCGCGGCCTTGCTCGCGTAGCCGGCCAGCAGCACGCCGCCGAATGCAGACAGGCCCCCCGCAATGGCGAATGCGACGATCAGCACGAGATGGGTGCGGGCGCCTGACAGATAGGCGGCGCGTTCGCGGTTTCCGATGGCATAGACGGTGCGCCCGAACCTTGTTCGGGTCAGAAGGAAGATCGTCGCCGCGCCGACGACGATCCACACGATCAAGGCATTGGGAACTCCGAACAGGCTATGGCCGGTGGCGATGAAGCGCATGGCCGGCGAGGACGCGTCCTGCGGCGAGAAGCCGCCGGTGTGGACCACCATGAGGCCTTGCGCGACGGCATTGACCGCCAAGGTCGCGATCATCGACGGAATGCGCAACAGCGCCACGGCACAGCCGTTCACCAGGCCGAGCAGCACACCGCAGCCGATGCCGACCGGGATGGCCATCGCCACACCGAGCGGCCCCCATCCCGTGCAGGCCGTGGCCATCATCCCTCCGACCGCCACGACCCAGGGCACGGAAAGGTCGATGTGGCCGAGCAGGATCACGAGCATCGTGCCCGACGCGATCACGCCCAGGAAGGACGCGACCTTCAGCTGCTGCAGCAGATACTCCGGCGACAGGAAACTGCGCGAGTACAGGCTGCCGAGCAACAGCAGCAGCACGATGCAGCCGAAGGCCGCAAGCACCGCCGGGTCGACGCGCCGCCACGTTGTCGCGATCGCCGCGCTGCGCATGCGCATCTCAGTGCCGCCCGGCCGCCCCGAAGGCACTGAGCATCCCCTCGGAGGGCAGCGAACGAAGTGAGCGTGGGGGTCTCATTTCAACCATAGACGTCGAGCCGATTCTTCACGCGCAAGAGCCGCGCCGAGCCAAGGCACACCGCGACCGCCAGCACGACGCCCTGAAACAGCGGCTGCCACAGCGGCTCGAGGTTGAACACGAACAACAGATCGCCGATGGTGCGGAACATCAGCGCACCGAAGATGGCCCCGATCGCGCTGCCCGAACCGCCGAACAGCGAAACGCCGCCCAGTACGACGGCGGCGATGGAGAAGAGCGTGTACGTGCTGCCGTTCGCCGCGGACGCCTCGCCCGAGTAGGTGATGAAGGTGACGAAGAGCCCGGCCACGGCCGCGAGCAAGCCCGACATCGTGTAGGCCAGGAATTTGGCGCGCTGCACGGGAACCCCCGACATGTAGGCCGCCACTTCGGACGACCCGACCGAATACACCGCGCGACCCAGCGCACAGCGGCGCAGCGGTGTCCACACCAGCAGCACGAGCGCCAGCAGGAACAGCAGGCTCGCCGGCACGCCCGCCCATTGGCCGGTCAGCAGATCGGCCAACGAGGCGTTGACGTCTCCGCCCGGTACGCGCCGCAGCGCCAACGCGATGCCATAGAAGACCGAACCCGTGGCAATGGTCGTGACGATCGGCTGCAAGCGACCGACGATCACGATCAGTCCATTGACCGCGCCGCATGCCGCGCCCGTCGCCAGCACGCCGAGCACGCCGAGTGCGGTCATCATCGGCGTGCCCACGACGATGGTCGACGCGAGGCAATTGGCCAGCACCATCACCATGCCCACCGACAGGTCGATGCCCGACGTGAGAACAACCAGGGTTTGCGCCATCGCCAGGATCGCGAGCAGCGTGCCCTTGTTGGCCGCCGTCGTCGCGACGTTGGCATTCAAGCCCGCGGGATGATTGGCCGCGTAGATCGCGAACATCACGACGAAGCCGAGAAACGCGAGCAGCGTGCCGCGATGCTCGCGCAGGTGGTACGGCCAGTCGCTCTTCATCCGCGAGCCGCCTCGGGTGCGACTCTGTGGGTGTCGATGCCCAGGCTCAGTGCGCTGCTGACGAGCGCGCGCTCGGTGATCTCGGTGCCGACCAGCTCGCGCTTCACCGTGCCGTCGACCATCACGAGCACCCGATCGCAGCAGCCGATGAGTTCGTCGTAGTCGGTCGAATAGAAGAGGATGGCCGCGCCTTCGGCGGCCAGTCGGCGCAGCAGCTCGTAGACCTCGTGCTTGGTGCCCACGTCGATGCCGCGGGTCGGGTCGTTGAGCAACACGATTCGGGGCGCCACCATCAGCCACTTGCCGATCACGAGCTTCTGCTGATTGCCGCCGGACAGCGACCCGGCCGGCACGTCGATACCGTCGCTGCGCACCGACAGCAGCTGCATGATGCGCCGCGTCGCCTCGTTCTCGGCCGCGGTGTCGATCACGCCCCAGCGCGACAGGCCTTCGAGTGCCGCAAACGACAGGTTGTCGCGCACGGACATCGGCAGCATCAGCCCTTCGGTCTTTCGGTCTTCGGGGATCAGCGCCATGCCGATGGTGCTGTCCTTCGCCTGGTGCGGGCCGGTGATGGTGACCGGCCGGCCATCCACGAGCACCTGGCCCGTTGTTCCCCGCAGCACGCCGAACAAGGCGAGCAGCAACTCGCGCTGGCCTTGACCGTCCAGGCCGCCAAGACCGACGACTTCGCCCGCATGCAATTGCAGCGAGATGTCGACAAGACGGTCTGTCCACCCGAGGTGGCGCACTTCGAGCCGCGGCGATGTCCGACGGTCGACCAGCGTGGTGCGTGGCGGAAAGACGCCGTCGTACTTGCGGCCGATCATCAGCTCGACGACCTCGTTGTCCGTCTTCGTGCCGGCCGCGTAGTGCGCCACGGAGCGACCGTTGCAGAAGACCGTGCACTCGTCGGCCAGCTCCACGATCTCGTGCATGCGGTGCGAGATGTACACGAGCGCCAGGCCTTCGGCGCGCAAGCGCTTCAGCACGGCATAGACCTTCGTCACGTCGGCCGCCGTCAACGCCGACGTGGCTTCGTCCAGAATCAGCAGTCGAGGATTGCGAGCGAGTGCCTTGGCGATCTCGACCATCTGCCGCCGCGACAGCGGCAGGTCTTTGACCAGGGCGAGCGGATGAATGTCCTGCGCCCCGGCACGCGCCAGCGCCTGTTCTGCCATGTGCCGCTGCGCCCGGCGATCGATGAGTCCGAAGCGCCGCGGCGGGTTGCTGATCGCGATGTTGTCGGCAACACAGAGGTCGGGGATCAGCGACAGTTCCTGAAAGACGCAGACGATGCCGGCCGCGTTGGCCGCCGCGGGCGACGCGAATGAAACGGGCTCGGCGTCGAGGAGGATCGTCCCCTCATCGGGCGCGACGACGCCCGCCATGATCTTGATGAGCGTCGACTTGCCCGCGCCGTTCTCGCCCAGCACCGCATGGATGCGGCCGGCCTCCACGTTCAGGTTGGCATCGCGCAGGGCGTGCACGCCGCCGTAGCGCTTGCACACCCCTTGCACCTTCAGCACGCTCATCCGGATCGAGCTCGCGCGTGGCTTGGCCAGCCTACTTGTTCCCCTCGGTCTGGCCCATGATTTCCTGGGCGGTGAAGTTGATGCCGCAGGTCGGGAACGCGTTGCCCACGAAGAAGTTGTCCGACAGCGTCGGGTAGAAGTCAGAGCCTTCCTTCAGATTGGGAAACTCGACACGCGCCAACGGCAGCTTCACTGCCTGCGGCACGACCTTGCCTTCCAGCGCCGCGATGGCGGTCTTCAGCGCGACGGCCACCTGTGCCGGTCCGGTCCCGCCCGACGCGCACTTCAATCCTTCCGCGGCAAACTTGCCGCAGAACTTGCGAAAGCCGTTCTCGGTCTCGCCACCGAATGGAACGAACGGGTGCTTCGCGTCGATCAGCGCCTGCACCACGCCCGTGTCGCCGCCTTGAGCGGTGATGGCGTCGAAGTGCTTGTGCACCGCGATCGCATCGGCCGTGACCTTCTGGGCCGTCGGGTCGTCCCACTTGCCGACGGCTTCGACGACGTCCCATTTCTTGCCGGACGCCTTGAGCACCTCCTGGATGCCCTCGTGCCGATCGCGGTCCACCGAGGTACCCGAGACGCCCCGCACTTCGAGCACCCGGCCGCCAGCCGGGACGTTCTTGACCAGCCATTCGGCCCAGTACTTGCCCAGGCCCTTCTGATCGACGTTGACGTTGATAGCGTCCTCGGTGTCCAAGGTATTGTCGAACGCCACCAGCACCACCCCTGCGTCGTTGGCACGCTTGATGACCGGTTTGAAGGCGGCCGGGTTCTGCGCATTGACGACCACCGCGTCGTACCCCGAGTCGATGAAGTTGTTGACGGCGGCGATCTGGGCCGCCACGTCCTCGCCGGTCGAGACGACCTTGAACTCCTTGAGCTTCGCGGCAACCTCGGGCTGCGCCGCATAAGCCTTGGCCGTCTTGATCATCTGGATGCGCCACGTGTTGGCGATGTAGCCATTGGCCAACGCAATGCGGTACGGGCCCTTCTTTGCCGGGTACTGGAACAACTTCGTGTTCGCAGCCCACGGCGCGAAGCATTGCGGATCCGAATTCGGCGCGGTCACCACCTTCGGCGGTGCGGCCAAGGCCTGGGCGCTCGACAGCGCCCAGGTGGCGGCGATTGCAACAAACGAGATGCGTTGAAGCGATGCGGACTTCGATGCCATGACTTTGTCTCCGTCGGTGGTCTGTTTGATCTTTGGACGACCCGGTCGCGGACCTTCTGACCCTCATCTCTCGGCGCGTCGAATCGTCATACGATAGTACGCCGGTTGCGCGACAAGCGGAAGAACCGTCGGTCGTTACCCCGTTGCCGCTGCCTCAGCAGTGCATCACTCGACACCGCGAATCGGCGCGTCGGCGCGCAGCAGCCGCTCGTGCACGAGCTGCTGCCAGAGCCCGGAGGGGATGGGCCGTGCCATGCTCGCGGCGTTGCCCGCCACCTCGGCCGGCGTGATGCCGCCGGGCACGACGCAGACCACTGCGGGGTGCG
>Ga0075370_10001334_pt1 | contig 10604 bp, 8 predicted proteins | sample EndMethybrTD3035_FD_71398 | JGI IMG/M metagenome (GOLD analysis project Ga0075370, IMG submission 71398) | Populus endosphere microbial communities from Tennessee, USA - Endosphere MetaG P. TD hybrid TD303-5 | ecosystem: Host-associated > Plants > Roots > Endosphere | place: USA: Tennessee... | reverse complement strand
GTCGACGGCGGGCGACTGCTTGTCCGCGTACTCGATCTCGAACTCGGCCAGCGACGAGCCGCAGTCGAAGCACCAGTAGACGGGCTTCAGGCCGCGGTAGACGAAGCCGCGCTCGAACATCCGCTTCAGCACGCGGATCTCGCCGGCCTCGTTGGCGAAGTTCATCGTCTGGTACGGGTTGTCCCACTCGCCCAGCACGCCCAGGCGCTTGAAGTCCGTGCGCTGGCCGGCTATCTGCTCGGTGGCATAGGCGCGGCTCTTGGCCTGTACCTCGTCGCGCGGCAGGCCGCGGCCGAAGGTCTTCTCGATCTGGTTCTCGATGGGCAGGCCGTGGCAGTCCCAGCCAGGGATATAGGCCGCGTCGAAGCCCGCCAGCTGGCGCACCTTGACGATCATGTCCTTCAGGATCTTGTTGGCGGCATGGCCGATGTGGATCTGGCCGTTGGCATACGGCGGGCCGTCGTGCAGCACGAACTTCGGCGCGCCGCAGCGGGCGTCGCGCAGGCGCCTGTACAGGCCTTGCTCGTCCCAGGCCTGGACCCAGCCCGGCTCGCGCTTGGGCAGGTCGCCGCGCATCGGGAAGGGCGTGTCAGGCAGGTTGAGCGTGGAGCGGTAGTCCGGGGTGGTCATGGCATGCGGCCAGGCGGCGGGCCTGGCGATCGAGAAGCGGGGAGGGCAGCGGAACGAAGAGCGGCGGGGAGCCGCTTCAAATTCGATCGCGCGTGGTCTGGCGACGCTGGGCGGCGTGGGTGGCCAGGAAGGCGCGTGCTGCCTCGGTGTCGGCGGCGATGGCGGCCGTGAGCGCGTCCAGCCCGTCGTACTTGGCTTCGTCGCGGAGTTTGTGCAGCAGTTCCACGCGGGCGAGTTTACCGTAGCCCCCCTCGGGGCCGAGTGGCCAGGCGAGGCAATGGACCTCGAGCAGCACGCGGCCGGCGTCTTCCACCGTCGGGCGATTGCCCAGGCTGGCCACCCCCGGCAGCGGCTCCGGCACGAGGCCATGGACCAGCACCGCGAAGATGCCGTGGGCCGCCGGCTTGTCGTGCGGAAAACGCAGGTTCAGCGTGCGAAAGCCGTCCGCCGCGCCCGGCGCCGTTTCGCCGAGCTGGCGGCCCAGCTTGCGGCCGTGCGTGACATGACCCGAAATCGCATAGGGCCGCCCGAGCAGCGCCTCCGCGGCGGCCATGTCCCCCGACGCCAGCGCGTCCCGCACCGCGGAACTGCTGACGCGCAGGCCGTGCACCTCGTAGCTCATCATGCGGGCGACGTCGAAGCCCTGGGCCTGGCCGGCGGCGTCCAGCGTCGCGTAGTCCCCCTGGCGCTTGGCGCCGAAGCGGAAGTCGTCGCCGACCAGCACGTATTTCGCGCCCAGGCCGTCGATGAGCACCTGGCGGATGAAGTCCTGCGGCGACAGCGAGGCCAGCGCCTCGTCGAACGGCAGGATGACGACCTGGTCGACACCGCAGCGCTCCAGCTCGACGAGCTTGTCGCGCAGCGTCGCGATGCGGGCCGGCGCCAGCTCAGGCTTGCCGGCCTTGGCGGCGAAGAAGTCGCGCGGATGCGGTTCGAAGGTCAGCACGCAGGTCGGCAGGCCGCGATGGCGCGCTTCGGACTGCAGCAGCGCCAGCATGGCCTGGTGGCCGCGGTGCACGCCGTCGAAGTTGCCGATCGTCAGCGCGCAGGCGGGCGCGATGCCGCGGTGGTGGAAGCCTCTGAAAACTCGCATCGGGCGCATTGTCCGCGCAGTGTCAGTCGCCCCAGACCTCGGAAGGGCTCGCCACCCAGCGCCAGTCGCCGGGCTTGAGGTCCGCGGGAATGGTCAGCGCCCCGAACTGCGGGCGGTGCAGCGCCTCGACCCGGTTGCCGACCGCCGCGACCATGCGCTTGACCTGGTGGTACTTGCCTTCCACCAGCGTCAGCCGCAGCAGCGTCTCGTCGACGATCTCGGCGCCGTCGGCCCTGGTCGTCTCCGGGGGGCGTTGGAACTTGCCTTCCGGTTCCTTCAGCTCAACGCCGGCCAGCAACTGCTCGACCATCGCCGCCGTCAGCGGATGCTTGCAGCGCGCCTCGTAGACCTTGGGCACATGGTGCTTGGGCGAGGTGAGCTTGTGGATCAGCGTGCCGTCGTCGGTCAGCAGCAGCAGGCCGGTCGTGTCTTCGTCCAGCCGGCCGATGGGCTGCACGCCGCGCTCTCGCAGCGGCGGCGGCAGCAGGCTCATGACGCTGGGGTGATGCTTGGGCTTCTGCGAGCACTCGTAGCCGGCAGGCTTGTTCAGCAGCACGAGCGCCTTGTCGTACACCGGCCATTCCTGGCCATTGATCGTGAAGCGCAGGCCTTCCGTCTCAAACTCGGTGTCGGGTTCCTCGACCACCTCGCCGTTGATCGTGACCTCGCCGTTCCACACGAGGCCGGCGCACAGGCGCCGCGTTCCGAATCCCTGACTGAAAAGGATTTGAGAGAGTCGCTGCTTCACTTGGCGGGGGTCTTCATCGGCTGCACATCGCCACAGTCGGCGCCCAGCCAACGGCCTTCGCCGCTGACCTTGGTCGTCTCCGTCTTGCCCTGGCGGTCACGACGGATCGTCACGTCGTTCGTGAAGGCGTCGCTGCCACGCAGCGTGACGGTCGCGTCGCCCTCGGACGCGGGATCGGTGCAGACGAAATGCGTCTGGATGACGTTGCCGCTGCGCTTGGCTTCCTGCGTGCAGTTGCCGTGCTGCGCAACCGGCGCGAAGTTGCGTTCGGCCTGCTCCTTCGTGATGCAGGCCTTCACGGTGATGACGCCACCGGCCATGTTCACGCTGACGCCCTTCTGGGCCATCATCTGCTCGATCATGGCGCGGCGCTCGGGCTGCATGTTCTCCATGGCCTTCTGCGCCTGCTCCATCTGCGCCTTGCGGGCAGCGTCGAGCTGGGGCGTCTGTTTGAACTCCCACAACCCAGGTTTCATCGTCTGGGCATGGGCCAAGCCGGCAATGCCGGCCAGCAGCAGGGTAATCGGGTACTTCATCGGGTGACCTCCGCGAGGGACGAGAGGGCAGCGCCGAGGGTGGCGCTGCTCAGGCAAACACCCCTGCAGTGTCCTGCATCCGCGCGCTCACCTCGCCCACGTGGTGCAGCGTGTCGCCCCACTGCATTTCCATGACGGTCAGCCGCTTGAAGTAGTGGCTGCCGGCGTACTCGTCGGTGACGCCGATGCCACCGTGCATCTGCGTGCACTGCTGGCCGACGAAGCGCATCGAATGGCCCAGTTGCACCTTGGCCTGCGACAGTGCGCGGCGGCGCACGGCGGGCGCGTCGCCCAGGCGCAGCGTGGCGTAGTAGCTCATCGAGCGTGCCAGCTCCAACTGCATCTTCACGTCGGCCGCTCGGTGGCGCAGCGCCTGGAAGCTGGCGATGGCGACACCGAACTGCTTGCGCGTGTTCAGGTACTCGACGGTCAGCGCGAGGTATTTCTCCATGACGCCGACCGCCTCTGCGGCCTGTGCGGCGATGCCGATGTCGGCTGCCAGCTCCAGCAGTGCCAGGCCGTCTTCCGGGCCGGCGATGAGCTGGGCGGGTGAATTGTGGAAGTGGACTTCGGCCGCGCGCGAGCCGTCGTACAGCGAGTACGGCCGCGTGTGCACGCCCGCCGCGGAACGTTCGACGAGGTAGAGCGCAATGCCGTCCGGCGCGTCGTCGGTACCGGACACGCGGGCCGGGACGATGAACGCATCGGCGACGTCACCGGCCGGCACGAGGCTCTTCACGCCGGTCAGCTGGCCGTCGACGGCGCGTGTGCCGACGCGGTTCAAGCGGTAGCGCGACTTGGCTTCCTGGTGGGCCAGCACCACCAGCGCCTCGCCGCCAGCGATGCGCGGCAGCCACGCGGCCTGCAACGCGTCCGGCGCACGGCTCAGCACCGCCGGCGCGATCAGCGCGCCCTGGGCGATCGGCTCCAGCACGAGGCCGCGGCCCAGTTCCTCCATGACCACCATCGCTTCGACGGCGCCGAACCCCAGGCCACCGTGGGCCTCCGACACGGCCAGCGCGGTCAGGCCGAGGCCGGCGAGGCCGTCCCAGGCGGCGCGGTCGAAACCACCGGCGCGCTCGATCTGCACGCGGCGCTCGAAGGCGTAGTCCTTGTCGACAAAACGGCGGACGGCGTCGCGCAAGGCCTGCTGGTCTTCAGTGAAATCGAAATCCATGTCTTGTCCCCTCAGCCGAGCACGGTCTGCGCGACGATATTGCGCTGCACTTCGTTGGAGCCGCCGTAGATCGTCGTCTTGCGGACGTTCAGGTAGCTGCCGGTCAGCGGGATGGCGTGGTCCGCCCCGCCGATCCACGCGCCGCCCAGCCACTGGTCGCCTTGCCAGCCGGCCTCCATCGCCTCGTGGATGTAGGGCAGGGCGACGGGGCCGCCGGCCAGCATCATCAGCTCGGTGTAGCGCTGCTGCAGTTCGCTGCCGCGGATCTTCAGCAGGCCCGCCACGTCCAGCGGCTGCTTGCCCGTGCGCTCGCCGGACAGCACGCGCAGCACCATCATCTCCAGCGCGACGACGTCGACCTCGCACAGCGCGATCTGGTCGCGGAAGCGTGCGTCGTCCATCAGGCCCTCGGCCTTCGCGATGCGCTTGAGCCGCTCCAGCTCACGCTTGGCGCGATTGACGTCGGCGATGTTCGTGCGCTCATGCGAGAGCAGGTGTTTGGCGTAGGTCCAGCCCTTGTTCTCCTCGCCGATGAGGTTCTCGGCCGGCACCTCGACGTTGTCGAACCAGACCTCGTTCACCTCGTGCTCGCCGTCCAGCATGATGATCGGCTTCACGCTGACGCCGGGCGACTTCATGTCGATGAGCAGGAAGCTGATGCCCGTCTGTGGCTTGCCCTCGGTGGAGGTGCGCACGAGGCAGAAAATCCAATCGCCGTACTGGCCCAGCGTCGTCCAGGTCTTCTGGCCGTTGACGATGTACTTGTCACCCCGCCGCTCGGCGCGGCACTTCAGCGAAGCCAGGTCCGAGCCCGAACCGGGTTCGCTGTAACCCTGGCTCCACCAGACCTCGCCGCTCATGATGCCGGGCAGGAAGCGCTGCTGCTGCTCAGGCGTGCCAAAGGCCATGATGACCGGCGCCACCATCACCGGGCCGAACGGCACGATGCGTGGCGCGCAGGCGAGGGCGCATTCCTCTTCGAACAAATGGCGCTGCACGGCATTCCAGCCCGGCCCGCCGAACTGCTTGGGCCAGGCCCAGCCATGCCAGCCTTTGGCGCCCAGGATCTTGGCCCAGCGTTGCAGATCATCCTTGTTCAGGCGCAGCGCATGGCGCACCTTGTGGGCGATGTCGGCCGGCAGGTTGGCGCGTACCCATTCGCGCACCTCGTTGCGGAAGGCGAGTTCCGCATCGGTGAAGTTGAGGTCCATTTGTCTCCGCGTGGCTGCGTTGTCGTGACGGGATGCCGGACTTTTTAGCACGGTCGTTCGCATCCGCGCTGTCCGGCCTGGGACAGTTCAACGCGGTGGCGCCAGAAAGCAAAAAGGCGCTCCGAAGAGCGCCTTTGCATGGAGACCGAGCGATCAGCCCTGCTTCTTCTTGGCACGGCGGCGCGTGCCCGCCACGCCCACCAAGGCCAGGCCCGCGAGCGCCAGGCTGGCCGGTTCGGGCGTCTTGTTGGTGGTGGCGCACTTGGAGCCCTTGGTCGTGCAGGCCTCGCCAGCCACGGCCAACAGCTTGAAGTAGTCGTTGCCCTGCTCCAGCCCGGCACCGCTGCCGTAGTTACTGTTGTAGGCAACCACCAGCCACCAGCTGGAGCCGACGCTGGTGCTGCTGGCCGTCGGGACGATGGTTGCCGCGTTGTCGGTTGGCGTTTCCTTCGTGTCGGTGGCGCCGTTGATCAGGTTGTAGCGGTAGGGCGCGCTGCTGTCGGCCGACAGGTTGGCGTAGTTGCCGACCAGTTGCCAACCCGCCGTCGTCATGGCGCCGAGCGTGGCGCCCGTGCTGGTCAGCGACGTGGGAGCCGAGGTACCGGTGTAGCGGAAGACGGAGATGTCGGCGTCGGTGTTGACGTAGCTCAGGTCGATGCCGGTCAGGATGGTGCTGGCCGAAAACTGCAGCAGCACGCCTTCGGTGTAGGTGCCGACGCTGTCGAGGGCGTGGTTCGGCTCGGTCGATCCATCGGTGGACATGCCGAGGCCCGGCCAGGCGCCCAGCGTGCCGGATTTCCAGTTGCCGGTGATGCCGGAGGACGTGGTGGCGTTGCTGGCGTAGACGCCGCTGGTCGTCACCGTCGTGGAGCCGGATGCGGTGGTGGTGAAGGCGCCACCGTTGCTGCCGTTGTACGTCCAAGAGTCATACGCATGCGCGGACACGCCCAGCCCGGCCAGCGTGGCTGCCAGAACGACCCGGGAGATTTGCTTGATATTCATATGAGGCTCGGCGTGGTAGTTATTTCACTCAGCTTTGCAATCTGCGTGCCATCGAGAAATTCTCTTTGGATTCAATCGCTTAGCCGGCGAGGCGAATTCAATGTTGTCGAAGTGTAAGGAGCGCCGACATTTTCGAGGCCGGTCGAGTCCCCCTCAGTTGAGGGTCGCGAGTGTGCGTTTGGCCTCATCCTGGCCGTCGAAGGCACGGCCGGCCTGGATGGCGGCCTGCAGTTCGGTCTTGGCTTCGGCGTTGCGGCCGGCACGGGCGAGGGCGACGCCCAGGTGGTAGCGGATCTCCGGCAACTCGGGTTCGCGCAGGCGGGCGTCGCGCAGCAGCAGGATCGCCCGGTCGGTCTTCCCGGCTTGCAGGTTGGCCCAGCCGGCGGTGTCGAGCAGCGCCGCCTGCTTGGGGCGCAGGCTCAGCGCCTGTTCCGCCACCTGGACGGCGGCGCCGTCCTTGAGTCGGATCAGCACGTTGGCGAGGTTGTTGAGCGCCTCGACATCCTCGGGGTTGATTTTGAGGGCGGCTTCGTAGCGCTGGCGGGCGTTCGGGAACTGGCCGGCGCGGGCCTCGGCGTCGCCGATGGCCTTCATGACGACCGCGTCGCGCGCGTTCTTGCGAAGCCAGGTGTCCGCGGTGGCCCGGGCGTCCTGCAGCCGGCCCAGGCGGGACTGCGCGGCGACGAGGCGGGCGACGTTGGGGCTCTTGGGTTGGAGTTCCTGCAACTTGCGCAGGAACTCGACTTCCTGCTGCGGCTGATTGCGGCGGCGCGCGATGTCGGCGAGCAGCAGGTGGGCCGGTTCGGACTTGGCGTTCAACGCCAGCAACTGGCGGGCGCGGCCTTCGGCGGCCGTCGTGTCGTTGCGAAGCAGGTCGACTTCAGCCTGCAGCGCCAGCGCGCCGACGTCGTTGGGCGAGCCGTTCAGCGCCTTGTCGAGGCTGTAGGCCGCGCCTTGGAGGTCCTGCGCCCGGATTTGCAGCGCGGCGATGGCGATCAGCTGCCGTGCGTTGAAGGACGCCTTCCGGCTGGCCGTCGTCAGGGACTGCTTGGCCTTCGGCGCGTCACCGGCCGCCAATTGCGCCGCCGCCAGCACGCGCAACGCGTCAAGGTCGTCTGGCAGCTTGGCGGACAGGACTTTCGCGGCCTGCAGGGCCTGCGCGGGCTGGCCCTTGCGCAGGTACCACTCGATCAGCGCGAAGTCCGCGCGGCTGCCCTTGGCACTGCTGGCCTCGACCGCACCGCGCAACCATTTCTCGGCTTCGTCGTCCCTGCCGCGCAGTTCGTTCAGCAGGGCGAACTCGAACTGCACGTCGGCGCTGCGTTCGTTGGACCGGAGCAGTTCACGCAGGCGCTTCTCCGCGGCGTCGAAGGAGCGGGTCATCGCATCGATGCGGGCCAGCCCCAGCTGTGCGTCGATCAGCCTTGGGTTCAGGCGGAGTGCGCGCTCGAACCCCTGGCGTGCGCCGCTGAGGTCGCCATTGGTCTGGCGCAGCGTGGCGTCGAGCAGCGCGACGGCCGGGTCGTTGGGGCGGTTGCGCACGACTTCGGCGGAGACCCGCAGCGCGTCCGCCATGCGGCCGACACGGGCGTAGGCCTTGATGAGGGCCAGCGAGCCGTAGAGTTGCTTGGGATCGGCCTTGTAGGCCCTTTCCAGTTGCCCGAGGGCCTGCTCGGCTTGGCCGATCTGCAGCAGGCCGGCGCCCAGCACGGCGCGCAGGTCCGGCGTGTCGTTCTGCTTGAGCGCTTCCTGCATCAACGCCGCCGCCTTTTCGCCGCGGCCCTGGTTGACGTAGAAGCTGGAGAGCATCAGCAGCGCCTGCCCGTCGCCCGGGTGGCTGCGGGTGTAGTCCTCCAGCAGATCCTGCGCATGGTTGAGGTTGGGTTCGGCAATGGCGATCTGCGCCAGCAGTTTCAGCAGCGGGCTGCCCGGCTGCTGGCGCGCCGCGAGCTCCAGGTACGGCTTGGCCTTGCCCAATTCACCCAGCCCGAAATGAGCCAGGCCGTTCAGCATCAGCAGTTGCGTCCGGAAGGCGATGGTCTCGATGGGCACCGGGTCCAGCAACTCCGTCACCTGCTTGAGCGCGGCGCTCGTGCCGGCCTTGTCGCCGCGTCGTTCGCTGATGAGGGCCTGGAGGTAAATGGCCCGCGGCTCCTTGGGCTGCACGGCCTGGGCCGCCTTGACGTCCGCCAGCGCGTCGTCGTTGCGGTTGAAGTCCAGCAGCAGGCCGGCGCGCGCGATCAGCGCCTCGACATGCTTCGGCGTCTTGGCGAGCAGCTCGCCGTAGAGCGTCAAGGCTTCCCGCAGATTGCCGGAGGCGTGCATGACCGAGGCCTTCTGGTACAGCGCCTCCGCGCTGTCGGGGCGCAGCTTCAAGGCCTGGTTGGCGGCCGCGAGGGCTTCCGGCCACTGGCGGGCGCGGATGCGCAGCGGCACCTCCGCCAGCCATGACTCGGGGGCGCCGGGGTCGATCTTGCGGGCCTCTGCAATGGCCGCCATGCCGTTGGCCGGCTCGCCGATGTCGGCGTAGGCGGCGGCGCGCAGCAGCAGCAGGTCGCGCCGTGTCGAGGCGTTGAGCCCGTCCGGCGACAGGCGCGGATCGGCCAGCATCTGGCGCTGCTTGCCCTGCGCATTGAGGGCCTCGGCCAGCGAGACGCAGACTTCGACGCGGTCCACGCCCAGTCGCAGCGCTTCATTGAATGCCACTTCGGCTGCCACGGGCTGGCTGTCCGCCAGCAGCGCCTTGCCGAGCAACACCTGGACGGACAGCTGGTTCTTGTCCGCCTGCAGCGCGTTCTTCAGCTGGACGATGGCGCCGGCGATGTCCTTGGCCTCGTAGCGCTTGAGGGCATCTTCGTAGAACCGCGCCGCCTTGGCGGCATCCTGGGCGACGGCGGGAGTCGCAGCGATCAGCAGCGCGGCCAGCAGGCCGGAAAGCGAGGCGGTTTGACGGGTCATCGAAGCGGGCCGGCGGCAGGGAGGCGCCGGATTCTTGCAGAAGCCCGTCCCGCAGAGACCACCCGTGTCAGTGGCGCAGCTCCAGTGTCATGACATCGTTCTCACGTCGCATCTGGAAGCGGCTCAGAAAGCTGTTGCCCAGCAGCACATGGGGCAGATGCGCCGGGACGACGATGGCTTCCACGTCGCGCACTTCCACGTCGGCGATGCGGATGCTGCGCAGCAGGATCTGGTAAGCGGGCACGGAGCCGTTGGCGGTGTGCGTGACGATGAGGTGGCCCTGCTGATAGCGCAGCCCGAGCTTGTCGGCTTCGACCTGGCTGATGGCCACGCTGGTGGCGCCGGTGTCCACCATGAAGCTGGTGAATTGGCCGTTGATGCTGCCGATGGGTGTGTAGTGGCCGCCCGGGCCGGCGGGCATCGTGATCTGGCGGGCCTGCGTGGCCGACGCCTGGATGCGCGCTGGCGCGGCGCCGAGTTGCAGCGTCTGGCGCCGGCCGCCGCTTTCGATGATGGCGCGGCCGTCTTCCAGCGCGACGAGTTTGACGCCACTGGCCGTTGCGCCCACCGCCAGCGTGCGCGGTTCGCCGTCGATGATGAGCAGCGCCGCGCGCGACCCCAACATGCCGTTGAGCTGCACCTGCGACGGCGCCTGGGCCAGGGCGGTGACGGCGAAGCCGAACAGCGCCGGCAGGAGCCAGAGGCGGCGCACGGTCAGTCGCGGAAGTTGTTGTAGGTCAGCGGCGTGTCGCTGAAGCTCTTCTTCAGGTGGGCGATGCCCGCCTGCAGGTCGTCGCGGTTCTTGCCGGTCACGCGCACGGCGTCGCCCTGGATGCTCGCCTGGACCTTGAGCTTGCTCTCCTTGAGCGAGTTCACGATCTTCTTGGCCAGCGCGGCCTCGATGCCTTCCTTGATCTTGTAGACCTGGCGCACCTTGTCGCCGCCGAGCTTCTCGATCTTCTCGGCCTTGTCGAGGAAGCTGATGACGACGTCCTGCTTGGTCAGCTTGCCGTACAGCACGGCCTCGATCTGCTCGAGCTGGAACTCGCTGTCGCCGGTGGCGTGGATTTCCTTGTCCTTCAGCTCGACCTTGGCACCGGTGCCCTTGAAGTCGAAACGGGTGCCGATTTCCTTGATGGCGTTGTCCACGCCATTGCGGATCTTGACGTGGTCGGGTTCGAGAACGGTGTCGAAGCTGGGCATTTGAGTCGGGGGGTAAAGGGTCTGCGAAAATTTTCCCATGTCCACG
>Ga0075370_10001333_pt1 | contig 10604 bp, 8 predicted proteins | sample EndMethybrTD3035_FD_71398 | JGI IMG/M metagenome (GOLD analysis project Ga0075370, IMG submission 71398) | Populus endosphere microbial communities from Tennessee, USA - Endosphere MetaG P. TD hybrid TD303-5 | ecosystem: Host-associated > Plants > Roots > Endosphere | place: USA: Tennessee... | reverse complement strand
GCAGGGCGCGCTCTTCTTGGCCTGCTCGAACATGTCGCGCACGCGGGCCGCGCCGACGCCGACGAACATCTCGACGAAGTCGGAACCGGAGATCGAGAAGAACGGCACCTTGGCCTCGCCAGCGATCGCCTTGGCCAGCAGCGTCTTGCCCGTGCCCGGAGGGCCGACAAGCAGCACGCCACGGGGAATGCGGCCGCCCAGCTTCTGGAATTTCTGCGGGTCCTTCAGGAAGTCGACCAGTTCCTTCACCTCTTCCTTGGCCTCGTCGCAGCCGGCGACGTCAGCGAAGGTGGTGGAGTTGTTGGCCTCGTCCAGCATGCGCGCCTTCGACTTGCCGAAGCTGAAGGCGCCGCCCTTGCCGCCGCCCTGCATCTGGCGCATGAAGTAGATCCAGACCCCGATCAGCAGCAGCATCGGGCCCCAGGACAGCAGCAAGGTCTGCAGCAGCGAGGGTTCCTCGTCCGGCTTGCCCGAGACCTGCACGCCGTACTTCATGAGATCGCCCACCATCCACAGGTCGCCAGGCGACGAGATGGTGAAAGGTTGGCCGTCGTTGGGCGTGACCTTCAGCGTCCGCCCCTGGACCTCGACTCGCTTGATGCGCCCTTGCTTGGCGTCGTCCATGAACTGGGTGTAGGTCACCTGTTCGCTGGCACGGGGCTTGTCGAACTGCTTGAAGACGGTGAACAACACCAAGGCGATCACCAGCCAGACGGCGACCTTCGAAATCCACTGATTGTTCACCGCGGTTCCTTTGCGAAGTCCTGAGGGAAGGAGCTGGCTGCCCAGCTCGTCACCTCGGCATATAGGGTTGATTCTAGTCGACTCAATACCGGCGATGCTGCCAGAGGGTGACTTGGGTCAAGGCAGCCGCAAATGGCCAAAACAGGCTGTTTTCGGGCCATCGAATGCTCGATCAGACCTTTTTGAGACCAATTCCGACCAGAAATGTTTCTGACGATTTGTCTCTGGATGCTTTGGGCTTGATCGGCTTGACGACGCGGAACTGGCGCTTGAACAGTTCGGCCAGCTGGCTGTAGCCGCTGCCGTGGAAAACCTTGGCCACCAGCGCGCCTTCCGGCTTCAGGTGCCGGCCCGCGAAATCCACGGCCAGCTCGACCAGGTGGGCGATGCGCGCCGAATCGGATGCGGCAATGCCCGACAGGTTGGGGGCCATGTCGGACACCACCAGATCCACCGCCCGCCCGGCCAGCTCGTCTTCCAGGCGGGTCATCACCTCATCCTCGCGGAAGTCCCCCTGGATGAACTTCACTCCGTCGATCGGCGCGAACTCCAGCAGGTCGAGGGCGATGATCGTGCCGTCCAGTTCGCCGGTGGCGGCGCCGCCCGTGCCCGCCGTCCTCGGAGCGAAACGCCGCCTGAGGTACTGGCTCCAGGCGCCCGGGGCGGCGCCAAGGTCCACCACGACCTGCCCCGGACGCACCAGGCCCAACGCCTCGTCGATCTCCTTGAGCTTGTAGGCCGCGCGAGCGCGGTAGCCCTCCTTCTGCGCCAGCTTGACGTAGGGATCGGTCATGTGGTCGTGCAGCCAGGCCTTGTTGACCTTCTTGCTCTTCGTCTTGATCTTCATGCGGCTGCGATAATGACAGGATGTCTGCAATTGAATTGACACCCGCCGAACGCAAGGAAAAGCGGGGAGAAGCCCATCACCTGGATCCGGTGGTGATGATTGGTGCCGACGGCCTGACGCCGGCTGTCCTGAAGGAAACCGAAGCCGCCCTCAAGGCGCATGGGCTGATCAAGGTCCGCATGCTGTCCGATGACCGCGCCGCACGGGAGGCAGCGCTGTCCACGCTGGCAGACCAACTCGAAGCCGCCCCAGTGCAGCACATCGGCAAGCTGCTGGTCCTTTGGAGGCCCGTCCCGGAAAAGGCCGCCGCGGCTAAGGATGACCGCAAGCCGGGCCCTCGCACAGTCAAGCTGGTCAGCTTTTCGAAGAGCGGCAGCCATCGTCCGACGGTGAAGAAGGTCAAGGTCTTCGGCAACCAGCGCGTGACGGCGGGCGGGCAGATCAAGCGCGTCAAGGCGAGGGCCACCAGCGTCAAGAAGAAGGCCCAGCAGAGCTGATCGGCGGGCCGCAGGCGCGCCAGGCCAGCGCCGACACCGCCGCCATCTTCCCGGCGAAGAACGCAAGACTCACGGCATGCAACTGGCCGAACGTCCAGCTGCCCTGCCCGGCCCGCGCGGCATCCAGCATCGGCTGCAGTCCGAAGTAGCCGAACACGGTGCAGAAGATGGCCGCCAACGCCAGGATGATCGGTGTCGAAAACCGGGATCCGCCGGGCACCGACGAGCTGGCCGCTCGACGCTCCAGCAACAGGACGGCCACCCCCAGCGCGAGACTGAGGTAGGCCTCCTGCGCGAAGATCCTGCCGACCACGCGGCCGGCCTCGTGTGAGGCCAGGATGGCGAAAGGCGCGGGCGTGGCGATGAGCGCGATGCACATCAGGACGCCAGCCCACAGCGCGGGAATCAGGCGGCGAGCCCGTTCCATCAGCCTCACTGGTAACGCACCGCCACGATCTCGTAGCTCTTCACGCCACCAGGAGCGCGCACCTCGGCGACGTCGCCGACTTCCTTGCCGATCAGCGCGCGGGCGATGGGCGAGCTGATGGAGATGAGCCCGAGCTTCAGGTCGGCCTCGTCGTCGCCGACGATCTGATAGGTCACGGCCGCGCCCGACTCTTCCTCTTCCAGGTCGACCGTGGCGCCGAAGACGACGCGGCCACCCGCATCCAGCGAGGCCGGGTCGATGATCTGGGCGGCCGCCAGCTTGCCCTCGATTTCGAGGATGCGGCCCTCGATGAAGCCCTGCTTGTCCTTGGCGGCGTCGTACTCGGCGTTCTCCGACAGGTCACCCTGGGCTCGCGCCTCGGCGATGGCCTGGATCACCGCGTGGCGGTCGACGGTCTTGAGCCGCTGAAGCTCTTGCTTGAGCTTCTCGGCGCCGCGCTTGGTGAGTGGAATGGTCGTCATGGGAGTCGTGGCAAAAAGGAAAACGCGCCATCTGGCGCGCTTCGAGCAGAAGTTTAGAGCAGTTTGACCGGCCGGCAAGCCCGCGGACCGCGTGCGGATTTGCCGGCCCGGGGCCGATGAACGGTCAACTCAGGGCGGCGTGAAGTTCCTGCAGCGACAGCACGTTCGGGTCGTCCTGGTGCTTCAGCGCTTCGGTCACGGCCTCGCATCCGGCCATGGTGGTGTAGTAGGTCACTCGATTGGCCAGGGCGGCGGTGCGGATGTAGCGCGAATCGGCGATCGCGGTCCGGGTCTCGTCCACCGTGGTGAACACCAGCTGGATGTCTCCCGCCTTGATCATGTCCGCGATGTGCGGGCGGCCGTCCTTCACCTTGTTCACGACCTTCACCGGGACGCCGGCGGCAGCAATGGCGGCCGCCGTGCCCTTGGTGGCCACCACCTGGTAGCCCAGGTCGACCAGGTCACCCGCCACCTTGATCGCGCGATCCTTGTCGTTGTTCTTGACCGTGATGACGACGGTGCCCTTGGCCGGAAGGCGCGAGCCGGCACCGAGCTGGCTCTTGAGCATGGCCTCGCCGAAGGTGTAGGCCACGCCCATCACCTCGCCGGTCGAGCGCATCTCCGGGCCGAGGATGGGATCGACGCCAGGGAACTTGTTGAACGGGAAAACCGCCTCCTTCACGCTGAAGTACGGCGGGATCACCTCGTGCGGCGGCTTGCCGTCCTTGCCGCGCTGGTCAGCCAGCTTCTGGCCTGCCATGCATCGCGCGGCGATCTTGGCCAGCGGCTGGGCCGTGGCCTTCGAAACGAATGGGACCGTGCGCGAAGCACGGGGGTTCACCTCCAGCACGTAGACGGTGCGCTCGTCGCCCTCGCCCTGGATCGCAAACTGGACGTTCATCAGCCCGACGACCTTCAGCGCACGCGCCATCAGCGCCGTCTGGCGGCGAAGTTCGTCTTGCAGCGAGACGGGCAGGGAGTACGGCGGCAGCGAGCACGCCGAGTCGCCGGAGTGCACCCCCGCCTGCTCGATGTGCTCCATGATGCCGCCGATCATCACGTCGCGGCCATCGCTGATGCAATCGACGTCGACTTCGATGGCGTCGTCGAGGAAGCGGTCGAGCAACACCGGCGACTTCTCGGACACGCGCACGGCCTCGCGCATGTAGCGCTCGAGGTCCTTGTCGCCGTGCACGATCTCCATCGCGCGGCCGCCGAGCACGTAGCTCGGACGCACGACCAGCGGATAGCCGATCTCGTGCGCCATCGCCAGCGCGGCCTCCTCGGTGCGCGCGGTGCGGTTGGGCGGCTGCTTCAGGCCCAGGTCGTTGAGCAGCTTCTGGAAGCGCTCGCGATCCTCGGCGATGTCGATCGAATCCGGACTGGTGCCGATGATGGGCACGCCGGCGCGCTCCAGGTCGAGCGCGAGCTTCAGGGGCGTCTGGCCGCCGTATTGCACGATCACGCCGACCGGCTTTTCCTTGTCGACGATCTCCAGCACGTCCTCCAGCGTCACCGGCTCGAAGTACAGGCGGTCGGAGGTGTCGTAGTCGGTCGACACGGTCTCAGGGTTGCAGTTGACCATGATGGTCTCGTACCCGTCTTCGCGCATCGCCAGCGCCGCGTGCACGCAGCAGTAGTCGAACTCGATGCCTTGGCCGATGCGGTTCGGGCCGCCGCCCAGCACCATGATCTTCTTCCTGTCGCTGGGCTGGGCCTCGCACTCCTCGTCGTAGGTCGAGTACAGGTAGGCCGTCTGGGTCGCGAACTCGGCGGCGCAGGTATCCACCCGCTTGTAGACCGGACGCACGCCCAGCGCATGCCGCCTGGCGCGGACCTCGTGCTGGTGAGTCCCCATCAGCCTGGCCAGGCGTTTGTCGGAGAAGCCCTTGCGCTTGAGGAAGAACATCTCGTCCTTCGATAGGCTGTCCACGGCGCGGCCCGCCAGGGCCTTCTCGGTCGAGACGATCTGCTCGATCTGGGCCAGGAACCACGGATCGATCGCCGTCTCGGCAAAGATCTCGTCCAGGGTCATGCCGATGCGGAAGGCGTCGGCCACGTAGAGGATGCGCTCCGGACCCGCTTCGCCGATCTCCTGCACGATCTCCTCGCGGTCGGTCGAGCGCTCGGTGAGGCCATCGATGCCGGTCTCGAGGCCGCGCAGCGCCTTCTGGAAGCTTTCCTGGAAGGTGCGGCCCATGGCCATGACCTCGCCCACCGACTTCATCTGGGTGGTGAGGTGCGGGTCGGCGGCGGGAAACTTCTCGAACGCGAATCGCGGGATCTTGGTGACGACGTAGTCGATCGACGGCTCGAACGAAGCCGGGGTGGCGCCACCCGTGATGTCGTTCTTCAGCTCATCCAGCGTGTAGCCGACCGCCAGCTTGGCCGCCACCTTGGCGATCGGGAATCCGGTCGCCTTGGAAGCCAGCGCTGACGATCGCGAGACCCGGGGGTTCATCTCGATCACGATCATCCGACCGGTGTCCGGATTGATCGAGAACTGCACGTTCGAGCCGCCGGTGTCGACGCCGATCTCGCGCAGGATCGCGATCGAGGCGTTGCGCAGCAGCTGGTACTCCTTGTCGGTCAGCGTCTGCGCCGGCGCCACCGTGATGGAATCGCCCGTGTGGATGCCCATCGGGTCGAGGTTCTCGATGGAGCACACGATGATGCAGTTGTCCGCCCTGTCGCGGACGACCTCCATCTCGTACTCCTTCCAGCCGATGAGCGACTCCTCGATCAGCAGCTCCTTGGTCGGAGAAAGGTCGAGGCCGCGCTTGCAGATCTCTTCGAATTCTTCCGGGTTGTAGGCGATCCCGCCGCCGGTGCCGCCGAGGGTGAAGCTGGGGCGGATGACCATGGGGAATCCGGAGCCGCCGATCTCCGCCTGGATCGACTTCTGGACGGCCCAGGCCTCCTCCATCGAGTGTGCGATGCCGGACTTGGCCGAGCCGAGTCCGATCTTCGTCATCGCATCCTTGAACTTCAGCCGGTCCTCGGCCTTCTCGATGGCGTGCTCGTTGGCGCCGATCATCTCGACACCGTACTTGCCCAGCACGCCGTGGCGGTGCAGATCCAGGGCGCAGTTCAGCGCCGTCTGGCCGCCCATGGTGGGCAGGATGGCATCCGGGCGCTCCTTGGCGATGATCTTCTCGACGACCTGCCAGGTGATGGGCTCGATGTAGGTCACATCGGCCGTGTCCGGGTCCGTCATGATGGTCGCCGGATTGGAGTTGACCAGGATGACCTTGTAGCCCTCTTCACGCAGTGCCTTGCAGGCCTGCGCGCCGGAATAGTCGAACTCGCAGGCCTGGCCGATGATGATCGGGCCGGCGCCGATGATCAGGATGCTTTGGATGTCGGTGCGCTTGGGCATCTTCAGTTCTTCTCCATCAATGCCACGAAGCGGTCGAACAGGTAACCGATGTCGTGCGGGCCGGGCGAGGCTTCAGGATGGCCCTGGAAGCAAAAGGCCGGCTTGTCGGTCCGGGCGAGGCCCTGGAGGGTGCCGTCAAACAGGCTCACGTGAGTGGGTCGAAGGTTGGGCGGCAGCGTCTTCTCGTCGACGGCAAAACCGTGGTTCTGGCTGGTGATCGAGACGCGACCGTTGTCCAGGTCCTTCACGGGGTGGTTGGCTCCGTGGTGGCCGAACTTCATCTTGAACGTCTTGGCACCCGATGCCAGCGCCATGATCTGGTGCCCCAGGCAGATGCCGAACACCGGCAGCCCGCTGTCGATCAGTTCACGGGTGGACTCAACGGCGTAATCGCAGGGCTGCGGATCGCCTGGACCGTTGGACAGGAAGATGCCATCCGGCTTGTGCCTGAGCACCTCGCTCGCCGGCGTCTTGGCCGGGACCACGGTGACGCGGCAGCCGCGTTCGGCGAGCATGCGCAGGATGTTGCGCTTGACGCCGTAGTCGTAGGCCACGACGTGGAACCGGCCATTCGCGAGCTGCCCGTAGCCAGGCGTGCCGTCCTCCCGGGACAGGCGCCATTCGGTCTCCGTCCACTCGTAGGGATGTCCGATCGTGACGACCTGCGCGAGGTCCAGGCCGGACATGCTTGGAGCCGCCTGGGCGCGACCGATGGCCTCGTCGATCTCGGCCTGCGTGATCGCATGGCCGGGTTCGAAGGTGACGATGCAGCCGTTTTGCGCACCCTGGGTACGCAGGACCCGCGTGAGCCGGCGGGTATCGATGTCTGCAATGGCCACCGTGCCTTGCGACCGCAGGTACTCGGTCAGCGTCTGCCCGTGGCGGAAGTTGGAGACGCGGACCGGCAAGTCCTTGATGATGAGGCCGGCGGCATGGACCTTCGACGCCTCGACATCCTCGGCATTGACCCCGTAGTTGCCGATGTGCGGATACGTCAGCGTGACGATCTGCCGGCAGTAGCTGGGGTCGGTGAGGATTTCCTGGTAGCCGGTGAGCGCGGTGTTGAACACCACCTCGCCGACCGTGTGACCGGCTGCGCCGATCGAGGTGCCGGTAAAGACCGTGCCGTCTGCAAGAGCCAGGAGAGCAGGCGCCATGACAGGCACCAGGGACACAGGCGCCTGGGGGGACGTTGCGGGCAACAAAGGAAACTCCGGTGTTTGCGCACCCAGCCCCGGCCCACTTGCCGCCCCGGCAATGCGGGGCTCGGGCAGGACTCGAGAGGAAACCGTGAGGGGAGTTTCGCTGGGTGGATGTGGGTCGGTTAAACCTTCAAATTATAGCCCGAGATCGACCTGTCGTCCACGACTCGCCGGCTCCGCGGCCGTCGTGCCCCGTGGGGGCAGGAACTAGAATCGGCCCGGGCGGGTCTGACTCGCTGCGCTGCACTGTGAGCGCCATTGCAACCAACGGAGGTTCCATGAACGAAAGCCTGCAAACCTACACCGGCCTGGCCGGGTCGGGCTCGCTGGCCGCGCAACGCAATCGCGTCCTGCGCAATACCTACTGGCTTCTGGCCTTGTCGATGATCCCCACGGTCCTGGGAGCGTGGGTCGGTGTCTCTACCGGCATCACGGCTGCCATGTCGCCTGGCGTCGGCCTGATCGTCTTCCTCGTCGGCGCGTACGGCCTGATGTTCGGCATCGAGAAGACCAAGCATTCGTCGGCCGGCGTGGCCATGCTGCTGGCCTTCACGTTCTTCATGGGCCTGATGCTTTCGCGCCTGATCGGAGCGGTGCTCGGCTTTCGCAACGGCACGGCCCTGGTCATGACGGCCTTCGGCGGGACGGCAGGGGTCTTCCTGGCCATGGCCATGCTCGCCTCGGTGATCAAGCGCGACCTGTCGGGCATGGGCAAGTTCCTGTTCGTCGGCGCCGTGGTCATCATGGTGGCCGGCATCATCAACGTCTTCGTGCAGTCCGGCGCAGCCTTCCTGACGATCTCGGTGCTGTGCATCGGCCTGTTCTCGGCCTTCATGGTCTACGACCTGAAGCGCGTGATCGACGGCGGCGAGACCAACTACATCACCGCGACGCTGGCGCTGTACCTGGACATCTACAACGTGTTCCAGAGCCTGCTCAGCCTGCTGGGCATCTTCGGCGGCGAAAGCGACTGAAGCACTGCACCGGTTCATCCCCATGGCAAAGGGCCCCTCGCGGGCCCTTTGTCCTGTCTGGACAGCGCAAAATCGTGCCTGATGAGACCGCCATGGAACCAGGCACTCGGCTCGCTGGCCGCGCGCTGTGACACGCTCGTGATCGGCGCCGGCCCCGCCGGCAGTGCCTGCGCCCGCGTCCTGGCGCAGGCCGGGCGGGACGTGACGTTGATCGACGCGCACGCCTTTCCGCGCGACAAGGTGTGCGGCGATGGCCTCGTGCCGGACTGCCACGCCGCCTTGCGCCGCCTCGGCGTTCACGACCAGGTGATGGCCGTTGCGAAAAAGGCCGATGCCGCCCGGTGCGTCGCCCCCGGCGGCAGGTCGATCGACATCCCGGGCGAGCTGGCCGTGCTGCCTCGGCGCGAGCTGGACGCGATCCTGTGCAACGCCGCGCTGGAGTCGGGCGCCAGGATGGTCGCACCCGCCCGATTCATCGGCACACTGCGCGACCGGGCCGGCCGGGTGGTCGGAGCACGACTCACGGATGGGGAAGTCTCGCGGGAGGTCGCCTGCCGATGGCTGGTGCTGGCGACCGGCGCGACGCCCAGCGCGCTCCTCTCGACCGGGCTGTGCGAGCGGCGGACACCGAGTGCGATGGCCTTGCGGGCTTACGTCCGGCACGAAGGGCTGGCGGCGGAGATCCCCAACCTGCGCTTCGTCTGGCATCGCCGAATGCGCGGCGGCTACGGCTGGATCTTCCCCGCCCGGGACGGGTTGTTCAACATCGGCGTCGGCCTTCTGGACAGCCATGTGGAAACGGCCGAGGGGAGCCTCGACGGGCGCCGCCAGGGCCCCAACCTGCGGGCACTGTTCGACGATTTCCTGCGTGTCGATCCGGTGGCTGCGCGCCTCATGCGCGAGGGCACGCCGCTGGGCGAGCTCAAGGGCGCGCCCCTGCGCTGCGACCTCGAAGGTGCCCAGGTCGCGGCCGAAGGCGTGCTGGTGGCCGGTGAAGCGGCCGGTGCGACTTACGCGTTCTCCGGGGAGGGCATCGGCAAGGCGCTGGAGACCGGCATAGCGGCTGCCGAAAGCCTGCTGGCTCACCCGGACGACCAGGGTGTGCTCGCCGACTACCGCGCGAGGCTGGACGCGCTGCGGCCGCGCTTCCTGATGTACCGCAAGGCGGCCAGCTTCAACCGCCACCCGTGGCTGGTGAGTCTGGTCGTCTGGCGTGCCCTGCACAGCCGGCGCACCATCGCGCGCCTTTCGGACATCCTGAACGAGCGCCGCCTGCCAGGCAGCCTGCTGTCCTGGCGGGGCTTCAAGGGGATGCTGTTCGGCTGAGCGCGCTCAGTCGCGATCGAAGACGGCCATGCTCTCCACATGCGCCGTATGCGGGAACATGTTCACCGCACCTGCCGCGCTGCAGCGGTACCCGGCCACATGGACGAGAAGGCCCGCGTCGCGCGCCAGAGTCGCGGGGTTGCAGCTGACATAGACGATCCGGCGAGGCGGGGTCCAGGCGCCCGGCGCGGCAGGCGCCAGGTCCGCCAGCGCCTTCGCCAGCGCGAATGCACCTTCGCGCGGGGGATCGACGAGCCACTTGTCTGCGACTCCGAAAGAGACCAGGTCGTCAGGGGTGATCTCGAACAAGTTGCGGGCGGCGAACGCCGTCTTGGCGGCCAGGCCGTTGCGCTCGGCGTTCTGCCGCGAACGCTCGACCAGCGCCTCGCTGCCTTCGATGCCCAGCACCTCACGAGCGCGGGTCGCCAGCGGCAGGGTGAAGTTTCCCAGGCCGCAGAACCAGTCGATGACACGCTCGTTTGCTTGCACGTCCAGCAGGCGCAGCGCGCGCCCGACCAGCACCGTGTTGACCTGGTGGTTGACCTGGGTGAAGTCGGTCGGCTTGAAAGGCATGGTCAGGCCGAACTCGGGCATCGTGTAGGCCAGCTCGGGCCCTTGATCGTCCAGCAGGTGAACGGTGTCGGGACCCTTGGGCTGCAGCCACCATTGCACGCCGTGAGCCTCGGCGAACTCGCGCAAGCGGGCGAGGTCGCCAGGACTCAGCGG
>Ga0075370_10001332_pt1 | contig 10605 bp, 8 predicted proteins | sample EndMethybrTD3035_FD_71398 | JGI IMG/M metagenome (GOLD analysis project Ga0075370, IMG submission 71398) | Populus endosphere microbial communities from Tennessee, USA - Endosphere MetaG P. TD hybrid TD303-5 | ecosystem: Host-associated > Plants > Roots > Endosphere | place: USA: Tennessee... | reverse complement strand
GCCGCCGCCGGCCGCGCGCTCCGCCAGGCGACCGACGCGCGAACCGCCGGTTCAGCGGTCACGCGGCTGTACGAGCGTCCGGCCGATACCGCGGGTGAAGCCGTTCGTCGGGGCGAGCGCGCGGTCGGCATCTTCAATCGCTGAACGGGGCCCCGCCCTAAGCCCCGGTGCGCGTCCGGCGGTCCCCGGCGATCGCCGGACGCGCCATTCGGGAACGGCCGGGCGTCTATCGGATTGATGCGCAATGATCCCCATCCTGCTTTTCGCCCAGGTTGCTGCGGCGGCCTCCGAGCCCGTCCAATGCAGCCTCAACGACATGCCGCTGGCGCATTGCCGGTTGATCGACACGGTCCGGCCGGACGGCGCACACCGCATGACGTTCAAGGCGGATCGCGCGCATGTGCTGTTCGTCGGTCGATCGCAGACGGGCTGGTGGTCGGGCACGCTCAACGGGCGGCCGGCGATGGGTTATGAGCGCAATCGCGGCAATGTCGTCTTCAGCACCACCGACCTGAAGCAGCGCTTTTCCTGGTGGTATCCGCGCGACGAGCACGGCACGTATTGATCAGCGCCGGAACAGCGATTCCGGCGCGCCATAATCCTCGGACCAATTCTCCCAGGCGACATCGGTCGGGCCGATCGCGTGCGCGACCACGGTCCAGCCCTTCGCCTCCTGGCGCAGCAGCGCCGCATAAGCGTGCGAGACCATGCCGTGCGCGGCGGCGTCGGCGCGCGGCGTGCCGGCATAGCTAAGCGGCGCGCCGCTCCGTTCCTCCATATCCGCGAGCAGGAAGGCCCAGCGTCCCGCCGATCGCAGCTGGCGCACTTTGAACAGCACCGGCTTGCCGAGCGCGGCGCTGACCGGCTTGCGCGCCACGTCGAGCAACGCGGTGCGCATCGCGCGATCCTCCACCGTGGGGGCTGCCAGCGCGGTCGTCATCGCGATCACCTCCATCAGGAACGGCATAGGCGGGGCCTCTCACCTTCGGCGGGCAAACGACAAGGCCCCGGAGACGTTCCTGCCGCCTCCGGAGCCGATTGGAAATATGGCGTAGTGCCCTGCCTCAGATCGCGTGCGCGAACGCACTAGCGCGCACGGCGGCCTGATTCCCGCTCTCCGCGGCGAGCCCGACCGCGACGCCGAACAGGAGGAAACCGGACAGGATGCTGCCAAGCTCCTCCAGACTGGGAAGCGTGCTGCCCGGACCATAAGCGTGCCCCGGCATGGTCGCATTCAGGTCCGCCTGCGTCGCCGTGCGGCCCGTGAAGCTCGAATTCCAGCCGGCCCCCGACGCATTCTCGTCGAGCACGAAGCCATCGCGCGTGGCGGCATCGATCAGCGCGCCATTGTTGCTCATGCTGATCGACAGGTCGCCGAGCTTGTTCTGGCTGATGCCGTTGACGACGATCGCCTGCTGGCCCTTGGTGATCGTCACTTGGCTCGCGACATAGGCGTCGGGGTTGTGCGCATATTGCTCGGTGTCGATCGTGATCTTGGTGCCGTTCTCGAGCGTGAAAGTGGTGGTGCCGGCAAAGTCGAAGACGTGCTTGCCATTCACCTCGACATGGGGGTCGCCCCAGATGCGCGTGGTCTCGCCGCTGTTCGCGTTGAGGATCGTTATCTCCGAATTCCGCTCGTTGAGCTGCAGCGTATAGCCGTCGCCCAGGTCGATCGAGGCGTGGCCGTCCGCGCCTGTGGTCGCGGTCCAGCTCGCCGCCGGCTGCGGAGTCGGGCCGGACAGCAGGCCGACGGCCCACAGGCTCGGCAGCAGGCCGAACGCACGCGCGCTCGCCCCCAGCGGATTCATGGCGCGGCCCATGATCCCTGCGGCGAGAATGAATTCCGCGCCGAGCGACGCTTGGGCGCCCGAAGCGGCAAGGGCGGCGAATGGGTTGGACGTGATCGCAGTCATCGAAATGCTCCCCAAAGCAAGTTGGCATCAAGGATCAAACCATGTTCGCAACGATCGCGCGCTCCGCATTCCGACTAGGGCAGCTAGTCAAAGCGATTAGGCTCGCGCTTGCCAGCCCGGGCCGTGCGGATTAGTCGGACAAATCGCAAGGGAGGCGGCAATGGCGCGCAGTACGGGGCTTCACCGGACAATCGGGGCAGCCTTCCTGTTCGCGCTGCTCGCATGCGGCGCCGACGCGCGGCCTAAGCTGCCCGACACGATCCTGTTCGGCGTCGCTTATTACGACGAATATACGCCGGTCGACCGTGTCGACGAGGATGCGCGGATGATGAAGGCCGCGGGCATCAGCGTCGTCCGCATCGCGGAATCGACCTGGGGCACGCTGGAGCCCCGGCCGGGCGTGTTCGACTTCAGCCATGTCGATCGCATGCTCGCGGCGATGCACCGCCACGGCATCAAGGTCATCGTCGGCACGCCGACCTATGCGGTGCCGACCTGGCTCGCGCGCGAACATCCCAACGTGCTGGCCATCACGCCGCGCGGCCCGGGCCGCTATGGTCCGCGGCAGAATATGGACATCACGGACCCCGATTATCGCCGCGCGGCGGAGCGGGTGATCGTGGCGTTGATCGATCATGTCCGCGATAATCCCGCGGTCATCGGCTATCAGATCGACAACGAAACCAAGGCCTACGACACGAGCGGGCCCAATGTTCAGGCCGCTTTCGTGGCGACGATGAAGCGCAAATGGCCAAGCCTCGACGCGCTCAACAAGGCTTATGGCCTCGATTATTGGAGCAACCGGATCAACGCCTGGGAGGATTTTCCCGCCGTCACCGGCTCGATCAACGCCAGCCTCTCCAACGCTTTTGCCGAATTTCAGCGCGGGTTGGTGACCGAATTCCTAACCTGGCAGGCCGGTCTGGTCCGCGCGCATGCCCGGTCCGATCAGTTCATCACGCAGAATTTCGACCTCGCCTGGCGCGGCCATTCCTACGGTGTCCAGCCCGAGGTGAACCATTGGGAGGCCGCCAGGCCGCTCGATGTCGCGGGAATCGATATCTATCATCCCAGTCAGGACAAGCTGACCGGCGCGGAAATCGCCTTCGGCGGCGATCTCACCCGATCGATGCGCAATGGTCAGAATTACCTGGTGCTGGAGACGGAGGCGCAGGGCTTTCCCGACTGGACCCCTTATCCCGGCCAGCTGCGGCTGCAGGCGTTCAGCCATCTCGCCTCGGGCGCCAACATGGTCGAATATTGGCATTGGGCGACCACCGCCAACGCGATCGAAACCTATTGGCGCGGGTTGCTGTCGCAGGATTATCAGCCCAACCCGACCTATGACGAAGCCAAGACGATCGGCGCGGATCTGAAGCGGCTCGGGCCGAAACTGGTCGACATGCGCAAGCGCAATCAGGTCGCGGTCTATGTCAGCAACACCGCTCTGTCGGGCTTCGATGCGTTCAAGATCAACGCGGACGGGCGCAGTATCGGCTATAATGAGGTGCTGCGGCCCTTCTACGACGCGCTCTATCGCATGAACGTCGAGGCCGACATCCTCTCGCCCTCATCGACTGTGCCGCTCAGCGATTACAAATTGATCGTGGTGCCCGCGCTCTATGCGGCGAGCGATGCGGAGATCGCCAGGCTCAACGCTTATGCCAAGGCCGGCGGGCATCTGCTTTATACCTTCAAGAGCGGCTTTTCGGACGAGAACACCAAGGTCCGCTACGCGACGCAGCCCGGCGGCATCGCCGAGGCGGCGGGCGTGCGCTACAGCCAGTTCACCAACCCCCAGGATGTGACACTCGACGGCGACCCCTTCGGCGTGGGCGAGCAAGAGAATAAGGCGCGGTGGTGGATGGAATTCCTTACGCCAACCACCGCGAATGTGGTCGCGCGCTACAAGCATCCGTCCTGGCCGTCCTACGCCGCCGTCACCCGCAACAGCTATGGCAAGGGTCAGGTGACCTATGTCGGCTTCATGCCGACCGACGCGATGCTGGACCGGATGCTGGCGGACGAGGTGAAGCAAGCGGGCGTCGCGGACGTGCCGGGCGTGCGCTTTCCCCTGATCGTGCGCGGCGGTACGCTCACCAACGGCCATCGCGTTCGCTATGTGCTGAACTATTCGCCGGATGCACAGCATATGCCCTATGGCTTCGCCGCGGGCACCGACTTGCTCACGGGCGCGCGAATCGACCGGGGCGGCATGCTCGACCTGAAGCCCTGGGGCGTGGCGATCGTCGAGGAGGCGGCTCGCTAACCGTGCCGCCCCGCCGCGCGGATTGACTTTCAGGTTGGTCGGTGCGGATCGTGCAGCGATGAACGAGTTGGCGACAGACAGGCTGCTGGGCGCGGTGCTGGCGGGCGGGCGCGCGCGGCGCTTCGGCAGCGACAAGGCGCTGGCGCTGCTGCACGGCAAGCCGCTGCTGATGCATGCCGCCGAGGCGGTTGGCCGGCATTCCGACTCCGTCGTCTTGTGTGGGCGCGATCATCCCGGCTTCCTTTGCCTGCCCGACCGGCCCGCGCCCGACATGGGGCCGCTCGGCGGGCTCAATGCCGCGCTCCATCATGCGCGCGCCCAAGGCTATGAAGCGGTGCTCAGCATCGCGTGCGACATGCCCGTCCTGCCCGACGCGGTGGCGAGCCGGTTGATCGGGGAAGGCGCGGCGGTGGCGGAAGGCCAATATCTGCTTGGCTGCTGGCCGGCATCGCTTGCCGATCTGCTCGATCGGCATCTGGCGGAAAGCGAGGATCGGTCGATGCGCGGCTGGATCGCGCGCATCCGGCCGCGCCGGATCGCCGTGCCGGAACTGCCCAACATCAACCGGCCCGAGGATCTTCTCCGGCTGGACGGAAGCTAACGCCGAGCCTTCAGCAGGAAGCCGCCGCGGCCGCCGCCAGGGCATCGATCTGGCGGGGCGCCACCGCTTCACCGATCAACAGCAAGGTGGGCTCGTCGTCGCTGATCGCGCGCACGAGGAAGCCGAGCGCGCCAAGCCGCCCGCGCAGGACGCGCTCGTCGGGACGCGAGACGTTGACCGCGATCATTACGGGCGTGTCCGCGCTGCGGCCGGCCGCGATCAGTTCGCGCGCAATCTCGCTCGCGGCGCTGCGGCCCATATAGACGGCGAGCGTCGCATCGGGCTCGGCGAGCTGCTTCCAGTCGAGCTGCAATTTCTCGCCCGCGCGCGCATGCGCGGTGACGAAGGTCAGCTTGCGGGCGAGCCCGCGCAGCGTAAGCGACGCCAACCCGCTAGCCGCCGCCGCGCTCGCACTGGTGACGCCGGGGCAGATCCGCACGGTGACGCCGTGCGCGACCAGATGGTCCATCTCCTCGGCCGAGCGGCCGAAGATGGAGGGATCGCCGCCTTTCAGCCGCACGACCCGGGCCTGGCTCCGCGCGGCGAGGAGCAACAGATCGTTGATCTGGTCCTGGGCCACCGAATGACGGCCCGAGCGTTTGCCGACGCTGATCAGCTGCGCGCCCGGAGCAAGGTCCAATATGCCGTCGCCGACGAGCGCGTCGTAGAAGACGATGTCGGCCTGGCGCAGCAGCCGTTCGGCCTTGCGTGTGAGTAGATCGGGGTCGCCGGGGCCCGCGCCGACCAGCCACACCGTGCCGGGCTGGAAATCGTCAGGATGCATTGGCGAGCTCCCTCGCTTGCGTGATCAGATTGGCGATCGCGGGACGGCACGATCCGCAATTGGTGCCGGCATTGAGCGCCTTGCCGACTGCGGCGACGTCGGTCAGTTTCTGTTCGGCAATCGCATGGATGATCGTGCGCATGCCGATATCGAAGCAGACGCAGACGATCGGCCCGCGATCGGGCGCCGCGCCGGGCGCGCGGCCCGCGAGCAGCGTGGGGGCAACCTCGGGCGCTCCCAATTGCGCGATCAGCCAGTCACGCGGCGGCAATTCGCCGTTCGCGGTGACGAACAAAGCGGCGGTGAGCCGGCCCTTGTCGAGCACCGCCACGCGCCACGATCCGCGCGCCGCATCGCGCGCCTCGATCCGCGCGCCATTGGGCAGGCCCGCGCCGAGCCGCTCGGGATCACCATTGCCCGCTAGTTCGTAGAGCACGCCACCCGGAACGGTCACGCGCGTCCGCCACAGGCATTTCGGCGCGGCGACCTCGTCACCCCGCACCAGCAGGAAGCCGCGCCACGCGCAGGCAACCTTCTCGATCCGCGCGGGCGTCTGCTTGAAACCGGGCTGGCCGGAATGCGCATCGACCAGGGGACGCGGCAGCAGGCCGGTGCGGCCGCCGGTCGATTGGCGGTCGGTCCAGTGGATCGGCGTGAACAATTCGCCCGCGCGCTGCCGGTCGGTGACCGCGACGCGGAACAGGCTCTCGCCCTGCGCGGTCGCGACGCGAGCGAGGTCGCCATCGGCCAAGCTATAAGCGTCGGCATCGCGCGGATGGACCTCGACCAGCGGCTCTTCGCGGTGGCGCGCGAGCTTCGGGCTGAGCCCTGTGCGCGTCATCGTGTGCCACTGGTCGCGATAGCGGCCGGTGTTGAGCGTCAGCGGCCAGTCGCGCAGCGCGTCGGCCAGCGGGCCTTGCGTGACCAGCACCAGCCGTGCCTTGCCGTCCTCGGTCGAGTAACGCCCCTGGGCGAACCCGTCGCCACCCCAGCGGAACGGCTCGATCGCGTCATATTCGACATTGCCGATCGCGGCGTGGTGGCGGAGGTCGAACAGGCGGCGGCCATGATTTTCGTAGGCGGAAAGCCGCGCATGCTCGCGGTAAATGTCAGCCGCGCAGTCATAGGTGAAGGCGGTCTTCCACCCCATGCGCCGTCCGATCTGGGACACGATCCACCAGTCAGGCCTGGCCTCGCCCGGCAGCGGCAAAAAGGCGCGCTGGCGGCTGATGCAGCGCTCCGAATTGGTGACCGTTCCATCCTTCTCGCCCCAAGCGGCGGCGGGCAGGCGGACATGCGCATGGACGCTGGTGTCGGTTTCCGCGATCACGTCGGACACGACCACGAACGGGCAGGTGGCGAGCGCGTCGCGTACCATGTTGGCGTCGGGCATGCTCACCGCGGGATTGGTCGCCATCACCCACAAAGCCTTGATCCGTCCGTCCCGCACGGCGCGGAAAAGGTCGACCGCCTTCAGCCCCGGCTTGGTCGCCATGCTGGGCGCGGCCCAGAAGCGGCCGACGCGCGCGACATTGTCGGGCGCGAAATCCATGTGCGCGGCGAGGGTGGAGGCCAGCCCGCCGACCTCGCGGCCGCCCATCGCATTAGGCTGGCCGGTGATCGAGAACGGGCCCGCGCCGGGCTTGCCGATGCGGCCCGTGGCGAGGTGGAGGTTGATGATCGCATTGACCTGATCGGTCCCGCGCAGCGACTGGTTGATGCCTTGGCTGAACAAGGTGATCGCGCGCGGCGTCGTGGCGAACAGATCGTAGAAACGGGCGAGGTCGGCAGGGGCGACGTCGCAGGTTTTGGCGATCGTCCAGAGATCGTGACCCTCGTCGAGCGAATCCCAATATCCCTCGGGGGTGGTCACGTGCGCGGCGAGATAGGCCTCGTCGATGAGCCCCTCGCGCCGCATGTGCGCGAGCAGCCCGTTCATCAGCGCGACGTCGCTGCCCGGGCGGATGGCGAGGTGGATGTCGGCATCGTCGCACGTCTCGGTGCGGCGCGGGTCCACCACCACCAGCCGCGCGCCGCGCGCTGCGCGTGCCGCCTGGATGCGCTGGTAGGTGATCGGATGGCACCAGGCAGTGTTGGACCCGACCAGCACGATCAGGTCGCTTTCCTCGAGATCCTCGTAGGAGACCGGCACGACGTCCTCGCCGAACGCGCGCAGATGGCCCGCGACCGCGCTCGACATGCAAAGCCGGCTGTTGGTGTCGATATTGGCCGAGCCGATGAAGCCCTTCATCAGCTTGTTGGCGACGTAATAATCCTCGGTCAGCAGCTGGCCCGAGACGTAGAAGGCGACGCTGTCGGGACCATGGCGCGCGATCGTGTCGCGGAACTTCTTGGCGACGAGGTCGAGCGCCTTGTCCCAGCTCGCGCGGCGGCTGCCGATCATCGGCTGGAGCAGCCGTCCTTCCAGCCCGACCGTCTCGCCGAGATGCGTGCCCTTCGAACAGAGCTTGCCTGCATTGGCGGGGTGATCCGCATCGCCCTGGATCGTCGCGCTGCGCGCGCCGTTGGGCGTGGCCACGATGCCGCAGCCGACGCCGCAATAAGCGCAGGTCGTCCGGACCCCGCGCGTCACCTTATGCCGCCGCCTTCAGCGTGGACGTGCGGCAGAGCAGCACGCGGCCGCCATCCACCTTCACCGGGATCGTCGGGGTGCAGCCCTTGTCCTCACCCAGCGCCTCGCCCGTGATCAGGCTGATCCGCCAATTGTGCAGCGGGCAGGCGACCGCATGGCCATGGACGATGCCCTGGCTCAGCGGGCCGTGCTTGTGCGGGCAACGATTGACCAGCGCGAACACCTGATTGTCGCCCGTGCGGAACAAGGCCACTTCATCGCCGCCCGAGACCGGCACGGTCCGTGCGCCGCGCACCGGAATGGCCGAAAGAGGGCCGACATCGATCCATTCTCCGACGTACATCAAACTTACTCCGCTGCGATCGCTTCGATGGGACGGAATTCGCCGAGATGGGCGTGCTGCTCGCGCTCGTGCCCGGCGGCACGCAGCGCCCAGGGATCTTCCTGGCTGAAGCTCTGCGAATAGAGGAAGCGGCTGGTCAGCGCCTCGCGGCCGACCTCGTCATCGACGATCCGCTGCTTGATATAGTCGAGGCCGATGCGCTCGATCCAGGGCGCGGTGCGCTCGAGATAGCGCGCTTCCTCACGGTAGAGCTGGATGAAGGCCGCGCAATAATCCAGCGCCTGCTGCTCGGTCGTGACCTTGCAGAGGAGGTCGGTCGCGCGGACCTTGATGCCGCCATTGCCGCCGACATGGAGCTCGTAGCCGGAATCGACGCAGACCACGCCGAAATCCTTGATCGTGGCTTCGGCACAGTTGCGCGGGCAGCCGCTGACCGCGATCTTGAACTTGTGCGGCATCCACGAGCCCCAGGTCATGTGCTCGATCTGGACGCCGAGACCCGTCGAATCCTGCGTGCCGAAGCGGCACCATTCGGAGCCGACGCAGGTCTTCACCGTGCGCAGCGACTTGCCATAAGCGTGGCCCGAGACCATGCCCGCGGCGTTGAGATCGGCCCATACGGCGGGCAGGTCTTCCTTCTTGATCCCGAAAATGTCGAGCCGCTGACCGCCGGTGACCTTGACCATCGGCGCGTTGTATTTCTCGACCACGTCCGCGATCGCGCGCAGCTCGCGCGGATTGGTGATGCCGCCCCACATGCGCGGGACGACCGAATAGGTGCCGTCCTTCTGGATGTTGGCGTGCATGCGCTCGTTGACGAAGCGGCTCTGCTGATCGTCGACATATTCGCCCGGCCAGGCGCAGAGCAGATAATAATTGAGCGCCGGGCGGCAGGAGGAGCAGCCGTCGGGCGTGGACCAGCTCATCCGCTGCATCACCTCGGGGATCGACTTCATCCCCTGCGCGACGATCTCGCGGCGGACATCATCATGGCCGAAGCTGGTGCATTTGCAGACCGTCTTGACGTCGCGCTCGCCGGCATATTCGTCGCCGAGCGTGAGCTCGAGCAACTGCTCGACCAGGCCGGTGCAGGAACCGCACGAGGCTGAAGCCTTGCAGGTCGAGCGCACCGCATCGAGCGTGCAGGCGCCGGCCTGGATGGTGGCGACGACCTTGCCCTTGCTGACGCCGTTGCAGCCGCAAATCTCGGCATCGTCCGAGAGCGCCGCAACGGCCGCCTTAGGGTCCGTCTGCCCACCCCCTAGGGCGAAGGCCTGGCCGAAGATGAGGAAATCGCGGATGGACGAGATATCCTCGCCCTTCTTGAGCAGGTCGAAATACCAGTTGCCGTCGGCGGTGTCGCCATAGAGCACCGCGCCGACGATGCGGTTGTCGCTTACGACGACCCGCTTGTAGATGCCGCGGCTCGCGTCGCGCAGCACGATGTCCTCGGCCTCGCCGGTGCTGCCGGAGAAATCACCCGCGGAGAAGACGTCGATGCCGGACACCTTGAGCTTGGTCGATGTGACGGAGCCGCGATAGCCGGTCGGGCTCCCGACGAGCCCGTCGGCGAGCGCGCGGCACATCTCCCACAAAGGCGCGACCAGTCCGTAGACCTGCCCTTCATGCTCGACGCACTCGCCCACCGCGAGGATGTTGGCGTCGCTCGTCACCATATGGTCGTCGACATGGATGCCGCGGCCGACCGCGAGCCCCGCCTCGCGCGCCAGCGCGACCGAGGGGCGGATGCGCACCGCCATCACCACCAGGCTCGCCGGGATCAGGCGGCCATCCTTGAGCCGCACGCCTTCGACCTGGGTCTCGCCGACGATCTCGGCGGTGTCGGCGCCGGTCAGGATGGTCTGGCCGCGCGATTCGAGCTCGGACTTGAGCAGCCAGCCCGCCGCCTCGTCGAGCTGACGCTCCATCAGCGTCGGCATCAGGTGGATCACGGTGACCTTCATGCCGCGCAGCGACAGGCCATGCGCGGCTTCGAGGCCGAGCAGGCCGCCGCCGATCACGACCGCCTCGCCACCCTTGGCCGCGGCGGCGAGCATCGTGTCGACATCCTTCATGTCGCGGAAGCTGATCACGCCGGGCAG
>Ga0075370_10001331_pt1 | contig 10606 bp, 11 predicted proteins | sample EndMethybrTD3035_FD_71398 | JGI IMG/M metagenome (GOLD analysis project Ga0075370, IMG submission 71398) | Populus endosphere microbial communities from Tennessee, USA - Endosphere MetaG P. TD hybrid TD303-5 | ecosystem: Host-associated > Plants > Roots > Endosphere | place: USA: Tennessee... | reverse complement strand
GAGCAGGAACTGCGCGATGCGGCGGTCGGGCGCGTTGAGGCGGAAGCCCGCGGCCATCGTCTGCGGCACCAGCGCCATCGCGGCGTCGGTCAGCGCTGCGGCGGAAGGCGCCGGCTCGGCCGCCATGGCCTCGCCGTCGCGGCCGATCAGGCCGGTATCGACCTTGCCTGCGGCAAACTCCGGATGGGCCAGCGCCGCGATCAGGAAAGCCGCGTTGGTCTTGACCGGCCAGACCGCGCTCTCCTCGAGCATGTCGGACAGCAGCTCGCGCGCCTCATCGCGCGTCTCACCATGCGCGATCAGCTTGGCGATCATCGGGTCGTAGAACGGCGACACCTCGCCGCCCTCGTAAACGCCGGTATCGATGCGGCCGCCTTCGGAACCGCCCAGCTCGAACACTTCGAGCGTGCCGATGCTCGGCAGGAACCCCTTGGCCGGATCCTCGGCATAGAGGCGCGCTTCCATAGCCCAGCCGTCGATCGACAGCTCTTCCTGCTTCAGCGGCAGCGGTTCGCCGCTCGCCACGCGCAGCTGCCATTCGACCAGATCGACGCCGGTGATCTCCTCGGTCACCGGGTGCTCGACCTGCAGGCGCGTGTTCATTTCCATGAACCAGATGCGGTCGGCACGCAGGCCTTCGGAACCGTCGGCGATGAATTCTATCGTGCCCGCGCCGACATAGTCGACCGCTTTTGCTGCACGCACTGCTGCGCAGCATAGCTCCTCGCGGGTTGCAGCATCCATGCCCGGCGCGGGGGCTTCCTCGATGACTTTCTGGTGCCGCCGCTGCAGCGAACAGTCGCGTTCGAACAGGTGCACGACATTGCCGTGGGTATCGCCGAACACCTGCACTTCGATGTGGCGGGGCGAGAGGATGTACTTCTCGATCAGCACGTGGGCATTGCCGAAGGAGCTGGCTGCTTCGCGCTGGCACGATGCCAGCATGTCGGCAAAATCTTCCGCTTTTTCAACGAGGCGCATACCCTTGCCTCCGCCCCCGGCGACGGCCTTGATCAGCACCGGATAGCCGATGTTGCCGGCTTCCGCGGCAAGCAGCGCCGGGTCCTGGTCCGCCCCCATATAGCCAGGCGTCACCGGCACGCCGGCCTCGGCCATCAGCTGCTTTGCTGCGTCCTTGAGCCCCATCGCGGTGATCGACGACGGCTTTGGCCCGACCCAGACAAGCCCGGCATCGATCACGCTCTGCGCGAACGCGGCGTTCTCCGAAAGGAAGCCGTAGCCCGGATGGATCGCCTCGGCGCCGGTCGCTTTTGCTGCAGCGAGAATTTTCTCGCCGACAAGGTAGGACTCGCGCGCAGGCGAAGGCCCGATGTGCACGGCCTCGTCTGCTTCGCGCACATGCAGCGCCCTGGCATCGGCGTCCGAATAGACGGCGACGGTGCGGATGCCGAGCGCCCTCGCAGTACGGATGATCCGGCAGGCGATCTCGCCGCGGTTGGCGATGAGGAGGGATTTGATCATTTCGGATCTTTCCAATTCCTCCCCGAGCTTGTCTCGGGGAGGGGGACCATGCGAAGCATGGTGGAGGGGGGAGCGCGATGTTCAAGGACATATCGCCCAAGCCGAGGCCGGGCAAAATCGATAGGGCGCAAAGCTTGCGGCGCGAGTTGTCGTTGCCTGAAGGTCTGCTTTGGCGCGAGTTGCGCAAGCGACCGGGCAAATTGAAATTCCGCAGGCAACATCCAAGCGGCGCCTATGTGCTCGACTTCTTCTGCAGCGATGCGCGCCTGGCTATCGAAGTAGACGGCTTCGCCCACAGCACAGGTGACAGGCCAGCACAGGATGTAGCGCGTGATGCTTGGTTCGCCCTCGCCGGTATCGCGACTTTGCGCATTCCTGCGCAAGCGGTGCTCGAAGACCTTGGCGCAGTGGTTCTTCATGTCTCGACGACGGCGCAGGCGCGGATTCCCCTCCACCACCCGGCTGCGCCGGGCGGTCCCCCTCCCCGAGACGAGCTCGGGGAGGAATGACATGGACGGATATCCCACCATCACATCCTGAACACGCCGAACTGCGGCCTATCCGGTATCGGCGCTTCCAGGCTCGCGGCCAGAGCCAGCCCCAGCACGTCGCGCGTCTGTGCGGGATCGATCACCCCATCGTCCCACAATCGCGCCGTCGCATAGTAGGGGTTTCCTTCGTCCTCGTACTTCTGCCGCACCGGCGCCTTGAAGGCCTCGGCCTCTTCCGGGGTCCACTTGTCGGCATCGCGGTGGACGGTCGCGAGCACGGAGGCAGCCTGCTCGCCGCCCATCACGCTGATCCGCGCATTGGGCCAGGTGAACAGGAAGCGCGGCGCATAGGCGCGGCCGCACATGCCGTAGTTGCCGGCGCCGAACGAGCCGCCGATCAGCACGGTGATCTTGGGTACGGTCGCGGTGGCGACGGCGGTGACCAGCTTGGCGCCGTGCTTGGCGATGCCCTCGGCCTCGTACTTGCCGCCGACCATGAAGCCCGAGATGTTCTGCAGGAACAGCAGCGGGATCTTGCGCTGGCAGGCGAGCTCGATGAAATGCGCGCCTTTCTGCGCGCTCTCCGAAAACAGCACGCCGTTGTTGGCGAGGATCGCCACGGGCATCCCGTGGATATGCGCGAAGCCGCAGACCAGCGTGCTGCCGTAGAGCGTCTTGAACTCGTGGAACTCGCTGCCGTCGACCACGCGCGCGATCACTTCGCGCACGTCGTAGGGCGCGCGGACGTCGTCGGGGATGACGCTGTAGAGTTCCTCGGCCGCGTACTTCGGCGGGCGCGGTTCCTGCAGTTCCAGCCCGTGCTGGTGGCGCGGGCCGAGGTGCGAAACGATATCGCGCACGATGGTCAGCGCGTGCTCGTCATCCTCGGCGAGGTGATCGGTGACGCCCGACTTGCGGCTGTGCAGATCGCCGCCGCCCAGATCCTCGGCGCTGATCTCCTCGCCCGTCGCGGCTTTGACCAGCGGCGGCCCGGCGAGGAAGATCGTGCCCTGTTCCTTCACGATCACGCTCTCGTCCGACATCGCCGGCACATAGGCGCCGCCGGCGGTGCACGAGCCCATGACACAGGCGATCTGCGGAATGCCCTTGGCGCTCATGTTCGCCTGGTTGAAGAAGATGCGGCCGAAGTGGTCGCGGTCGGGGAAGACCTCGGCCTGGTGCGGCAGGTTGGCGCCGCCGCTGTCGACGAGGTAGATGCACGGCAGGTTGTTGGCCTCGGCGATCTCCTGCGCGCGCAGGTGCTTCTTGACCGTCGTCGGGTAATAGGTACCGCCCTTCACCGTGGCGTCGTTGCAGACGATCATGCACTGGCGGCCCGAGACGCGGCCGATCGCGGTGATGATGCCGGCACCGGGGATGTTCTCGCCATATTTTCCATAGGCGGCGAGTTGGCCGACCTCGAGCAGCGGCGAGCCCGGATCGAGCAGGCGTTCGACGCGGTCGCGCGGGAGCAGCTTGCCGCGCGAAGTGTGCCGCTCGCGCGATTTGGCATTGCCTCCCAGTGCCGCTGCGGCGACCCGCTCGCGCAGCTCGGCGGCGAGAGCGCGGTTATGCGCGGCGCGGGCCTGCGCCTCGGGGCTGTCGAGATTGAGTGCGGTCTGGAGCACGGGCGCGCTCATCGAAGGTCCTCTCGTGTCGCTTGTTGCGCGTATCTAGCGCCCCCGGCCTGTCCGCGGAAATTGAAAGAATCGCGCCCGCGTAATAGACAGTATCTATGATAGACCAATATATGCTGCGCTATTTCCTCGCGGTGGCCGAAACCGGCAACTTCAGCCGTGCCGCCAAGGCCGTCAGCGTCACCCAGCCGACGCTTTCGGCCGGGATCGCCAAGCTCGAACGCCAGCTCGGCTCGCGGCTGTTCGACCGCGATCGGCAGGGCGTTGCGCTGACCCCGGCGGGCAGCCGCTTCCTCGCCCGCGCACGCCGCATCGCCGCCGAATACGAGCTGGCACTGCAGGACCTGCAGCACGCACCCGAACCCAGCGTGCTGCGCGTCGGCGTGCTCAACACGATCCCGACTTCGACCGTTGAACTACTGCTCTCTCGCCACGGCGAGAGCGGCAGCGGCGAAGTGCTGGAACTGCTCGACGGCAGCGAGCGCGACCTCGCCGAACGGCTGGACCGCGGGCGGATCGACCTCGCGCTTACCGTCATCCGCCCGCATCACGCGCGCTACCGGCCCGAGCTGCTCGCCCGTGAACGCTATCTTATGGTCCTGCCGCAGGGCCACCCGCTGGCCGATGCCGACCGGATCGAACCCGAAGACCTCGCCGGCGACCGCATGGTCGTGCGCCGTCACTGCGAGGCGCTGCCCGAGATCAACCGCTTCTTCACCGCGCGCGGCGTGCGCCCGCGCTTCGTGCTCAAGACCACCAGCGATCAGCGCGTGCTCGCCGTGGTCCGCGCCGGCCAGGGGATCGGGATGATGCCCGAAAGCTTTGCCGATCCTCTGGTCCGCATGGTCCGCGTCGCCGATTTCGACCTGACGCGCGATATAGGCGTGCTCTATGCTGCGAGCGAAGAAAATGCGCCCCGCGCCGACAGCCCGTTTCTTGCTCTCGTGCGCGAACACTACGGTCGATAGCGGCTGGCCAGCATCGGTAGCCGGCCCGCGCTTGACAGCCGGCCGTGATTGCCGCCCCTTGACCGCAAGGCATCGGAAGAGGAGCACGAGGCATGCCCGATCGGGACGCGATGATCGCGGCAGTGGAAACACATTGCCGGGCGACCACCGAAGGAGATTTCGACGATTGGATCGCGATCTGGGCCGACGATGCAGTGGTCGAAGATCCTGTCGGCGCCCCGCAGCATCAGGGCATCGAGGCGCTGCGCACGACCTTCTGGGCGATGTCGCGCAACGCCGCCCCGCGGCTGACGCTGAACGAAGAGGTAATCGTCTGCGGCAAGGAGGCGATTGCGATCATGACCGCAGAAGTCGGCCCGGCGGACAATCGCCGGACGCTGTCTCCGGTGGTCGATCACTTCACCTTCGGCGACGATGGCAAGATCGTCGGCATGCGGGCGTTCTTCAACTACTAGGACCGTGACCCTGGGCTAGCCAGTCGCGTCCAGCAGTTCGCGCATCAGCGCCATCGTCTCGCGCGCCTGCGCTTCGGCGGTGACACCCGCCGCGGCGCGGCGCAGGCTTGGTGTCTCGATCGCCCATGGCACATCGCGCGGGCAGGCCTTGAGCAGTTCGACCAGCGGAAAGTGGCCCTCACCCGGGTAGAGCCGCTCGCCAAGCGATTCCGCCACCATCTGCTCCTCGGGTATCGACGCGAGCCCGTCGTTGACCTGGACATAGCGAATGAGCCCCGGCTCGATCTCGCGAATCTGCTCGGCGCCGCACCCCGAACGGACGAGGTGCCAGGTGTCGAACAGGATGCCGGCATCGGCGCCGGAGGCGCGGATCAGATCGCGCGCCTGAGCCAGGGTGCGCGTCTCGCCCATGGCGACCGGTTCGACGTTTACCGATAGCCCATATTCCGCCGCAATCCCGGCAAAACCGGCAAGCACCTCGGCTACCTGGTCGGCCGGCGCGCCTTGATAGTGGATCGCCAGTGCCGCCTTGGCGCCCAGCCGTGCACCCAGTTCCAGCACCGGCCGATAGCTCTCGTTCGTTTCGTGCGAGACGAGGTTGAACACCTCGAGCGAGACGATGCCGACGCCGGTATCTGCCATCAGCCGCTTGCACTCGGCCTCGTGCGCCGGGGTCATCAGCGCCACGTCGAAAGCCGCCGGCGGCTGCGCCCATAGGCTGACGAGATCGAAACCCGCCGCCGCCGCGCTGCGGATGACGTCGGGCGGCGAAGTCGCCGTCAGAGTCAGGCAGTCGAGCGACAGCAACGGCATCACAGCATTCTCGGATCGACGACGGTGCGCACCGGAGCAAGCGGCCCCGACATCTCGGCCAGGGTCTTCTCGACCCCGCCGAGACCGACACGCGCGCCAAGCCAGGGCGTCACGTCGATCGATCCGTCGGCGATCGCGCGCAGCGCCAGCGCCATGTCCTGCGGCTCCTCGCCACCGGCGAACTGGACATTGAGCCGCTTGTTCTGCGCGGCGAATACGAACAGCGCCTCCTCGTCCATGCAATAGCCGCCCATGACGATCCGCCCGTCGAACGGCGCCGCCTCGATGATCCGCTGCAGCATCCCCTTCTGGCCGACGCATTCGTAGATCAGGTTGACCTGGCGATTGCCGAAGTCGGGCAGCGGCGCATAGGGGCTGATCTCGCGCGGATCGACCGCGATATGCGCGCCGGCCTTGATCGCCAGTTCGCGCCGGCCGGGATGGAAGTCCGCCGCAACGATCGGCGCGATGCCCATGAGTTTCAGCCCGGCGATGACGCCCAGCCCGATCGCGCCGCAGCCGAGCACCAGCGCGGCATCGTCCTTGGTCGGCCGCCCGCGCCGCGCGTGTTCGAGGCCGACGGCCAGTGGCTCGACCATCGCAGCGTGGTCGTCGTCGAGGCCGCCAGGGACCTCGATCATGATTTCCTCGTCGAGCAGCATCAGCTCGCCGAAGCCGCCTGGGCATTCGTGGCTGTAACCGATGACCTTGTGTGCGCCGTCCTGCCGCATGATCGGGACCGAAGTAACCTTTCGCCCCGGCGCGACCGCGCGGCGGCTGCCGGGGCCATAGTCGATCACCTCGCCGACGAATTCGTGCCCCGGCACGAAAGGCCGCGCGAAGTCCAGCGCCGCGTAGGGTCCGCCCAGCCGGCGCGACAGGTCGATGATGTTCTGCCCGGCGTGGAGGAAATGGACGTCCGAAGCGCAAAGCCCGCAGCTGTGCGTGCGCACCAGCGCCTGGCCCTTGCCCGGCACGGGCTCGGGCATCTCGCCGACATGGACTTTGCCGTCCTGGAAATAGGCTGCTTTCATGGGATGGTTCTCAACACTTCATAGGAGGGGTCGCTACGGTCGCGGGCGCCTTCGTCCGCACGCAGGGTGGCGGTGATCTCGCGCAATTCGTCGAAATCGAAGACGGTCAGCCGCTTGTCGATCGCCCAGTCGCCCGCCCGGCGCGACCAGCTATCGAGGTAGCGGCCCCAGACGCGGATCTGCATGTGCCTGCCGTCCATGATCAGCCGCGTCGCCGAATGGAAATAGGTCTCGCTGCCCGCGGCATCTCCATTCAGTGTCACGGTCGAATTGCAGATCTGGTGCGAGTGGTTGAGCGTCGACAGGTGCGAGTTGCAGATGAAATCGATCACCCCGCGCCCGTCACCTCGGTAGAGCGAGGCGCCGTAGTCGGCATGGGCATCGGCGTGGAACACCGTGTGCCCCAGCGGAATGTCGAGCCGATCGACCGCACGGCAATAGGCCGCGAGTTTGTCGGCGATCGCCTGCCGGTCGAGCAGGATACGCAGATCGCGTTCGGACACGGCCGTCAGCTCCGCGTCAGCACGCCATAGGACGGATCGTCACGGTCGCGCCGGCTGGCGGGGTTGCCCGGAAGCGGCGTGACTTCACGGATAACGCCGTAATCGACCACGCAGTCGCGCCGGTCGATCGCCCAGTCGCCGCCGCGCTTCGACCACTTGTCGACATAGCGCGCCCAGAACTCGTGCTGGAGCACCTTGTCGCCGTCCTGCCGCTGCAAGGTGGCATAGACGTAGCTCTCACTGCCCGCGGTATCGCCGCTGAGCTCGATGATGACGTTGGTGACCTGGTGCGAGTGGTAGAGGAACTCGCGGTGCTTCTCGCAGATATAGTCGATCCAGCCGCGGCCGGTGCCGACATAGCTGCCGAAGTCGGCATGGCTGTCTTCGTGAAAAACCGTGTGTCCCACGGGAACGTCGAGCCGATCTACCGAGCGGCAATAGCGATAGATCTTGTCGGTTATCTCAAGCCGATCGGCGACCTCGGTGGGCGACATGGTCATCTCCTGTTTCCGCCTTTCAGTGGTATCGGCCTTTGCCGCAGTCAGCGCGCCGGCAGCGCGACATAGGACGGATCGCTGTGATCGCGGCTGGCCACGCTATGCTGCTTCATCGGGGTCACCTCACGGACTTCGTCGAAATCCATCACGGTCACCCGCTTGTCGATGGCCCAGCGCCCGCCGCGCTTCGACCACTGATCGATATAGCGGCTCCAGACGCTCATCTGCATCTGCTTGCCGCCGCGCTCCATCCGCAAGGTGGCGGTGACATAGGCCTCGCTGCCCGCCCTGTCGCCATCCAGATCGATAATGATGTTCGTCACCTGGTGCGAATGGGCGAGCAGAGGGCGATGCGATTCGCAGACCCAGTCGATGAAGCCGCGGCCCGTGCCCTGAAACGTATCTGCGCCGTAATCGGCGACGCCGTCCTCATGCCAGATCGAATAGCCGAGCTCGTGATCGATCCGGTCCATCGCCCGGCAATAGCGATAGATCTGATCGGTGATCGCCTGGCGATCCGCTACTTCGCGCAGCGTGGTCTCGTTGCTCATGGCGGATCTCACTAGTCGTTGGTGTTGTAGCTCGGCATCATCTGCTCGATGTAGACGATCTTCGCGCGCCGATCGTCGGGCGAATTGGGCGCATAGCCGGAGACGTCGTTCTCCTGCCCCCAGTTCCAGATCGGGCCGTGCGGCAACTGGCGCAGGCCGACCTCGGCGACCTCCTCGGGCTTCGCCATGTCCTCGGGAATGGCCTGGCCGCTCTCCTCGAGGATCTTGCGATGCGACGGGGTGTCGGTGCGGCCGAGCACCAGGGTCAGCACATCGACGCCAACGTGCCGCAATTCGGCCCACAGCCCTTCGGCGAAATTGAGGACGAAACCCTTCGAGGCGCAATAGGCGGCAATGCCGTTCATGCCGCCATAGCAGGCGCCCGAGCTCACCAGGATCATGCCGCCGCGCCCGCGCGCCTTCATGCCCTGGCCGAAGTGATGTGCGAGATGCATCGTCGTGTTGACGTTCATCGTCACCAGCCCATCCCAGGCCGAAATGTCCTTGTCGAGGAAGCGCGAGCCGTTGGGGTCGGCGCCGGCGTTGGTAATCAGCAAACCGACCTCGCGGTCGCCCGCGGCCTTGGCAATCTGCGCGGCGGCATCGGCGGCGGATAGATCCACCGAGGCGGTCACGCACTCCACGCCCAGCGCCGTAAGCTCTGAAGCGGCCGCCTTGAGCTTGTCGGCACTGCGCGCAACGAGGATCAGGTTGATCCCCTGGCCGGCGAGGCGCCTGGCGAAGGCCAGCCCGGTGCCGTCCGACGCCCCGGTAATGAGCGCCCAGGGGCCATATTTTGCGGCTAGTTCGCCCGTTGCTTCTGACATGGCCATGGCCTTTCAACTCTCCCATTCTTTGTTGCCAGCGAGACTGGCATCAATGCTTGATTCGTCCAATGCAGGTGATATATTCATGAAATTCAGAATATGTCAAAAACCTTCCCTTCTGATGCCGACCGGCGGTTCATGGACGAAGTCGCGTCGTTGATGGCGCCATGGGGATGGTCGCGCCACATCTCTCGGATCTTCGCCTACCTGCTGCTGCGCGAGCATCCCGCCACGCTCGACGAGATCAGCGAGCACCTCGGCATCAGCAAGTCGATCGTCAGCGTCGCCGCGCGCGAACTCGAGCAATACGGCAACGCGCGGCGGCACAGCCAGTCGGGGACCAAGCAGATCCTCTATTCGGCGCCTGAAAAACGCTATGGCCCGTTCACCGATCAGGCGGCGATGATGGGCATGATGGCGACGCTGCTCCAGCGGCAGCAGCCGGAGAGCGAGGCCGTGGCGCAGCGGCTGGCAGGCGTCGCCGCCTTCCTCCAGGCGATGCGCGAGGCGATCGAAGAGGTCTACGAGCGGCCCGAATTCCGCGACTGATCAGGCAGGGACGGGCTGCGGGCTGGTTTCAGCGCCGGACGTCTCGGCCAGCTTCGGCAGCAGTTCGGCCACCCGCACACGGTAGGCCTCGACACCCGTTTCCTTGACCGGGCCGTAGCCGGCGATCAAGTCCGCCGCCGCGGCAAGCTCGACCGCGGTGTGCAGGTTGGTCGGGGTGATCTTGCCGACAACCTCGCCGATGAGATCGCGATATTCCCCGATCAGCGCGCGCTCGAGCTTGCGGTCGGCCTGCCAGCCGAGCGGATCGAACGGCGTGCCGCGCAGGCCCTTTAGCTTCGCCAGCAGGCGGAAGGCCGGCAAAGCCAGCCAGCCCGGGATCGCGACCTTCTTCGGCCGGCCGGTCTTGGCGTCCTTCTTCCACGAAATCAGCGGCGAGCCGAGATTGATCTTGAGCTTGGGATAACCCGCGAACTGGTCGCGCAGGCCTTCGAGGAAAGCGGGATCGCTGTAGAGCCGACCCACCTCGTACTCGTCCTTGTAGGCCATAAGCTTGCCGAGGCCTTTGGCTACTTCGACCATGAACGGTTCGCCCTCGGGAATACCACGCGCCTTCAGCACCGCACCGATCTGGTCGAGGAAGGCCCGGTAGTCGGCGGCATAGGCCTCGTTCTGGTAGGCGGTCAGCAGCTTCGTGCGGCTCTCGACCACTTCCGCGAAAGTCCGCGGCAGCGCAGCAGCATGGGCCGAGGCATCGGCGAGGTCGAACAGGTCGGCAGCGCTGTGTGCGGCAAGCCGGCCTAGCGCCAGCGCGTTCAGATTGGCCTTGGCGGCGACGCCA
>Ga0075370_10001330_pt1 | contig 10606 bp, 10 predicted proteins | sample EndMethybrTD3035_FD_71398 | JGI IMG/M metagenome (GOLD analysis project Ga0075370, IMG submission 71398) | Populus endosphere microbial communities from Tennessee, USA - Endosphere MetaG P. TD hybrid TD303-5 | ecosystem: Host-associated > Plants > Roots > Endosphere | place: USA: Tennessee... | reverse complement strand
GCCGGCGAGCACTACCTGGAGCGCAACGGCTTCCTCACCTGCGCCGCCGCGCCCATCGCCGACCCCGCCGGCCAGTTGCTCGGCGTGCTCGACATCTCCGGCGACCGCCGCGGCTACCACCGCCACACGCTGGCCCTCGTGCGCAGCGGCGCGCGCATGGTGGAGCACCAGCTCTTCACCGCCCGGCACGCCGCCGGTATCGTCGTGCGGCTGCACGCGCAGGCCGAAGGCCTCGGCACCGTCACCGAAGGGCTGCTCGCCCTCAGCGAAGACGGCTGGCTGGTGGGCGCCACCACCGCCGGGCTCGAACTGCTGGGCCTGACCCGCCGCGACATCGGCGCCGCCACCGTCGAACGCCTCTTCGGCACCGAGCTGGACCGCCTGCTGGCCCAGGGCACGGCCGGCTCGCCGCGCCCGCTGCCGCGCCCCGGCCAGCCGGCGCTGTGGATGCGCCTGCAACCCGGCCACACCTTGCGCCGCGGCGCCGGCCTGCCCGGCCGCGCCACGCCCCGCCCCACGCCGGCCACCGACACCCCGTGGCGCCCCGTCGACGCGCTGGCCGCGCTCGACACCGGCGACGCCGCCTTCCGCGCCACGCTCGACCGCGCCCGCCGCGTGCTCGACAAGCCCACCATCCCGCTGCTGCTGTGCGGTGAAACCGGTACCGGCAAGGACGTGCTGGCCCGCGCCATCCACGCCAGCAGCACGCGGCGCGACCAGCCCTTCGTCGCCGTCAATTGCGCCGCGCTGCCTGAGACGCTCATCGAAGCCGAACTCTTCGGCTACCGCCCCGGCGCCTTCACCGGCGCCAGCCGCCACGGCGCCCCCGGCCGCATCCGCGAGGCCCACGGCGGCACGCTCTTCCTCGACGAGATTGGCGACATGCCGCTCGCGATGCAGGCCCGGTTGCTGCGGGTGCTGGAGGCGCGGGAGGTGACGCCGCTGGGCGGTGGAGCAGCGGTGAAGGTGGACTTCCGGTTGATCTGCGCCAGCCACCGCCGGTTGGTCGATGAAGTGGCGGCCGGGCGCTTCCGCGAAGACCTGTACTACCGGCTCAACGGGTTGACGCTGGCGCTGCCGCCGCTGCGCGAGCGCAGCGACTTGGCGTCGCTGGTGGCGCGGCTGCTGCAGGCCGAGGCGCCGGAGCGGGCGCTGCGTGTGGACGAAGAGGTGATGGCCGCCTTCGCACGGCTGCGCTGGCCGGGGAACGTGAGGCAACTGGCGAATGTAGTGAGGACGGGGGTGGCGTTGCTGGAGGACGGGGAGGACACGCTGACGCTGGCCCAACTGAGCGATGACCTGGGGGAGGCGCTGGATGGGTCACGCGCTACGGCACCTGCTACTGCGCGACCAATCGTGCGGCCTGCCGCTATTGGCGACCTGCGTCAGCAGGCAAACGCCAGCATCCGCGAAACCCTGGCGGCGGTAGACGGCAACGTGTCCGAGGCTGCGCGAAGGCTCGGCGTCAGCAGGAACACGCTTTATCGGCGCCTGCGTCGGACTGACCAGCTGGACTTTAGATTTGAGACCTGACCCCGAACCCGCGCGGGTGGACGAGGGGGTGATGGCTGCCTTCGCCCAGCTGCGCTGGCAGGGGAATGTGCGGGCCGCGATGGCGGCCGGGGCCGGCGACGGTGTGGCGGGGCGAAGTGCCGGAGGCGACGCTGGGCGGCCGGCTGGGAAGCCAGCTCGCGAGGCGGCACCGGGGCGGCGGAGGTCCCCGAGGGCGATGCGCCAGAGGATTTGCGGGCGCTGACCATGGCGCGGATTCGCGCGGTGCTAGCGGCGACGGGGGGAATGTGTCGGAGGCGGCGAGGAGGTTGGGGGTTAGTAGGAATACGCTGTACAGGAGGGTCTCGATGGACTCGCCATCCCCATCGACATAACCGATGTTGAGTGTCTAAGCTGGGCCAAGTAGCAACGATGATCAATATGCCAGAAGAAAGCAAAACGGTGAAGCTCGATCTGTCTTCGACAGTTGTCGAAAAGAGCATTGATGTCGCCAAGGGTTTTGTCGACAAACTAGTAGCCCCATCAATTGAAGAACTAGGGCTGCTGGTTAAGGATCAAATTTCTCTTTGGCGCTTCAAGAATCAAATTGGTATTCTTACCAGAGCGAAGGCGATTTGCGAAAAGAACAATATAAGCGTCAAAGCGATACCTCCAAAGCTGTTGTGCCCATATCTCGAGTACGCATCACTTGAGGATGACCCTGACCTCCAGGAGACCTGGGCGACTCTGCTCGTCAATATGGTTGATTCTGAGCAGAATATACAGAATCACGTCTTTCCTTATATTTTAAGTCAACTGTCCAAGGACGAATTTCTCCTGCTTGAGTCGGTGTTCATTGAGAAGCGGGGCCGAGTAGCCAAGCTGCACGCCGAGCTTGCGGATTTCGTGATCAACCGGCCGAAGATTGAAGAAGAGCTGCAGATGCAACTCGCCGCTCAGAAGCAACAGCAAGATGCAGCCAGCAATGAAGGCCGGCGATTTACTCCTGAGTACTACCAAATCCACCAGGCGGCGCACGAAACCGAGGCCAAGCTGCGCTCTCTCAAATGGCATGAATATTCACTAAAGTGGAAAATGTCCGCCCCTCAAAATATTCCTGAACAGGGCATCAAGGAATTTGAATTGGCAAACATCATCCGGCTAGGAATGGCAAAGGTCGTGTATGAGGCCAGTGCCGGCAAGCAAAGCATAGAAATTCCTAGAGGCGATCCTGAGCGGCACAGATCAGTTGATTTCGACATAGATATTGAGACTCAGACGAACACGATCTTCACCGAACTTGGCGAGTTATTCATTGAGGCCTGCAGAGTGAAACAGTCCGCCGGAGATAAGCAATAGTCAATGATTAAAATCAGGTCGAAAATTTAAATTCGAAATTCAAGGTCAAATCTCAAATCTAAACTCCCATCCCGACATCCACATCAGAGTCCATGGAACTGATATTTCTCGGCCTTTTCTTCGGCTCGCCGCTACTGGCATTGCTGGCCTGGCACGCTTGGCGCGACAGCCGCGGGTACAAACGAAACGCTGCCGGCCGCTGCTACGCTTGCGCAAGCGTGCTGCAGGGCACGGAACTGCCTATATCGCACAACAAGGGCGGTTCCTACCTGTATTGCTCGCCCTGCGCGCGATCCCACAACGGGCTGATGCGCAGCGTGCTGCTGGTGGCCGGCCTGTTGCTGGCCACCGGGGTCATGGTCATGCTGGCCAATCACCTTGCCTAGCAACGAGAGTTCATCCGCCTGACGCCGATTCATCCCTAATTTAGTGGATCAGCGGCACGGCATGCACCCGCCCCATCGCGATATTCTCATCCACGACAGAAGTTGAGTTGTGGCACTGCCTCTGATGAAGCAGAAACAAGTGCGGCCCAGCCCGTGAATAGAAATCGCGTCTCAAATTTAGCCCACAGCGTTGAACTGGCACCGTCGGAAAATGACTGATTGCCAATCACGCCGCGAGATCCGTAGTCACCGGACGATTCCAACGATTCGGCTATGGCAAATTTCCAATCCAGTCCGCAACAAACTTTCCTTTCTACAGAGGACCATCCATGCCAAATGTGACCCAATATGAGGCGGAAACCACCATTGCCTATGTACGCGGCACGCTTGTGGACGCGCTCGCACACCGCCACGCCTACAACCCTTGGGATCACAACATTTGTCTTGCATTTATCTCGCTCGACCAAGGGGGCGGCACGATCACGCGCGAATTGCACTGCGCATACTCGCATCTGAGCGGACTAAGCAAGGCGAATTTGAAGAAAGTCTATGACCTCGGCGTTATTGAGTTCGTGCCCGACGCTATCGAATTTGTCGGATGCGGTGGCATGGGGATGTATCACACGGAGCCACGACTCCTCAACTATTTAATGTCGCAGGGGACTGGACCGCAGTACAAGACCATCTAGATAGCTCCAGCAAAATCGGGGCGATAAGTGCCAAATGCAAAGCCCTGAATCCCTGAATCGCAGCCTACCCCTCCCCTGACCAGTCCGCGGCCACCAAGCGCTAGGGCGGATGTGGTGCAGCGCGCGGCCCAGCCCAGGGAATTCGGGCTCAGGTCTCAAATCTGAATCCCCCTTGCCGCTTCGCTCGCGGAAGCACCCACCTTATAACGTGCCATGCCTTCCCGCCAATTTCCATGGCAAGAAGTTTGAAATTGGACTTCGGCAATAACACAGATGCCTACAGCATCACTGGGTAATTTCGTCATTTCTTTCGCAATCATGGCCGCCCTGACCGTGTCGGCATACGCCTCCGATCAAAGTCCGGAATCAGTATCGTGCCCATCTCATGTGCGCTTGGAATCAGTCACTCTAAAACCAACCGAAGCCACTGAGGGTTTTTTGAGCAGCACGACGCATACGGCCCAACGCCTGACAGGCTTTAGTCTCTTCGAAGGCCCGCCAGAGCAAGAGGGCAACTTGAAGCCGACACGAACGACTAAAACCGCGTCAGGCGAGATTGCATACTGGAAGCTCGATGCCGGCGCGCAAGATGGCATTTGGATGACCTGCGACTACGCTGAAGGTGTTGTCAGGCTCGCGACCCGTGTTCCACCGCTCACAAGCTCGTGCGAGGCCGTCGCACAGCGGCGCACAAATCCAAACCGCCTCGAAGTCCGCTTCCAGTGCCGGTGAGGCAACTGTTTCGCTGGATCAGCGCGCGACCGCTTCGCGCAACGGCGGCAGCCTGGGCGCCTCCGCGCTCAGTCTTGTTCATCGCCATCAGCGCCTTCCGCAGCCTTTTTCATGTCTCCACCGGAGACAAGATCGCGCGGCTCCTCTACGCCAGAAGTCTGCGGCCGCCCAGCCTCGCGCGCGGCCCACTGCTCGATCTCCGCGATCGTCCATCCCTTCCTCCGTCGCCGCTTGTGGAGCTCGGGGCGGATGTCGATGACTTTTGTTGCCATCACCAAACCTCCTTCAGGGAATTCGGGGTCAGGTCTCAAATCCAAACCCATCGGCGAGAAAACCGCCCAAATTCAATCATGGCCGGTCCCCGCGCTTCGAATTGCCCGATACGCTGCCTGTTGGAGTCGCGGACTCTGCCCCACTTACTGAATAGTCCCAAGTCCTGCGCCCACACGCCCCATGCCCCGCCACCTCAGCGTCACCACCCAACTCCTCTCCCTCAAGCAGCGCTTCAAGATCTGCGAGGAGCGCGGCGACACCAGCGAGCCGCGGGAGTTGTATGGCTGCACTTGGCGCTTTGCGTGGTTCCGCGAGGTATGGGTGCTGACGGCCGCGGGCGGGGCCGAGACGGTGATGCGCCGGCGCATCCTGAGCTGGGTGCCGCGGTGGGACATCACCTCGCCGCTCGGGGCCTTCACGCTGTGCCAGCGCGTGTTCACGCTGCGGCGCACGCTGGTGGTGGAGGGCGGGCCGTTCGACGGCGCCACGTTCACCGGCAACTTCATCGACATGTCGTTCCGCCTGGAGCACCGCGGCCAGTTGCTGGCCACGGCCCAGGGCAAGTGGCTGACGCTGCGCAACCGCCACGTCGTGGAGCTGCTGAGCGACGACGACGCCGTGGAGACGCTGGTGGCCCTGCTGATGGCGCGGCTGATGATCGACCAGGCGGCGGAGTCGAACAGCGCGGTCGCCAGCGCGGGCGACTGACGCGGCGCGCGGGCGGCTCATGCCGCCCTGTGGAGCGGGCTGCTTCACGGCGCCCGGTGACGGCAGCGCACGCCAACGCGAGGCCGCGCGTCGCACGCCGACACGGCACTCCCGCTGACAGCAGCGGCGCCGGCGTCTGCCTAGAGTGCGCGGCAAGCCATTCACCGCCGAGGACCTCGCCATGCATGCTCTGTTCGTCACCACCAGTGCCAGCCAGCTGGCGCCCGACCATCCGACCGGCCTGTGGCTGGAGGAGTTCGCGGTGCCCTACATGGCCGTGACGGCCGCCGGCATCGCGGTGACCGTGGCGTCGCCCCGCGGCGGCGCCGTGCCGCTGGACCCCAAGACGGAGCCGGACGACGAGCAGCGCGAGCGCTGGCAGACCGCGCTGCAGGCGCTGCAGCACAGCGTGCCGCTGGCCGACGTGGCGGCGCAGACCTTCGACGCGCTGTTCCTGCCCGGCGGCCACGGCCCGATGGTGGACCTGGCGCATGACGCGACGCTGCATGCGCTGATCGCGCGCCACGACGCGGCCGGCAAGCTCATCGCCGCCGTGTGCCACGGCCCCGCGGGGCTGATCCACGCGCGGCGCGCCGACGGCCAGCCCTTCATGCAGGGCCGGCGCGTGACGGGCTTCACCAACGCGGAGGAGTTCCTGGCGCGGCTGAAGGACGTGGTGCCCTTCCTGCTGGAGGACGAGATGAAGGCGCAGGGCGCGGACTTCCACTCCGCGCTGCTGCCGCTGCTCAGCCACGTGGAGGAGGACGGCAACCTCATCACTGGGCAGAACCCGCGCTCCAGCGAGGACATCGCGGCGCTGCTGGTCAAGCGGCTGATGGCGCGTTGACGCGCGCGAACCCCCATGGCACGCCGCCTGATGGCTAGCGGGCTGCTGGTGCTGGCCACGGCGGCGGTCACGCTGCTGGCGGTGCTGCTGTTCCAGAACCTGTCGTCGGCCGAGAAGAAGATCGACGAGCAACTGCCCAAGCTCTACGAGACCGACGACGCGGAGTTCCGCCGCTCGCTGAGCGCGCTGCTCGGCCCGCCGCTGGTGGAGGGCAACCAGGTGGAGACGCTGCTGAACGGCGAGCAGATCTTCCCGCCGATGCTGGCGGCCATCCGCTCGGCGCAGAAGACGGTCAACTTCGAGACCTACATCTACTGGTCGGGCAGCATCGGGCGGGAGTTCGTCGACGCGCTGACCGAGCGTGCGCGGGCCGGCGTGAAAGTGAACGTGCTGCTGGACTGGGTGGGCAGCATGAAGATGGACACCGCCATGCTGGACGAGATGAAGGCCGCCGGCGTGGCCTGCGAGCGCTTCCACGAGCCGCGCTTTTCTCACTGGGGCCGGCTCAACAACCGCACGCACCGCAAGCTGCTGGTGGTGGACGGCCGCGTCGGCTTCACCGGCGGCGTGGGCATTGCCGACCAGTGGCGCGGCAACGCACGCAACCCCGACGAATGGCGCGACACGCACTACCGCGTGACGGGGCCCGTGGTGGCGCAGATGCAGTCGGTCTTCCTCGACAACTGGATGCGCGCCACCGGCGAGGTGCTGCACGGCGAGGCCTACTTCCCCGCGCTACTGCCCACGGGCTCGTACACCGCGCAGATGTTCAGCAGCTCGCCCAGTGGCGGCAGCGAGAGCATGCACCTGATGTACCTGCTCGCCATCACCGCAGCGCGCAAGACGATTGACCTGGCCAATTCCTATTTCGTGCCGGACGACCTGACCATCCGCACGCTGATCGACGCCGCGCGCCGCGGCGTGAAGGTGCGCATCCTCACCCCCAGCGGCCACATCGACTCCGAGACGGTGCGCAAAGCCTCGCGCAGCACCTGGGGGCCGATGCTGGAGACGGGCATCGAGTTCGCCGAGTACCAGCCGACGATGTTCCATGTGAAGGGCTTGGTGGTGGACGGCTTGTTCGCGTCGGTGGGGTCTACCAACTTCGACAACCGCTCCTTCCGCCTCAACGACGAGGCCAACCTGAATGTGATGAACGCCGAGTTCGGCCGCCAGCAGCAGGCGGTGTTCGAGGCCGACTGGGCGAAAGCGAAGCGCATCACGCTGCCACAGTGGCGCGACCGCCCGGCGTCGGAGCGCGTCTGGGAGCTGCTGGCGCGCACGCTGCGCACGCAGCTGTGAGGCCGCCGCCACATCCAAACCAGTCGCCACCGCGTACCCGCTCATGCCCTTGAAAACCCGCTTCGCCCCGCTCGCCGCGCTGCTGCTGGCCGTCGCGCTGGCCGCCTGCTCGCCCGTGCGCACGCTCAACGCGCTCGCCCCCGAGGGCACCTACACCCGCACCGTCGGCACCGCCTACGGCGCCGGCCCGCGGCAGGTGCTGGACGTCTACCGCCCCACCCGCACGGCACCCGCGAGCGGGTGGCCGGTGGTGGTGTTCTTCTACGGCGGCTCGTGGAACAAGGGCGAGCGGGGCGACTACGCGTTCGTCGGCGAGGCGCTGGCCTCACGCGGCATCCTCACGCTGGTGGCCGACTACCGCCTCTACCCGGAGGTGCGCTACCCCGACTTCCTGCACGACAGCGCCGCCGCGCTGGCCTGGGGCTTGGCGCATGCGGCCGAGCTGGGCGGCAACCCGCGGCGCGTGTTCGTCATGGGGCACAGCGCGGGCGGCTACAACGCGGCCATGCTGGCGCTGGACGCGCGCTGGCTGGCGGCCACCGGCCACGCACCACGCGAACTGGCCGGCTTCATCGGCCTGGCCGGCCCGTACAACTTCCTGCCCATCGAGAACCCGGACGTGAAGCCGGTGTTCTTCCACCCCAACTACCCCGAAGGCACGCAGCCGCTGCAGCATGCCGGCGCCGGCGCGCCGCCGAGCTTCCTGGGCGCGGCGGCCAAGGACGACCTCGTCAACCCGCAGCAGAACACGGCCGCGCTGGCCGCGAAGCTGCAGGCCGCGGGCGTGCCGGTGACGCTGAAGTCCTACGACCGCGTCAGCCACACGACGCTGATCGGCGCGTTCGGCGCGCCGCTGCGCTGGCTGGCGCCGGTGCTGGACGACGTGGCCGCCTTCGTCGATTCGACGCCGCCACGCTGACGACCGCGCCGGCGCGTGCCGCGAGCCGGGTCACACTGCGGCTCTTCCACAACCCTGGAGCCCACCCATGACCGCCGCCTACTGGATCGCCCGCGTCGACGTGACGGATGCCGAGCCCTACGCGCAATACGCCGAGCGCCTGGACGCGGTGATCGCCCGGTTCGGCGGCCGGTTCCTGGTGCGCGCGGGCCGCTCGGAAACGGTCGAGGGCGGCAGCCGCAGCCGGCAGGTGGTGATTGAGTTCCCGAGCTGGCAGGCCGCGCAGGACTGCTACCACTCGGCCGACTACGCGCCGCTGATCACGCTGCGGCAGACGTGCTCGGATGTGGACCTCGTCATCGTCGAGGGCACCCCGCAGCCGGGCACCCGGTGACCCGCCTCACCTGCGCGCGAACCGCGCCGCTCTGACGTCAAACCCGCACCGCCGACGACAGGCGCCAGCCCGCCGAAACACGGGATGCGGCCCGCACGGGCGGCTCCCACAATCGCCCCCCCTAACTTGAAAGGGGACGCCGTGGGCGCGAAGAACGTCGAGAACGAGTGGAAAAAGCAGTTCCCGAACGGCTTCCCCGATGGGCAGACGGTCGGCAGCGGCACGATGAAGTCGCTGGCGAAGAAGGGCCTGCTGACGGGAAGCACGTCGATGAGCGTCGCGCAGCTGGCGACCAACACACCCAGCGTGCTGGCGCTGACGGTGGGCGGCGCCGCGGCCTCGGCCACGGGCATCGGCCTGGTGGTGACGGGCGCGGCGGCGACGCTGACGCTGGCCACGCTGTCGGCGGTGTCCGCGCACAAGACGCTGAAGCACTGCGACGCGCTCGAGAAGATCGACGGCATGAAGGGCTGCTACGACTGCCGCCGCGTCGGGGGCCACATGGGTTCCGGCGACAAGGCGGCCCACCAGGAAGTGGGCGGCCTGGTGCTGAGCTACATCCTGGCGCAGAAGGGCGAGAAGGCGCTGCGAAAGACGGTCGGCGCCGTGCCGGGCGTCGGGCTCGGGGAGACGCTCTATTCCGTCGGGCGCTACCTGTTCAAGAAAGACCGGGGCGTCGTCCGCAACCAGATGGCCGGCGATCTGGCGGAGCACCTGCTCACGCACAACTGCGGCCTCGCCCAGGCCATCGTCGCGGAGCTCTACAACTACGAGCAGATGCGCTGGATGCTGTTCCAGGATTACGCCGTCGTGAAGCACTGCCTGGCCGAGAAGATGAAGTCGCGCTGAGCCGGCGGGCCGCGCAACGGTGGCATGCTCGGGTCTCGCCCGTTCGCATCGTCGCCCGCATGTCCCGCACCGCTCCCATTCCCGACCGCCCCCAGACGCTGGGCGAAGAGATCGCCAACGCCATCAGTCACGGCCTGGGCGCCGCGCTGGCCATCGCGGCGCTGCCCATCCTCGTGATCCGCGCGATGAACCACGGCAGCGTGGCGGACGTGGCCGCGGCGGCCATCTTCGCGGCGACGGCCATCCTGCTGTACGGCATTTCCGCGCTGTACCACGCGCTGCCCGCCTCGCTGGCCAACGGCCGCGTGAAGGCCTGGCTGGTGCGGCTGGACCATGCGGCCATCTACGTCTTCATCGCCGGCAGCTACACGCCGTTCACGCTGGGTGTGCTGCACACCGGGCCGGGCGTGACACTGCTCGTCGCCGTGTGGGCCGCTGCCGCCTTCGGCGTGACGATCAAGTTGCTGAACCGGCTGCGCCACCCCATCGTCTCCACGCTGCTGTACCTGGCGATGGGCTGGGTCGTCGTGTTCGCCATCGGGCCGCTGGTGGAGCGCATGCCGGCCACCGGCCTTGTGCTGCTGGTGGCCGGCGGCCTGAGCTACACGCTGGGCGCGGTGGTGTTCCTGCTGGACAACAAGCTGCGCTACGCGCACTTCGTCTGGCATCTGTTCGTGC
>Ga0075370_10001328_pt1 | contig 10611 bp, 10 predicted proteins | sample EndMethybrTD3035_FD_71398 | JGI IMG/M metagenome (GOLD analysis project Ga0075370, IMG submission 71398) | Populus endosphere microbial communities from Tennessee, USA - Endosphere MetaG P. TD hybrid TD303-5 | ecosystem: Host-associated > Plants > Roots > Endosphere | place: USA: Tennessee... | reverse complement strand
TCCGAAGTGCGCGAGGCGATCGACTTCCTGCGCTACTACGCGGCCGAGGCGCGGCGCACGATCGGGGCAGGGCAGAAGCCGCTCGGGCCGGTTGTCTGCATCAGCCCGTGGAATTTCCCACTGTCGATATTCACCGGGCAGATCGCCGCGGCTTTGGCGGCGGGCAACACGGTGCTCGCCAAGCCCGCCGAGGAGACCCCGCTGATCGCCGCGCAGGCAGTGCGCATCCTGCACGAGGCGGGCGTCCCCGCAGATGTGCTGCAACTGGTCACCGGCGCGGGCGAGGTCGGTGCGGCGCTGGTCGGCGCGCCCGAGAACATGGGCGTGGTCTTTACCGGTTCGACCGAAGTTGCGCGGCTGATCCAGAAGCAGCTCGCGCTTCGCACCGCACCGGATGGCAGGCCGATCCCGCTGATCGCCGAAACCGGCGGGCAGAACGCAATGATCGTCGATTCATCGGCGCTGACCGAGCAAGTGGTTGCCGACGCGGTGGCCTCGGCCTTCGACAGCGCGGGCCAGCGCTGCTCGGCGCTGCGGCTGCTCTGCCTGCAGGAGGAGATCGCCGACCGCACCCTGGCGATGCTAAAGGGTGCGCTGGAGGAACTGCGCGTCGGCAGCACCGAGGCGCTGCGGATCGATGTCGGGCCGGTGATCACGGAGGAGGCCAGGGCCAGCATCGTCGGCCATATCGAAGCGATGCGCGCCGCCGGGCGCAAGGTCCACCAGCTCGCGCTCGGCGCCGCCACCGTGCATGGCAGCTTCGTCCCGCCCACGATCATCGAGATCGCCTCGGTGGCTGATCTGACGCGCGAGGTGTTCGGGCCCGTGCTCCACGTCCTGCGCTACCGTGCGGACCGGCTGGACGCTTTGGTCGATGCGATCAATGCGACGGGCTACGGCCTGACCTTCGGCCTGCACACGCGGCTCGACCAGACGATCGAGCGGGTCACGCGGCGGGTCCGCGTCGGCAACGTCTACGTCAACCGCAACGTCATCGGTGCGGTGGTCGGGGTGCAGCCGTTCGGCGGACGCGGGCTGTCGGGGACAGGGCCCAAGGCCGGCGGGCCGCTCTACCTGACGCGGCTTATGAGCAACCCGGAGCGGCAAGCACCGCCGATCGGCAGCGCGATCGAACTCAGCGGCCCGGTCGGCGAGCGCAATGTCTATACCTGCCAACCGCGCGGACGCATCGCACTCCTGGCGCGGACCGAGGCGGGCTTGCTGGAACAGCTCGCCGCGGTGGGAGCCACCGGCAACCGCGCGATCATCGACATGGTCCACGCCCGGCGCGAATGGATCCCGGATACGACAGCCGTCGAATGGTCCGATGCGGCGCTGACCGAACCCGACCTGGCAGCGGTACTCGTCGAGCATCCCGATGACGTTGTACCGTGCGCAGAGGTGCTGGCGGAGCGCGAGGGCCCGCTTGTCCCGCTGCAGGTCGCGGTGGACGGCCGCTATGTGCTCGATTGGCTGCTCGAAGAAGTCGCGACGTCGATCAACACCGCGGCCGCTGGCGGCAATGCCAGCCTTATGACGATCGGCGAAGGATTGTAATCGGACGCTTTCTCGCTTGCTCGTCAGTCTGGTAGCAGCCGAAGGGAATCAAGCCGAAAAGGGAGGATGCGATGAGTCTCGAACAGGAACTGGCCGAACTGAAGGCCACGGTGACCTACCTCAAGGACCGGCAGGACATCCTCGATTGTATCCAGCGCGAAAGCCGCGCGCGAGACCGGCAGGATGTCGAACAGATCGCCGGCTGCTGGTGGGAGGACGGCGTCGACGAGCACGGCGCGGTGGTAACCTTCGCGCCGGAATATCCCGAGAAGGCCAACCTCGGCCATTCGATGAACTTCAACCTGACCAGCCACAACATCACCAATCACATCTGTGAGCTCGACGGCGATGTCGCCAATTGCGAATCCTATGTGATCGGCGGGCTCTACTGGCTCGACGGCAAGAGCACGACGATCGCCATCGGCCGCTATCTCGATCGGCTGGAGAAGCGGAACGGCGAATGGCGGATCGCCGTGCGCCGCTGCACGATCGAGGCGACCGCGGACTGCGACGGTAGCTGGATCCACTCGAACAACGTCAAGGGTTTCCTCAAGGGCCTTTGGAGCAAAGAAGATCCTTCCTACGCGCGGCCATACGAATGGAAGCCGAAGGAGGAGGGCGTCCGCTGGTAGCGACATTCTGATACAGACAGGGCGTTGCAACTGCGAATCGTTCGCGATATCGCGTTTCGCACCAGATCAGCCCTTCTGTGCCAGGAGAAGTCCGCCCCATGTCTCAATCGCCACTCGTGATATCCGGCCGCATCGTCCTCACCGGCGCAGCGCTCGGCACCGCCTGCGCGCTCGCCGTCCCGGCCCGCGCCGATACGCTGGACGTCGCCTTGACGCTGCCGCGGATCAGCGTCGCCGAATATCACAAGCCCTATGTGGCGATCTGGCTGGAGAAGGCGGGCTCGCCCGCGCGCACGCTGTCGGTCTGGTACGACCAGGGCAAGCGCAACAACGGTGGCACCAAGTGGTTGCGCGACATTCGCAGCTGGTGGCGCGAGTCCGGCCGCGGGATGCAGTTTCCCGCCGATGGGATCAGCGGCGCGACGCGCGCGCCCGGGCCGCAGCGGATCGCACTGCCGGTCGGCACGCTGGCGCCGGGCGCCTATACACTGGTGATCGAGGCGGCGCGCGAGGCCGGCGGGCGCGAGGCCGTTCGTGTGCCGTTCAACTGGACCGGTGCGCGGGTCGCAGCGCGCGCGGCGGGCCAGTTCGAGCTCGGCGCGGTCAATCTGACCGTTCAGCGGTGAGGCATCTCATGACCAGGCAGGCGATGAACAAGTTCCGCAGGCGGGCGCTGCTGGCGATGGCCGCGGCAATGATCTTCGCCGCCCCGGGCGCCGAAGCTGCGCCGCGGGCGTGGATGCTACCCTCGGACACGATGTTCAGCGGCGGCGGCGACGACTGGATGACGGTCGATGCGGCGATCTCGACCGATCTCTATTTCTTCGATCACCCGGCGCAGCCGTGGGAGCCGGTGGCCTATGCCCCCGACGGCACGACCTTTGCCGTGGAGAACCGCGCCTCGGGCAAGCTGCGCTCGACCTTCGACGTGCACATGACGAAGCCCGGCACCTACAAGATCGCGGTGGTCACCAGCCAGATCATGGGCAGTTACCTGCTGAATGGCGAGCGCAAGATGCTGCCGCGCGGCACGACGGAGGCAACGCTGGTAACCGCCGTGCCGCAGGGCGCGACCGATGTCTGGGCGGCGCCGAACAACCTGCGGCTCGAGACTTTCGCCACGGCCGGCCAGCCCACGACCGGCGTCTTCGCGCCGAGCGGCAAGGGGCTCGAAATGGTGCCGGTGACGCATCCCAACGATCTTGCCGTGGGCGAGAAGGCGACCTTCCAGTTCCTGCTCGACGGGAAGCCCGCCGCAGGCCTGCCCGTTGTCGCGATCCCCGGAGGCATCCGCTACCGCTCCGGCCTCAAGGAGATCGACGCGGTGACCGACGCGCAGGGCAAGGTGACGCTCACCTGGCCTGAGGCCGGGATGTATTGGGTTAGCGTCACTTCGGCGGCGCCGCGTCCGCCCGAAGGTGCGGGCCCGCCTCCCGGTGCCGGCGGACCGGGCGGAGGCGAAGGACCACGCGCGATCACGCCGCCGCAGCGCCGCGACACCTATGCGATGACGCTGGAAGTGGTCGGCTGACGAGCCGGGAAGGGCGGGCGGCTCAGCTGTCCGCCCAGCGCCGCAGCAGGTTGTGATAGACGCCGGTGAGCTGGATCACGGCCGCATCGTCCTGGCCGCGATCCTGGGCGACCGTCTGGATCGCGGTGTCGAGCTCGAACAGGGTGCGGCGCGCCTCGGTGTCGCGGACCATCGACTGAATCCAGAAGAAGCTCGCCACGCGCCTCCCGCGCGTCACCCGCTCGACACGGTGGAGGCTCGACGAGGGGTAGAGCAGCATGTGCCCGGCGGGCAGCTTGACCGCCTGGGCGCCGAACTGCGTCTCGATGGTCAATTCGCCGCCGTCATAGGTGTCGGGATCCTCGAGAAACAGCGTTGCCGATAGATCGCTGCGCAGGCGGAACTCGCTGCCGCGCTGGATGCGCACGGCGTTGTCGACATGGACGTCGAAAGCCTCGCCGCCCTCGTAGCTGTTGAACAGCGGCGGGAAGATCTTGAGCGGCAGTGCGGCGGCGAAGAACAGTGGCGAGCGGCCAAGCGCATCGAGCACTATGGCGCCGGCCTGGCGTGCGGCCTCGCCGTCTTCGGGCAACTGCCGGTTGCGCTTGGCGAGCGCCGACTGGTGACCCGAGGTGGCATTGCCGTCGATCCATTCGGCTGAGTCGATTACCGCGCGGAGGCGGGCGAGCGCGGCGGTGTCGAGTACGGTGGGGATTTCGATCAGCATGGGCGGGGCCTTATCGCAAACCGCGCAGCCCGGCGATTCCCCGATCGCGCAGGGCTCGGTCGGGCGCGGCGCGCAGCCAAGCGTAAGTCCTGGCAAGGAAAGCCGGGGTCGGCGGTAAGCCGGATGGCGGCGACGCGATCAGGACTGCCGGGGGCGAGCAGCGGGAAAGGTCTGCCGCGCTCATCGCTTTCAGCGTCTCGATCTCAAACGTCGCCATTCGGCAGCATTTACGCGATCTTTCCCGCGATCAGAAGCTGTAGAACAGGCTGAACTGCGCGGAGCGCCGCTCTCCCGGGGTGGCCCAGCCGCCGCTGACGACGCCGTTGTTGGCGGTGCCGGTCAGCGCCGTGCCGATGTTGTTGCGGATGCCGGTGTAGTAGTGCTTGTCGAACAGGTTCTGGACGTTGACCTGTGCCGTCAGCCCCTCGCGGATCTCGTAGGACACCAGCAGGCGCTGTGTGATGTAGCCATCCGAGTAGAACTGCGTGCGGCCGTAAAGCGTACGCTGGTTGAGTGCGAACTTGCCCTGGTAGGTCAGGCCGTATCCGAGTTCGAGACCGAAGGGGAACTTGTAAGAGGTGAAGAGGCTTCCCGAATGCTCGGGCGTCTGAATCAGCCGGTCGTCCGCCTGCGGATCGGCGATCGTCCTGGTGACGCCGCTGATGGTATTGCTGTTGAGGCAGGCAATGCTCGGCGCGGCGAGGCAAGCCTTGGACACGCTCTGCTTCACCCGGCCATTGAGGTAGGTGTAGTTGGCGAAGACCAGCCATTCGGGCGTGATGTAGCCGGTCGCGCCCAGGGCGATACCGTCGACGCGGCTGCGACCGTCGAGAACCTGCAGGCCCGCGGGAAATCCGGGATCGTTGGAAGGCACGCGGAAGTTCGTGCGCTCGTTACGGAACACCGCCGCCGTGAGCTGGACCTTGCCGATGTCTGCCTTGACGCCGACTTCGTAGCTCTTGGCCTTTTCTGGCGCGACTGCGCAGGGATCTGCCGCACCTACCGCTGTGGGCACGCCGCAGCCGAGGCGCACAGTCGACGAGGAAGGTGTCTTCGAATCGGCGAAAGCGGCATAGATCGAGACGTTCGACACCGGCTTGAACACTGCGCCGATGCGCCAGGAAAACAGGTCCTCGTCGCTCGTCTGCGGCAGGAGCTGCAGTGCGGTCAGCGCTGTCGTGCCGGGCGGGTAGGTGCCGAGCGCGATGCTGCGGAAGGTGGCGCGGTTGTTTTCCCAGCGCAGGCCGCCGTTCAGCTCGAACATGTCGTTGAGTTCGAGATTGTCGAACAGGTAGATCGCCTTGTTCGTCGTGCTCGACTTGGACCGTGCGGTCACCGTGTAGTTGATCGCCCCGGTATAGACGGTGTTCGGGCTGGCCATGGCGATCTGCGGCAGCACGAGCGCCTGGCCCGCGGCATTGCGGACCAGCGAAGCGGTCTCGATCGAATAGTCTTCCCAGGTCAGCGCGCCGCCGACGACCAGCGTGTTGTGGAAGCCGCCCTTTTCGCCGCTTTCGATGCGCAGGTCGGTCTGGTTGTAGAACAGCGTGTTGAGCTGGTCGCGAACCAGGCCGCGCGGGCCGTTGGGCTGGAAGAAGCCCGGTTGGACGGTGATCGTCGGAGTAGTGCCGAAACCGCCGTTCGCCAGCGCGACATTGGCGATCGTCAGCGTACAGGCCGCGGCCACCGGGTTCCCGGCAACGATACTGTTATAGGTGGCGATCGGCTGCTTGTTCGCGCCGAGGCAGAAGGTGCCCTGCGGCGCGCTGGTCTGGCTGTACTGCGCCACGCGCTGGTAGCGCGTCTGGTTGCGGATCGAGACGTGATTGCTGAAGCTGTGCTTGAAAGTGGCGGTGACGCGGTCGACGTCGGTCAATTGCTTGTCGAGATTGACGATGCCGTAATAGTCGCTGTCGTCGATCTCGGCGAGCGGGCCGTTGTTGATCTCGTTCTTGAAGTAGGGAACGCCATAGATCGGCGTGTTGTTGTCGTGCTGGTGGTAGTAGGCCAGCGTCAGGTTGGTCGGGCTGTCGATGCCGATGGTGATCGCCGGCGCGACGCCCCAGCGCTTGTACTTCTCGACGTCGCGACCGGGCACGTCGTTGCGGTGGATCATCGCGTTGAGGCGCACCGCGATGAGGTCGCTGACGCGGTAGTTGCTGTCGATCGTGCCGCGGTAGTAGTTGTCGGTGCCGACGGCTGCGTTGAGGATCGTCAGGTTGTCGCGCTGCGGTGCCTTCGACACGAGGTTGATCGTGCCGCCGACCGAGCCCGAGCCCGAATAGACCGAGTTGGCGCCGTTATAGACCTCGATCTGCTGCAGGTTGAACGGGTCGGTGCGGCTGTACTGCGCGCTGTCGCGGACGCCATCGACGGTGATGTCGTTGCTCGCCGAGTAGCCGCGCAGGTTGATGGAGTCGCCATAGCCGCCGCCGCCTTCGCCGGCGCCGAAGGTGATGCCCGGGATCGTCTGCAGCGCGTCGCGCAGCGTCAGCAGGTTCTGTTTGCGCAGCACCTGGTCGCTGATGACGGTGACGGTCTGTGGCGTATCGAGCAGTGTCGTGATCGTCTTGGGCGATTCCAGCTCGAGTTCGGACTTCTGGGCATTTACGATGATCGTGCGGCCGTCTTCGCTCGGCGCGCTCACACTGGAACCGGCGGCGGCTTCGCCTGCATCGGCGGTTGCCGCGAAGGCCGGCGCGGACGCGAGAAAGCCTACGCAGGAAAGAGCGAGAAAGGCCGGCTGGGCCGACGGCAGCTTGCGCATGGTGGATACCCCCAATTCAATTGAAGGGGCTGCTATTGCGAGTCGCTTGCAGTGTCAACTCTATTGCGAGCCATTATCAGATAGGGCTTACCGGCTCGCATGACGGGTAGGAAGGCCTATTCATCTTCGCTCCGCTCTGGCGGGGTTCCTTTGGTCTGTGTGGAGCTCGTTCGCCAGCGCGTGATCTGGTACATGACCCGGGCGCTCAACGAGGCATGGGAGATCGACGCGCACAACTACCTCGTCGATGTCGACGGCGAGCCGGGCATCGACCTGCGCGTCGCAGTCAAGGTGCCGCAGGAATGGTCGCATCTCGAACATGCGATCGTCACCGCCCTGCCTGCGGTCAGCGCCGTGTTCGAGGTGAGGGCGGCTCCGCACGGTATTCTGGGCCTTCGCGGCGCCGGTATTGTCGCAGCGCCGGCTGGGATATGGCAGCGAGGACCCGGTCGCCGGTAATGCGATGGGGCGGCCACGACTGACGCAGCCGCCAAAGGGCTGTCAGGCGAAAGCGCCGAGCTCTTCCTCGATCGTCTCGCAGGAAATCTTCCAGCAGTGCGAAACGTCGAACCAGCGCGCCTCGTCCTCCTGGAGCATTTCGGCATGCTCGCGGGCGATGCGGCCCATTTCGTCGGCCGCGGCCTCGTCACGCAGGACGAATTCGGAGACCGCATCGAAGCCAACCACGTCGATGCCCGACTGGTCGCCGAAGAAATTGCGCGCCGACTTCAGATAGTTGCGGCGGTAGGAAAGCCACAGGTGGCCGAAGAGGCGCACTGCGATGCGCGAATGGCTGTTCTCGTAACCGTCGCGGAACTCGGCGGGCGACAGATCCGCGCGGCGCCGGACCATGACCAGCATCTTGATCGGCATCGACATCTCCTCGAACTGGGCGCTTCCCGCCTTTTTCCGTCATGACGACCTTGCCATATTGATGGACGATACGTCCACAAATTTTCTATGTGAAGCCAAAAATTATGGGCATCTTGTCGTGCTTGTAGACATGCTTTTACATCAGACTTCCCGACCGCTTCGGCGCCGTAAGAGGAAGGATTTCTTGGGAGACGCGTGATGAGCGAGAGGACCTATCGAGTCATCCAGTGGGCGACGGGCGTGGTCGGTCAGGCTGCGCTAAGGCATTTCATAGAGAATCCCGCGTTCGAACTGGCCGGCGCTCTGGTCTACAATCCTGACAAGGTCGGCAAGGACGCCGGCGAACTCGTCGGCCTGCCGCCGACGGGGGTGATCGCCACCGACGATGTCGAGCAAATCCTCGCGCTGCAGGCCGATTGCGTGATGTTCGCGCCGATAGGGCTGGACTGGGACATGGTCTGCCGCCTGCTGCGTTCGGGCAAGAACGTCGTCTCACCGCTCGGCCCGTTCTACCCGAGCGAGCGCTACCGAGATCTGTTCGCCCGGGTCGATGCAGCCTGCCAGGACGGCGGTGTCTCGATCTATGGCGGCGGAGTCCACCCAGGCTTCGCCGGCGACATGCTGCCTCTGACGCTGGCGCGGATGATGAACCGGATCGACCGGATCGAAGTGTCGGAGGTGATCGACAGCTGCGCAATCCGATGGTCTATATCGAGATGATGGGCTTCGGCACCGATCCCGACGAACTGCTGGCCAGGCCCAAGCGCTCGCCCGAGGCGCCGCATCATTTCGCCCAGTCGATGATGATGGTGGTCGAGGGGCTGGGCAAGACGATCGAGCGCCTGACCACCAGCTTCGAGATCGCGCGGGCGAAGCGCGACATTCCCTATCCAAACGGCGTCATCCGCAAGGGCACCGTGGGCGGCCAGCACTATGAGTGGACCGCCTGGGTCGTGGGAAGGCCGTTCATGACCTTCCGCACGATCTGGACGATGGGCGACGACATCGAGCCCCGGTGGGACACCAGCGAAAGCTGCTACCGCATCTTGATTGCGGGCGATCCACCGCTCGAGATGAAGCTGATGGGCGGCGAGGAAGCTGACGGCGGGCGCCATTTCCCCGGCTTGCCCTGGACCAGCCTGCTTGCCGCCACTGCGATCCCGGCGGTCTGCGAGGCGCGGCCGGGCCTGCTCACCCATCTCGACCTCGGCATTCTCAAGCCGCTCGGCCTGGTCCGGCCGTAATCTGGCGGCGGCGGCCCGCTTCGTCTTCGGTCATCTGGCGGGAGAGGCCGGATACGCGAACGCCGAAGTCGAGCTTGTCGTCGAGCGAATGGGCCTTAGAGCGTCCCGGCCTGCTTTTTCTTCTTCGGATTTCAGCCGGCCACTAGCCGGGCGGCGAGCGCGGTGTCGAAATATTCCCGCATCGATGCGACCAGGTCGCCACGGAAGCCGAGGTGCCAGCAATAGGCGTTGCGATAGGGCCAGCCGGAAGGGCTGACCGCGTCCGAGGTGCCGAAGACGACCACGTCGTCACCGTCCTCGATCACGCGCTCGAAAGCGAGGTTCATGCCGCCCCGCGTCATTGCCTTCACCGCGCCGAGAAAGCCGAGATAGGTTGCGCGGTCATAGCGGGTGCCCGCTGGTGCGGCCGCGTCGCCGGTCTCGCGCACCATCTGCTCGAGGACGAAATCCTCGGCGATCAGCGGTTCGACCGCGGCCAGGTCGCCTTGACCGGCCGCGGCGAGCAACTGTGTGGCGATGGCCTTTCGCGTCATCGCGCGACGATGCCCTGCTGGTGCCAGACCGCGCGGTGGCCGCCGTCGACGGGGATGTCGATGCCGTTGACGAAGCTGGCCGCGTCCGAAAGCAGGAAATCGACCACGTTGGTGATCTCCAGCAGCGAGCCTTCGCGTTCGAGCGGGATTTCCCTGGCCTTGTCGGCGCGGGTGACGCGCGCTTCGGTGCCGTCGTGGCTGGGCAAGGTGTCGCCTTCGGCGCGGGCCATCGGGCTGTCGATCATGCCGGGCGAGAGCGACAGCGCCCGCGCCTCCTTGCCGCGCCAGTCGCGCGCCAGGCGCTCGGCGAGGCGGTTCACGCCGAGCTTGGCGTAATTGTAGGTCCAGTCGAAGTCGGGCTCGCGGCCGTGATAGGCTTCAAGCGCGTCGCAGAAGCCCGGCGCCATCGGATCATCGAGCATGGCGTTGAGTCTGGCGTCGAGCGGGGGCAGGTAGCTCGCCAGCGACGAGATGAACAGCGCGGCGCTGCCGCGGACCATGCTCGGGCCGGCGGCCTGGGCGACGCGAACCGCGCCGAACAGGTCGATGTCCATCATCTTGCGCCAATCGCCGATCGACTTGCCGACCGCGGCGACGTGGGCGATGGCGCGCACGCCCGGCCCCTGCGCCAGGACCTGGCCGAGCTTCTCGATCTGCGCCGGATCGGTGATGTCGCAGAGGTGCCCCTTCGCGGCGAACCCGTCGAGCAGCAGGCCGTCGACCGTGGCATCGAGCCGCTTCTGGTCGATGTCGACCATCAGCAAGGGA
>Ga0075370_10001327_pt1 | contig 10611 bp, 9 predicted proteins | sample EndMethybrTD3035_FD_71398 | JGI IMG/M metagenome (GOLD analysis project Ga0075370, IMG submission 71398) | Populus endosphere microbial communities from Tennessee, USA - Endosphere MetaG P. TD hybrid TD303-5 | ecosystem: Host-associated > Plants > Roots > Endosphere | place: USA: Tennessee... | reverse complement strand
GCTGCCTCACGGCATCTGAGTCTGCACCGCTTTGCTGCCACCCTCGTGCAAGACCAGACCACGGAACACGGCGGTGTGCGCCGGCGTTGCAACGCCATGCTCCAGGCCGAGCGCGTGCACCTTGCCGCTCAGCCAACGCAGTTCGAGCCGGTTGCCGCGCTCGAGGTCTTCGGCCATCGATGAGCGGAACGTCGCCGGCATGGCGGCGAGCTTGCCCATGATCTCGTCGGCCAGGCTGGCGCGCAGCGCGACGCCATGGGCCAGGCCGACGGCGATCGCCTCGTCGACCAATTGCCGCTGGAACGCACGGGCTTCGGGATTGCCGAGGATCGCGCCCATGCGCGAACGCAGTAGCGAAGTGGCGCCTGAGAGAGACGCGAGCGCGACGAATTTCTCCCAGATGACCTGAGTCGCGTGGTCGCTGAGGTTCACAGACAGCGCTTCCAGCTTCGCTGCAGTCTGCTCAAGCTCGGCCATCACCGCATCGCCGCCCGCTCGGTCAGCCACGATGGCGTGCAGGCCGCCCGGCGAACGGATCACACCAGGCCGATCGATCACCGCAGACACGTAGATCACGCCACCCAGCACGACAGTCGATAGTGCGAGGCGGCTGCGGATCATCTCGACGCTGTCGATACCGTTCTGCAGCGTGAGCACCCGCGTGGCCGGCCCCACCAAGGGCGCCATCGTGCCGAGCGCGTGTTCGGTGTCGAAGAGCTTGACCGCAAAGATCACCAGATCTACCTGGCCCACGCTTGCCGGATCATCGGTAGCAGCCACCTTGGGCAGATGCAGGGGCAGCTGAGGATGCTCGATGCGCAGACCATCGCTGCGCAGCGCCGCGAGATGCTTACCTCGCGCGATGAAAGTCACGTTCTGCCCGGCGTTCTGCAACCACGCGCCGACGTAGCCGCCCACCCCGCCAGAACCCATGATCGCAATTCGCATGTGAGCCGCTCCGCTGCATTGATCCGTGACAGGGCGCAGCATAGCGGCGCGCAGTTCAGGCGGTCGCACGCCCTCCACCGGCGCACCTTTGACCGACCGCTCGATCTGCAGCGGCTATGCTCTCGGCACGATGCCCAGCCCGACATCGCCTTCGGGCAGCACCTCCACATCGCTTGCGAAGGCGGTCTGGTGGATGGTGGGCTGGCTTTCGCTGATGGTCGTGATCGCGGTCGCGGGACGCGAGGCCGCGCGCGATCTCGAGGTCTTCCAGATCATGGCCATGCGCTCGGTCATCGGCATCGTGATGCTGTATCCGCTGATACGCGGCGCGGGCGGGTTCGCGGCAATGCGAAGCGCGCGGCTGCGCCAGCATGCCGCGCGCAACATCGTCCACTACGGCGCGCAATACGGCTGGTTTGTCGCGCTGACGCTGATTCCGCTCGCCCAGGTCGTGGCGATCGAGTTCACGATGCCGCTGTGGACTGCGTTGATCGCCGCCGCGTTTCTTGGCGAGCGGCTGTCGCCGCTGAAGCTGCTCGCGGTGGCGCTCGGGCTGATCGGGGTTGCGCTGATCGTGAAGCCGGCTGCGGGCGCCATCAGCACCGGTCAGCTCATCGCGCTTGCTGCATCGGTCGGCTTCGCGGTATCGGTGACGATGACGAAGTCTCTGACGCGTACCGACAGTCCGGTGCAGATCATCTTCTGGATGCTGGTCGTGCAGAGCGTCGTCGGCGTCGTGCCGGCATTCATGGTCTGGCGCGCGCCGCCCGTGGGCGTCTGGGGTTGGATTCTCCTGGTCGCCTTCTGCGGCACGTTCTCCCACTACTGCATGACGCGCGCACTGCGCCATGCCGAGGCCACTGCGGTCGTGCCGATCGACTTCGTCCGAGTTCCGTTGACGGCGCTGGTCGGCTGGCTCGTCTATGCGGAGCGCATCGACCTGTTGACGGTCGTCGGCACCGTGCTGATCCTGGCCGGCAATCTGCTCAACCTCGGTCGGCTCCGAGCCTCGCGAGCGGCTGACTGAAGCATCGGTCAGCCGAAGGGTGGGCCTTCTTATCGTCCGAAGAACGAGGTCGCGATCGATTCGGCATGCTTCTCCGGCAGTTCGGTCGCGCTGCGATTGCCTGCTTCGGAGAACACGCTGTTGATGTCGGCATCGGGTGCCACCATCTCGGGCCTTGCTGCGTGCACCATCTCGTGAAGCAGCGTGCCGAGGTCACCGCGCCGCTTGCGCACGTTGATCAAACAGAAGCGCGGCACCGTGAGTGCCGAGCGCGGGCCGCCGTCGGTCACGCCGAACGCATCGCCCGTGTCGCTGAACGGGCAGAAGATGACGCGCAGCGTATCGGGCCTGTCGGCAAGGGCCCTGAGGGCCGACTCCATCACGCTGCCGCATGAGGCGGCCGAGCCGGCGATCACCTTCTCGGAGTCGATCGCATCAGGGCCGAAGCCAGGGGCCGTGGCGCCGGTCGAGAAGTCCATGCCGTGCGGCGCCAGGAGTTCGCGCGCGCGCTTGTAGAGCTCGGTGAACAGGCCGTTCGCGTCGCCGAACTCGGCCGCGCGATTGGTCTTCTGGACGATGATCCGCAGCTTCGCAGGCCGCTGCTTCTTCGGCTTGAAAGGCGTGGGTGCGCCAACCAGTCTCGCGTTACCCGCCGCCGCGACAATCGCCGCCGGCCTGGGCGGAGGTTCCTGGCCGCCATGCGTGCAGACCACTCGGCCCGATATCGAGCGCAGATCGAGGGTCATCAATTCGTGGTCCATCTGCGCGATGGTCATCTTGCCGACGATGTTGTCGGCCGTCGTCTGGTAGGCCCGGTTGATGATGTTTCGCTTGCGCTTGTAGGCGAGCACCGCCGCCGTCGTCGTCGGCCCGTAGACCCTGGAGCGCAACTCCGCGGGTGAGATGTCGGCCTTGTCCAGGACCAGCAGCACCTTTTGAATCAAGCCCACATGTCGGCCGTTGGAGCCGGGCACGACGTGCGCCGGGTCGGCGACGAGGCAGGCCTGCAGGCGAGGTTCGTCTCTGAGCAGCAAGGAAACCAGGGGCATGGTGCCCTCCGATGTGGGTGCCGGCGTGGCGCCCGCATCATAGGGCTTCGGACATCGCCCGACGAGCGAGGGCGCTCAGAATACGCTCAGCGATGGGAACACCTGCTCGACCCACACCTGATTCCGACCACGCGATCGTGGTCCATCTGATCGACGGCACGTACGAGCTGTACCGGCACTTCTATGGCCTGCGCCGATTCAACAAAGGGGAGGATCGGCCCTTGGGCGCGGTGGCCGGTGTCCTGCAGAGCGTGCTGGAGTTTTTCGAGCGGGGCGAGAGGCACGTCGGCGTTGCCACCGATCACGTCATCGAGTCGTTTCGCAACGACCTGTGGCCCGGCTACAAGACCGGCGAGGGCATCGAGCCGGCCCTGCGTGCGCAGTTCGAGCCTCTCGAAGAGGCGCTGAGCGCAATGGGCGTCACCGCATGGCCCATGACTGACCTCGAAGCGGATGATGCCTTGGCCTCCGCGGCGCACCTTGCCGCCGCGGACGAGCGCGTACAGAAAGTCTGCATCTGGACGCCCGACAAGGACCTCGCCCAGTGTGTCGAGGGCGATCGCGTGGTGCAGGTCGATCGCAAGAGCAAGACCATTCGCGATGCCGCGGGCGTCCGCGAGAAGTTCGGCGTCGATCCCGCCTTGATTCCCGACTATCTCGCATTGGTGGGAGACGCCCAGGATGGGTTCCCCGGCATCGCCGGCATCGGGCCCGTCGGTGCGGCGCGCCTGTTGAATCGCCACGGGCCTATCGAGACGTTCGAGCCGGCCGTGCTCGGCGAACGTCTGGCTCAGGCGCTGCTGTTCAAGCAGCTTGCCACGCTGCGTCGCGATGCACCGTTGTTCGATGACGTGCGGCAGTTGCTCTGGCAGGGGCCGACGGAACGCTTCGCCGAGTGGACCCAGCGCATGGGTGCGCCCAAGCTCCTGGAGCGCTGCCTCGTGGCGGCGGCAAGGTGACGTGCTCCGCCTTGACGCTCGGTTCGCACAGCCCGTACACTCCGCCCCGCTCCGGGGTGCACTCAGTGCTGAGATGGCGTAGTTGCCGAACCCGACGAACTTGATCCGGTTAATACCGGCGGAAGAAGAGCCGAACGTTTTCTTGATGGCGGTCATGGCATTTGAAGAGGCCATGGCGTAGCCCTCAGGGGCACTTTCCGGAGCACCCACTGCCCACTGGAAAGGTTGCTCCGATGAATGCCCCCGAGAAGCTCCACACGCTCGATCCCGCTGCGTTCGCCGACCGACTGGCGCTCACGCGCGAGCCGTTCCCCGCCTCGAAGAAGGTCTATGCGCACGGCAGCGTGCACGCGGACCTGCGCGTACCCATGCGCGAGGTCGGGCTCACCAACGGCGAGGCGATCTCGCTCTACGACACCTCGGGTCCGTACACCGAGCCGACGGCCGCGATCGACGTACGCAAAGGCCTGGCTGCGTTGCGCGCCGGCTGGATCGAGGCACGTGGCGATACCGAGCTCTACGCGGGCCGCCCACCGCAGGCCCGTGACGACGGCACGAAGCACGAAGCACGCGAGGCCGAGCGCCTCGCCGCGCTGCGCCGCGAGGCAGCCGCGCTGCAGCGCATGCCACGCCGTGCAAAGGCCGGCGGCAATCTCTCGGGCAATTTCTCGGGAGATCGCTCGGGCAATCGCTCGGGCAACGTCACGCAGATGCACTATGCACGGCGCGGAATCATCACGCCCGAGATGGAGTTCGTCGCGATCCGCGAGAACGGCAAGCGCGAGTGGATGGCCGAGTACCTTGCCGATGCCTCGCGAGAGAAACGCCTGCAGGGCAACCCGATGGGCGCGCAGATTCCGCGCATCGTCACGCCCGAGTTCGTGCGCGACGAGGTGGCGCGCGGGCGAGCGATCATCCCCGCCAACATCAACCACCCGGAGGTGGAGCCGATGGCGATCGGGCGCAACTTCCTCGTGAAGATCAACGCCAACATCGGCAACTCGGCGGTCACGTCGAGCATCGACGAAGAAGTGGAGAAGCTCGTGTGGGCGATCCGCTGGGGTGCCGACAACGTGATGGACCTCTCCACCGGCAAGAACATCCACACCACGCGCGACTGGATCGTGCGCAACTCGCCGGTGCCGATCGGTACGGTGCCGATCTACCAGGCGCTGGAAAAAGTGGGCGGCGTGGCCGAAGAGCTCAGCTGGGAGATCTTCCGGGACACGCTGATCGAGCAGGCAGAGCAGGGCGTCGACTACTTCACCATCCATGCCGGCGTGCGGCTGCCGTTCATTCATCTCACCGCCAACCGGCGCACCGGCATCGTCTCGCGCGGCGGCTCGATCATGGCCAAGTGGTGCATCGCGCATCACCAGGAGAGCTTTCTCTACACGCACTTCGAAGACATCTGCGAGATCATGAAGGCCTACGACGTGAGCTTCTCGCTCGGCGACGGCCTGCGCCCCGGCTCGGGTGCCGATGCGAACGACGAAGCGCAATTCGCCGAGCTGCGCACGCTCGGCGAGCTCACGCGCACCGCGTGGAAGCACGACGTGCAAACCATGATCGAGGGCCCTGGCCACGTGCCGATGCACCTGATCCAGGCCAACATGCAGGAGCAGCTCGCGCACTGCCACGAGGCGCCGTTCTACACGCTGGGGCCGCTGACGATCGACATCGCGCCGGGCTACGACCACATCGCGAGCGCGATCGGTGCGGCCATGATCGGCTGGTTCGGCACGGCGATGCTGTGCTACGTCACCCCGAAGGAGCATCTGGGCCTGCCGGACCGAGACGACGTCAAGGCCGGCATCGTGGCCTACAAGATCGCCGCGCACGCGGCCGACGTGGCCAAGGGGCATCCGGGCGCACGCGCGCGTGACGACGCGCTCTCGAAGGCGCGCTTCGAGTTCCGCTGGACCGACCAGTTCAACCTCAGCCTGGACCCCGACACCGCGCGCGACTTCCACGACGAGACGCTGCCGAAGGACTCGAGCAAGGAAGCGCACTTCTGCTCGATGTGCGGCCCGAAGTTCTGCTCGATGAAAATCACGCAGGAGGTGCGCGACTACGCCGCCGCGAAGGGCCTGAGCGAAGACGCCGCGCTCTCCCAGGGCATGGCCGCGAAGGCCGAGGAGTTCAAGCGCGCGGGAAGCGAGCTCTACATCCCGATCCAGCCGGCCTGAGCGCGATGCATGTATCGCACATCGGCATTGCCGGCGCGGGCCTGCTCGGCCGCCTGCTGGCGTGGCGGCTCGCCGAGCACGGGCACCGCGTGACGGTGTTCGATCCGGCGAGCGGGCCGCTCGATCACGGCACCGCTGCGGGGTGGACGGCCGCCGGCATGCTCAGCCCCTGGGCCGAGCTGGAAAGCGCCGATGCGCAGGTGGCCGAGCTTGGCGTGCGTTCGCTCGCGCTCTGGGCGGATGCCGTGAGTCGGCTGCCGGCGCCGCTGCACTTTCGGCGCGAGGGCAGCCTGCTGCTCGCGCACCGCGGCGACCTCGGCGCTGCGCAGCGGCTCGTCGGCTTGCTGCAGGACAAGATGCCTTCCGGGCATGCCCCACGCGCGTTGAGCCCCGAGCAGTTGCGCGAGCTGGAGCCCGGCGTGCACGGGCCCACGCACGCCTGGCTGCTCGAAGGCGAGGGGCAGATCCACACCGTGCAGGCGATGCGCTCGCTGGCGCAAGCGGCGTCCAACGCACGAGTGCGCTGGCACTGGGGCCGCACAGCGCACGAGCTGGCGCCAGGCCGCATCGACGGCGAACGCTTCGACGTGGTGTTCGATGTGCGCGGCGTTGGCGCCCGGCCCGATCTGCCGGTGCGCGGCGTGCGCGGCGAGATCGTCTGGCTGCACGCGCCGGGTGTCGCGCTGTATCGCCCGCTGCGCCTGCTGCATCCACGCTCGCGCGTGTACCTCGTGCCGCGGCCGGATGACATCGTGGTCGTCGGTGCCAGCGAGATCGAATCCGAGGACCGCTCGCCGATCTCGGTGCGCACGCTGCTGGGCCTGTTGAGTGCGGCGCACAGCGTGCTGCCCGAGCTCGCCGAGGCGCGTGTGGTGCACACCGAGACCAACCTGCGGCCGGCTCTGCCGGACAACCTGCCGCACATCGAGCATCGCCCGGGTCTCACGCGCATCAACGGCTTGTTCCGCCACGGCTGGCTGATCGCGCCGGCGCTGGTGGACGACGCGTTGAAGCAGGCGGGTCTGACATTCACCGCGGCGAAGGAGCTCGCAGCATGAACAACATCGACGAGGTGCTCGTGAACGGACAGGTGCACACGCTGGTCACCGCGCGCACGCTCGCCGAGCTGATCGGCGAACTGGGCCACGCACCCGAAGGCGTCGCGACCGCACTCAACGGCGAGTTCGTCGCACGAGGCCAGCGCGCCGAGCGCGTGCTGCGCGACGGTGATCGCGTCACCTGCTTCCAGGCCATCACGGGGGGCTGAAGAGTGAAACGCTTCCGCCAGGAGCTGTTCGTCGACAAGAACCTCGGTGGTTCGGCAAAGGCGCGGGCTGCCCCCCCGCGCCCTCGCTCGCGCGGATCGTCACGATGACCGACATGAACAACGACACCACATACGACAGCTTTACCCTGGCGGACGTTGCGCTGCGCAGCCGCTTCTTGCTCGGCACGGCAGGCTATCCGTCGCCGCAGGTGCTGCGCGATGCGATCGCAGCATCGGGCGCGCAGGTCGTCACGGTCGGACTCAAGCGCCAGCTCGCGGCCGGCAGCGCCGACAACGGCTTCATCGAGATCATCCGGGCGAGCGGCGCGCGATTGCTGCCCAACACCGCCGGCTGCCGCACCGCGCGCGAGGCCGTGACGCTCGCGCACATGGCGCGCGAGCTCCTGGGCACGCATTGGGTCAAGCTCGAGGTCGTGGGCGACGAGCACACGCTGCAGCCCGATCCGTGGGAGCTGACGAGCGCGGCGGCTCAGCTCGTCGACGATGGCTTCGAAGTGTTCCCGTACTGCACCGACGACCTCGTGAGCGCGCAGCGCCTCGTCGATGCAGGCTGCCGCATCCTGATGCCCTGGGGCGCGCCGATCGGCTCGGGCCAGGGGCTGCTCAACCCGTGGGCGCTGCGCACGCTGCGGGCCCGGCTGCCGGAGCTGACGCTGATCGTCGATGCCGGCATCGGCGCGCCGTCGCATGCCGCGCAGGCGATGGAGCTTGGTTTCGATGCGGTGTTGCTGAACTCCGCCGTGGCACATGCGACCGATCCCGTGGGCATGGCGCGTGCCTTCGCGCTTGCCATCGAAGGCGCACGGCTCGGGCATCTTTCGGGGCTGCTGGCGCCGCAGGACATGGCGGTTGCGTCCACGCCGGTCGGCGGCCGGCCGTTCGAGCTGTGATGCGGCCCGCCATGCCAACTGCGCAGGCTGCGCCCATCGTGTGGAGCATCGCCGGCTCCGACAGCGGCGCGGGCGCCGGCCTGCAGGCCGACCTGCGCGCGTTCGATGCCTTCGGTCTGCATGGCTGCACGGCTGTTGCGGCGATCACGGCGCAGAACTCGGTCGAGGTCGAAAGCGTCGAGCCGGTCGCGGCTGCGTTGCTCGACGCACAGCTCGCCGCGCTCGCGAGCGACATGCCGCCGAGCGCCATCAAGACGGGGCTGCTCGGCAGCGTCGAGAACGTGCGCTGCGTGGCTGCGTGGGTGGACAGGCTGCGGCACAGCCACCCGGTCCCGCTCGTCATCGACCCGGTGTGGCGCGCCACGACCGGTGCCGATCTCGCAAGCGGCGCCCTCCGCGAGACGATGCTGCGCGAGCTGCTTCCGCGCGCCACCGTCATCACGCCCAACCGCGCCGAGGCCGCCTGGCTGCTCGGCTGGGACGCGAGCGCGATCACGACGCCTGCGGCCGTGGAGCAGGCCGCCGCCGAGCTGCGTGCGCTCGGCCCGCAGGCTGTGGTCATCACCGGTGGCGACGCAGGCGGTGCGCGCTCGCTCGACTGGATCGACACGCCCCAAGCGCAAGGTTGGCTCGCGCTGCCGCGCGTGGAAACACCACACCACCACGGCAGCGGCTGCGTGTTCGCGTCGTCGATGGCTTCTGCGCTCGCGCTCGACTTCTGCGCGGCCGACGCAACCGTGATCGCGAAGATGAGCACCGTGCAGGCGCTCCGCTCGGCTCTGCCGGCCGGGCGCGGTGCCGGTGCGGTGCGCCCGCAGCGCGGCTTTGCCTTGCAGCCCGGGGCAATGCCCACGCTGCACGCTCGCGCGGACGTAGAGCCGCAAGCCTTTGCCGCACTTGCCGAGCCGGCCATGGGCCTGTATGCGGTGGTCGACAGCGCGGACTGGGTCGAGCGTGTGCTCGCGGCCGGCGTGCGCACTGTGCAGCTGCGCATCAAGCAAGGCGCGCCCGACGAGCTGAGTCGCGAGGTGCTGCGCAGCGTGCAGGCCGCGCGCCGCGCCCGGGCCCAGCTCTTCATCAATGACCACTGGCAGCTCGCGATCGAGCACGGCGCCTACGGCGTGCACCTCGGCCAGGAAGACCTGCTCACCGCCGACCTTCAGGCTCTGCGCAGCGCCGGACTGCGCGTCGGCCTCAGCACCCACAGCTACTGGGAGGTGTGCCGAGCGCGGGCCTGGGCGCCGAGCTACATCGCGTGCGGGCCCATCCATGCCACCCGCACCAAAGACATGCCGTGGACACCGCAGGGCGCGGACAACCTCGCGTACTGGTGCCGCACGCTGCGCGAGCCGGTGGTGGCGATCGCCGGCATGGACGCGCCGCGCAGCCACGAGGCGGCCCGCTGCGGCGCGGCCGGCGTGGCGGTGCTGCGCGGGATCGTGCAGGCGAGCGACCCGCAACAGGTGATCCGTGGGTTGCAGTCGGCGATCGCTGCGGGCCTTTCGGCCACGCCGATGCCGGTGCCCGAGCTGCCGCGCAGCACGCTGTTGCCCGAGTGGCGCGTCATGCACATTAGGGAGATACAAGAAATTTCCTTGCCGTAGATTCGCGCCATCGAACCTGCGGGAGGGCGAGTCATGAGCACGCTGGAGGAGAAGCTGGTCAAGCTTCGCGAGTTCAACGTGGCGGTTCGAGGCACCGACGCCCGGCTGGCTGAAGAGAGTTTCGACACCGTTCGCGGCGCAGGGCTGGAGGGGATGGACGCTGCGCCGCGCACCCTCGAGGAGGCCGTCGAGCTCGAAAGCATCGCGATGCGCACGCAGCGCCCGGTGCTCGCGATCAAGGACAACGAAACCCAGCTCGAGTTCATCGACCAGGCGGACAGCGCCATCTGGAAGCAACGCCTCGAGGCCGCGAAGCCCTTCCTCGACGAGGCGATCCGTGCCGTGGGCCGCATCGATCTTCAGGGCAGCCGCCTCGACTGGGTGGGCACCGGCTGGCTCGTGCACGACAACATCCTCGTCACGAACCGGCACGTCGCGAACGAGTTCGCGATGCGCAAGGGGCAGGGCCTGAGCTTTCGCATGGGCAACGACGGCCCGATCGGCGCCTCGGTCGACTTTCTCCAGGAGATCGCGAGTTCGAAGCAGCTGGTCTTCAAGCTCGTGCGGCCGCTGCACATCGAGGAGGAGCCCGGGCCCGACGTGAGCTTCTTCGAGGTGGAGGTGACGGCCGGCGACGGCATCGCCAAGCCGATCGCGCTTGCGAGCCAGTCCGTGACC
>Ga0075370_10001326_pt1 | contig 10611 bp, 8 predicted proteins | sample EndMethybrTD3035_FD_71398 | JGI IMG/M metagenome (GOLD analysis project Ga0075370, IMG submission 71398) | Populus endosphere microbial communities from Tennessee, USA - Endosphere MetaG P. TD hybrid TD303-5 | ecosystem: Host-associated > Plants > Roots > Endosphere | place: USA: Tennessee... | reverse complement strand
ATACCGAACAGGGCGCGCGCAAGCTCGGTGCGTCCTGCGCCGACAAGACCAGCGAGGCCGAGGATCTCGCCGGCGCGGATGTCGAGGCTGACTTCGTGATGCGGGTACGTCGCGGTGCGGACGTTGCCCGCGGATAGAATAGTGGCGCCGGGTGCTGCTTTGGGCGGGGTATAGGCGACGCGCAGGTCGCGCCCGACCATCAGCTTCACCATCGCATCGTGGCTGATGGCCTCGCGCTCGAGCGTGCCGACCATGCGACCGTCGCGGAGCACCACGACGCGATCGCATACGTCGACGATCTCGTTGAGGCGGTGGGAAATGAAGATGACCGATATCCCCTCGGCCTTGAGGCCGCGGATGACCTGCAGCAGCTTCTCGGTTTCGGCGATGGGAAGGCTCGATGTCGGCTCGTCGAGAATGACCAGGCGCGAATTGAAGCTCAAGGCCTTGGCGATTTCGACCATCTGCTGCTGGGCGAGCGAGAGTTCGGACACAGGGGTCGCTGGAGAGAAATTCGCGCCGAGACGATCGAGGTAGGGCTGGACAGTGGTGCGGAGCTTGTCGGTATCGATCAACTGCAGGACGCCGCCCCGGCGGGGCTCGCGGCCGATATAGACGTTGGCGGCGACGTCGAGGTTGTCGAACAGGTTCAGTTCCTGGTGGACGAAGGCGATCCCCGCGCGGATCGAACCGGCGACCGTGAGTGCGTCATGCGGGATGCCGTCAATGGTGATGGTGCCGCGATCGGGCTTCACCACGCCGCCCAGGATTTTCATCATGGTGGATTTGCCGGCGCCGTTCTCGCCGACGAGGCCGACGATCTCGCCGGGCCGTATGTCGAGGCTGAAGTCGGCAAGGGCAATCACGCCCGGATAGGTCTTGCGCAATCCGTTCAGCTTGAGGAACGGCTCAACGTCGGCAACAGTCGATGCGGTTGCGATGGCACTCACGGCGCGACGAGTCTCTTTCCAGGCGGAGTAGTCCGCAGCCGGATTGGCGGCTGCGGACTATCATAAGCGGGATATTAGCCGCCGTTGAGCTTCTTCGTGAAGTCGGCCTGGAAGGAGTCGACGTTCTCGGAGGTGATGGTCAGGCCCGGGATGATGATGATGCCATCGGCCGGAATGCCTGATTTGTCGCCCTTGAGGTAGGCGGCAATGAGCTTGGAGCCCTGATAGCCCCACTCGTAGGGCTGCTGCACCACGGTGCCGGCGAAGGAGCCTTCCTTGACGGCGCCGAGCGTGATCGGGTCTTCGTCGAAGCCGACGACGGTGATCGAGCCGAGCTTGCCTGCGTCACGCAGCGCTTCGTAGATGCGCGGCGGGTTGTAGGAGTAGAAGCCAACCATGCAGTTGACGTCGGGGTTGGCGACGAGGACGTCGTCAACGTTGGCGCGCGCACGGGTCTGGTCGATATCGTCACCGCGCACGTCGATCAGCTCAAGGCCGGTGCCGGCCACGGCTTCGTTGTAGCCCTGGATACGCTCCTTGGCATTGGCGGCGCCGGGAAGACCGACAAAGCCGATGCACTTGCCCGTCTTGCCTTCCATCGCCTTCTTCATCAGCTCGCCGGCGTTCTTGCCGAGCTCGACGTTGGAGGAGCCGAAGTAGGCGATGCGGTTGGACTGCGGAGCATCCGAGTCGAACGCAAAGTAGGGGATCTGCGCCGCGACGCGATTGATGGCGTCGGTCGAGGTCGCCGGATCGACGACCGACACGGCGACGGCGTCGACGCCGGCGGCCACGAGGTCGTCGAGCAGACGCTGCTGCACGGCGGCGTCAGCGCGTTCGGGATATTTGAAGGTGAGCGTAACGTCGGGCAGTTCCGACTGCGCCTTCTTCACGGCGGCCTCGGTGATCTTCCAGAAATCCGAGGGGCCATTCACGACGAAGGCGATCTCGGGCTTATCCTGCGCGAAGGCGCCACTGGATAGCGCGACGGTGGCCGCCACGATGGCGACGGCCGAAACGGCATATTTCATGTTTAGTCCTCCCATGTGCCCCGCTCCTCCGCGGGGCTGCTCGATGGTGTGTCCACCTGAGGCAATCGGGCTGTCTGATGCGCCCTAAGTGCCTCACAGGCAGTGCACACTCAGTTCAGATAAATCATACTTTTGGCACGGGCGAAAGAAAAATGAGGCACGTACCGCAGGCCTGTGATCCGGCCGTTGTATCAACCAGCCACGTCAAAGCTTATTCATATTAGTAATACCGGGTCAAGCGAGCTCCCGGCGGAGCGGTCCATGGTTTCGGCCTATTGACACCTAGGAGGCCCGGCCGACTAATGGAATATTAGTTCACCACCCGCGGCGCGGACCTGGAAAATCGAGACCGATCCTCCATCGACGAAACGGCCGCGGCGCACGACCCGGCAGCGCGTGACGATGACCGATGTGGCGCGCGAGGCCGGCTGCTCGCAGGCGACCGTCAGCTTCGTGCTCAACCGCAACGACAGCATCAAGATCTCGCCCCAGATGCGCGAACGCGTGTTCGCCGCGGCGCGAGCGCTGGGCTATTCGGCAGCGCCCTCGCCTGTTGTCGCGAGCGAGATCGAGTTCGGGACCGGCGAGATGATCGGCTTTGCCGTCGACCAGCTCTCGACCAGCCCCGAGGCGATTGTCGCCATCGAAGGGGCGCGCCAGGCCGCATGGGCAGCCGGAAACGTCATTCTAGTCGCGCAGACGCAGTCCGATCCGAGAATGGAGCCCAAGACGCTCAAGGCGCTGACCGGCAAGGATGTCGCGGCGCTCATCTACATGACGATCTTCACCCGCGAGGTCGAGCCGCCGGCCTATCTCTACGAACTCGACATCCCCGTCGTGCTGCTCAACTGCTACAGCGTCGATCATGCCTTTCCCGCAGTGGTACCGAGTGAAATCGCCGGCGGCCAATCCGCAACGGAGCATCTGATCCGCCACGGACACACGCGCATCGGAACGATCATGGGCGAGCCCCATACGTCGGCGGCGCAGGACCGGCTCAAGGGCTATCGGCGGGCGTTGGCGACCGCCGACATTCCGTTCGACACGGAACTCGTCGCAGACGGCAACTGGTCGGCGAGCGCCGGCTACGACGCAACGGTGAAGCTGCTCGCGCTCAAAACGCCGCCGACCGCGATTTTCTGCCAGAACGACCGCATGGCGATCGGCTGCTATGAGGCCCTGAAGGAAGCGGGACTGCGGATTCCCCAGGATATGTCGGTGGTTGGCTATGATGACGAGGAGATCTCGCGCCATCTCCATCCCAAACTCACGACCTCGATCCTGCCCCACCGCGCGATGGGGCAATGGGCTATCGAACAACTCGAGGCCAGGCGGCCGGCGCGCGAGCGCTACCCGATCGCCAAGCTCGAATGCGCCCTGGTAGAACGTGATTCGGTCACAATGCCGAAGGGCAAGCGCTAGCGCTCGTCCTCGACATGGATCGCCGCGCCGATGGTGGCGCGTGCCTCTTCGACGGACTCGAAGATGCGGCCATCGAGTGCGAACGCCTGATAGCGCACCGCAAGGAAGCGATAGCCTTCGTCCGAGGGAACGACGACACCGAGAGGCTCGCCGTCGACCTCGATGGCGATCGGCCTTGTCGCGGGTGGCCGGGTGATGGACTGGTACTGCATGGGACGTGCCTCCAACGGCGCCGAAGGACGGCTGCCGGGCTGTTAGCTGAACTGAAAGACGGGGGTGTGACGGGCTAGACGCCCAGGATCACATTCGCCAGTTTCGGCTACACCATTTGGAGGTGCGTACGTGTTTGGCCTCAATACCGGCACGCGGCTCGAGCGAAGCGAATTGAATCATTCTTTCGTCCCTTCCGTAACCGGGCACCCGAAGGCGCCAGCCAATCACCTGGCTTGAGATAGGCCCGAGAGCCATTTCCGCAAGCCGCTCGAGGCAGAAATAAAACTGCCCGTACAAATCGCTATGCCCCGCTTCGCCCTGGCGCGCAAGCACACCTTTGGTCGACGGCATGCCTTCACGGTAGCCCGGGAGTTTGTCGCGCCGCGAGGCTTAATCTACCAATTTAGTAGAGGATCGGCGAAAGGCTTTCCGTGGCAATGTCGAGCTCACAGAGAGTTCCAACTGGTCTGCTGCCTGTCTGACAAGGTAGATCAGCTAAAGCTTTGTGACACATGCAACTTTCGAACAATTGCCAAACTTAGAGGCAGGCTTGAAATCGATTGCATGATCTGTTGAGGTAAGCGGCAGCAGCGTCACACGCCCGTGCCATCCATTGGATAGCGCGGGGGTCGCGAGGGACGGCCGGGCGTTGCACGGAGGGTAGTTTGTCTGGACTTGAGCCGCGGGAGAAACCGCGGGCAAAGCGTGGCGCGCCCCGCTCGGGCAAGCCGACGCTGCGCACCATCGCCGAAATGACGGGCCTCGCGATCACGACGATCTCGCGCGCCCTCAACAATGCCCCAGAGCTCTCGGCCGAAACCCGCGAGCGCGTGCAGAAGATCGCGGCCGAGATCGGCTACGTCCCCGACCGGACGGCGCTGCGACTCAAGACCGGCCGGACGCATGTGGTGAGCCTGATCCTCGACCCGCATGACGAGATCATCAATTTCAGCTCGTCGCTCGTGGCCGGCATCACCGCGGCGTTTCGCGGAACACCCTACCACCTTGTGATCACACCTGGCTTTCGTGGCACGTCACCGCTCGACCCGATCCAATATGTGCTCAGCAACAAGATGGCCGACGGCGTCATCTTCTCACGCACCGAACCCTCCGATGCGCGCGTGAAACTGCTGCTCGATAACGACTTCCCGTTCGTGACGCACGGGCGAACCGAAAATGTCGGCTGCCACCCTTATGTGGACTACGACAATTTCACCTTCGCCTACGAGGCGGTGAAGCGGCTCCATGCCAAGGGCCGCAAGCATGTGTCGATGATCGCGCCCCCGCCGCGCTTTACATTCGGGCGCCACCTGCGCGATGGCGTGACAAAGGCCGCCCAGGAAACCGGCATCAGCTACGAGTTCGAGACCCGCGTGACCCTCGACGACAGCGCCGAAGCGATCCGCCAGGCGACCCTGTCGCGCATATCAGAGGGCAACGTGCCCGATGCTTATGTGTGTCCGGGCGACGCGGTGGCGCTGGCGGTGATTGCCGGGCTCACGGATGCTGGCCGGATCATCGGCAAGGACGCCGACGTCGTGACCAAGCAGATGAGCGGCATCTTCTCGCTGGTGCGGCCCAAGGTCGATGTGATCAGCGAAGACATTACCCTCGCCGGCGAGCAAATGGGCCAGTTGCTGCTGCGGCGGATCAAGGGCGAAAAGCCCGAGGGACTGCAGATCCTGCAGGTGCCGGAAATACCGTTCTAGCTCGCTGCTGCAAGGGGAGGCTTGCGGTCTCGGCTCGCCACCGGGTCGCTCAACCCTTTCGTCTCGCCAGGCCATCGCGAATGATCTCTTCCTGAGCGATCGTTTCCGGTGGCATCAGGCCCTTGAAATCATCGATCTCGGACACTCGCCGGACTTCGACACTCGCCCCCTCGATGACTGGCATCCGTTTCGCCCATTCGACGGCTTTGGCGACCGACTCGACCTCAATGATCCAGAACCCGCCGATGAGTTCCTTGGCCTCGGCGAACGGTCCATCTTTGGCGCTGTACTTGCCGCCCGCGAAGGTCACCTTGGCGCTTTGCTCGGGACTGAGGCCCTCGAGCGCCCGCAGGACGCCTGCATCATAGAGGGCCTTGTTGTAGTTGCTCATCGCCCGGAAAATGTCGGGCGATGGCAGCTTTGCTTCCGCGGTGGCGTCGTTGTTCAAAATGATCATGCATCGCATCGCCCTCTCCTGCTCCCAATTGAGGTCCCGTATCAGCGTTGCTGCAGCTCTCAGGAGTGCAGCCAGCAGTCCAGGTGAGTCGCCTCGTGTTCCGATTGCCTAGCTTGTTGCAAAACTCTCGACCCGATGTCGACTCCGGCGCCGGTCGTTCGTCGTGTCGATATCGGAGGGGTTCCCTCCTCTAGGAGATGCACGATGTCCCAGTCAGTTCTCTACATGTCGATGTCGCTCGATGGCTACATCGCGGGCCCCAACGACGGTCCGGGCAATCCGGGCGGCGACGATTTCATGCGTTTGCACGAATGGTACGGATTCCGCGATGAGCCGCCCAACACCGGGGGGACCGGGTGGGGCGCGCATTTCATGGAGGAAGGCCGGGCGACCGGGGCAGTGCTGGCGGGCCGGCGCACGGTTGAGCAGGTCGATCACTGGGGCGGCACTCATCACGGCGTCCCGATTTTCGTGCCCAGCCACCGGCCACCCGCCGCGGCCGTCGCGAAATATCCTCTCGTGACCTACGTGACCGACGGTATCGAGAGCGCAATGGCGCAAGCCAAGGCCGCGGCCGGGGACCGCGACGTCATGGTGCACGGAGCCTACACGGCGCGGACGGCGCTCGCGGCAGGTGTGCTGGACGAGTTGCAGATCCATCAGATCCCCGTGCTGTTCGGCGAGGGCCGGAGAATGTTCGACGTGCTCTCGCGGCGCATTGAACTGGAGATCATCAAGGTGATCGACACCCCCGAGGCCACTCACATCCGCTACCGGGTGCGTCGCTAGCTCCATTCCGATCAGCATCTTCAGCGGCGAAACCGACACAAGCCAAGGGGGCGCCGCTCCAACACAGGACTCCAGTATCATGGGCAAGATTCTAACCCACATGACAATGTCGCTCGATGGATACATCGCCGACCCCCGGGACCAAGTCGCCGGGATCTTCGACTGGTATGGCGCGGGCGACGTGACCATCGAGACAGACAATGCGGACGTCACCTTGAAGGTGGATCCGGTCAGCGCCCAGATGCTGCGCGAGATGATCGCCAACACGGGTGCGCTGATCTCGGGCCGGCGTCTGTTCGACCTCACCAACGGCTGGGGCGACATGCACCCGATGGGCGCGCCGGTGGTCGTTGTCACCCACAGTCCGCCGGTGGACGCAGCCAAGAAATGGCCCCGGACGTCATTTGTCGGAGGCGTCGAAGCGGCCGTTGTGCACGCAAGGACGATAGCCGGCGACAAGAACGTCGTTATATCGAGCGCGAGCATCATTCAGCAGGCACTTCAGCTGGGCCTGGTCGACGAACTTTGGGTGAGCGTGGCGCCAGTGCTGTTCGGCGAGGGCATCCCGTATTTCTCCAAGATGCGGCAGGACCATCGATTTCTTGAAGACCCCGTCGTCATCCAGGGGCGCCGGGCGCTACACCTGAAGTACCAGGTACGACGGTAACGGAAACCAACCAGGCGCTCATCAGTGCGCAGGCTGCCCGATCCGGCAACGATCTCGCACGAGACTAGGTGCTCGATGCTAGACGCATCGCAGGAGGTCAACTATCCCTACGAAGACAAGATGTGATGACGTTCTTTGGGGAAATATCGGGGTGAGCGACGCGAGCGGCGACAAGAATGTGTCCAGTTACCTTGTCGCCTTCTGGGTTCTAATGGTGGCCGCTGCGATTTTTCGAATTTGGCTCGCGACGAAGGGCCATTCGATCCGTCATCCGGACGAAATCTTCCAGACCTTCGAACAGGCCCACCGGATCGTCTTCGGCTACGGCATCGTGCCATGGGAGTTTCGGGAAGGCATAAGGTGGATCGGCACTCCCTTGATGCTGACGCCACCGTTGTGGTTGGCGGCGGCGCTCGGGCTTGGGCCCGACTTCTATGTGCCGCTCACCCGAGCCCTGCTGGCGCTCGTTGCCTTGGCGCCGTTCCCCTTGCTGTTCGAGGTCGTGCGGCGGCGCAGCGGGGACCTGACGGCGCTGCTTTCGTGTCTCCTGCCGATGGTGTGGGTGGAGAACCTGGACTACGCCGGCAGCACGCTGTCGGAAGCCATTGTCGCGCCGTTTCTGGCCTGCGCGATCCTCCTCGCCTTGCTGCTCGACAAAGACAGCCGCCCGTGGCACGCAGCCGTTTTGGCCGTCCTCCTGGCGGCGACTTTCTGCCTTCGCTTCCACCTCGCCCCGGCGCTCGCGCTGGTTACCGTTGTCGCCTGGCTGCGGATGAGCCGCCCCTTGAGGTCGAGCTTTTTCGTGTCGATGGTCGTGGTGATCGTCGGCCTTGAGGGGCTGGACATGGCGTTCGGGCAGATCCCGTTTCAGCACGTCTACCTCAACATCTACCGGAACGTCGTCGAAGACATCGCTCAGCATTACGGCGTCAAGGATGCATTCTATTATGTTCAATCGATCTGGGATCACTGGGGTCCCGGTCTGGTCTTTCCCGTTGTGGCGATCGGCCTGCGCTGGAGGTCGACCTGGCTGCTCGCGGTGTCAGCGATCCTGATCGTGCTGGCCTTCTCGGCCATCGGCCACAAAGAATACAGGTTCTACTATCCGGCCACGCTGTTGTTCACGCTGGCCGGCGGCTGGGCGCTGGCCGAGCTCAGCGCGGCCATTGCCGCGATGGCAAAGTCCCGCTCTCGAGGGATCACAATCTTCCTCGCGGCAGCGCTGGTTCTCATAACTGTGGCTCCCGAAAGGGCCGGGTATGCGTCCGTGCTGTCGCAGACCGAGGACAACCGCATCGCCCTGCAGATGCTCGCCGCGCGCCAGGACGACGTTTGCGGCCTCGGCTTCGATATAGGTCTGGTGAACGTGGGCACCGCGGGACTTGTGCACTTTCACCGAAAGGTGGCGTACGACACCATGGATATTACGCCGCCGAACGAGGAGGCTATCAGCCGGTTCAACTACGTGATCGTCAAGGGCGAGGCGGGCACGGTGCAGTCTCCATACGAACTCATGGAGTGCCGCGGAAATCTATGCCTTTATCGCCGCGAGGGAGGGTGTGCACCCTCCCCACCGACGCCAGACGGGCCGGGACCGGACTGATCAACAAGGCTGCGTCTTAAGCCCTCATCCGACAACGAACTCTGCATTTCTCAACTTTAGCATCGTGACGAGGACCGCGTCTCCGCGGAGCCAGCTCTTCAGCTTCGCAGAGAGGACCTACCCTTCGATCGCTTCACGGATCATTTCGAGCTCCAGCCATTGATCTTCGGCCTTCGCCTTGGCGGTCTGCGCGGCCGTCAGCTTGGCTGAAGCGTCGGCAAACCCCTTGGGGTCGCGAGCGTAGAGCTGAGGATCAGCAAGAAGCGCATTGAGACGATCGATCTCGGCGTCGTGCTTCTTGATCTCCTTGGGCAGCGTTTCGAGCGCGTGCTTTTGCTTGAAGGAGAGCTTTGCCTTGGTGGCTGCGATGGGCGCCATCGCCACCGTGCGGCCTCCCCGCGCCGGCGCTTTCACCTCGAGCTCGGGTTTGGTGACGCCGAAGCCGCGCTGGGCGACCATGTCGGAGTAGCCGCCGGCATATTCGTTCCACACGCCCTCGCCTTCCGAGACGATGATCGAGGTGGCAACGCGGTCGAGGAAGTCACGATCGTGGCTCACGACGATCACGGTGCCCGGATAGTCGCCGAGCATTTCCTGCAACAGGTCGAGCGTTTCGAGGTCGAGGTCGTTGGTCGGCTCGTCGAGGACGAGGAGGTTGGACGGCAGAGCCAGGAGGCGCGCGAGGGCCAGGCGGCCACGCTCGCCGCCCGAGAGCTTTTCGACCGCCGTGCGGGCCTGTTCGGGGGTGAACAGGAAATCTTTCATGTAGCCCATCACATGCTTGGGCTGGCCATTGATGATCAAGGTGTCGGAGCCGCCCCCGGTCAACGCCTGCTTCAGCGTCGAGGACGGATCGAGGGCGGCGCGGCGCTGGTCGAGTGTTGCAAGTTCGATGTTGCTGCCGAGGCGGACCCGGCCGCTGTCGGGTTGCAGTTGGCCGATGAGGAGCTTGATGAGCGTCGTCTTGCCGGCGCCGTTGGCGCCGACGATCCCGACGCGATCGCCGCGAATGACGCGTGTGGTGAAATCGGAGACGATCACGCGATCGCCGAAGCTCTTGGAGATGGCCTCGGCCTCTAGCACCATCTTGCCCGACAGATCGGCTTCAGTGACGGTGAGACGGACGGTCCCCACCTGCCGCTTCTGATCGCGGCGCTCCTGGCGAAGATCGAAGAGCCCCTGCAGGCGTTTGACATTGCGCTTGCGCCGGGCGGAGACGCCGTAGGTCAGCCAGTGTTCTTCGCGGACGATCTGGCGGTCGAGCTTGTGGCGGTTCAGCTCCTCCTCCTCGAGCACCGTGTCGCGCCATTCCTCGAAGGCGGAGAACCCCTTGTTGAGCCGGCGCGTCAGACCGCGATCGAGCCACACGGTCGAGCGCGTCAGGTCGCTCAGGAAGCGGCGGTCGTGGCTGATGATGATCAACGCCGAGCGCAGCGCCGCGAGCTCGCCTTCGAGCCATTCGATCGCGGGCAGGTCGAGATGGTTGGTCGGCTCATCGAGCAGCACGATGTCGGGCTCGGGGGCAAGGACGCGAGCGAGGGCGGCGCGGCGGGCTTCCCCGCCAGAGAGGCGCTTGGGGTCCTCGTGCCCGGTGAGACCAAGATGCTCGAGCAGATATTGCGCCCGATATGGATCATTGCCGGCCTCGAGGCCGCCGGCGGCGTAGTCGAGCGTGGTGGCGTAGCCCCTCAGATCCGGCTCTTGCGGCAGGTAGCGGATGGTAACGCCCGGCTGCAGGAAGCGCTTGCCGCCGTCGGCCTCAATCTCGCC
>Ga0075370_10001325_pt1 | contig 10614 bp, 9 predicted proteins | sample EndMethybrTD3035_FD_71398 | JGI IMG/M metagenome (GOLD analysis project Ga0075370, IMG submission 71398) | Populus endosphere microbial communities from Tennessee, USA - Endosphere MetaG P. TD hybrid TD303-5 | ecosystem: Host-associated > Plants > Roots > Endosphere | place: USA: Tennessee... | reverse complement strand
CAGGTCAACATCATCGTCCACGACCTCGACGACGTGAACAAGGCGCTCAAGCGCGGCGAGTATTTCTGGGCCGATATCGTGCGCGACGGCATCGTCCTCTACGAACTCCCCAACCACCCGCTGGCAACGCCCGTGCCGCTGACCAAGTTCGATGCGGTGCAGATGGCAGAAAGGTACTTCGCGCAGTGGTCAGAAGGTATCGACGACCTTCTAGCTGGCGCAAAATTCTATGTTGAACGTAGGAACTACAATCTTGCGGCCTTCACTCTGCATCAGGCCGCGGAGCGCGCCTACGCCTGCTATTTGCTGACAACGACCTTCTATTTTCCTCGGTCACATAACATCAAATTTCTGCGATCCTTGGCGGAGGACAAGGAGCCATTGCTCATCGAGGCATGGCCGCGGGAGAGCAAGGCGGAGCGTCGGCGGTTCGAGCTCTTGAAGCGCGCTTACGTTGAAGCACGATACTCGGCAAACTTTCACGTCGGCGACGAAGATCTCGACGCCCTCTATGTCGCTGTCAAACGGCTACGTGATATCGTCACCAATGCCTGTGCAGGGCGGATAGCCAAGCTCGTCCGCGGCTGATCTGTTCGACGTTGGAGACTGACCGGACTCAGGGTCGATGTCGCAGTAAGCTGCCCGACGTTCAGGTGGGACAAACTGGCCTGGCGAATATCGCCTTCGTTCAACCCTTGCGACTCTCTGGAGTAGACGGCCGAATTGCAGCGAACAGTCCCACATTCATTTGATTCCTAGGACCGCCCTCAGCTATGCTGATAAGAAGCCCAGAAGCATCTGCAAGCTCCAAGTACAACCTTTCAATTCATCAATAAATTCTTTAACGCTTCTGCCACAAATCTCGCAGACAAAACACAGCCATATTCATGGTAGCGATCACTCTTGTCCTCATCCGCCATATCAACAACTGTCTTTGCCGCAAAATAGATGCCGCCACCGTTAAAGAAATCATGGGCAGCGGCAAAAACAGCTGCAACCTCCATGTCGAGGGCGCCGACCTTACGACTTTGGCCAGAAATCTTCTCGACCTCATTTCTGTCTGCGACCACCTGCGATCCCGATACCATCGGAGGGTTATCAATTTTTCGGCCTAATAGCTCCGAATGAAGAAGCCCGCTCCTCAATTCCTTAGAGAACTCTGCATCGCGCATCTGCTGCAACTTGGCCTTGACCACTGGTGGAATAGGCGTCTGAACCAACTCTGGTCGCAATTTCCCTGACACGATTTTACCTGATTGGTAGTTCCAACTGAGGTCTGGTACGATCAAATCGCCGAGCTCGGATTCACCCTCAACACCGCCGCAAATCCCACACATCGCAATCGCCCGAGGGCGAAAAATCTCAGCTGCCTTCACAGTGCCAATTGCAGCACTGACGAGGCCCGTTCGGGAAAGCACGAGAGCGATCCCTTTGAGATCACCTATAAATACCTCTCGACAATCCAACCCGGCTGCCATTGCATAATCGCCATACACGAGAGACGGACAACTCTGCAGCGCTGATCTCTCCTTCTCCAAGGCGCAAATTATTACAAAATCCAGGGGCGGATTGACGAACCGTTCCTTGACTCTACTGGCAAGGACTTTCCGCCACGCCCCTGCCTCGTCATACTCGATAACAGCGACCCCATGCCGCGCAAAGCTCTGGCGTGCATCAATCGCCGTAGACGGAAATTCGGTCATGACCACCCAAGAAGACAGCCTTGCTCCCGCATGATTCTCAATATGCTCGCACCATTGAGGAGTTGCATCGTGCGTTTCCAACGAATCCCGCATCTGAGGCAGTACGAGATCTGCAACAATCAGATCAAACTGGGAGCGACCCAATGCATGTATGGCGCCATTGATACTGGCCTCCACCTCGACTTCCACCCCACCAGGGGCACAGCTATCTTCAATCAACCCTCGGATTTCCGCAGATTTCTCCAGATTGTCCTCAACGATCAAAACCTTCACGACAGGACCTCCAAGGCTTTTCTCATTTCATTCCGCCAACGCCCGTCATCGGTAAACCAAATAACGGCGACAACATTATCGATCCCGTCCTCATTGAGAATGCCAATCATTTTTCCCAATTGCACGTGCTCTCGATTGTATTCTATGGTGGGGTATTGAGTCATAACGATGATCTTTTCCGCGCGCTGACTCATCGACAGCTCCATCAAGATATCGAGACCACCTACCGGCTGCGAATAAATATCTGCCATCCCAGCCTCACTGGCGTGACTTGGAATGGCCATATCCAAGATGACACACCCAAAAGAGTACTGAGATAGCTTATCCATCCCCTCTTGGAGTGATGAGGCCCTATAAATGGTGATGTCCTCAGATAGGGCGCGAATTTCGTCCGAAATATCACTACATTTGAACGGATCGTCTTCTACGATTAGAATATCCATCAAACCAATCCCGTAAGGGGGAAAACCAGAGTAAAGTATAACTCACGTGCAGCATCAACCCTACCTTCGGATCTGACCTCAAGTAGCGATCGCTCGACTTTCATTTTCTGGAGTTTTCTCATTCCGCTCAGACCCTCGACGACGTCGGCGTTTAAGGGGCCGGCGCGCCCAGCCTCGTCCATTCGACGAACAGCACATGCACCGGTGTCGCCGTGCTTTACGTGAGTAACAATCTCAAGGCGGAGAGTCTTACCTAAATCCTGCTCCTCGACGGTAGCGCTGATCGATAAAAATCCCGGGCGAAGGCCGTGCTTTCCAGCATTTCGCACTATGACCGCCAATGCATCATATACATGGTAGTATACGCTTCCACTGAGCTCGAGATCCGTGCCTTGAAAATCAGTTTCCGGTGAAAACTCTGGAAATTCGGCACGCGTTTCTCGCAGCACAACCTCAATGATATCACTGATCTCAGCGACCGGGGATATATTGGGGGGCTTTTTGAACCACGAGGCGACTGTGTTGAAGCGATCCGACAGCGCAATATTTACAGCTTTTTCAAACCCGATCGCAACCGAATCGCCCGGCCCATACCTCATTTTAAAGTGACCAAACTCGCTTCGAGACTCAGCGATCGCCTGCTGCACATCGCGAAGCTCCAATTCGAAAATGTACCAGCAGTATTGCTCTATGGTCGCAGGTATGCTTGTGGCCCCATGATCTACCTGAGATCGATCATACAGTGTCTGCAAGCAGACAAGCAAAACTCCCCACTTCTCTTTATTATCCACTTCGGCACTGATTACGGCATTGCTTGCACTTCCCTTTCCGGCAAAATGCAGCTTACTGGTAATGGCATCAATAGAAGTGCGAAAGTTTGCGCGCCAGCGTTCATATTGCGCTCGATATGGGCCTGGAAGGTCAAAATCTCCAGGATCCGGAAGCTCAAGCAGGGTTCCCCTTAGAGTCCCGTGCCGAATCCGCCGTCCAAGATAAGACGCTACTCCAAAATCGGCGTTTACGCAGAACTCGCGATAACAATCGACGACCGCCAACAACGCGCGTGCATTAGGTTCCCTGTGAGCAGTTAGGCGTAGCTCCGAAAGGGTCTTCTTACCTTGAAACGCCAAACTGCTTGGGACGGCAAATGATTCTTGCCTAATAAACCCCGAGAAATGGGCGAGCTTCGAAGCGTCAATCCATTGCCGAAATCGAATTCCGTCGATATTTAGACGAGTCTCATTGATCTGGCCTCGAACTGCAGCAATTTTCCTGTCAATCCTTAACTCTTTCGCCTTGTCTCTCGACGTTTGATCGCCGGTCTTGGAGGCATGCCATTCAAGAACCTTTGCCCGAGCTTCATAAACGTCTTCCGCCGATCGGACAATAAAAGGCATCTGACTAAGAATTGTCTCGTCAAGTAGGACGACGTAATACCATATTATCGCCTTATCGATCTTATATATAAACTCCAAGAAATCTACGATAGACCCCGAATGCTCGGACAAGACAAATTCTTGAAATGACCGCTTAAATTGATAACTATCTTTAGTTGACGGGCTATGCGCCCTTAAAAGTGTTTGCAAGATCAATTTCACGAATGGGTCCGATGCCGTGTTACCGGCCGCGCGGAGCGTCGCGGTTGATAGTAGACGATCTACGTCTACGGTATGCCCCATCAAGGTTCCCATTTCCGATCGACTAACTGTCGAGAAATCAGGGTCACTTTCCGTAACTTTTACGAGCCCGCAACTTCGGGAAAGCGTGCCCGCCGTGTCCCTTTCAAAATCTGACGGAACCGTTTCAAATATATCGGTCTGAGTCGGTAGTAAATCTCGGATATCTCTTGCATGCCTATAAAATTTTGTGGTGAATGCATTCTCACCAATCAACTCATTGGTACGCGATTCGGGAAAGTCATAAAGAGCCTGCGTGGCAGCTCGGAATTCACGAAACGCCGCTATTTCGAGAAAAGCGGGTGCGGCACGAAATGCCCGTAGATCGGAGTTCGAAAGTTCATCTCTGAAAAATAGATCAAATCTATATCGCGCCGATTGAAATGATTTCCAGGAGTTTTCGATTTCATCCGAGAACCTGATTTCCTGTGGAAGGACGTGGAGCTCGCGATGAAAGAGTATATATAGCACTGCGTCGAGCAAGCTTATCGAGTAGCTCGCTGATATGACTGATTTAGCGATTTCCGGTGAGAATGTGATTGGTTTAAAGCAAAGGTATGAAATCTTTTGCGAAATGCCCGCTCGGGTTCGGTGATCAGAGAAACTTTCAAACCCCGATTTGACGTCTAGATATGAGAACTCCACCCCTATTGAATCTGCAACCGCCATCATCCCGAAATTTCGAGCGTTGACGCCATATGAAGCAAATGCTCTTGAGGCCATCCGCCAGCTCTCGGTATCCTTTTCCCAATGGCCCAGCAGGAATGCTAGCTTACGTGCAAGGGCCAGCGAGTGACCGAACGTCGACAAAGAAAGGTCGAAGGCCGACAATACGTCTTCATCCGAGCCCAAGAATATCGACTGGTTGATCACGTCTAGCATCGACAAAGCGGTAGCGATTTGAGGAGCGTATTGGTCTGCTCTCATTACGATATAGGCGGGCCGCAACGCTTCGATTGGGGAGATAACCAGATTGTCGGTCCCAAAAAACGGCGTTTCGTCGGGAGGAAATTCGGGTTGCAGCCGTAGGTGCGAAAAGAGCGAGTTTTGCCGGAGGATTCTGTCGACAGTTCCGAGGTCGTCTTGGGTAACGTTCGCCATCAGGTGCGAGAAGGTCGCTCTCGTGTTCGCATCTTCGTGACGCACGAGCAATCCGCGCAGAAGGTCGCGCGTTCGGTTGCAGCGCACGTCGAGAATTGTCGGACTGCTTTTTTTGTTCAAGGATGTCTCGGACATATTTTTCGCCAGGGCATTGATAGCGCTCGATGCCTTTGCCGCCATTTGTCGCGTGCGGCCACCATCTTGCAAGTGCTGCTTGCCAATATATCCACACAACAAGGAATCGACTAATGTGTGACTGCATGTTTTTCGTAGGTCACAGCCTACGGTCTATAATGAAAGTCAGTGAACATGGGGAGTGTCGCGACAAGCGGCCCGATTCCTTGGGCGACCATTTCAAAGCTCGGGCGCAATATCGGTATAAGTGGATAGGTTCGCCGACGAGCATGATGCGTGCTCTTAGGAAAAGAAACCTTATAAATTGCGTCGCAGGAGAAGCATCCGTATTGGATCTATTTGAATGCCGTCCATCGGTGGATCAGCCGTGGAGTAGGTTCGCTCGCGTCCACCGCACCTGTTCTGTCTCACGAAATCCGCTTTTGGTCTTGTGAATGAGCGACGGCTTCTAGGGGCGCCGAAAATGCCATCGAGTGTCTGCTATGTCGGCGTTTTTTTACGTCAAAGGCACTGTGTCACCATTTTCTCGCACGGCTCTTCCCGCACCAGCGATGGTGCCACCCGGTTTTCTGCCGGTGCAAGTGTAGGTTCTCTTGAGATAATCGCACTCCTGCGTCATTCTTCTTTTCGTGAAGCATCATTATGTCCCACAGTTTTTGTTGCGCCGCTGGTGCAACGACGCTGGCAAACTGCAAAGTTTCAAGCTGCTGAACGGACGCGTGTTTTGCACTGCGCAGGCGCCGGAATATACCGGCTATGAAAACGCTCTATACGCTATCGTCGCCAATAGGCTGGGGATCGATGAAGACCATCTCGAGCGCAAATTTTTCAGCCCGATCGACAACAAGGCAGCCGAAGCACTTGCCCAAATCGAGCGGCACGAGCTCCTCAACGAGGACGGTAAGATTGCTTGGGCCTTCTTCCTGAACTCGCTGCGGATGCGCCAGCCCGACGTACTCGCCCATATGCGAACTGAGGGCATGACGATGTTCAAACGGTTCCTCGCCGAAGGCGATGCGGGGCTGCCCAACGGATGGCCGTCGACCGAGGAAATGGCTTGAGGCGAATCATCCGGGAATGATGGAAGCCCAAGCGCTCACCTCCTGGCTACCCAGGATGGTCTTGCACGACGAGATGACCGGCCGCTTCTCCGACCTCCACTGGTGGACTATCGAGTATAAGCCCGAGGCCCCGAAGCTGCTCCTGAGCGACATGCCCCTCTACTGGGAAGGCGGCCTCCATTCCGAAGACTTCCTCATCGCAATGCCACTCGCGCCCAACCGGCTTTTCCTTGGTGCGGGCAGCGAAGCGGCGAGGCAATATCTCAACGACCTTCCGGGCGCTGAACTGATCCGCCGCGTCAATCGCGGCTCGCTCGCATCCTCAAGGAACCGAATATGGGGAGTGGATGCCGCCGAAGGGCGTGCCGTTATTGAGGCAAATCTCGATATTGTCGGCGTGGATGCAGTAAGCTTCGGGGAAATCGCCAAGCGATTCCAAGATAAACATGGGCGAGATTAGGAGAAGCAGTTCCGGGCGAGAAACCGCTTTCTGGGCGATGCGATGTTCCGCGCCGCTTATTTCCGCTTTTCAGCCTGCCGTCAGTGCGCAGCGTTTCCAGTAGTGCGAGTCCCAATTCTGCCCGATGAACAAAGTCAGGTTCCGACGGCGGGACCTGTGGATGCCAATGACCGGTATGTTGGCGGGTCCGGCCAGTTCACCCTTCGAGATGGCGTATCGACCGGCAGGTTGTGGTGTCGGGAACGTGCGCTTCTGGCGCATAAAACTCGAATAGCGGCCATTCTAAGCCATGCTGTTTATAGTGTAGGAACGCGATCAGCTCCCGCCGCAGCTGACAGCCGCGGGTCACTAGACATCCGGATAGCTAGATAAAAGCTTCTCGACGAAACTGATGGCTTCGGCCGCGATAGGCGACACGGCACGACGCCTGCGTCGTATTAGTGTGATTTCGGCGATCATCTTGCTGCCGTCGACGTCAAGAACATCGAGCCCACTTTTCTCTGAAGAAATCGCCAGCATGTCAGGGCAACACAGCCATATCGCATTGCTATTTGCAACGACCCGCTTGGTGATCTCGTCGTTATCACAAAGGAAGTAGCTGCTTGGCGCAACCGTGCCTCCAATATCGAATTCCGCGGCCGTCGCGAGCGGAAAGTCCGCCACTTGCTCCAGGCTGATGGCTCGTTTCCCGGCAAGGGGGTGTCCGGCGCGGCAAACGAACTCGAACGTGACAATTCTGAGAACCGTGCGCTGAAGGCCTTCCATCTGCTCAATTTCGGACCCAGGACAATAAAGGAGTTCGATTTGATCATTCAAAAGCTCGTCGAGCAGCTGCCTGGGTGACCTTATCGAAGTGCGTAGTTCGGCACGTGGGCGTTTATTGAACAGGTGGCTCCCCAATGCGGGCAAGATCAGGCTCGCCAGAACTGGACTAATGCCTACCGCAAGACGGCCGGCCTGGCCGCCACCCAACACCGTGACGTTGTGATCAAAGGTCCGGGCAGCATTCACCACGGCTTCCGCTTCGCGGATGACCCTTTCGCCGGCAGATGTGATCGACACACCGGAACGATCACGGTCGAACACCTTCACACCATAGGCATCTTCGAGCGCGGTAAGACTCCTGCTGAGCGCAGGCTGGCTTATGCGAAGCGCCTCGGCCGCTCGTGAGACGCTTCGCAGCCGAGCGGTCATGAGCAGATGTTGGAGACGGGTGAGTGTGACCCTCATGCCCTGAAGGTATCTTCTCGCGCTTTTCTATGCATTAGATTTCGCACTGCGGGAGTTCTATGGCCCGGCTTCACGCATGAGGATCGGCTCGATTCACCCGGCTAGACGAACCGGTGAAGGTTGAAGAACAAGGGCGGAGACAACCAAATGACCCACCCCCGGCTATCCATCAATGCGATGTGCAGCTTTCCATGGTCATTTGAGCAGGACCTGGCTCTTTGGTCGAGCACGGGAGTGCGTCATGCGGGCCTGCTGATTTCAAAGCTCGAAGAAGATCCGGAGACCAGACTGAAGGAACTGACGGCCGCCGGCATTCGTGCCAGTACGGTAATCGTCGGAGGCTTCGATCTTAGTGCCCCGGAAACGTGGGAGCGGACTCGCGAGGACCAAGTGGCGGTCCTCGATCTGGCAGCCCGGCACGCCGCCGGCTCGATTTACTTCACACCCGGGAGAACCTGCGGAACATCCTGGAAGGACGATCTCGACCGCTTCGCCGATGCCGTGGCTCCGACGGTGGCGTACGCGCGCAAGGTTGACGTTCGCGCCGCAATTGAGCCATCGCTTCGCACCAGCGTATCGTTCGTCAACACCCTGCGCGACGCGATCGATGTTGCCGAGCGCACGGGTATCGATGTGATCGCTGACTTTGGCAACATGTGGATGGAGCGCGATTTTCGCGAGGTGATCGCGCGGGCTATGCCGCACATCGCGCTCGTCCAATGGTGCGATCTGGTGATCGGTTCGCCCGGTCGCCCGACACTTGGCGGGCGGGTGCACGTTGGCGAGGGAGAGCTGCCGCTGAGGCGCATGATCCAGGACGTGCTAGATGGAGGCTACACGGGGGTGTTCGATCTCGAGGTCGTGCCCGCTGATTTCACCCAAGGGGGGAGGGAGGAAGTCGTGCGTACGGGTATCGCCCGCGCGTCGGAACTGCTCGCGGACCTGTGTCCCTGAAGGTAGACGAGAAAAGGAAACTAGGATGATCAACCCCAAACCGCTTTCCGCCCCAATTGGTGTGGAGATTTCCGGGATCGATCTTCGTGAACCGCTTACGAACTCGCAGGTCAGCGAGCTTCGCGAGCTGCTCGACCGCCACCACCTCATCTCATTTCCTGGGCAGGGTTTGAGTCCGGAGGAGCAGATCGCATTCACATCGCAGTTCGGCCCCGTGACCTCAGACGGGGCTGGCGATCAGCTCTACGGCTATATTTCGAACCAGAGGATGGATAGCGGCGTCCACGCAGATTCGGCACTCCTGTGGCATTCGGATAATGGTTGGTCGCCTGCGCCTACCCACTACATCGCGCTGGGCGGCGCCAAGGTGGTGGGTCGGCTCGCCCCAACAAGCTTTGCCAACTCCGTGCGAGCTGCCCAGCTCCTGCCTCCGCAATTGCGGGCTCGCATAGCCGGATTGAAGACAATCAACGTGGCCGATCTCGCGCCGCTACCAGAGGGCGACGTGCCGCCCAGTCAGAAGCTATTGTCCGAAGTCAGGCGAGTTCGCCAGATACCCGAGGACGATTACTATTTTCCGCGCTGGTCCTACCCGTTGATCTGGCAGCATCCCCGAACTCGAGCTGAGCTTCTTCCGGTATATGAGGACTTCTCGGTCTGCATCGAGGGCATGACCCCAGCCGAGAGCGAGGAAATTTACACGCAGCTATTCGCCATCCTGTATGACGAAGCTAACGTTTATCACCACCACTGGCGTCAAGACGATCTTGTCATCTGGGACAACATCGCCCTCCAGCACGGGCGTCCAGCATTCAAAGGGGCTAACGGCGAGCGCACTTTGTTGCGCACGACCATCAATCCCAACAAGGAGAGTTACCTGCGGCACGCCCGCCGGGTTGCGGATTTTGGACAGATGCTGCGCAGCCAGCCCGCTGCAACGTCATCCTAGATCTGCGTTTCGCCTCCTGAGGGTTTGGGAATGCAGAGGAAGCGTCCGCTCATTGAACAGCTCTTCGGGTGCAATAACAGCCTTCCGGCGCCAGCAGACAAAGGCGATTTGCCCTCTCAGCGCTGAGCTTTTCACTTTTCAACGACAAAACCGACTTAGCAAAATCCAGGAGACAGCGCCTTAGGCGCTTAGGTGAACAATTGACCGCTTCTAGGAAGCGGCGAGTGGCGCCCGAACGGCCGCAATGTCGGCGGACTCTCGCGAATCTTCGCTTGTCAGAATCGGCCAGGTTTGACGGATTTTCCAAGTTGCACGACTTTCCTCGACCGTTGCGGTCACGGCTATGAGCGTCCGAACCACACCCCTCCGGGTTACTGCTTTTGGGGTCGGCCTGTACGGCAAGCAGCCGACTAGGATTCAGTACCCGCGCGTTGTGTCCTGAGTATCCTGGTTCGCCCGCGGTCCGCCCTGCGCTTCGAGGTTCGTGTCACCTTGCGGCGGTTGGACATCGACGCCTTCTCCGGCGGTCTGCTCCTTCAACTTTCTGGTCTGTCTATCCTGGTCCGTGCCGATCGCAGCCCCTGCCACGGCTCCGATGCCTGCCCCGAGGACCCGAGCTCCTCCTCCCC
>Ga0075370_10001324_pt1 | contig 10616 bp, 9 predicted proteins | sample EndMethybrTD3035_FD_71398 | JGI IMG/M metagenome (GOLD analysis project Ga0075370, IMG submission 71398) | Populus endosphere microbial communities from Tennessee, USA - Endosphere MetaG P. TD hybrid TD303-5 | ecosystem: Host-associated > Plants > Roots > Endosphere | place: USA: Tennessee... | reverse complement strand
TGCCGCCACCAGATGAACAGCACGAAGCACGGCAGCAGCACGCCGATGGCCACGGTGATTTGCGGCATGGTGCGGACCCAGAACAGCCGGCGGTCGTAGACCGGCATCAGCAGGCGCAGCGGCGCCACTTCCAGCTTGGCCAGGCGCAGCACCGAGAAGCGCGGCGCCGGCGGCAGCCGCAGCAGCAGCTCGTTGCGCTGCGGCTTCAGCAGGCCGGCCGGCAGCGTCACGAGGTAGGGGCGCTCCCAGCGCACCTGCAGGTCGGTCTGCGTCGACAGGATGCTTGCGATCGGCGTGCCGTTGAGCCACAGCGATCCGCCGTTGTAGAAGTAGGGCAGGTAGACGGCCCAGGCGTCGCCAGCCGTGGCGGCGCTGTCGAACTCGACGCGATACCAGGACGCCGGTGCGGGGGCGCCCACCGGCACGATCCGGCGGTGCGGCAACGGCACGCGCGTCCAGGCGGCGTCGGCCGGCGGCTGCGGGTCACCGGAGACCGCATGCCACACCTGCAGCGGGATCGGCGGCGCCGGCCCGGCATCCGCGATCCGTGACGGCAGCAGCATCACCAGCGGCAGGGCGCACAGTGCCACGAGCACCAGCGGCAGCAGCCAGAACGGCGTCGGCAGCGCCGCCAGCAGTGCCAGCAGCGGGCGGCCGCGCCGGCTGGCTGTCGCGGCCGCCGTCATCTGAGCAGGCCGAGCTGGCCCGCCTCGAAGACGGCCTCGCCGCGCGAATGGACGGCCAGCTTGCGGTAGATCTTCTTCACATGCGTGACGACGGTGTGCGGCGAGATGCTGAGCACGTGGCCGATGGCGTCGAAGCTTAGGCCCTTGGCGACCATGCGCAGGATCTCCGTCTCGCGCTCCGACAGCGGCGACGCCAGCGTCTCGACCGGGCTCGGCGGTTGCGGGGCGCGGGCGGCGCCAATCCGGAAGCTCGCCAGCACGCGCCGGGCGATGCTCGGGCTGATGGGCGAGCCACCGGCGCGCACCTCCTCGATGGCGGCGACGATGCGCTCGGTGCTCGCGTCCTTGAGCAGGTAGCCCGTCGCGCCGGCCTCGATGCAGGGCAGCACGTGCTGGTCGTCCTCGAACATCGTCACGACCAGCACGTCGCACTGCGGCTGCTGGCGCGCGACGTGCCGGATCACCTCCACGCCGTGCATGTCCGGCAGGCCCAGGTCCAGCAGGATCAGGTCGGGCGCCGCCGGCCGCTCCAGCAGCGCCAGCGCGGCGGCGCCCGTCGACACGGCGCCGAGCAGCTCGCAGGAAGGCGTCTTCCTGACGGCCTCCGAGAAGCGGAGGAGGAATTCCGGTTCGTCTTCGACGATCAGGACCTGGGTCGCCATGGAAGGGGGATGTCCTCGGTGGGGCGGTGGCCCATTCTGGCTTGTGCGGCCGCGCCGCCGGCCTCCGGACACGCCGATGAAGCCGGCCTGCCGAGCGAATACCGCGAACGCGGTATTCGTGTGACACGCGCGTTCGCGCGCCATTCCCGGCCGGTACAAACGCGCCTCGCCATGAGTCCGGCTGGCTGTCGGCACCGCGAGTCAAACGAACCTTCTGTCTGGGGTCTTGCATGGGAGAAGTCACGCAACTGATCAGCCTGGCGCGCGAGGGCGACCGGCGCGCCATCGACGGACTCTTCGAGCAGTTCTATCCCGAACTCAGGAGGATCGCCCGCCGGCTGCTTTCACGCGGCGCGCGCCACGGGCACATCGATGCGACCGCGCTGGTCAACGAGTGCTACCTGAAGCTCGTGCGACAAGAGGCGTTCACGCCCGCGGACAGCACGCACTTCCTGGCCTATGCGGCGACGGTGATGCGGTCCGTCGTCGTGGACGCGGCGCGCGCCGCGCGGACGAACCGGCGTGGCGGCGGCGCGGAGCACCTGGAACTGGATGCGTACCTGATCGAAAGCATCACCGCCGTGCCCGACCCGGCGCTGGAGGTGCACGCAGCGCTGCAGACGTTGTCGCGCATCGACGCACGGCTTGGCCGCCTTGTGGAGATGCGCTACTTCGACGGCCTGGAGGAAACCGACATCGCTGCGGCGCTGGGCCTGTCCACGCGCACGGTGCGTCGCGACTGGGTGAAGGCGCGGCTGTTGCTGGCCGACGCATTGAGCGCCTGACGCCGCGACTGGCCGCACTGTCTCAAGCGCGCAGCGCGTGCGCCAGCAGCAGGCGGGCTTTTTCCCAATCGCGCCGCACGGTGCGGTCGGAGATGCTCAGCGCCTCGCCGATCTCCGCGTCGTTCAGGCCACCGAAGTAGCGCAGCTCCACCACCTGCGCGAGGCGCGCGTCGATCTGTGCAAGATCGCGCAGCGCCGCGTCCACGTCGAGGATCTCGACGGCGGGGTCGGGCAGCTGGTCGACCAGCGTGGTGTCCAGCGGCACCGCGTCCACGCCGCCGCCGCGTCGTTCGGCCTGCGCCGCCCGCGCGGCGTCGACGATGATCGATCGCATCACCGACGCGGCATAGGCCAGAAAATGCGCGCGGTCCACCGTCGGCAGACCCTCGACGCGCGACAGCTTGAGGTAGCACTCGTTGACCAGCGCCGTCGTGTCGACCGCCTCTTCACGAGAGTGCCGTGACAGCCGCCGATGCGCCGCGGCGCGCAGCTCCGGGTACAGCCGCTCGAACAGCCGGTCGAAGGCTGCTCGATCGCCGTCGCGGGCCTGTTCGATCAATAGCGTGGTGTCGCCCATTCGCGTCCGATGCCTGGCGCGCGACCGGTGCCGCGCGAGGCGCGAATGATATCGGCTGGTTCCAGGTCATGCCTGCTGCGCGGCTTCGGCGGGCCGCCGCGCGGCGGCCGGCAGGCGGTGCGCCAGCGCGCTGGCGAAGACGCTACAGACGACGGCCAGCAGCAGCGCCCACGCGGCGCCCACGTGCGCGACGCTCAGCGCGAAGCCGGTGCCGAACAGCAGGCGCCCGAACAGGCCGTCCACATACGAATGCAGGAACTCGCCGGCGGCGTGCGGGCCGTAGCGCGCCTGTTCCACCATCGCCACCGTGACGCCCACGACCGGCAGCGACGCGAGCAGGCCCGCGGCGTAAGGTCCGGAGTGCGCGCCGAGGCTGGCGGCCAGCGTGCTGAGCACGGCGGAACTGCCGACGGGCTGCATGATGTCCACCACGGCGTTGTCGGGCGCAGCGGGCCGCGGTGCGGCACCGCGGTCGACGGCGGGCATCAGCCACCGGCACAGCGTGATGCCCACGGCGGCGGCCACAGCGGCGTGCGGCATCCGATCACCCAGCGGCAGCGCCAGCAGCGCGGCGGCTCCGGCGCCGGCCAGGCCGCAGGCCAGCGCCCCGGCGGGGCCGAAGACCCGCGCCGCGCGCGCATAGCCCACCGCGAAGCCGGCCTGCATCACGCAACTGGCTACCGTCGCCACCGCCGCCGCGGCCGCAAACGTGGGGCCCTCGTCATGCGCCAGCCACAGCAGCGCCGGCGCGGTCACCGTCGGGAAGGCGGCGACGAGGCCCGCCAGCCGCCGATGCGCGAGCCGCGCCGTGAGGATGACCACGGTCATGGCGACCGCCGTGCCTACCGCCTTCCACCAGATGTCCATGTCCATGAAGCCCAGCTGTCGAGCCGTGTGGCTCCTTGCTGATGCGTACGCGTTGCACGCCGCGATCCGGACATGGACGTCGGCGCGCATCGCGCAGCACCGGCCGTCGGGTAGTTCAGATTAGGGAGGCTCGGCGTGCGCCGGGCGCGGCGTGTCCGGATGCGGCCGCCGACTTCGTATCCCCCTTCAGCAACCGCTGAATATGCTTATGCGAAGTTTGATGCTCACCCTGGCGCTCGCCGCTGCCTTGATCGCAGGCGGCGCAGGCGACGCTGCGAAGGCAGCCTCGGCTGCTTCGGACGGCGGCCCGCCCATGCCCGCGTGGCGCCTGCGCGCGCGTGTCGTCGCTACCGGTATGCATCGCGCGTTCGGCGTCCGGCAGGTCGGTCGTTTCCACACTGGCGGGCCGTTCGTGTCCAACCCCGAGTTCCTGCTGCAGACCCAGCCCGGCAAGATGCTGGACCCGCAGCGCGTGCTGGTGGCGCTGGAGCAGAACTTCGGTGCGGCGCCGGGCAACCCGGCGCATGCGGCCGGCGCGGTGTTGTCGCTGGACGTGGATGCCGCGACGGATGCCCACGCGTTGGCCATTCCCGCCGTGCTGTCGCCGGGCCGGCCCGCCGAGGGCGGCGCCGTGCAGCTATACAGCGTGCAGGCTGCGTCGCAGCTGAACCGCGTGCACAACGCCGGCGCCCGCACGGCTGGGTTCGCGGGCGTGTCCGGGCCGCGCTACCTGTCCATCAACAACGGCTTCGGCCGGCCGTGGGTCGCGAACGCGCCGTTCGGCCTGCGCGGTGCGGGCAGCGAGAGCGTGCTCGACCCCGATGGCGCGCCGCTGGCCAATGCGCCGAGCGACGAGGCGGGCGGCGTGTTCGTCGGCGCGTCGAGCGCGCGCACCAGCCGGCCCCGGGCCGTGCGCACGGGCTGGTTCGCGCAGCGGTGGAACCGGCAGGACAGCGGCCAGCTGACGCCCGGTGCGATCGAGCACGGCGCGCTCGGCACCGCCTTCCTCGGCTCGTCGCCGGATGGCAGCGGCTTTGCCGTGTTCGCCGTCGTGACCGGCAACGGCGCCGTGGTGCAGGTGCATGTGCAGGACGGCGTCGACGGGCTGGCGCCGGCCGGCACCATCGACGTCGGCGGCACGGACCCCGGCGTCATCGGCACGGCGTTCCAGTGGGTGCCGGACCGCGCGCTGTACGTCGCCGACGCGCGGCGCGACCGCATCGCCGTGATCGAGCTGGGCGACGACACGCGTCATTTCACGGCGCGCCGCACCCGCTACCTGCAGTCGCCCGCATTCCGGCAGCCGGTCGACCTGGCGCCCTGCGTGCCCGAGATCGCCAACCCGCGCTTCGCGAGCCACACGACGCTGGCCGGCGGCTCGGACCTCTACGTCGTCAACCGGGGCGACGGCTCGGTGCTGCGCGTGGCGCAGGACGGCACGGTCGTCGCGCGCGCCGTGGTCACGTGGCCGGACGGCCGCGAGGTCGGCGGCGGGCGGCTGCGGTCCGTCGCGGTGTCGGCCGATGCGCGGCGACTGTGGCTCATCGCCGAGCGTGACGCCGGCACGGCCGGCGTGGAGAGCGTGCTGGTCGAGGTGGCGGGGTTCGACGCCGTCGGCACCTTTCCCGGCCGCGGCGCGGTGGCGGCCTCGCTGCCGCGCGCGCACGAGACGGCAGAAGACGGCGCCCGCCTGTTCGCGGCCGAGCTGACGCTCGGCGCAGGCCCGGGCACGCGCTTCAATGCCATGGCCTGCATCGCCTGCCACCCCGGCCCCGGAGGCGCGAGCGCGAGCGAGGCGCACTTCGCGCGGCGCATCGCCCATCTCGACGCAGTCAGCGGCCGAGCGCAGGCACCGGCCGCGGCCGCGCTGGCGCCGCGGCATGCGCTGACTGCATCCGGCGTGCGGGCCGAACCGCTGCCGCGGGACGCCAACGTCGTGTCGCTGCGCATGCCGCTGGCGCTGGCCGCGGCGGGCCGGCTGGACGAGATTCCCGACGCCGTCATCGAGGCGCAGGCCGTCAGCAAGGGCGACGGCATCAAGGGCCGCGTGCACTACGTGACCGGCGCCGACGGCACGCCGCGCGTGGGCCGCTACGGCTGGAAGGCCGACAACGCGCGGCTCGACGACATCGTGGCGCAGGCGCTGGCCAACGAGATGGGCGTGGTGCGCCCGGCGCGCGGCGAAGACGCCACGGTGCAGGCGCTTGCCGCCTACCTGCAGGCGCTCGCCACGGCGCGCGCGCCCACCGTGGCCGCCGCATCCGCCCAGGCGCGCGGGAGGGCGGCGCCATGACGCCCGCGCTGCACCTGCAAGGCCTCGCCGCCACGCTGCGCGGCCGCACGCCCGGCGTGCTCGCCGCCGCCGGGCTGGCGCTCGCGGCCGGCTGGATCGCCGGCGGCCTCGGCGACCCGCTGGCGCGCAACCCGGTGCTGGTGGCCATGTTGCTGGGCCTGCTGCTGGGCAACGTGTTCGGTTGCCCGGACGCGCTGCGGCCGGGGCTGGACTTCACGAAGCGGTTCCTGCTGAGGACCGGCATCGTGCTGCTGGGTTTTCGCATCACCGTCGCGCTGCTGAGCGACCTGGGGCCGGCGCCCATCCTGGTCGCGGCGGCCGAGCTGGTGCTGGTGCTGGTGGCCGTCCGCTGGGTCGCGGTGCACGTGTGCCGGCTGGAGCCGGCGCTGGCGCTGCTGGTGGCGGTGGGCTCGGCCGTCTGCGGCGCCGCGGCCATCCTGTCGGTGGCGGCGATGGCGCGCGACCGCGAGCGGCACGCGGGCGTCGCCATCGCGCTGATCACGATGGCCGGCACCGTCGCGCTGCTGCTGTACCCGATCGGCTTCCTGGCGGGCTGGATGCCGGGCCTGGACGAACGCAGCTTCGGCATCCTTGTCGGCGCGAGCATCTTCGAGCAGGCCCAGGTCTACGGCGCGTCCTTCGCCGTGTCCGAGGGCGCGCTGAACATGGCGACGCTGGTCAAGCTGAGCAAGGTCGTCATGCTCATCCCGCTGCTGCTGGTGTTGGGCGTCATCCAGCGGCGCCAGCAGGGCGGCGACACCGGCCGCCGCGTGCCGGTGCCGTGGTTCGTGTTCGCCTTCCTGGCCGTGCTGCTGTTCAACTCGATGGTGACGGTGCATCCGCAGGTGCGCGCGCTGGTGCTGCAGTTCGACCAGTTCCTGTTCCTGATGGTCATGGTGGCGCTGGGCGTCACGACGTCGCTGAGGCCGCTGGCCGGCCGCGGTGGCCTGCGGCTGGCGGGCGCGGGGCTGTTAGCGTTGCTGCTGTCTGCCGGCGCGGCCTACACGCTGGTGCGCGTGGCCCAGGGCGGCAGCGCGACGGCCGAGGCGGCGTCGGCGCGCGCCCTGCCGCAGAGCGACGGCGCGCGGATCTTCGACGCGGTCGGCTGCGTCAAGTGCCACGTGCCCAGCCTGCGGGGCGTGCACGGCGACGTGCCGCTCTATTCCGATCTGCTGCTGCACGACATGGGCCCGGCGCTCGACGACAAGATCGTGCAGGGGCAGGCCACCGGGGCCGAATGGCGGACGACGCCGCTGATCGGTCTGCGGCTGCGCGAGCGCTACCTGCACGACGGCCGCGCCACCACGCTGCGCGACGCCGTGCTCGAACACGGCGGCGAAGCCGAGATCGTGCGCCGGCGTTTCTTTGAACTCGACGAGGACGAGCAGCGCGCGGTGTACGCGTTCCTCGCGTCGCTTTGATTGGAGCCTGCCCATGGACACGACACGACCCGTCCCCATCGAACCAACGTCGATCGCCCGTCTGGGCCTGGCGCTGATCCGGCTGTCGCTGCGGGCCGCATGGCGCTGCGCGTTGCGCGTGCTGTGCACCGGCGACTGCCCCGTCCACTGAGCGGCTTGCCGCGCGAAAGGAGCAAGACATGAGGATCGTGCGATGGCTGGGCGTGGCGCTCGGCATCCTGGCCGCGGTGGTGCTGGTGGCCTTGACGGTGGCCTATGGCGCGGCGGAATACCTGCTGCGGCAGACCTCCGACGTCCGGGCCGCCGCCGTCGACATTCCCACCGATCCAGCCTCGGTCGCCGAAGGCCAGCGGTTGTCGATGGTGCACGGTTGCGTCGGCTGCCACGGGCCTGCGCTGCAGGGCAACCTGCTGTTCGACGAGCCGCTCATCGCAACAATCCCGGCGCCAAACGTGGCCGATTCGATGCGGCGCTACAGCGTCGGCGACATCGTCACCGCGATGCGGCAAGGCGTGCATCCCGGCACGGGGCGGACGATGATGGTGATGCCGTCGCAGGCGTTCGCGCCACTGACCGACACGGACCTGGGCCGCATCCTGGCGTATGTGGCCAGCCTGCCGCCCTCGCCGCCGGTCGAGGGCAGCGTGTCCATCGGTCCCGTCGGCCGCGTCGGGTTGCTGGCGGGGAAGTACAAGACCTCGCTGCAGCTCGTCCGCCAGGCCGTCGCGCCGCCCGAGGCCGCCGACGCCACGGCCGCGCAGGGGCGCTACCTGGCGCGCACGTCCTGCGCCCAGTGCCACGGGGCGGACCTCGCTGGCGCAAGCCACCCCGAGGGCGACGCACCGAACCTGCGGGTGGTGGCGGGCTATTCCCCCGAGGCGTTCTCGCGGCTGATGAAGACGGGCATCGGCGTGGGCGACCGCAAGCTGGGCGTCATGACCGGGTGGGCCAAGGCCTATCTGTCCTACTTCACGGACGACGAGGTCCAGTCGCTCTACCGCTACCTGCACGAGATGCCGCAAGCCGCCCCGCACTGAGGTTCTCGCGCCATTCCAGAAAGTACGCGTGGCCGTGTCCGGCTCAAGCGCGGCGCCTCGTTCACCCAGGCAGCACGCGTCGCGCATCGGGCGCACGCGGCGCTGAATGCTTCGGTGGATCTTCATGACGAGTCTTGCTTCCTTCACGCCGCCATGCCTGTGCATGGCGCTCGCGCTCCTGCTCGCAGCGCCGGCCGCTAGCGCCCGTGCGGACGCCACCGAGCTGCTGTGCGGCGTGCGCACGGGCGACGCGACAGCCACGCTTCGGGTCGCGGCAGGCACCGACCCGTTGGCCGCGGCCCGCGTCGACGTCGGCGAGGGTTTCGAGGTGAGGGCGGTCGCGCTGTCGTCGGGAACGGACCGCGTCGAGCGTGCCGTCATCACGGTGCTGGACCGCGCGGATGAGCGCCGACCGGACGTCCTCTCGCAGAGCAGGCTGTCGACCGCGGATCGCCAGGCGCTCTACGGGCAGGCGACGTGGGAGCCGAACCTGACGGGCTGGGTGCGCGTCTACGCCCCTCGGTTGGGCCGCGAGCTGGCCTGGGGTTGCGCGCTGGTACAGGCCGGCGCGTCGCCGCAGGGCTGGGACCGCGTGGAAGCGACCTTCGCCGTCGAGCGCCCGATCGCTGACCCGCCTCGGCCGGTCCGCACCAGCGCCGCCACCAGCGAAGTCCGCCTCGCCTGGATGGGCGACGTGATGCTGGCCGACGGGCCGGGGCGGCTCGTCGCGCGCGGGCGCGACCCGTTCGCGGCGGTCATGTCCGCCATGAAAGACGCGGACCTGCGCATCGCCAACCTCGAATGCGTCGTCGCGACCGGTGGCCGGCCGGTCGACAAGCCGTGGACCTTCCGCGCGCATCCGCGCGTGCTGAGCGTGCTGCGCCGGCATGTCGACGCCGTCTCCCTCGCCAACAATCACTCGGGCGACTTCGGGCCGGTCGCGTTCGCCGAGATGCTGGCGCGGCTGGACCGCGCGGGCGTGCCGTACTTCGGTGGCGGTGCCGACCTGCGGACGGCGCATCGGCCGGCCATCGTCGAGCGGCAAGGGGTGAGGATCGCCTTGCTGGGCTACAACGAGATGTTCCCGCGTCATTTCGAAGCCGGGCCGGATGGCCCGGGCATCGCATGGGCCGACGAGGAGCAGATCGTTGCCGACATCCGCGCCGCGCGGCGGCAGGCGGACGTGGTGATCCCGTACATGCACTGGGGCCAGGAGCACAGCGAGACGGCGCATGCGCGCCAACGTGCGCTGGCCCGGCTGATGATCCGCGCCGGTGCCGACGCGGTGGTCGGCACGCATCCGCATGTCCGCCAGGACGTCGAGCTGATCGACGGCAAGCCGGTCGTCTACAGCCTCGGCAACTTCGTCTTCGACGGGTTCTCGGATGCCGACAACAACACCGGGTCGATCCTGTGGATGACGGTCACCTCGAACGGCGTCAAGGACTGGCGACTGCAGCCCGTCCACATCGATCCTTCCGGCGCGCCACAGGTCGACCGCACCGACGCGCCCCCCGCCGCCCGGCGGATCGCCGCGAACCCGCCGGCGCGGCGCACGCTGGTGCCGTAGGGGCGGCCCGATCCCGACGGGCTCGCAAAAAATGCGCGGTCAGCGGGAGGCGGGCAGCGCGAACGCCATCACCGCGTCGCCCGGCTTGGTGCCGGTCGATCCATGTCCGCCCGCGGCGACGACGACGTATTGCCGCCCGTCGTCGCCCAGGTAGGTCATCGGCGTGGCCTGCCCGCCGGCCGGCAGCCGGGCCTTCCACAGCTCACGGCCGGTGGTGACGTCGTAGCCGCGCAGGTAGTAGTCCATCGTGCCCGACAGGAAGGCCACGCCGCTGGCCGTGAGGAGCGGGCCGCCCAGGCTGGGCACGCCCATCTTGAAGGGCAGTGGCAGCGGCGAGAGGTCGCGCACGGTGCCGTTGCGGTGGCGCCAGAGCACGCGGCCGGTGTTGAGGTCCACGCCGGCCACCGTGCCCCAGGGCGGTTCCTGGCACGGGATGCCGAGCGGTGAGACGAAGGGCGTCATGCGGGAGGCGAACGGCGCGCCGAAGTTTTCGTTGAGCGCCGGCAGGCTGCCCTTGGGCGGGCCACCCTTCTGCACCAGCAGCGACGTGGCGTCGGGCCGCGGTACCAGCTGTGACGTGAAGGCCAGCAGCGCCGGTGTCGTGAAGGCGATGCCGCGCACCGGGTCCACCGCGATGCTGCCCCAGTTGAACACGCCGAAGTTGCCCGGGTTCACCAGGCTGCCCTCGACGCTCGGCGGCGTGAAGCGGCCTTCGTAG
>Ga0075370_10001322_pt1 | contig 10630 bp, 7 predicted proteins | sample EndMethybrTD3035_FD_71398 | JGI IMG/M metagenome (GOLD analysis project Ga0075370, IMG submission 71398) | Populus endosphere microbial communities from Tennessee, USA - Endosphere MetaG P. TD hybrid TD303-5 | ecosystem: Host-associated > Plants > Roots > Endosphere | place: USA: Tennessee... | reverse complement strand
GTTCTGCACTTCGCCGGGCCCCCGTTGCCCGGGAGGTCAGCTGCGAGGTACTGAAGGCGACCTGACAGGATCGGGTCGTTGACGCGCGTCGAAGGTGGCGGGCGGCTCCCCGCCGCGCCACCTCCGGATGGCGAGCCCATGAAGCGTCAGCTTGATCTTCTTTCGGCGCCATCACCGCGAACAAGCCTTAAAGAATGCTCCAGCGCTGCACGACCCCGCCGGTGCACGTCCATTGCCGCACTTCCGAGCCCGGGGCCGTCTGGAAGTTGTAGTCGTCCAGGCAGAGGTTGCTGTTGCGGTTGACGATGCTGACCTGCCCGCCGCCCGCGTCGACGAGGCGCCACTGCTGGACGGGCAGGCCGTTGCAGGTCCACTGCTGGATGGTGGAGCCGGCGGCGGTCTTCCAGTCGGTATCGTCGAGGCACAGGCCGCTGTTGACGTTGACGATCGTGACGTATCCGTCGGCCGTGGGCACGATGTTCCATTGCTGCACCGTCAACCCGTTGCACGTCCACTGCACGGCGGGCGAGCCGGCAGTGGTGGCAAAGTTGTAGTCGTCGAGACAGAGGCCGCTGTTTGCATTCCTGATCGCACGGTTCGTCTGGGTCGTGGAAGCGGCGACTGCGTACTTCGCCGCGACGAGATTGGCCTGGACGGCGTTCTCGGTCGCGTCTGACGGATAGCCCGACGTCATCGCGCCCTCGTAGAACGTCCCCGCCGCCCCGTTGCTGTTGTCGCCGCCGATGCCCAGGACGATCGCGCCCTCCTTGCTCATGGGCGAATACCCGCCGCTCGGGCGCACGCCGTCATAGAAGGTCGACAGTGAACCGGCCTGTGCGTTGCCGCCGCGGATGGCCCAGTGGTTCGGCTCGCCTTTGACGATGGCCGTGACGAATCGGTTGGTGATCGTGGGGTCGTTCGCGTTGAGGTGCGGGTCGCTGCCCGAGAACAGGCCGTTCTCCTGGTCCGCCATGATCCAGGGGCCCGCGCCCGATCCGCTGCCCCAGTAGCTGGCGTTGCCGAAGTAGATCGTCTCCATGTGGCCATTGCCCGTGTCGGTCGCGCTCGTCTCGGCATTGCCGTAGTCGAAACAGCACTGGTTGTTGAAATGCCACCCATCGAGGGCCGCGTACATGCCTTCGGGCTGGTCGGCCACCGCGATGCCCCGGGTGGCGTCGTTGCGGTAGCCGCCTCCCGGCGTGATGAAGACGCCGTAGACCTTCTGGCCTGAGAGCGTTACCGGCGCCGACGTGGCGACGGAGAGATTGTCGTAGCCGCCGGCCGCCGGCCCCTGGAACCCGCCGGGGGGCGCCTGCGTGAGGTGGTTGTTGCGCCCGGATTGGTCGTAGATGACGCTGATCACGCAGGTCGTGCCCGTGCAGAAGGCGTCCTGCAGCGCTGCGTTGGCGATGCCGCTCGAAAGCGCGGTGACGTCGCGCGTCGCATTGTCCGATTGCCTGCGGATCTGGTAGAGCGGGCCCGCATAGGTCGAAAGCAGGACACGCGTCGTGCTGTGGGCCGCGACGCACGGCGTGCCACCGGCGGCGTAGATGTCGCAAGGCCCTTGCGCAGCCGCGTGCGCCGAACCGGCACCCGCCACAATCAGGACGACCGCACCGGCCGTCCTCGCCGATCTGCGGAGTCGCGCAGCTGCCCGCTGCATCGACGCAAGAAATGTCTTCGGTGCTACCGTTTCCATCTTGTCTCCTGTCGTTGAAGTGATTCGTCTACTGCTGAAGATTCGGCCAGACTTCCCCCTGAAAAATCCCGTCCAGGGGAGGTCGACCCATCGGGCGGAGGTCGCATCACACCGCCGGACGAAGCGGTTCGTTCAGCCAACACTCGGTTGCAGCGTCGCCATGGAATTCGGCGCGTGACACGTCCATTCATTGACGAGTTCACGACCGTCTTCTGATTGCGGCGCAATTCGCCGCAACTGTCGCTGCCGAGTCGATGAGCCCCGAACGAATGCCGGGCATGCTAGCTAGCCGGCCCGCCGGCAGTCCAATCGAATATTCGCCGCCACACATATCGAAACGGGATTCGGGCTAAACCCCTAGGGGTATCGGATCATCACGAAGACGGCAATCCGCCGTAGCTGAATTTCTCCAGATCTTTCAGCCCCGGAGCGCGCTGGCCCAGTAGGTGCGGCAATTGCCGGCGGGTCGAATTCGGTCCTCAGGATCGCGCCGCACGAAGCCGCGGCGGCAGCCTGATCAGGGAAGCCGCCAGTAGGGGCAGGGTGGTCATGCCGCCCTTGCGCTGCGATGCGCGCCGGCCGCGTCGTGCAACCAGTGCTTCAGTGGGCGCCCGAAGAGGGCGTGCCGGGGAACGGAGCCGGATTCGCCAGGTGCATCACGTTTCGCGCTACGCACACGCAATGGGATGTTCCGAGAAGACTCTCACTCGCATCTGCGGTGCGATGGTTGGCGTTGGTGCGAAATCCTTTAGCGCTTCGCGCCTTGCGCTGGAAGCCAAGCGCCTGCTCGTGCACACTGAGATGCCGATTTCCGCCATCGCGCAGCGACTTGGCTTCGACGAGGCGACCAACTTCACCAAGTTTTTTCGCAGCATCGAAGGATGCACGCCAGGCGACTTTCGCCGTCGGCTCGATGTCTCGTTGTAGCGCTCTTTAGGCTTCGCCAGTACCTTGTTGACGGCCATCAACATGGAGAAAGAGCGATCCGCGCCGTGGCGCGTGTTGGAATGGGGTATGTGCGCTGCGTCATTGCACTCGGCAAAGCATCTACATGCCTCTTGTTGCGTTCAGGTGGCGGGGATAGCATCCCCGTACCAGGCACCAGTTTGAGCTCTTGCCTGGAGCGACTTGCGCGTGACGTAAGCATCACGACAGTTGTGCGCTCGATGCGAACAACGACTACGAGGCCGTCAAGGCTTGGCTGTCGCTGCATGAGTCGGCGGCGACCCACCGGGCCTACCGCAAGGAAGCGGAGCGCCTGATCCTGTGGGCCATCGTTGAACGCGAACGAGCGCTGTCGTCGTTGACGACCGAGGACGCCATCGCCTACCGCAGCTTCCTGCGTCACCCGAGTCCCCGCGCGCGCCGGGTCGGTGCGCCGCAGCCAAGATCGTCGCCGGCCTGGCGGCCTTTCGCCGGCGACCTGTCGGCGCGCTCGGCGGCCTACGCGCTTTCGGTGCTCAATGCGCTCTACCGTTGGCTCATCGAGCAGCGCTGCGTGTTGGCCAACCCGTTTTCCGGCGTCAAGGTGCGAGGCGGCCGGCCGGCGCAGCTCGATACGGCGCACGCTTTCACCGAGCACGAATGGAGGCTGACGCGTGTGGTCGCCGACGGCCTTGAATGGTCGTACGGGTGGGGCGAGCCGGCAGCGCAGCGGCTTCGCTTCCTGCTGGATTTTGCCTACGCCACGGGCCTGCGCGTCAGTGAACTCGTGGCCGCGCAACTGGGCGCGATCGACGGCGACGCCCACGGCGACACGTGGATCCGGGTCGTCGGCAAGGGGCACAAGACCGGCAAGGTGGTGCTGCCGCCGCTGGCCTGCGTCGCCCTCGATCGCTACCTCCTTCAACGGGGATTGCCCGTGACGCCATCAAAGTGGCGACCATCGACGCCGCTGATTGGTCGCCTCGACAAGGATGGCGGCGGAATCTCCTCCTGGCGGTTGTGGCGGGTGATGAAGCGGTTCTTTGCAACCGCGGCCGATGTCGTGGAGGAAGGCAGCCCGGCCCTTGCTGAAAAATTGCGGCTGGCAACACCCCACTGGACGAGGCATACGCATGCCACCCACCTGCTCGAGGAGGGCGCTGAGCTGACCACGGTGCGCGACAACCTGCGGCACGCGTCGCTCGCGACGACCTCGATGTACCTGCACGCCGACGATGCCCGGCGAGCCAAGCAGGTCAGCGACCGATTCGCCGCTCCTCGGTCGTAGCGACGTCTTCAACTACATCGACACGTTCTACAGCCCGAGGGGCGCCAGCAGACCGTCGACGAGCAGCCACCAGCGAGCCCCGTAGATGTGATCATGGCGCAGCTTGGCAGGGTGCAGCAATCGCTGAATGTCGATTGAGCGCGCTGTGCAACGGAGAAAACCCGGAGTCCGAGTCCTCGACAGTTTCCCCAAAATCGGCGAGCAAAAGGGAGAAGTCAAATGAAGGGGTCGCAGACCAGAATCGTTCATGCGCTCGTGTCGCTGTTTGCAGGGGCATTTGCCAGCCAAGTACACGCTCAGATTGTGGGCGATCTTCCGACCGTCGTTTACGACCGCTCAGCCGGCTGGACATCGTGGACGTGGGACGGGATGGGCCACGGATCGGCCACATTCCATCGCGCCAAGGAGGACGGACCCGACCCGACGATCCCAGGCGGCCTTACTGGGACTGGGGGTGGCGTCGGCGCAGTCGGAGCCGAAAAGGGTGGCGCAGGCCCCAATAACCCTGCAGACAAAAAGCAAGCACCGCCGAAGAACACAAATAATTCACCCACGAATCCGTGTGGCACCACCCCAGTGTCCGGTCATCCGGTAGTGTTGGCGACGGGGGAAAAGCTGCTCCAGGAGCAGGATTTTGTCTCCCCCAAACTAAACGGCCTCTCGCTTCGGAGGACGTATCGCAGCCGAGGGGCCAACGGAATCTTTGGTTCGAACTGGACATCGAACTACGACTATTCTTCCATTTCTTGGAGCGGCTGCGGCAGCAACCCGGATTATCCTGGGAAATGCATGCCGACATCCGCTTCTACGACATTGCCGGACGGATCGACCTACCAGTTTGTTCCCTATGGGACGATCGTCGGCGAGTCTTTTGTTGTTCCTGGTTCGACAGCGATGCTGTTGGAGTACGGCCCTGCGGGCTGGCAACTGACGACTCCCGACTGGACGTACGCGTACGATTCAACTGGAAAAATAAAATGGGTCTCGGACAATTTTGGTTCGATCGTATACTTTGATCGCCTCAATGGAAAATTGTCAGGTGTTCACAATCGGGTTGGCGATCACCTTTACTTCACGTGGGGTCAGTTCGGAGTAACGCAGATTACGGACAGCAATTCCAATGTGTGGAGCTATTCCTATAATGCGAACGGAAAGCTTGTTGGCAGAACTTCGCCTGGGTCGCCGTCCCATTCAAAGACTTACTTCTACGAAGACCCCACGAACACCGGTTGGCTGACCGGAGTCGGCGTGGACGGCGTGCGCTATTCGACTTACAGCTATTATTCAAATGGCCAAGTCAAAACAAGTGCCTTGGCCGGAAACGAAGTTCTCGACTCGTTCACTTACAGCGGTACGTCGACGACTTTGACCACCGTTGCGGGCGAGGCAACGACCTACACATTTGCCAATGTAGGCGGGCAGCTGCAATTGACTTCCACGAGCCGGGCCCCCACGTCGAGCTGCCCCGCCGCGGGTGCCCAGCAATTCTATGACGGCAACGGCAACCTCGATTACACGCTCGATTGGAACGGCAACAAGACTGATTACACCTTTGACGCGAGTGGCAACTTGTTGGACTACACGGTTGCCGCAGGGACATCGATGGCCCGCAAGACAGTCAATTCCTGGAATACATCTAGCGCACCGGCCGTTCTTAACAAAACGACGTTTTACGGGACGGGTGGAGTTGCGTATCGATCTTTGATGTACACGTACTTTGGCGCGAGGGTTCAAAGCATCGTCGACAAAGATGAGACGACAGGTGTATCGAACACGACTACCTACGGATACTCGTTCTATTCCACTGGCCCCCAGCAAACCTTAACGATCACTCGCGCATTGCCATCGGGCAATTCGGTCACCACCTATAATTTCAGTTCCGTCGGCAATCTCACGTCGTTTGTCGATGCCTCCGGTGCGACCACTACCTATCAAAGCTACAACGGCGCAGGGTATCCGGGCACGGTCATTGACGCCAACGGCGTACAGACGGATTTCACATACGACGCTGCGGGCAACATGCTGTCCAAGACTGTGCACAACGGGGGCGGCCTAGCGACAACGCAGTACACGTACAACGGCTTCAACTCGTTAGCAGGTGTGTTGTATCCCGATGGCAGCGCGACCTATCTTCAGTACAACGCCGCCAACCGACTGACAGGAGCTGGCGACGCGCTCGGGCAGTACACAACGACGGCGCTTGACGCTGTCAACAACTTGCTGACGACGCAGTCTCCGCGCGTGGTCCCTTCATGGGATGGTTCAAGCGTTCAAGCGTCATCGGGAACGGCATTCTCTTCCGTGACGAAACTCGATTCACTCAATCGGCCGCTACGCAAGACGGGCAACAACGGGCAGCAGTACAGCTACGCCTACGACAACAACGGCAACCTCCTGTCGGTGACGGACGCCGCATCACGCATCACTCGCTTCTCGTACGATGCGCTCAACCGGACTGCGACGCAGACGCAGCCTGACGGCGGCCAGATCCAGTACGGCTACGATGGCAACGGCCACCTGGGCTCGATCAAGGATCCGCGTGGCCTGACCACGACTTATGGGACCAACGGATTTGGCCAAGTGACGTCGCTGGTCAGTCCGGATACAGGCACGACCAGCTACACATACGACAACTTCGGCCGGCTCACCCAGGAATCGCGCGCCAACGGTACCGTGATCACCTATAGCTGGGACGGTCTGGATCGGATGACGTCGGCTAACTCCGCCGGCAGCACGCGCTCCTATAGCTACGATCAGGGTGCCTTTGGCGTGGGCCACCTGACCCAAATCGCAGACACCAGCGGAAACACGGGATTCTCGTACGACGCCATGGGCCATCTGGTGAAGCAGGTGGCAACGATCTTCTCGTATGCATACACGACGTCGTGGGGCTATGACACCGCGGGCCGTCTCACCGGTATGTCCTACCCCGACGGGGTGTCGCTCAGTTACGGCTACGACGGCGTCGGCCGCGTTGCTTCGATCTCAAGCAACTTGTCCGGCGTCAGCGCGACCATCGCGAACAATTTCGTTTTCCAGCCAGTGTCTGGCTCAGCGGTGGGCTGGCGCTTCGGCAATGGAGTGGGCCGTCTCGTGGTGCAAGATACTGATGGACGCACCACCAGCGTTTCCAGCCCGGGAATCCATTCGCTCAGCTTCTCGTTTAATCCAACAAACACCATCTCGGGCATAACCGACGGTATCTACGCGTCTCTGTCGGAAACGCTGGACTACGACGCCAGTGATCGCCTCTGGCATGTCAATCGACCGAGCGATCCGCAGGTGCTTACATGGGACACGTCAGGTAATCTGACCTCCCTAACTCGAGGCGGGGCGACGACGACGCCAGGCTATTACCCTTCTTCCAACAGGCTTTCCACGTTCGGCTCTCGATCGTTCTCCTACACGGGTGCGGGACAGACATACACGGACGGCGCTAGAGCATATTCTCGCGATGAGTTCGATCTGCTGGCTACGGCCTATGTCAACAACGCACCGGTCGGCAGCTACCGTAACAACGCGCTGAACCAGCGAGTCTACAAAAGTGCCGGTGCAGCAGTAACGAGTTTCGTATACGGCCCTAGCGGGGAAATGCTAAGCGAATTTGGTCCGACAACGACTGATTACGTCTGGCTGCAAGGGCAGGTTATTGGGATGATTCGCGGGGGTTCGTTCTATGCTAGTCACAATGATCACTTGGGCCGCCCTGAGTTGCTAAGCAACTCGACCAAACAGGTGGTCTGGCATGCGCAGAACGCTGCATTCGACAGCAATGTGGTACTCGACAGCGTGGGTGGATTTAACATAGGATTTCCTGGTCAATATAAGGATGTGGAAACGGGCCTTTATTACAACTGGAATAGATACTACGATCCGACTCTGGGTCGCTTTATTCAAAGTGACCCCATTGGCCTTGCAGGTGGCATCAACACGTACACATATGTCGGAGGGAGCCCACTCTTCAGGGTTGATCCGCTTGGTCTCGATTGGCAATTCTCAATCGGTGTCTCGGGTACATTGTTTGGCTTAACTATCGGAGGGGGCGGTGGGACCTCTGTCGGCATTTCGACAAATGGCACGCTTGCCAGCACGTATTTCTTTGCTACGGGGCAGGCAAATGCCATGGGGGGTTTGGGAGCATTTGCAGGCGTAGGAGTGGTGGCGGGCGGCGGCTATACGCCTTGCGCGCCGACATCGGGCACAACGCAAGGGTTTTATGGCGAAGCTGATCTCGGCGGCGGCCCGGCGGTGTCCGTTGGCGGACAAATGGACTTCGACGGCAACCCCAGTGGAGCTGGCGCTGGGCCGTTCCGTTTCATGCCGGGTGTTGGATTTGGGGCTGCAGTCGGCGTTGGAGTGTTCCAATCAACTACTGTAGTGAGTCCGTCGATTAGTGAAATGCTGGAGCGCATTGGACATTGATACTCGTTGTAATGAGCGCATATGCGTAATGTGACTGTATGACTATCAAGCCGATATCACTAGCTGTTTGGGTTCTTGGCGGGATCGCTGTGATTTTGATGATGGGTGCTGCGGTCGATGTTTTCTCGGCAGCTAGGCGACTGTTTGGCATAGCTCTCGTCAGTTTGGACGCCGCATATTTTTTAATACTGGCGGAGAATTGGGTCGCAGGTCGCGGCGTGCAGACACGCGGCGGCATGGTCGACAAGAACACTTCGCCTGCACTCTATTTTTTAATCTATTTCATCCTCGCGGTTGCCGGTTTGATAGCCCTCGTTGTGTTTCTGAGCGCCTTCGTGTTCAGCATCTGATATTGGGCGACGAACTTGCGAGTCTTGCCAGGGGTGCAGGTCGACGCAGGAGCCGCTAGCGAGATCGACCAGATCGTTTTCGCGTTGGATCTGGCAGCCATCGATGTCCATCGGGCGAACCAAGACGACCCAGGAGATCGACAGCGAGCTCGTCGGCCGGCTGTGACGACGCATTGGTCACGCGGAGTCCTACCGGCGTGGCGTTCGTCGGCTTTGGCGCGCAGCGGCGGATGTCGAAGCCTCCGTCGAAGCTGGCGCGATCCGATCTATCACCCTTGAAGCGTTTGGGCCTCACGGCAGTCACTTGGAACCGGCGCCTTCAATCGCGCCAGCCCGACAGTTTGCCCTCAATTACGGAGTTAGGAATGGGCTGTGACCCTCAGCCTTGGATGCCCTGCTTGCGCTTACTCTCTCGCTGCCTTCTTCCTCGTGCATCTCCGGTCGCCGAAGGGCGCAGCACCGTGCGTGATTGTTCAGTGCCTTGAGCATCCTAGGCGAAGAGGGTGGTCCCGGCCGACCCGGCGGGCGTGGCAGCCGATGTGGGTCGCTTGGCCTTAGACGCGCTGCAGCCAGAAATCGGCAAATTCGGCGAGATCGACGTGCATGGACTTCGCCAGGGCCAGCTCGGGGCCCTCGTTCGGCCCGCCCGTCGCGCCGCGCGTGATCAGTGCCGTATGCACGTCCGGCGCCACGCCGCGCAGATAGGGCAGGTAGTCGTCCACAAAAGCTGCCGGACGCAACTGGGCCAGCATGTCCGCCTTCGGGCTTCGATGCCCTCCGTCGTGCGGAGTGGCGTAGACACGCTCGATCGGGTAGCCCAACGCGCGCAGGTTCTTGAGCCGCGATGCTTCGAACTCGGCATCCAAGGCCGTCACGCATACGAGCTCAAAACCCGCGTCGTGCAGGCGCGCGCACGCCTCGACCGCGCCAGGTATGGCAGGCACGGAACTCCAGAACTTGCTGCCGAAGTGCTGTCGGAACCGTGCGCGTCCTTCGGCTTCGAGTCGAGGTACTTCCCAGCGTTCGAGCGGACCATAGCCGAACGGGTCTCTGACCGCCGGACGGGTGCCAAAGGCCTCCCGCCATGCCTCGGCGTATCCCTCGAGGTAGTCCAGCAAGACGCCGTCGCCATCGAGCGCAAGGAGCGGACGGTGATTCATTGGATCATTATCGGAGAGGCAAAGCCGTGCAGCCGTCGACCACGAGGCAGGTCAAAGAAAATCACGCCCGTCGATGCTCGGTAGGCATCGACACTCATAAAGTTTGAGTTTAGGGGTCAAGTCCGAGTCAGCTGACAACTCGTTGCGCTCCCCAGCCCCTTTGAAATCAACAACTTGGACTGACGCAGCTGTATTTGTTGTCCGGGGCCAAGGGACAACTTGCTCGATCTTTTGCGCGCCGGACAACTTGCTCCGACGAATGCGCAACGCCGCCGGAGGCACTTGTCAGCTTGAACAATCTGTTGCGCGTGGTACTTGCCGCAGCTTCGACAAGCTCCGAGGCCGTCATCCTGTGATCTCTGTCGTCGCCGGCCAGGGGGCGACGGCGTTTAGCTGGTACTCGGCGCGCGAAGCCGAGACCCGGGCCAGCCAAGTCCTGAACGCGGCGTTGCCGTTGCTCGCGGGCGGCGATGCGATGGCAGTGCCAGCGACGGCGGCGTAGTCACTAGTACCGAGCGCGATGCCCGGTGCGGCCCGCCTTCAGGTGATCCACAAGTGCCGAGGAGGTCGGGATCTCCCTTCATGGGATTTTCGCCCTTGAGGCGGCCTTCTCGGCGTGAGATGACTACCCCTGTAACTTGGCGATCAGTTGGACGCGACGAAGACCGTCCCTGCGGAGGCGGCACAGACGACCGCTGTACTGGGCGCCATCGAGACCCATGAACATGATGCATGGCTCGTCTTTGGCATATCGATCCTTGGTTAGCCATACCTCTGCAATGGGGAC
>Ga0075370_10001320_pt1 | contig 10633 bp, 10 predicted proteins | sample EndMethybrTD3035_FD_71398 | JGI IMG/M metagenome (GOLD analysis project Ga0075370, IMG submission 71398) | Populus endosphere microbial communities from Tennessee, USA - Endosphere MetaG P. TD hybrid TD303-5 | ecosystem: Host-associated > Plants > Roots > Endosphere | place: USA: Tennessee... | reverse complement strand
TCGATGTGCTCGAGCACATCGAACATCGCGACGAGGCCGTAGCGCTGTTCCGCCGGCAGCTCCGCCATGTCGGCGTGGGCGGCGAAGCCCGCGCGCTGCGCCACCGCGCGCAGGCCCGGGTCGAGCTCGATGCCGGCGACGTTCCAGCCTTGCTGCCGGCACCAGCCGAGGAAGGCGCCGTTGCCGAAGCCGATCTCGAGCACCGCGAGCGTCTCCGGCTGGCCCACCGCGCGCTCCACGTGCCACGCGTAGTAGCGCGAGGCATGGCGCTCGACCTTTCCGAAGGTGTCTTCGCTCCAGCCCTTCCACTCGACGTATCCGTCGCGCACCTTGGCGGCGTCGGTCATGTTGCGTGTCTCCTCGGTGGGGCGCGCACGAGCCGCAGGATGTCGTCGGCCACGTCGGTCCAGCGCCTCAGCGGCGCCGCGCGGATCGCCGCCTCGTGGGTGCGCACGTGCTCGGGATGGTCGAGCGCGTGCGCGAGCCGCCGCGCGATGTCGTCGGGGTCGGCGGGATCGACATAGTCGATGAGCTCGCCGCACACCTCGGGGATCGACGACGAACGCGAGGCGATGCAGTAGCGGCCGAACCACGCCGATTCGCCGACCGGCAGGCCCCAGCCTTCGTAGTGGCTCGGGTACACGGTGAAGAGGCAGTGGCGGTACAGCCAGGCCAGCTCGGTGTCGGACGGCGAGTCGACGATGTGCACATGCTCGCGCAGCGGGGCCGAGTCTTCCAGCAGGGCGGCGAAGGCGTCGGTGAGCCAGCCGCGCCGCCCGGCGAACACGAGCATCGGCATGTCGCGACGGCCGCTGTCGAGCAGGCGCTTCCACGCCTGCAGCAGGCCGTCGCCGTTCTTGCGCACCTCGAGCGTTCCGACGCACAGCACGTACGGCTTGTCGGGCAGGCGGCTGTCCGGCGCCGAGGGCCGCTGCACATCGGCGTTGCGCTGGAAGCCGAGCAGTTCGTGGGCCATCGGCATCGCTTGGATGTCCCACGCAGCGGCCTCGTCGCCGAGCGTGCGGCGCAGATCGTCCGCGGTCCACTCCGAGATGCAGATGGCGCGCGGGCGCAGCTTGCGCAGCTCGGTCATCCACTCGCGGTAGTCGTCGACCATGCCGGCGGTGAAGTACTCGGGGTGGACGAGCGGCAGCAGGTCGTAGACGAGGTGCACCACCTCGCCGCCGCGCTTCACGTGCTCCTCGGCGAAGCGCACCACCGGTTCCACCTTCACGCCGGCGCTGAGGAAGACATACGGCACGCCGTCCGGCAGGCGCTCGATGCGGCGCAGCGGCAGCGCATCGTGAACGACGCGCTGGCGCGCAAGGCCCATCGCCGCGAGCCGGCGCGGCATGAACAACGACGCCAGCCAGATGTCGACCTTGCCCAGTGCGCGCCGCAGCGTGCGGCCCTGGTAGCGCGCGAGATAGCGTTTGCGGCTGTTGCGGGTCGGCAGCCAGCGCGAACCGCGCTCGACGCGCAGCCGCTGGCGCATGGCGAGGGCGTCGAACTCGGGTCCGTCGAAGAGGGCGCTCGCGTCGACCTCCACCATGTGCTTGCGGCGCGGGTGGTAGAACACGCAGCGGATCAACTGACCGCCGTGCGTGCGCACCAAGTGGCCGAGCAGATTCACCTGGACCCGCTGGATGCCGGTGACACGCTCGTTGCTCTGCGCGTAGCGGACGATGTCGGTGAGGTCGAAGCAGCAGGTGGTGCCTTCCATGTCGCCGACGCGCCTCACAGGTATTCGACGTGCGTCCACGTCCCCTCCTTGCGCGTCATGTGCATCGACAGGCCGTGCGCGGCGCGCTCCTGGCGCGACCAGTCGCCCGCGAGCTTGAGCCGCTCCGACTTGAAGCGCTTGCGCGCCCACCAGCCGAAGCCGAGCTTGCGATAGAAGTGATGGCGGTCACCGAGGTCTTTCTGTCCGGTCTCCATCTTGATGGCCTTCTGCGTGATCGAACCGAAGTGGTGCAGCAGCGCGTCGCCCACCGTGCCCACCGGCACGCCCTCGCGCAGGCAGCGCACGAGGAACTCGACATCCTCGCGGCCGCCCAGGCGGCGGTCGGTGTCGGGAAAGCCGATCGCCTCGAACACGCGGCGGCGCACTGCGAAGCACACGCCGTGGAACCAGCCGCGGCGCACGCTGCCTTTCATCGCCTCCGTGAAAGCTTGCGCATGCGCGGGCAGGTCGTAGTCGAGCGTGCCTTCGACGAGCGCGGGGCTGACGACATCGAGACCCTGCCGGTCGGCGCTCGCGAGCAGATGCTCGATCGTGCGGGCCGGTGCGACGACGTCGTTGTTCAGCAGGATCACCCATTCGTCGTCGGGCCGGGCCAGCAGGGCGCCCTGCGTCCAGGCGCCGCCGCAGCCGAGGTTGATGCGATTGCGCAGCGAGCGGATGTCGGGACGCGTGGCAAGCCATTGCGGCGTGTCGTCGGCGCTGCCGTTGTCGATGACGAGGATCGCGTCGGGCGGGCAGCCGCCGGCGATCAGGCTGTCGACGCACTGGCGCGTGTAGGCCAGCTGGTCGAGCACTGGAATGACGATCGTGAAGCGGGCGCTCATCGTGTGCAGGGTTCAGCCCTTCGCGCGCGGCACGCGGCCCATCAGATAGAACTCGTCATTCGGGCGCAGCGAGATCACGTTGGCCATCCGGTTCGAGAGGCCGAACAGCGCAGTGATGCCGGCGATGTCCCAGGCGTCTTCGTCGCTGAAGCCGTGTTCGCGCAGCGCCGCGAAGTCGGCGTCGCCGACCGCGGCGGAGTCGTTGCGGACCTTCATCGCGAACGCGAGCATCGCCTTCTGGCGCGGCGTGATGTCGGCCTTGCGATAGTTGACGGCGAGCTGGTCGGCGATCAGCGGCGCCTTCTCGTAGATGCGCAGGATCGCGCCGTGCGCGACCACGCAGTACAGGCAACCGTTCGCGCCGCTTGTCGCGACGATGATCATCTCCTTCTCGCCCTTGGAGAGGCCCGACTCGCGCAGCAGCAACGCGTCGTGGTAGGCGAAGAACGCACGGAACTCGTCGGGACGGTGCGCGAAGCCGAGGAACACGTTCGGCACGAAGCCGGCCTTCTCCTGCACCTCGAGAATCTTCGCGCGGATGTCGTCGGGCAGCTTGTCGAGCATGGGCGCCGGGTAACGGCTGATCGGGTGTGCGGTTGTCTGGCTGGTCATGTCTTCAGCTCCTGAATTGCAGCGCATGCAGCCGGGCGTACAGGCCGCCGTGGGCCAGCAGCTCGGCATGGCTGCCTTGTTCGACGATCCGCCCGCCCTCCATCGCGACGATACGGTCGGCGCGTTCGATCGTCGACAGGCGGTGCGCGATCACGATGCTGGTGCGGCCGGACAGCAGCCCGTCGAGCGCCTGCTGCACGAGACGTTCGCTTTCGTTGTCGAGCGCCGAGGTGGCTTCGTCCAGGATCAGCATCGGCGCATCCTTGTAGATCGCGCGAGCGATCGCCAGGCGCTGCCGCTGGCCGCCGGAAAGCTGTGCGCCGTTGTGGCCGATCGGCGTCTGCTCGCGCTGCGGCAGCGACTCGACGAAGCTCGTCAGGTTGGCGGCGCGCAGTGCGGCGGCCACGCGCTCGGGGTCGGCCGGGGCGCCGAAGCAGACGTTGGCCGCGACCGTGTCGTTGAACAGCACCACCTCCTGTCCGACCATCGCGAACTGATCGCGCAGCGCCGCGAGGCTCCACTGCGTGAGTTCGACGCCGTCGAGCGTGATCGAGCCGGCGGTCGGATCCAGAAAGCGCGGCAGTAGATTGATGAGCGTGGTCTTGCCGGCGCCCGACGGGCCGACCAGCGCGATCGTCTCGCCGGCGCGGATATCGAGGTCGATGCCGTTCAGTGCGGGCGGGTTGTCGGCCGCGCCGAAGCGCACCGTCACGCCGCGCAGCGCCAGCTCGCCGCGCGAGCGGCCGTCCGCATGGCCGCCTGGCGTGTAGGTGCCTCCGGTCTCGCGCGGCGCGTGTTCGATCATGTCGAGGCCGCGCTCGACCGACGCGATGCCGCGCGAGATCGGTGCCGACACGTCCGTCAACCGCCGCAGCGGCGTGGCCACGCCGATCGCCGCGCTGATGAACGCGATGAAGGCGCCCATCGTCGTGCCGCCGCGGCTGCTCTGCCAGAGCGCAACGCCGATCACGGTGGCCAGTGCAAGCGCGGTCAGAAGCTGCGTGATCGGCGTGACGGTGGCACTCGCAACCGTCGACTTCATCAGCAGGCGGCGCAGCGCGCTGCTCGATTTTTCGAAACGTTCGCGCTGCACGCTCTGCACGCCGTGCAGGCGCACCATGCGCCACGCGAGCACGTTCTCTTCGACGACATAGCCGAGCCGGTCGATCGCGAGCTGCGAGTCCTTCGTGATGCGGTGCATGCGCCGGCCGAACACCTTCATCGTGATGCCGACGGCCGGCGCCAGCGCGGTGATCACGAGAGCGAGCTGCCAGTTGATCAGCAGCAGCGCGCCGAGCAGGGCGACGACGGTGAAGCTGTCCTTCAGCACGGTCTGTGCGGCGCCGACCAGCTGGTTGACGCCGCCCAGCACCTCGTACACGACAGTATTGATCAGGCTGCTCGCGGAGCGGTGGTTGTAGAGCTGCGGATGGGCATCGAGCAGCCGCGCGAAGAGCTGAGAGCGCAGCCGCAGCTGCGCCTGGTTGGCGGCCCATGCGAGCGTGTAGTCGACGACGAAGCCGGCCAATCCGCGCACTATAAAGAACCCGACCAGCACGACCGGCACCATCCACAGCGGTGGGTGGGGCAAGTGCGCGAGCACCTTGATCGGCGCCTTGTCGAAGCCGCCGTCGACAAGCGGAATCATCAGCCAGGCGACGCCGGTCTCGCAGACGGCGGCCACCGCCGCCCCCAGGCCGGCGAGCACGAAGGCCCACCGGGTACCGGCGAAATAGGGCAGCAGGATGCGCAGCTTCGCGAGCAACGAAGGCTGAACGTGCGGCGGGCTGTGAGGCTGGCCGTCGCTCATGCAGGGAACTCTGGCCGGCCCGGTGGACTCTTGAGGAACATGAGCTTGATGTATTTGTAATAGGTGTATTCGGCGTTGTAGATCGCCAGCATCAGGCCGCGGCCCCCATCCAGGAACCCCCGTCGCAGAACATATGTCCGAACGAACGCGAACAGGCCGTGCATCACGGCCTTGCCGACGGTGCTCGACTTGCCGGCCGCGTGCATGTCGCGTGCGTGCCCGGTCGAGTAGCGGTCGAGCTTCTCGAGCACGTCGTGGACGTCGGGGTAGCTGAAGTGGATCAGGTCGTTCTTCAGCTCGCCGACGCTGCCATCGACCGTCATGTGCGCATGCAGGAAATGATCACTGAAGCCCGAGACGGCGCGTCTGCCGAGCCGCAGCGTGTAATCGGGGCGCCAGCCGGAGTGATGAATGAATTGCCCGCAGAACTCCGACAGGCGCGGGATGCGGTAACCGTCGAATGCACCGGAGCGGATGGCCTCGAGCACCTCGGCGCGCAGCTCGGGGCCGATGCGTTCGTCGGCATCGAGCGAAAGCACCCAGTCGGTCGTCGCGAGCCTGAAGCCGCGCGCCACCTGCGGGCCGTAGCCCGGCCAGTCGGTGCGCACGACGCGCGCACCGGCCTTCGCGGCAAGGGTCGCCGTGTCGTCGCTGCTGCCGGAGTCGAGCACCAGCACCTGGTTGGCGAACGACGCGCTCGCCACGCACTCGGTGATGTTGCGCCCCTCGTTCTTCGCGACGATCACGACCGTCAACGACGGCGCGAGGTCTGGAGTGATGGACGGTGGCGACACGGGTGCGATCGAAGTGCTCCTCTATGATCGTGATTGTCCCAGATTCATTCATGCGCTCCACAATGCACAACATCCGCAGGTCCGCATCGTCATCGGCTGCCCGCTCGGCGGGTTTCGTTCGCGCGGCATTCGGCTCGTTGCTGGTCGTCGCCGCCGCGTTCTTCTGCGCGAAGGCGTCGGCGCAGTTCCGGGTCGAGATCTCGGGCGTCGGCGCCACGCAGCTGCCGATCGCGATCACGAAGTTCCGCGACGAGGAACGCGCAACGCCCTCGCTGTCGGTCTCGGCGATCGTGCGCGCCGACCTCGAGCGCAGCGGCGTGTTCAAGGGCGTCGACGCGCCCGGTGCGCTCGACGAGAACAGCCAGCCGGTGATGACCGAGTGGCGCGGCCGCGCGGCCGACGCGCTGGTGGCTGGCTCGATCACACGCCTGGCCGACGGCCGCTTCGACATCCGCTTCAAGTTGTGGGACGTGGTCAAGGGCACGCCGCTCGGCGGACAGAGCACGGCCGTCGAGGCCGGCGACCTGCGCCTGGCGGCGCACCGCATCGCCGACTACATCTACGAGAAGCTGACCGGCGAGAAGGGCGTGTTCTCGACCCGCATCGCCTACGTGACAAAGGGCGGCGGGCGTTACACGCTGCGTGTGGCCGATGCCGACGGCGAGGGTGGACAGGTGGCGCTGAACAGTGCCGAGCCGATCATCTCGCCGGCCTGGTCGCCGGACGGCAAGTCGCTCGCCTACGTGTCGTTCGAAAGCCAGAAGGCGGTGGTCTACACGCAAGACACGGCCAGCGGCGCGCGCCGCCCGATCGCGAACTTCCGCGGCTCGAACAGCGCTCCGGCCTGGTCACCTGACGGGCAGACGCTGGCGGTCACGCTGTCGCGCGACGGCGGCTCGCAGCTCTACCTGCTCGGCCGCGAGGGCGGCACGCCGCGGCGGCTGACCACCAGCAACGCGATCGACACGGAGCCCACGTTCTCGCCCGACGGCCGCTCGATTTACTTCGTCAGCGACCGCGGCGGCGGCCCGCAGGTCTATCGCATCCCGACCGCCGGCGGCAACGTCGAGCGAGTCACCTTCGGCGGCAGCTACAACATCAGCCCGGCGATCAGCCCGGACGGCCGCACGCTCGCCTACATCTCGCGCCAGGGCAATGCCTTCAAGCTCTACACGCTGGACCTCGGCGGCAACGGCCAGCCGCAGGCGCTGACCGACACCAGCGACGACGAGAGCCCGAGCTTCGCGCCGAACGGCAAGCTGATCATCTACGCCTCGCGCGCACAAGGACGCGACGTGCTGATGACGACCACGCTGGACGGCAAGATCAAGGCCCGCCTCGTGTCGACCACGGCCGACGTGCGCGAGCCGGTGTGGGGCCCATACGGACGTTGAAGCGAGCCGAGTTTTGTCAGAGGAGCCAGTGATGATGAAAAAGACGATGCATGTTGGGGTGACCGCACTCGTGGCGGCCTTCGTTCTCGCGGGCTGTTCGAGCGTGCCGCTCGACGACAAGAGCAAGGTGCCGGTCGAAACCCGCAACACGACCGGGCTGGGCACCGGCGCCGGCGCGAGTGCCGGCGGCGCAGGGCAGAGCGGCGTGACGCCGGTCGACCTGACCAAAGGCGGCGCGAACGCGAATCTCGGCAAGGTGGTGTATTTCGACTTCGACAGCTATGTGCTGAAGGACGAATACCGTCCGCTGGTGGACAGCTTCGCGAAGTCGCTGACGGCCGATCGCAAGAAGAAGGTCGTCGTCGAGGGCCACACCGACGATCGCGGCGGCCGCGAGTACAACCTCGCGCTCGGCCAGAAGCGCGCCGAATCGGTGACGAAGGCGCTTGCGCTGCTCGGTGCTGCCGATTCGCAGATCGAAGCGGTCAGCTTCGGCAAGGAACGGCCGGCCGTGCAGGGCAGCGACGAAGCGGCCTGGGCGAAGAACCGCCGCGCCGAGCTGGTCTACCGTTGAAGGCACCGCGATGATCCGCCCGAATCGCCTCGCCGGCGCATTGACACTCGTGTTCGCCGCGCTCGCCGCTCCGGCAGCGCATGCCGGACTCTTCGACGATGACGAGGCGCGCCGCGCCATCCTCGACATCCGCCAGCGCATCGACGCGAACAACCAGAAGCAGACCGAGTCGAATGCGCGGCTGTCCGACCAGGTCGACCAGCTGCGGCGCAGCATCCTCGACCTGAACAACCAGCTCGAGCAGCTGCGCGCCGAGAACGCGAAGCTGCGCGGCAACGACGAGCAGCTCGCGCGCGACATCGCCGAGATGCAGCGCAAGCAGAAAGACATCCAGTCAGGTGTGGACGACCGAATCCGGCGCTTCGAGCCGCAGAAGGTCTCGCTCGACGGCAAGGAGTTCAGCGCCGAGCCGGACGAGAAGCGCCAGTACGACGAGGCGATGGAAGCGATGCGCAGGAGCGACTTCCAGGGCGCCGCGAATTCGCTGGGCGCGTTCCGCAAGCGCTGGCCGTCGAGCGGCTACACCGAATCGGCGCTGTTCTGGTTGGGCAACGCGCAGTACGGCTTGCGCCAGTACAAGGACGCGATCGCGTCGTTCCGTTCGCTCGTGACGAGCAATGCCGACAGCCCCAAGGCGCCCGAGGCGATGCTCGCGATCGCGAACTGCCAGGCCGAGCTGAAAGACACGAAGGCCGCGCGCAAGACCATCGACGATCTGCTGAAGGCCTATCCGAAGTCCGAAGCGGCCCAGGCAGGGCGCGAGCGGCTGGCATCGCTCAAGTAGCCCCCTCCCTCGCTGCGTAAAATCGCGGCATGCAAGAGATCGATCTGAAGGCCCTGTCCACGCAGGTGCTGTGGGCGGCCTTCGGGCTCTCGGCGCTGTTCGGCGCGATCGCGCAGCGCACCCACTTCTGCACGATGGGCGCGGTGGCCGACATCGTCAACATCGGCGACTGGGCCCGCATGCGCATGTGGGTGCTGGCGATCGGCGTCGCGATGATCGGCTTCAACGCCATGGTCGCGCTCGGCTGGGTCGATGCGAGCAAGAGCCTGTATGCCGGGCCGAGGGTGATCTGGTTGTCGGCGCTGGTCGGCGGCGCGATGTTCGGATTCGGCATGGTGCTGGCGTCCGGGTGCGGCAGCAAGACGCTGGTGCGCATCGGCGGCGGCAACCTGAAGTCGCTGGTCGTGTTCGTCGTGCTCGGGATCGCGGCGTTTGCCACGTTGAAGGGCATCACCGCGGTGGCGCGCGTCGCGACGCTGGATAGCGTGGCGCTCACGCTCGCCGGCCCGCAGGACCTGCCGTCGCTGCTGGCGCCGGCCGAGGGTGTCGCGAAGGCGCAGCTCGCGCTGGTGCTCGGTATCGCGGTCGGCGGAGCGCTGCTGGTCTGGGCGCTCGCCCGGGCCGAGGGGCGCAGGGCCGACAACCTGCTCGGCGGTGTCGGCATCGGGGCCGTCGTCGCGGGGGTCTGGTGGGTGTCCGGTGTGCTGGGCCACGTCGCCGAAGATCCGAACACCTTGCAGGAAGCGTTCATCGCCACCAATTCGCAGCGCATGGAGTCGCTCAGTTTCGTCGCACCGATCGCCTATGCCCTCGACTGGCTGATGTTCTTCAGCGACGCGAGCAAGCACCTGACGATCGGCATCGTCGCGGCGCTCGGCGTCGTCGTCGGATCGGCCGCGTATGCGGTCGCGACGCGCAGTTTTCGCTGGGAAGGGTTTCGCAACGCGGAGGACACTGCCAGCCACCTGATCGGTGCGACGCTGATGGGCGTGGGCGGCGTGTGCGCGCTCGGCTGCACGATCGGGCAGGGCTTGTCGGGCGTGTCGACACTGAGCCTGACGAGCTTCATCGCGCTCGCTTCGATCATCGCCGGTGCGGTGGCGGCGCTGCGCTTCCAGATGTGGCGCATCGAGCGCGCGGCCTGAAATGGACCACCCCCGTAGCGGCTTCGCCGCTCCCCCTCGAGGGGGCGACCCCAGCGGCCCGGCAGAGCCGGATCCGCGGCGTCGGCTTGATGCGGCCGACCTGGAACGCCGCTTCGGCGGCCTGCGCCGCTTGTACGGCGATGCGGCCTACGCGCGCATTCGCGCGTCGCGCATCGCGGTCGTCGGTGTCGGCGGCGTCGGCTCGTGGGCCGCAGAGGCGCTCGCGCGCAGCGGCGTCGCGGGTCTGGTACTGATCGACCTCGACCACGTGGCCGAGTCCAACATCAACCGGCAGGTGCAGGCGACCGGCGCGACGCTCGGCCAGGCCAAAGTGCAGGCGCTGCGCGAGCGCATCGGCGACATCCATCCGGGCTGCGCCGTCAGCGGCATCGAAGAGTTCGTCGACGAGAGCAACTGGCCGGCGGTGTTGCCGCATGCGGTTGACGCGGTGATCGATGCCTGCGACCAGGTGCGCGCGAAGGCGGCGATCGCCGCATGGGCGCTGCGCAGCGCGACGCCGCTCGCGATCGCCGGCGCCGCGGGCGGCAAGCGCAAGCCACAGATGATCGAGGTCGACGATCTCGCGAACACCACGCACGACCCGTTGCTCGCATCGCTGCGTCAGCGGCTGCGCAAGCAGCATGGCGCCGCGCGCAGCGGCAGGATCGGGCTGCGCTGCGTGTTCTCGCGCGAGAGCGTCACGCTGCCGCAGGGCGCTGCCTGCGACGTCGACGGCAGCCTGAACTGCCACGGCTACGGCTCGAGCGTGACCGTGACGGCAGCGTTCGGAATGGCGTGCGCCGGAGTTGCGCTAGAATTCGTGTCGGCGCAGAAATGACCCGGTGCGCAAGACAGCTATAATCGTAGGCTTGCCGGGTTGTTAGCTCAGTTGGTAGAGCAGTAGACTTTTAATCTATTGGTCGTGGGTTCGAGCCCCGCACAACCCACCAGC
>Ga0075370_10001319_pt1 | contig 10634 bp, 12 predicted proteins | sample EndMethybrTD3035_FD_71398 | JGI IMG/M metagenome (GOLD analysis project Ga0075370, IMG submission 71398) | Populus endosphere microbial communities from Tennessee, USA - Endosphere MetaG P. TD hybrid TD303-5 | ecosystem: Host-associated > Plants > Roots > Endosphere | place: USA: Tennessee... | reverse complement strand
GGCATTGCGGCCGCAGGCGGCGTCCTGTTCGCGATGGGCCAGAGCCCCGGCATGCTGATCGCCGCGCGCGTCCTGATGGGCGTCGGATCGTGCTGTTATCTGATGGCGCCGCTCGCGCTTTACGCCAAACGCTATCCACCGCAGACATTCGGAACCCTGGTCGGCGTTCAACTCGGCGTCGGCACGCTCGGAACGCTGCTGGCGACCGCGCCGCTGGCCTGGTCGGCCGCTTTCATCGGCTGGCGCGCATCGTTTCTGGTGGTTGCCGGCCTGATGATTTTGGCCGGCACGATGGTCGCGCTCATCGTGCGCGAGGACGAGCCGACAGCCGGGCAGGGTGCGCATCACGAAACCCTTGCCGAAAGCATCGCGGGCTTGAGGCAGGCGTTGCGCACCCGGTCGATGGGTCCGCTTTTCTTCTGCCATCTCGCGGCTTACTCGAGCTTTGTGCTGGTTGCCGGCCTGTGGGGCGGGCCGTATCTGACGCATATCTACGGCTACAGCCTGACCGAGCGCGGCGACATGCTGTTTGCGACCGTCGTGGCGCAGATCATTGGCGCGTTCTTGTACGGACCGACCGACCGCATTTTCCGCGGCTACAAAATTCCGGTTCTCTTCGGCGCGATCTTGACTGGACTGACGTTGATGGTCGTCGCCGTGCTCGGCGTGTTGCCGCCAGGCTGGTTGTTTGTCTGGTTCATCGCGATCGGCGCCGTCACCGCCTACACTCCGGTGATGATCGCGCACGGCAAGTCGCTGTTTCCCCCGCATCTCGCCGGGCGCGGCATGACCATCCTCAACATGGCGACGATGGGAGGCGCATTCCTGTCGCAGACCGTGACCGGCTTTGTGATCAACCAATTCCCGATCGTGAACGGCGCTTACGCGCTCGATGCGTATCGCGCGGTCTTCGGCCTGCAGGCGCTCTTTGTGCTGGCCGCCTGCATTCCCTATCTCTGGGCGCATGACCCATGGCGCAAAGGGTGATGATCGGGCCGTTTTGGGCCTCGATTGTTAGCCCTGTGGATAGGTCAGTGACCCTGACATACCCCCTTGCGTTTTGTGCGACGCGATGCGATATTGCTGCAGCGCGGCAATGAGTTCTGCTCATTCCCGCCGCCCTCCTTGGGCGTTTCCTCCCTAGACTTGGGCCGCTAGCTTGCTAGCGGCCCTTTTTTCTTGGGCTTTCCGGGCATTCCGCGATCAGAGGCCACGTTAAGGTCCCAGGCCCTGCCGGCCGGAGGAATTCCATCTTAACGCTGTGAAAAGCCTGAAACACGCGAGTTGCGTGAAATGGGATGCTGCTATGCAGCATCGGCGAGCCTGAAAAAGGGTCCCGCTACTCGGCCGCCGACCGGTAGGGACGCAATTCTTCGGCCGGGATTTCGGCCACGCGGTCGGCCAGGGTTTCGAGATCGGCAGCGACGCGCTCGAAATCGGCACTGCGCTCGTAGCGCTTCTCGTCCATGTAGATCGCGCGATTGATCTCGAGCTGAAGCGCGTGCAGTCCGGATCCCGGATTACCGTAATGCTCGGTGATGAAGCCTCCGGCATAGGGCTTGTTGCGGCTGACCGCATAGCCGAGCGCGCGCAACGTGTCTTCCACGGTCTCCGACACGGCCGCGACGCAGGACGTGCCGTAGCGGTCGCCCAGTACGATGTCGGCGCGCGGGCGATCGTCGCGCGAGGCGGTGGCCGACGGCATCGAATGACAATCGATCAGGATCGCGGATCCGAAATCCTTGTAGATTTCCCCGAACAATTTCCGCAGCGCGCGGTGATAGGGTTTGTAGAGGCTTTCGATGCGCTGCAGGGCGTCGTCGATGGAAATGCGCTGGTCGTAGATTTCCTGCGCATCGCCGACCACGCGCGCCACGGTGCCGAGCCCGCCGGCGACCCGCATCGAGCGGGTGTTGGCGAATGAGGGCAGGCGTCCGCTGAACATGCGCGGATCGAGTTCGTAGGGCTCCCGGTTCACGTCGACATAGCAGCGCGGAAAATGCGCGCGCATGAGCGGATAGCCCCGCTCCACGACACCGGCCACGAGCTCGTCGACGAAGGTATCTTCGGAGCGCCGCAGGGTGGGCAGGTCGAGCCGCGAGGCGGCGAGGAATTCGCGTGGATAGACCCGCCCGCTATGCGGCGAGTTGAACAGGAGCGGGCCGCGCCAATGGGCCGGCTCCAGGATATCGAAGGGGGGATTGAGCTCTTCGTCCGTATTCATCGGCTTTCGGGCTTAAACTCGGATTCTGGGCGCTGGCGCGGGCCTCATATAAGATGCACTATCCTCTTCTTGTTCCGATTGTCCATGCGGGTGTTTCGGGCGGCTCGGCCCCGATTTTCACCCGTTATTTACCGGCTATCGGGCTAATGGGAATGCGGGGGTCCTTCCGATCATTGGAATGAAGGCTGCCGGGTAATCCGGCGCGGTTTGCGGGTCTTTTTTGGGCCCGCTCGCGCCGTAACGGGACGTTAGCGCGTAGTGTGAGATGGTCGCCCGATGAACGATGAATTGCCGAAAATCCTGCTCGCCGAAGACGACAACGATATGCGCCGCTTTCTGGTGAAGGCGCTACAGAATGCCGGCTTCGACGTCGTGTCCTATGACAACGGATTGTCGGCCTATCAGCGTCTGCGGGAAGAGCCGTTCGAGCTCCTGCTGACGGACATTGTCATGCCGGAAATGGACGGCATCGAACTCGCCCGCCGCGCCTCCGAACTCGACCCCGACATCAAGATCATGTTCATCACCGGCTTCGCCGCGGTTGCGCTCAACGCCGATTCGGCGGCGCCCAAACACGCCAAGGTGCTGTCGAAGCCCGTGCATCTGCGCGACCTCGTCAACGAAGTGCAGAAATTGCTGGCTGCGTAAGCGTCGTAGACGTCATTTCCCTGTCAAACCGATGCGGCATCGCTTGAGCGGATGGGTTCCCGTTCGATACACTGCCTGTCGATTTGGGGCCGGGGGGACTGAGTCGAATGACTATCCGACATTGCTTGCCGGCGGCCGGCCCGACGCGGCGCATGGCGCTCGCCGCTGCCGGAGCAGGGCTGGTCATGGCGCTTGCTCGCCCGGCCTATGCGCAATGGCCGTCGCTCCTTCCGCTCTCCAACCCGAATGCCGGTTCTGATCCGGCGCGGATCTATCTCATGCGCGGGCTGTTTGGCATCTTTTCGCTCGGCATGGACTCGCTTGCTGCCAAGCTTTCGTCGCAGGGTTACAATCCGAACCTCCTGAGCTGGACCGATGCCTCGGTCGTCGTCGATCAGATCACGGCCGCGCGGCGCGGCGGCGAGGACAAACCGATCATCCTGATCGGTCATTCGCTCGGTTCGAATGCGGTCGCCGGCATCGCGCAGCAACTCGGCCAGCAGAATATTCCGGTTGATCTGGTCGTGACATTCGACGTAACCGAGCCGATGCGCGCGTCGGCGAATGTCAGGACCTTCATCAATTTCTTTCAGTACAATGGCTTCGGCCGGCCGGTTTCCGCAGGGGCGGGTTTCACCGGCGAACTGCAGAATATCGATCTGTCAGCCGACAAGAGCATCTCGCACGGCAATATCGACGAGGCGGCCTCGCTCCAGCAGGTCGTCACGGACCGCATTTTCAACATCACGAACCAGCAGATGCGGACCGCCGCCACGCAGCAACGCAACAGGGTCCGCCGCTGAGGCGTTTCCGCTGGTTTAAGCCTGTCTCTGGGGCGTTCTTGCCTCGGCCCGCCGGAGCCGATATAGGGCCCTTCTCGAATGGACCGGGCGCGTAGCTCAGCGGGAGAGCACTTCCTTGACATGGAAGGGGTCACAGGTTCGATCCCTGTCGCGCCCACCATTTGAGCCTTCGATGTTCTGATCAATCCTCCGCGCCGGAACGAGAGCTGATCATGACCCGAGCGATCACCATCGCATTTCTAATCATCGCAATGAGCGCATTGGCGGTATTGCAGCCCGCCTTCGCAGCCAAAAAGAAAGCGGCGGCAAAACCGGGTTGCGGGGCGGGCACTCTTTGCACCGGGCCGTGCAACGAGGCCAAGTGGTGCAATGTGCAGCTCTGCTCCGCCAGCGGCAGGATGACACCGACGCTCGGCTTCTGCTTCGAGGGCAGCCCGTTTTGTCCGCCGAAATGCTAGGGCGTTGAGCGACCAGTCTGCATCCAAAGTCGGCCAAGCGGCGGCCCGGCCACCATTTTTCCGCTCGCATCCCCTGCATCGTCTTGTCGCGCAAAGTGCGTTGTGCAATCTTTTCGGACCGGGTTCAGAATGAAGCGGGAGCTGACCTATGCTGAAAACGATCTCCAAAGTCGTGCTTGTGGCCGCAGTAGCGGCGACGGCTGTGTCCTTCTCGACGCCCTCGTTCGCGGCGAAGAAGAAGAAAATGGCGGCGCCTGCAGCTTGCGTCGCGCCGAAATATACCACTGCGGCCTGCAATAACGGCCTGTGCTCCATGACCTGGTGCGGCCTCGACGGTAAGCAATATCCGTCGCTGATGATGTGCTGGGAGCCGTTCTGCCCGCCGAAGGGCTGAGGGACCTCACGCAGCCGCCCTTAAGGCGGCGCTGAACAGGAAGCCCTGCTCCCCGGAGCGGGGCTTTTTTGTGCCGTCTGTCCCGTTCATCTTTCGGGATGTTCGGCGTTGACTTGCCATACCCCGGCAATTAGTTTCCGCCGCAATTCCCGAACATTCCGCTGTTTTCGGCGCGAAACCGAGGTTCCACGCTATGAAAGTCCGCAATTCGCTGAAGTCCCTGCGGGGCCGGCATCGCGACAACCGTCTGGTCCGCCGCAAGGGCCGGGTCTACGTCATCAACAAGACCCAGAAGCGCTTCAAGGCCCGTCAGGGCTGACGGAACCGCCTGTCCGGCTCGTGTCCGGCTCCTGGCCAAAGTCTTCTTTCGTCGCAGCCTCGTGATGCGCTTTTGACCTTGCTGGCGCCGCAGACGCGCGCCAGATTATGCGCATGAGCCTGCGATTCCGTCTTGTTGCAGCAATCGCTCTGTGCGGCGCGCTTCTCGTTCCGGCCGGACCCGCTTTGTCCGAGCCCGGAAGCTGGGTGGAGGCGCCAAAGAAAACGCTGCGCCCGCCGCGCGGCGATCGCACCAGCAATCTCGATTTTCTGTTCGGCGCGCTGAAAGTCGCCCCGGACGATACCAGCTCTAAATCGATCGAAGAGCGCATCTGGGCGCTGTGGCTTGTCTCCAAAAGCGACACCGCCAATCTTCTGATGACGCGCGTGAAGACGGCGATGGACGGCGAGAATCTCGATCTCGCGATCACGCTGCTCAACTCGATCATCAAGATCAAACCGGATTACACGGAAGCGTGGAACCGGCGCGCCACCGCCTATTACATGAAGAAGGACTATGAGCGCTCGCTCGCCGATATCCGGCAGGTGCTGGCGCGCGAGCCTCGCCATTTCGGTGCGCTCGCGGGCTTGGGTCTGATCATGCAGGATATCGGCGACGACAAGCGCGCGCTCGAGGTCTATCGCAAAGCCATCGCGATCCATCCGCGGCTGCCGCGCGTGCCTGATCTGATCAAGACGCTGACCGAAAAGGTCGAAGGCCGCGATATCTGACCGGAGTGCAATCCGGCGAAGTGGAGGCCGGTTCGCCGCAAGATTGCACGATAACTAAAAAGTCAGTGCTGGTCGCCGAGATCTGATCCGACGAACGCAACGCGCACCATGTTGGTCGCGCCAGGCGTTCCGAGCGGCACGCCCGCAACGATGATGACGCGGCGGCCGGCTTTGGCGAAACCGTCCTTGAATGCGATCCGGCAGGCGCGCTCCACCATGTCGTCCTGATCATGCGCGTCTTCGGCGACCACGCAATGCACGCCCCAGACCAGTGACAATTTCCGCCCGGTCGACAAGTTCGGCGAGATCGCGACGATCGGCGGCTCCGGGCGCTCGCGGGCGACGCGCAACGCCGTCGAGCCCGAACTGGTCCAGCAGATGATGGCGGAGAGATCGAGCGTTTCGGCGATCTGGCGCGTCGCCGCTGCGATGGCGTCGGCGCCGGTGGCCTCCGGCGCTGCCCGCTGGCCCTCGATGATACTGCGATAGGTCGGATCGGATTCCACTTCCTGCGCGATGCGGTCCATGGTTGCGACCGCCTCGACCGGAAATTGCCCGGCCGCCGATTCCGCCGACAGCATGATGGCGTCGGCACCCTCGAAAATCGCGGTCGCAACGTCGGAGACCTCCGCACGCGTCGGCACCGGGCTGTTGATCATCGATTCCAGCATCTGTGTCGCGACGATGACTGGCTTGCCGGCGCGCCGACACGCGCGGGTGATCTGCTTCTGGATGCCGGGGACTTTTTCGAGCGGCAATTCGACGCCGAGATCGCCGCGCGCCACCATCAGGGAATCCGAGATTTCCATGATCTCGTCGAGACGGTCCACCGCCTGAGGCTTCTCGATCTTGGACATCACCGCGGCGCGGCCGCGCGCAATCTTCTTGGCTTCGGCGACGTCTTCCGGACGCTGGATGAAGGACAGCGCTATCCAGTCGATGCCGGCATCGAGCGCCGCTTCGAGGTCGGAGCGATCTTTCGGCGCCAGCGCCGAGAAGGGCAGGACGGTTTCCGGCAGGCTGACGCCCTTGCGGTCGGACAGCTTGCCGCCGACTTCGACCTTGGTGACGAGCCGCGTTCCGTGATTTTCAAGCGCGGTGAGGCGCACTTTGCCGTCGTCGAGCAAAAGCGTCTGACCCGGCTGCGTGGCCTGCAGAATTTCCGGATGCGGCAGGTGCACACGCGAGCCATCGCCCATCGCGGTGTCGGCATCGAGCGTGAAAATCTCGCCCCGCTTCACCATGGTGAAGCCGCCGCCGAATTGTCCGAGCCGCAATTTTGGTCCCTGCAGGTCGACCAGGATTCCGATCGGCCGCTCATATTCCTTTTCGATGCTGCGGATGGCCGCGATCAATTCGCGCATCCGATCATGCGATGTGTGACTCATATTGATGCGGAACACGTCGGCGCCGGCCTGGAACAGCGTCGCGATGACTTGGCGCTCCGATGAGGCGGGCCCAAGCGTGGCGACAATCTTGGTTCGGCGCAGGCGTCTCATCGGGCGGGATTTCCAGGTGCGGGAGAGGGTTGCTGACGCCCGGTGGGCGGCGTCGTGATCATCGGACTGCCGGGTTGTATAGGAGAACGCGGTGTCTGCTCACTTGTTTCAGTGAGTTGCACCGTCCATGTGCGCTGTTCGCCGGTATCGACTTCGAAAAATCCGGTGCGGTCGAAACCGCGTGCCAGGCAGTCCTGCGTGCCGCGGATGGTGAATTCCTTGTCGCGCGTGCACATGAAAGCCTGCCCGGACCATTCGCCGCCGCGATCATAGTCGACGCCGTAGACGTAATAGAAGCGCGCGACGAGGCCGCCGCGCAGCAGCGTCTCGCAGCTTCGCGCCGCAAGATTCCACCAGCCCTCCGTGACCCAGCCTTCGCCGTCCTTGTAGCCGATGGCGATACCGACGCGGCCGCCCGTGTTGTTGCAAAGGCGCAGGTCCGCCGCGGCAGGGCTCGCCGTCAGTATCGTCGCGCAGATAAAAATGGCTGCGCCCAGTGCGCAAGCCACGCGGCGATGACGAAAGCGGAAGAGAAAGCGGAGGCAGTTCAATTCTAGTTCCTGTGTCGCCAAATTCTGTGTCGCAATGGGCATGACCCGTCCGCTTCACGGCGGCAGCGATTCACGGCCTGTCGATCAGTATGGCACGGAAATCGTTGACATTTGTGAAGGTTGGACCGGGGGTCAGCAGGTCACCGAGCGGGCCGAAAAAGCCCGTCGAATTATTGTCGGCAAGAAACGCGGCCGGATCGAGGCCAAGCGCGCGGGCGCGAGCCGCCGTATGTCCATCCACGCGTGCACCGGCCGGGTCTTCCGCCGAGCCGGCACCGCCATCGGTCCCGTCGGTGTCGCCGGCAAGCGCATAAATTCCCGTCGTGCCGTCGAGCGCAAGGGCGAGCGCCAATGCATATTCCTGGTTCGGGCCGCCGCGGCCCTTGCCGCGGATGGTCACGGTGAGTTCGCCGCCGGACAGGATCACAGCGCGGCGGCGCTCGGCCTGCAGTTTCTTCGCCATAGCGGCTTGCCCGTTCGCGACGTCGCGGGCTTCGCCTTCGAGATTGGCGCCGAGGAAAATGCACTCGTAGCCAGCGGCGCGGATGGAGGCTTGCGCGGCCTCGAATGCATCGGCGGGCCGCGCCGCGAGATAGAATTGCGCAGTCTTGAAGATCGGATCGCCGGGTTTGGGCGATTCATTCGCCGGATCGTTGAGCGCGCGATGCACGCTCTCGGGCAGATCGAGCTTGAAGCGCGCGACGACTGCGCGCGCATCCGCAAGTGTCGAGCGGTCGGGAACCGTCGGCCCCGATCCGATCGTGTCGGGATCGTCGCCCGGCACGTCGGAGATTGCGAGCGTGACAAGCCGTGCCGGCGACGCGGCGCGTGCAAGCCGTCCACCCTTGATGCGCGAGAGATGTTTGCGCACGGTGTTGATCTCGCCGATGTTTGCGCCTGAGCGCAGGAGTGCGCGCGTCACCGCCTGCTTCTCGGCGAGCGCGAGACCGGACGCGGGTGCGATCCAGTTGGCGGACGCGCCGCCCGACATCAGCACCAGCACGAGATCATCGGCCGTTGCGGACGCCGCGAGTTCGAGCGCGCGCGTTGCGGAATTGAGGCTTGCTTCATCCGGCACCGGATGGCCGGCCTCGATCATGTCGATCACTTGCGTCGGGCGGCCATAGCCGTGGCGCGCGACTGCAATGCCCGCCAGCCGTTCGCGTGGCACGCGCTTGGTCTCAAGATAGTATCGCTCGGCGGCCTCGATCATCGAGCCGGCGGCTTTGCCGGCTGCGAGCAGGATCAATCGCCCGGACGCGGGCGGTTCGGGCAGGAGCGGCGGCAGGCAGACCGCAGGATGCGCGGCAGCGATCGCCTTTTCGAACAGGTCTTCCAGAAATCGTTTCGGTTCGATACTCACAAAGTCACTCCGGCCGCCGGGGCGTCCTGTGCGGTCTGCCGCGGGCGGGCAATGTAAATACCAGCCAGAATCAATAATCCACCCAGCATCTGCAGCACGCCGAGCGCTTCGCCAAGCACGGCCCAGGCGAGCGCCGCGGCTGCGACGGCTTCGAGGAAGATCACCAGCGAGGAGAAGGTCGCGGGCAGGGTGCCGAGCGCGACCGCGAGCAGACCTTGCCCGCCGACTTGCGAGATGAGCGCGAGCGCCAGCAGCACGAGCGCGCCGTTCATCGATTGCGGAAGGAGACGCGGCTCGAGAATGAAGGCGATGACGAACAGGATCACTGTCGTGATCGCAGTGGAGACGAAGGCCAATTGTCCGGCGCCAAGCGTCGCGCGCGCGGAACGAATGGTCAGCAGATAACTGCCGAAGAAGATCGCGGTGATGAGGCCATAGAGATCTCCGATCAGCCGATGCGGCGCGAAACCCCAGGACTGTCCGATCAGCGCCGTGCCGCCCAGCATGCAGAGCGCCAGCCCGCCGATCGTCCGCCCGCCGATTTTCTCATGGAGGAAGAGCCACGCGCCGAGCGCGACCCAGATCGGCGAGGTGGTGGCAAAGAAGGTCGCGTTGGCGACGGTCGTTGCCATGATCGAGAGGTGCCAGAAGAACAGGTCGCCCGCAAAGAAGATGCCGGACCAGACCACGGCGCGGTCGGTGCCGCGCAAGGATGCCGCGAGCCCGCCCTTTTCCCATGACGCCCAGATCGCCAGGAACGGCAACGCCAGCGCGCAGCGCCAGAATGCGCTGGCATAGGGCCCGACGTCCGCGAGTCGGACAAAGAGCGGCGAGGCGCCCATCGCCACCGCGCCCGAGACGAGCGCCGCGAAGGCGAGGAGGGTCCGGCGATTATAAGGCAGGGCGGAAGCAGTCATTCGCGGCTGCGGCTCAGTTCAAAGGGCGGGCACTTTGCCTCAGGGCGTCCGGCGGGTCGATAGCGGGAGGGTCAGGGAAACCCTGCACGAAGGCATGGCAAGGTCGCGGTGGCGGCACTATTTTCAGGCCCGGACCGCGCAGACCGCAGGAACGATCCAAAGGAACGAACCATGGCCCTCGACGACAAGACCCGCACCGAGCTGGAAGCCGCCGTATACCGGCGCCTGGTCGATCACCTGCGCACCCGCGCGGACGTGCAGAATATCGACCTGATGAATCTGGCCGGCTTTTGCCGCAACTGCCTCTCCAACTGGATGAAGGAGGCTGCCGACGGCAAGGGCATTCCCATGTCCAAGGACGAGAGCCGCGAGATCGTCTACGGCATGCCCTACGACGAATGGCGCACCAAACACCAGAAAGACGCCTCGCCGGAGCAGAAAGCCGCGTTCGAGAAGAGCCACCGGCATTGAACAAAGGTCTGACAGGCACTGGCCGGATTTTGATCTTTTAGAATCAGCCGGAGCTTCCTAGATTCACCGCATCGTTAACAACCGAAAGGAGGTGATCCAGTGTCTCATTGTCTATCGCCGCAAGCGCGGACTCTTGTGAACTGGTCCCTCGGCTCGATCGAGGGCTGCGCCGTCTAAAAGGCGGCCGGTCACAGTCCGAGACCCGGGCTGCGGTTTGACAATGGAAGGGCCGTCCGAAAGGGCGGCCCTTCTTTTT
>Ga0075370_10001317_pt1 | contig 10638 bp, 7 predicted proteins | sample EndMethybrTD3035_FD_71398 | JGI IMG/M metagenome (GOLD analysis project Ga0075370, IMG submission 71398) | Populus endosphere microbial communities from Tennessee, USA - Endosphere MetaG P. TD hybrid TD303-5 | ecosystem: Host-associated > Plants > Roots > Endosphere | place: USA: Tennessee... | reverse complement strand
TCGGGGCGGCCGTAGAGGATGTTGTCGGCCACCGAGCGGTGCAGCAGCGACGTGTCCTGCGTGACCATGCCGATGTGGCGGCGCAGCGAGTCCTGCGTCACGCGCGAGATGTCCTGGCCGTCGATGGTGATGCGGCCACCGCCCTCCGGCAGGTCGTACAGGCGCAGCAGCAGGTTCACCAGCGTGCTCTTGCCGGCGCCGCTGCGCCCGACCAGGCCGATCTTCTCGCCGGGCTTGATCGTCAGGTCCAGGCCGTCGACGACGACCTTGCCGTTCGGATAGGCGAAGCGCAGGTTCTCGAAGTGCACCTCGCCGCGCGGCACGGTCAGCTCGGTCGCGGCGCTCGCGTCGGCGATGGTCTGCGGCTTGCTCAGCGTGGCCAGGCCGTCCTGCACGGTGCCGATGTGCTCGAACAGCGACGCCATCTCCCACATCACCCAGTGCGAGATGCCGTTCAGCCGCATGCCCATCGCCGTGGCCGCCGCGACCGCGCCGACGCCGATGGCCGACACGCCCCACAGCCACAGCGACAGCAGCGCCGTGCTGCCCACCAGCAGCCCTGACAGCACCGAGTTGACGATCTCGAAGCCGGTGACCAGGCGCATCTGCCCGTAGGCCGTGACCATGAAGTCCTGCATCGCCGCCTTCGCATAGCTGGCCTCGCGCCGGCCGTGCGCGAACAGCTTCACCGTGGCGATGTTGGTGTACGCGTCGGTGATGCGACCCGTCATCAGGCTGCGCGCATCGGCCTGCGCCTGCGCGATCTTGCCCAGGCGCGGCACGAAGTAGCGCAGCGCGACGAGGTACAGCCCCAGCCAGACGGCGAACGGCACCATCAGCCACGCGTCGAAGCTCGCGACGATGGCGACCAGCGTGCCGAAGTACACGCCCACGTAGACGAGGATGTCGACGACGATGAGCCAGGTGTCGCGCACGGCCAGCGCCGTCTGCATGACCTTGGTGGCGATGCGGCCGGCGAACTCGTCGCCGAAGAAGGCCAGGCTCTGCGACAGCATGCGGCGGTGGAAGATCCAGCGCAGCCGCATCGGGAAATTGCCGAACACGCCCTGGTACTTCATCAGCGCCTGCACGGCGGCGAACGCGACGAGCGCGGCCAGCACGCCCACCAGCTTCAGCACGACGGGCTGCGGCGTGGCCCACAGCTCGGCGGGCTTCAGCGTGGACAGCCAGTCCACCAGCGAGGCCATCAGGCTGAACAGCAGTGCCTCCGCCGCCGCGATGCCGGCCGTCAGCAGCATGACGGCCAGCAGGTGCGGCCGCACGCCATCGGCGCAACGCCACAGGAAGGCGAAGAAGCTGGCCGGCGGCGCGGTGCCGGCGGTCTCGGGTGAATCCGGGTAAGGGTCGACGAGGCGCTCGAAGCGCGAGACGAGCGGTTGGAACAGCGAAGCCATGCCGCTAGTGTCGCTTGGCAGCGCTGTCAAGGCCGCTCCGGCTGAGCCGGTGTCTATCACCCGCGCACGATCTGACACGGACACCGACGACACAGCGCATTACATTGCCGAGCGGCCGACTGGACGGCACGCACGCTCATCTTTCATCGGAGTAAACAAGACATGGCAGACACCAGTGCCGCTCAGGCGATCACCGGGCAAGGCGTGGCCGCCAAAGCCATCGAGGTAGGCACCACGATGGCCGGTATCGGCTACACCTGGGGCGGCAAGACCACCGCGGGGTTTGATTGCTCCGGCTTCGTCTCGTATGTACTGACTCAGCTGTTCCCCAACGCGCCGTTTACGGGTGACGTGGCCAGCTATATCGGTAGTTCCCGCTTCGTCGACGTGCCCGACAGCGAACGCCGCGCAGGCGATATCGTCATCTTCCCGGCCAGTGGCGGCGCCGTGAATCACATCGGCATCGTCATTGATGAAAGCCGCTGGATCGGCAGCCAGTCCAGCACCGGTGTCAAAGCCGTGCCATTCGCCAACCCTTACTGGGGCAGTCGCCCCCGCAAGATCCGGCGCCTGGTGAGCCTGTCCGCCACGGCCGTTCAACTTGGGCTCGCCATACCCGAAAGAATGCTTGCATGACGACGTCATCGCGTATCGCTGCGTTGCTCGCGCTGTGCAGCCTGCAGGCCTGCGCCCAGCCGCCGGCCCAACCCCTGTTCGCCAAGAGCGACTGGACGGTGAGCGCCGTATCCTGCCCGGCGGGTTGTTCGACGCTGACTCGCGACTTTCTGCAAAGGCAGGTGGGCCAGCACGTCACCTTGGACAACGGCCGGTTCGACGCTCCGTTCGTGGACCGCTGCGCCGGCGCACTGCGTTATGTCCCGCGTCAGCAACCCGTGGGCCAAGTGCTGGCCGAGCTGCGCCGTGCCGCGCCGCCCAACGCCAAGCCGCTGACGCCGGCAAGCCTTGGGGTAGCCGGCGACGCACGACTCACGACGGCCACCGCGCTGTGTAGCGAGGCGGCCGGCGAGATGTCCTACCAACGCCTGCTCGCCATCGAACCCGACCGCGTACTGGTGCTGTTCGAGGAGCAGTCGGTGATCGAGCTGCGCTGAGGTCAGGCAACGCGCGACCAGGAGAGGTCGAGGACGTAAATGGCGATGAGCTGCCGGGCGCGCTCGTCCAGCTCCGCCTCAAGCGCTCGACGCAATTGTTCGGCGGAGTCGGGGGTATCGCCGCCCGGCGGGCGCTGGGTTTTGTGCCCGAACCAGAACACCAGGTAGACCCCGTAGCCACCGGCGCGCGGGTCGATGGTGTAGAGCCGCTGCAGCTGTTCCCGCCAGGCGGTCCAGAGGTCTTTGTGACTGTCCTTCTTGGCTTCCACAGGCAAGCTCAACGCGACGCGCCCCGGCACGGTGAAGGTCAACTTCATGTCCATGCGCTTGAGGTCAGCAGCGGCCACTTCGGGCTCCACCAGGACGCCCAAGGGCTGCAGCTTCACCCGCAACTTCTCCAGCAGCAGGTTGCGGCATTCGTTCTCGTCGCGTGGAACCGGCTGGTCATTCCAGAACTGGGAGAGCGCAAAGCTGTTGCTGCCCCGGAGCTCCTGGGAGATCGTGTGCAGATGGTCGAGCAGCAAGGCGCGCAGGTCGGCCTGATGAGCCGGCGCCTTGTTCGCCAACGTGAGGGCCACTGCGTTTGGCGAGGCGATTTCAAACCGGGACTGACGCGCGGTCGAGCGCTGGGCTTGGCGGCTGTAATCAGCGACCCATCGCCAGTCATGCGGAAGCACAGCGGATACCAGTTCCTGCAGAGCGTCCGCCGCAACAGAGGAGGGCATCTGTGCCAACCGGTTGAACATCGCTCGAACCAAGTCCTCCCTTTTTTCTGCTGGTCCCACCCACCTTGCACCGGAAGTCCGGTCCCTTTGCTTGGTATGCGGCGCTAAAGTCGCGATCAGAACTTTCAGCGTCTGTGCTTCGTTGGGCAGTGCTTCTGCTGATAGCACACCTTGACGGTACAGCGCTTCCGCCAGTGCCAAGCGGCGCGGTCGACTGCTGGCAACGCAGGCATGAATGTCGTCAATTGCCGTGGCTCGGTAGCGCAGGTCTGCAACCAGCCAACTGAGGCGCACCCGAGGGCTGAGCGAAGCGTCGCTCAACATTTCGGCGATGAGCGTAGACGCCTGCGCAGAAGGCAACCGAGTCAACGCCGACAGCAGGTCACCATCCAGGCTTCGCCGGACCTCCGCGCTGACACGCTTCGGGAAACGACGCAGCACCTCCGGCAGCACCCGGGCTGTGACGGCCTCATGCCCGTCCTCGTGGAACAGGACGCCCAGCATCGAAATGACTACCGGATTCGCCAGAGGCGGCTGGACATGGTCCATCAGGACCGACGCGACGATCTCGGGACGCTCCTGCGCCAACAGCCGATACCAGTACGGTCTCTCGCCATGGCCACTCACCAAGTGAGCCGCCACCAGCGTTTCGCACAAGGGCTCGCTCCAGCCAAGGGGCGCAGACCTGTCGACAACACAGGCCTGGTTGGCCGCTACCAAGGCCGGTAGCGACAACAAATATTCGCGTCGCTCTTCTTTGGCCAACGCCAGGATTTCAGCCCCTTGGGGCAGATCACTGCGCGTCAAGGTGCGATAAACAGCAGCCATGACGGTTCGCGCACCTGCCATGTCCACGCCGAGCAGGTCCTGGACCTTGTCTTCCACGGGCTCGCCTTGCAAGCCGCTGCTGCGACCACGCATCAACTTCGCGACCTGGTGCACCAGCCAGATATCAGGCAAGGGGCCGTCCACTGTCGACAATGCGATGGACCAGGACTGGTGGTGCTCAACACGTTGCTCCCCCTGTTTGCGCCGGTACTCCTGATTTCGTCGATGCTGGTTCCCCTGCCAATGGTCCAGGGGCCATGTGGTCAGTTCAGACAACCATTCGAGGTATGGCATGGCATCGGTGTGGTGCTCGGTTGCCCAAGCCGACAGCGACTCCAAGCTCGGCACTTCGAACTGATCGCCGGGCTTCATCACAGCCCAGATCACCTGTATGAGCACATGCCGAGCCACCTCAGGATCGTGCGTCGGCCCACAAACATCGCGAAGAAGCCGATCCAGATGATCTCGCGGCAGTTGTGCTCCCAACAGTCGCTCCTCGGCCCGCCAGAAGGAGCGTTGTGCTGACGGGCCTTCCGGCAGCGCTTGGTCGTAGCCGATCTTCAACACGGCATAAATCCGGTCAGGCCGCGCACTCAGCCAAGCCAGTACTTCTGCAAGGCTATCGGGAGCCGGGGTGTGAATACCGTACTTGTCCAGCCCGATCTCCAGCCATTCATACAGCCGGTCGTCGGAAAGCTGGTCTCCTGACTCCGTCAGAGCGCGTGCGAGCAACTTCCCGCTCAAGGAGCGCAACTCGTCATGCCCCGGCTCCGCTTCGCACGCCGGGAACAACTGGAGCCACCGCTCGACCAATGTCGCGGCATCGCCCGGCCGGGTCTTGCTCAAGAAGTGCAGCTCCCAAAAGGAGTCGTACCCGTCAAGCTGGCGGCGATCACGCCTCAGCTTCAAGTAGTCCAGCACCTCAGCCGGGCCGACACGGCCGGGATACGCCTCGCACAAGAGTTCGCCTGACAAACGACTGGAAGGATCGGGAAATTGCCCCTGCTTCATCGCATCCAGCCAGGCCCGCTCCTGAGCCGCTTGTTCTGGCGCAGGGCAGTGGCGTTGCCAACCCCGCAGCGCAATCACGCGATTGCCCTCATCCGCCAACGGGTCGGCAACCCAACCCGCCAACGCCGGCGCCAGAGATGGCATCAAGTCGCAATGCAGCAAGGCGTCCAGCAAGCAGTCCACAAAGGCTTGATGCCCGCGATCACGCTGGGGACGACACAAGATGGCGCGGATGTCCTCCGCCATGTCCGTCGTGAGCAACGCACCGAACGGATGGCTCTGCCACGCATCGCGCCGGAACCAGGGGTTCGCTGCCGCCTGCTCAGCCAGTGCCTGGAGCAGTTCCAGCCGCTGCGTGGTGCTGAGCCGGGCCGGGTCGCCGTTGAGGACGAAACCGAGTGGGTCCAACCTCAGCAACTGGCTGCGCGAAGGCATATGCGCTGCCACCAGCCACGCCAGCAGCCCTCGCAGGGCCTCCACCGGCTGGCCGTCGAAGCCCAGGATCAGCGCCAGCACACGACCGAGTGGCAAGCCGTCATCGAGCCGGCGGGCCAGCGCCCGGGCCGCCAGGTATTCCGCAATGCTGCGATGGCGCGGCTGAGGCTGGCCGGCTGGCGCGATGAAGACCTTCGTAGCCAGCGCGGCAGCGGCTTCTGACAGGGCAAGCTCCGGCGGTAGGTCTTCCAGGGCCAGGGTCGACGTGGTGGCGTGACGCGGCACCACGGCGGACTTGCCGCTGAGCAGCAGGAGCGCACAGAGCAAGCCGGCGGTGTTGAGAAGCTCCGCGTGATATCCGGCCTTCGCAGGACGCGCGGCCAGATGGACCTTTGATGTCTCGCGCACCAGGCGCTCGCAGGCAGCTTCGTAGACCTCCCAGCGCGTATGCGGCCACTGGCCGCCTCGCTCGGCCACGGCATCCACCATCAGGTCCAGCAGCAGCGGGTTGCCGAACAGCGCCGTCATCTGGCGCTCTTCAGCAGCCTGCCAGAAGGCCACGGCGTCACCAATCTCGGCCTCGCGTCGCTGCAACAAGACGAGGGCCTCGTCCTGGGAGAGCGGCTCCAACTGGAGCACGGTCACCTGCCCATCAAGCGAGACCCTCGCGAGCGCATCCTGCTCTGCGGCCCCGAGCCAGTCGGCCTCACGGCAGGACAGCCGGAACCCGGCCGGCCTGGCCTTGGCCAACCACGCACGGATGCTGCCCAGCGCGCCCAGCCCCTGCGCACGGCCGTTGGCCTTGATCTGGTCCAGGCCGTCGATGAACACGATGCGGTCACGCCAGCCCTCGACGCCTTCCACACCGTCCACGATGTCGCTGGCCTCCACCAACGCGGCGCCCTGCGCCAGCGCCTCAGCCTTGAAGCTGGTCGATTTACCGGCACCTGGGTCGCCCAGCAGCACGTAGGCGGGCTCCGCCCGCCAGCTCGTCAAAGGCTGCAACAACGGCTCGCCGGTGATGCGGCGAGCGTGGCGTGGCAGGGGGTGGTCGTCAGGCGAAGCCGGGCGGGTCATGGCTGCGAAATCTACAGCCCACCGGCCAGCTGCGGTGTTATCGGCAACGCGAGGGATTCACCGCAACGTCCAGGTGCCACAAGCCCATCACTTCGCCAACGTCGCCCCCGCGGCCTCGAGCCGCACGTAGTCGTACTGCGTCGTGCCGGCCTTGCCCTTGGCCGCGACCTGCGACAGCGTGACGGTGTTGGCGCCCTGCTTCAGCAGCCCCGCCGGAATGGCGACGCGCGTTTCTGCGAAGGCGCCGTGGCTGCCCAGGCGCACCGGCGCATGGGTGGGGGTGGGCGCCTGGTAGCGGCCGACTTCCGTGCCGTTCACGCGGATCGCCAGCGTCGACTCCGACGAGGCCAGCGCGACGTAGAGCGACGCGGGCGCGTCCCGCGGCGGCGCGGTGGCGAGCGTGAAGTCGATCGCCCACGGCGCGGTGCCGAACTGGGCGTAGCGCCAGTCCTTGCGCCAGTCGCTCTGGCCGACGGTGTAGGTCAACGGCGCGGCCTCGGCAGCGGCCTTCTCGTAGGTAGCCCACTGCGAGTAGGCGAAGGCGCCGTCGGCGAACTCCTGCGTGTCGCGGTCCGGGATGCCGATCTCCCACAGCGTGGGCGCCACGCGTGGCGGGGCCCAGGCGACGGTGCCCAGGTCCAGCGCCTTGCCGGCCTGCACGTCGACGTTCGCGCGCCGGAACGTGCCGATGTTGCCGGCGCCGAAGGCCAGCAGCTGGTAGCTGCCGGGCAGCACGTGCGGGATGCTGAAACGGCCGTCCGCCCCGGCGCGGACCCAGAACTGGTAGGTGCGGCCCTGCAGCTGGAAGTCCGTGCCGCCGTCGTCGGGCGCGAGGCCCACCCAGGCGCCGGCGGCCGTGGCGGCGGCGTTGCCACCGTCGCTCACCGCCAGCCGGCCGCTGACCGTGCCGCGGCCCGACTCCTGCACGTAATCGGCGTTCCTGAACCAGGTGTACGGCCACGCGGACCGCTCGGCGGCCGCCTGGGCCTGGGCGTCCTGCCACAGCGACTCGGTGACGCGCGCCGCCGGGTCGGCCGCCGCGCCTTGGTAGCGGTTGGCGTAGACGAAGAACGGGCCGTAGGTCTTGCTGAAGTCGCGGCCGGCGTCCAGCACGAGCTGCGTGCCGATGCCGTAGTGCGAGCCGTTGAGCATGTTCAGCAGCGTGTGGTTCATGTGCACGGTCAGCTCGCGCTTCATCGGGCCGCCGTTGTAGTACTCGTGGCTGGGCACGGTCATCCAGATGCCCACGCGCTGCGTCGTGCTGCTCCAGCCCCAGACGTCCAGCTCGCCGAGGTCCGCGCTGTAGGAATACTTGCACTCGTACTGGCCGGCGTAGCGGCCGCTCGTGAGCCGCGTCACCTCCTTGGGCGCGCCCGGCACGCGCACCGAGGCGGCCATGTCCTCGACGGTCGGCATCAGCCGCTGCCGCTGCGCGTCGACGCTGAGCCAGTCGAACATCGGGCTGACGTAGGCGTTGGAGCGCCACTCGCCGATGTCGACCTTCGGATACGACGCCGGGTGGCGCAGCACGGCCGCGGCGTAGTAGCCGTGCGCGCCACGCTTCAAGCTGAAGTAGATGTCCACGTCCATCGCGGCGTCGCCGGCCTTGCCCGACCACGGGCTGTGGATCTTCACTTCGGCGTAGTCGCCATGCGTGGACTGCGGGTCCACCGTCGACGCCGACACGCCCTTGGGGCCGCCGTAGGCCGGTGCGTTCCAGCTCCAGTAGAACCGGCCGCCCTGGTGGCCGCCGCCGAACAGGTTGGCGCCTTCGTAGTTGAAGCTGGTGATCGTCGCGTCCGCCTTGTTGACGCGGATCGCGACGATGCCGTTGTCCAGCACGATGGCGCTGCCTTCGTCCCTCAACGAGACATCAGGGCCGGCGCCCGTGCCGCCACCCGGCACGTTCGCGGCACAGAGCACGGGCGCGAGGGCCAGCGCCAGGGTGGGCAGCCGCAGCCGGCAGCGGGTGAGTGTCATGGAGGTCGTTTCCGTCGAGAGGAGAGAGGCCCGAGCCACGCGGACCGGTGCACAGCGCCCACAACGGCGCTCCCGCGGCGGCGGCCGACATCGCAACGCTCAAGCGGCTGCGCGATTGCCGGCAGCCCGTTCAGCGCCGCGGCTTCGTCGCGCGACGGCTCCAGTACAGGAACGGGTCCTCGTGGACTTCCACATCCACCTCGGCGACGCGCTGCGCCAGGCGCTCCTGCACCTCGGCCACCGCCTGGTTGTAGACCAGCGGCGCGATCTCTTCGAGGAAAAAGCCCAGCAGCGCGCCCGCGGCGAGGTTGCCGACGTGCTCGTCCAGCTCCGCCTCCAGATAGCGCTGCAGCGACGCGACGGCCTGCTCGCGCGCGGCGCGGTCCAGCTCGAGGGTCACGGCGCCACCGCGCTGGCTGCCGACGCGGGCATGCCGGGCTGCGGCACGACGACGCCCGGCGTCAGCGAGATCTCGTCGACCAGCGTGACGCCGGTGACGAAGTAGCGCGTCTCGCCGAAGCAGGAGGACGGCAGGCCGACCTTCTCCTCGTAGTGCAGGTTCACGCGCCGGCCCATGACCTGGTTGATGGCCGCGGCGGTGGCCGCGTCGTGCACGGTGAACTGGAACTTCTCGACCGAGCTGGTGCCGGGCAGCGACACGAGCGCCTGCTCGCCCTCCCAGGTCTTGCAGATCCAGCCCTTGCGCGAGAACTTCTGCACCCAGCCGGCGCGCTCGCCTTCGGAGTAGCTCCAGTGCCAGGCGAAGACGAACCAGGCCGCGATGAGCAGCAGCAGGGCGACGATGGACAGGGCGATCTTCAGGCGCATGACGAGGCAGCAGAGCCGGGGCGCGGCGATTGTGCGTCAGGCGTCGGGGTGCCCGAAGCGTTCGGCGGAACGGGCCTTCGCCTTGGCGGCCTCGACCTCGCGGTTGCGCGGCTCGGACGCCGTCACGAGCGACGCGATGAGCCGCCGCGCCTCGTCGGCGATCGCCGCGACCGCGTGGTCGAAGGCCGCCTCGTTGGCCTTGGACGGCACGTTGAAGCCGCTCAGCTTGCGCACGAACTGCAGCGCTGCGTCGCGGATCTCGACCTCGGTGGCCGGGGGCTCGAAGTTGAAGAGGGTGCGGATGTTGCGGCACATGGGATGGGCTCGGCAGCGGAATCCGGACATGCTAGCGAGTCGTCGAACTGGCCCTCTCGCCGCCCATGCCTCTTGCCTTGCGTCTTCTGCTGATCGCCACCGCCGCCGCCCTGTTGCCGGGGTGCAAGCCCGCGCCCGAGGCGCCCATCGCCGCCGCGGCACCACCGGCTTCCTCGCCCGCCGGCGCGGCCGACGATTCGCCGGCCGCGTTGATGGCCCAGGTCTTCCCCAGCTGGGCGGCGACGCGGCCGCATGCGGCGTCCATGCCGTCGGGCGAGGGGGCGGCGCAGGAGCCCGTGCTGGTGTCGCCGCTGGAAGTCGTGCCGCTGGATGCCGAGCACCGCATGCTCCTCGTCAACGGCGTGCCCGACGACGGCACCGGCCAGCCGCTGCAGCTGCACGCCACGTCCGTGAACGTCGGCGCCTACGGCTTCGAGCGCCGCGGCGGCCGCTGGGTCAAGACCTTCGAGCGCCCGTCGCTCGTGTGGACCGGCTTCAACGGCCAGGTGGGCGAGGTGAAGGTCCACGACCTCGGTGCCGGCCGCACGGCGCTGTCCCTCCAGAACGGCACCTGCGGGCAAGACGTCTGCAGCGAGTGGGTGCGGTTCTTCGCTCTCGCCCCCGGCGACGCGCGGGCCTTGACGCCGGACCTCCCGCTCTCCCGCAAGCTCGAGGACGCGCCGGGCTGCGCGCCCTGGCTCGCCGGCCAGCCGGCCAGCGCGCCCGACCCGGCCGACGCCTTCACGCCGGAGAACTGCGTCGACGTCAGCGGCATCTGGCGTTTCGAGCCCGCCGCCGACCCCGCCGCGGCGGGCTGGCCCGACCTGGTCGTGGCCTTCAAGGGCAGCAAGGCGGTGCAGGACGGAAGCACAGGCCAGGCCGCCCCGCGCGCCGTGGACGAGAAGCTGGTGC
>Ga0075370_10001316_pt1 | contig 10640 bp, 7 predicted proteins | sample EndMethybrTD3035_FD_71398 | JGI IMG/M metagenome (GOLD analysis project Ga0075370, IMG submission 71398) | Populus endosphere microbial communities from Tennessee, USA - Endosphere MetaG P. TD hybrid TD303-5 | ecosystem: Host-associated > Plants > Roots > Endosphere | place: USA: Tennessee... | reverse complement strand
CACACGAGCAGCAGCGTGGCCGCGCCGAACACGCAGCGCCAGAACAGCAGGTCGATGACCGGTTGCCCGGAGCGAACGACGAACCAGCCGATGGTCCCGGAAATCACCATCGCAGCGGTCATCTCCACCGCGCCGCGTGTCTTGTTGTTCATCGATGGGTCGTTCGCATCTTCTTCAGGGCACGTTCGAGGTATTGATCTGGAAAGGGCGTCCCTGCATCCGGAAGCCGCCCCCGAACTCGATGGCGACATCGCCCGTGGGCTTGACCGGGCAGCCGCGCGGCGGCTGGCAGGCCCATTGCGTGCCGCGATCGGCGAACACCACCGGGCCGTAGCGGTAGTTGAGCACCGAGCGGCCGGCGTAGTCCGCCACGCTGAGCGTCAGGCCCACATTGGCGAAATTGTCGATGTCCTCGGCCGCGATCGGATCGACCATGCGGCTGTCCCGCAGCGTGCGCACCACCTGGCCGCCGCGCCCGTCCGGCGAGAAGCGCACCCACTGGATGCTGCGATCGCCCCGCGCAGTCACGATCACCTGGCCGTTGAGCGGATCGTCCCGCATGGCCGCGTCAGGTTCGCCCTTGGAATGCGCGAGCGAGCTCGGGTTGCGGCCGACGGCTACCTTGCCCAGCGCCTGGATCTCGCTCGGCGAACCCGCATGCGCCTCGGCGCCCGGCACATAGCCGCCCAGGCTGAAGATGCGCAGCGCACCCTCCTGCGTGGCGATCCAGGCGCGCGCGTCCTTCGAGCGGGTGAGCGTGGTCTTGACGGCGGTGGGCCGCGCGTCGAGCGCGATCGTCTTCACCACCACCGGGCGCGCCTGTGGCTTGAAGCCGAAGCCATGCGGCCACTGCCGCTCGTCCTGCCCCACCGGGCCGATGGCGGCAACGGCATCGCTGAAGTACACGCCGTGGATGTAGTCGAAGAGCGGCTTCAGGTCGATGAAGGCCGCCTTCTGCTCCGACTTGGACACCACCACCGCCATACCGCCCTTGGCGTAGCGCTGGTAGTTCTCGCCCCCGCGCGCGAACGAGCGCCAGTGCTCGCCGAGAGGCGAATGCTTCTGGCCCATGAAGAGGCCGCCGCCGAGCACCGTGTTGAAAGGGTGCAGGCCGGTGGTCACCGCGATCTCGGTCGGCGCCTTCATCCCGGCCGGCAGGTCCACATAGCCCAGCACCTTCATGAAGGCGATGTTGCCCATGTTGGGCAGGCCGGGGTAGACGCCCTGCCATTCGTTCCACCACTCGTAGTACGGGCCCTCGAGCTTGCAGCCGTCGCACAGGCCTGCCAGGGCGACCACCGCGACCTGGCCCTTGAGCTCGGCCGTGTCCCAGACGGTGACGAAAGCGAACTCGCTGTTGCCCGTCATCGCGACTGCAGTCGGCACCTTGTTCGGCGCCAGCCGCGCGGTGGCCTGGTTGTGGGCGGTGTTGCTGCCGGTGGTGGCCAGCAGCCCGTTCTGGAATGCGATGACCGAGGTCGGGCAGTAGCCCGCCGGACCGCTGCAGCGCCCGGCCGCGACAGGGCGGGCGCGGCCGTCCCTGGGCAACAGGCCGGCGGCGCGGTACTTCAGCACATTGATGCTGTCGAGGCCGCCGCCCCCATGCTGCCAGGGCAGTTGCGGCTTCTGCGCGTAGGTGTTGGCCTCGAAGGCCGAGGCCTGCAGATCGCCCACGCCGGCGCGCTCGACGGGATCGTCGGCCAGGAACAGCACGGTGGACTGGTTGGTCGAGTAGGAGAAGTCCACCTCCTTGCGCGGACCGCCGACCTGCCAGGAAGTGCGGCAGTTGCTCTTGTCCTCGCAACGCGCGAACTGGTCCTCGCGCTCGAAGAGCGTGGGCAGCTTCGCGCGCGCCGCGGCATCGGCGGCGGGCTCGGGCCCGTAGCGATAGGCGATGCCCTCCGCTTCGCCCATGTTCGCGGCGATCGCGCGGTAGGCGTCGGGGAGGATCTTGCCCGCGCGATCCACCACCTCCGTCACGCCTTTGGCCGACAGCCTGGGCGCGGCGGCCTGGGCCTGCGCCATGGGCGGCTGCGACAGAAGGAGTGCCAGCGGCGCGGCCGCGACGAGCATCCGCAAGGGCGCGGCGAGACGACTGGATTTCATCGTTCCCATTCTGCAGCCCCCGACACGTGCGGCGCCGTCTAACCCATGCAGGCCGCCGCTGGGTCGGTGATTCCCCTCAATAGGATTGATGCCCATAGGAAAACCTAGGCATTAAACTGGCCGGATGTCCACTTGGCTGGCCTCGGCGCTCCAGATCGAGCATTGGGCGGTAGGCGACCAGACATGGTCGCGCAACCCGGCCACGGGCGCCTTTGAGTTGGCCGATTACAAGGGTTGGGGCGCGCCCCCGGCGGCGAGCGACCCGCTGGACCTCGCGAGCCTCGTCGGCGCGCGCGTGAGCACGGATGTGGCAGATCGGGCGGGCAAGCCGATTGCGCTCTACCCCGGGGCCTTCAAGTTCTCTCCCGTCACGGGCAAGGCGTTGCCGGAGCCGTCCGTCGCGCATCGCGAGTCGTGGCTGCCGCCCTTCGGTGGCGATGGTTCCGTCGAGGAGCCGACGCAAGGGCTGCGGCTGACGGCCGCTCCCCTGGCGCTGCAGTCGACGCTGACCATCGAGTCTCTTCCGGACCGCCAATTGGCACCTCCTCCGGCGGGCCGCTACCAGTTCCTGGTCAGCACGTTCCAGACCTGCGATTCCCGCTTGCTCGCCGTGGAGTTTTCGCGGGGACGCATCTACCACTGGCTGCCGCATTCCGAGCGCTGGCTGGAGCTGCGCGCCGGTGCGGTGCAGGCGCTGGTCGGGAGTTCCCTCGACGACGAGGCCTGGGGCATGGTGGTGCACGAAGCGCAAGGCGCCACCCGGATCTTCATGCCGACCGATGCCGGGCTGGCCATCGTCTCCATCAACCTGATCGCCCGTACTTACGAGTCGCGCACCGTCGGCACGCGCTGCCTGGGCGCGCCGATCCTGTGGCAGGGCGCGGTGCATGTGCCCATGCTGGGAGCAGACGGAAAGCCGGGCATCCATGCCCTGGACCCCGCGGGCACTGCGCTTCGCCGCATCGAGGGCCCGGCCATCGACGCCGCTTCGGCGAAATGGGTTCGTCCGCTGGCCGATCGCAGGCAGATCGTCTGGATGTCCTCGGCCGGCCAGTTGATCGTGAAACCAGGCGGTGACGACGCGCTGCAGACAGCGCTTGTGCCATGGCCGGCAGGCATCACGCCGAACTTCGAACTGGGCAGCCCCTACCTTTCCCGCAGCGGCCACCTCTGGCAGCAGTGCACGCAGCAGGACGGCGAAGGGCGTGAGGAGGGCGAGGGGCCGCGATTCGTCTTCGTGCAGCTGGGCCTCGAAGAACCCGAAATCAGGCCGGCCAGTTCGCCCCGCCTGAGCACCGGGTCGGCGTGCTTCCAGCTCGATGCGCGCCTGCGGATCGCACCCTGGTTCGATGCCGACGACGGCCTGGATTGCGAAAGCTCCGGCGAAGTGATCATCCCCTTGCTGGAGTCGACCTCGGCGTCGACCGTGCTGTGCGCGCGGGTGTCGAGTCCCGGGTCGGTCGAGGAGCTCTTCGCATCGAACGACCCCTGCACCACCACCTTCGAACTGCACGGCGAGCATGACGTGCAGTTCTGGGTGGCCCGCCTGCCCCGGCCGTGGGCGACCCGGCCTTTCGTCTATGCGGGCCACCTGTATCTCTATCACCCGGACAAGCGTCGACTGCCAGGCTGGCGGATCGAGCCTCGAGAAGCCGAGCGATAGCGGGATCGGCCATGGCGAATCTGGCGGAACTGGACCTGAGCTTCTCTCACCCGTGCAGGCGGTGTGCCCAGTTGCTGCATGGGCGCGTCAAGTTCTGTCCCTACTGCGGCGGCGAGAGCGATGCCCCCGCGTGGGGCAACGAGGCCGCCAACGCCGCCTTCGGGCACGAACGCCCGACGCCTGCCCGCACAGAGCCGGCGGCAGTGCCGGCAGAAGAAGCGCCCGCCGCCATGCCGCGGCGCGAAGCGGAGCAGAAGACCGAGCTTCCCGCCGTCCTCGACGCGCACAGCGGTGCCGCCGACCCCGCCAACCTCGACATTACCCACATCGTTCCTGCCGCTTTCGAATGGCCCGACGAACTGCCGGCCACGGTCACGACCGTGGAGCCTCGAGCCCTTGCGCCGCGGCGCGGACCGGTGCTGAAGTACGCGGTGATCGGTGCGGTCATGGTCGCATCCGTGCTCGCGCTGGTCCTCGGCCATGTCCGTTCCAACCAGGAGAACGAGGCGGCCCGGTCGCGCGTGCTGGCGGCGCAGCTGGCGCAGGCGCAGAGCGCCCTGGGCCGCGGCGACCTCATCGCCGCGGAGCGCGAACTGGCCGTGCTGGCCGCGGCCTACCCCGACCATCCCGGCGTGCGCGAATTGAGCGAAGCGCTCGACCGGCGCGTGCGCGATCAGCTGGCCCGGCAGGAACAGCTGCGCGAAGCCACCCAGAAGGCGAGCCGGTCGCTGGGCTTCGGTGCCCCCGCCGCGCCCAGCGCCAAGGCGCCGCCGGCAGCGGAAGCGCCGGCCGCCGTCGTCGCCCCGCCTGCCGCCGTGCAGGAACCCGAGAAGAGCAAGTGCAACGAAGCGCTGGCGGCGCTGGCACTGTGCTCTGCCGGGAGCGAACGATGAGGGGTGCGAACGGCGCGGATGCATGGCATACGGCCGGGGCCATCACAACAAGCACGAACAATCCATCCTCGAAGGAGCCAGCATGCCGATCCGATCACTCCTGACAGGGCTGATGTCGATAGCCCTCCTGGCCGCGGCTGCCGCAGCGCCGCCGCCGGCGAGCAGGGCCGAGTACAAGATCGTCACCGCGTCGAAGAGCGGCACCTACATCCAGATCGGCCGCGACCTCGCCAAGTGGGTGGCCGATCCGGCGGGCATCGACCTCGAAGTCCTGGAGTCGAAGGGCTCCGCGGAGAACGTGCATCGCATGCGCTTCGAGCAGGGCGTCAAGCTCGCGCTGGTGCAGTCCGACGTCTACCAGGCCTTCCTCGACGAGGCCAAGGCCGGCAGCGCCGATGCGGGCAACATCATTCGCCCCCTGCGCCTGATCATGCCGCTCTACGACGAAGAGATCTACTTCGTCGCCCGCGCCGACTCGCCGATGAACTACATCCACGAGATCAAGGACAAGAAGCTCAGCGTCGGTCCCCTCGGCAGCGGTACGGCGCTCACGTCGAGAACGCTCTACAGGCTGATGTTCAACGAACCGATATCGGCCGACAACGCGCAGTACCTGAGCAACGAGGAGGCGCTCGCCAAGCTCACCGTCGACAAGACCATCGACGTCGCCATCATCGTGGCCGGACAGCCCGCCAAGCTGTTCACCGACATGAAGCCCGAGGCGCGCAACTTCATCAAGATCCTGAAGCTGGACGACAAGGCGCCGGAAACCGCGCGCGTGACCAAGACCTACTTTCCCGCGACCATCCGCTCGTCGAGCTATGCCAACTGGCTCACGGCCGACATTCCCACGCTGACCATCAAGGCCTACCTGGTCACCTACGACTATGGCCTGCAGTCCACGGTCGGCAACCTGGGCCGCTTCGCCGAGTCGCTCTGCACCAACTTCGACAAGCTCCAGGCCAACGGACATCCCAAGTGGAAGCAGGTGCGCCTGGAACTGCCGGCCCTGAGCCAGGGATGGCGCTACTACCCGCCGATGGAAAAGCGCCTGCGTGCCTGCATCGCGGGTCAGACGACATCGAGCGCCGGGGCCTTCGGCAGGTCTGCACCCCAACCCCAGCCCCAACGGCCCTGCACCGAGCAGGAACTGGTGCTGGGCATCTGCAACAGGTGAGCGCGGGGGCGCGAGCCGTCCACGGCAGGCCTCACCAGCCGGCCGCTTCGCCCAGCAGCGCTCGCCGTGCCAGCAGGAAGGTCGCGGCATTCCAGCTCTGGCCGGCCATCCCCCTCGGCGCCAGCGTGCGGCCGTGGAACCACTCGGTGAAGCGCCAGCCGTCGAGCGCGTTCACGCGCGCCAGCCGCGCGAGCTCCGACCAGGCCGGCTCGTGCAGCCCCAGCCGCGCCAGCATCATCACCCAGAAGCCGCCGACGAAGGGCCAGATCCCGCCGTTGTGGTACTGGTGCACGAGGTTCTGCTGGTGGCGTCCCATGTACAGCCGCCACAGCGCGTGCTGGGTCGTCAGCGGATGCAGCACCACGCGCACCGGATAGGGCACGCTGGCATTCGCCGCGCTGAGCGTCTCGACGATGCGGTAGGCCATCACGGTGTCCGCCAGTCCGCTCTGGATCGCCAGCACGTTGCCGAACACGTCCCCTTCATGGCCGACCACCGAGAGATTGACGAAGCTCAGGTACAAGCCCGGATCGCGCCGGCCGCGCCGCGCATAGTGCCGCAGCAGCCGCGCCCGGTGGTACTTGGGCAACTCGTCCTGGAAGGGATTGAACAGGTGGTTGAAGTGGTAGTGCGTCGCCTCGGCGTGATCCAGCCCGTAGCGGCGCTTGACCTCGTACCAGAGCGCGTTGGTGTAGAGCACGTAGCCCGAGCGCGGCATGATGTCGGCCCAGTCGCTGGCCTCGTTCTGCTGCAGCAGCCGGAAGTGCTGGTGCTCCTGCGCCAGCAGCCAGCCGATCGCACGGTCCACCCCGGCGCTCCAGCGCGAGGGGCCGACGCTGCCATGGCGGCGCACATGGTCCACCGCGATCAGCCACCACAAGGTCGCGTCGATGCAGCCGAGATACCAGAAGTCGGCATCGCGGCCTTCCGGATCGACGTACTTGGGGATCTGGCCGTTGGGCGCCTGCTGTTGCGCCAGCGCGTCGAGGCTGTTCACTGCGCCTTGCTCCAGCGCGGGCACGCCGCTGCCGCACATCGCCATCACGCAGATCGCGGCATCGCGCCCGAAGATGCGCGTATAGCGCCGCGCCTCGGCCTCCTCGGTACGGCTGGCGGCCAGGATGCCGTGCGGGCTCAGGTTGCGCTGCAGGAGGTCGAGGGAGGCCTGGACGCAGCTGTCGACGAGGGCGAGGCTGGGGGCATCGAGATGGGTCATGGGTGGTCGGTCGCCGGCGCCACGATCGCGCCCTTGATCCCGTGACGATGCAAGGCAGCGCTCACGAAGCCGCTGGCCTTCATGGCCTCGACGAAGCTCGCCAGTGCGGCGGCAGCAGACTCCCCTCGGCTGACCGGCGTTCCCATCGCCTGCCGGATCTCCATGAAGCGCCCGGGCAGCAGGCGCAACCCGCCCAGGCGCGCCGCGTCCGCCTCCAGTTGCTGCTTGACGCCGGCCGCGACCTCGGCGCCTTCTGCGAGAAAGCAGTCGACCACGGCCGGCGATGTGGGTGCGCGTTCGATGCTGGCCGACTTCAACTCGCGCGTCAGGTACAGGTCGTAAGCGCTGCCTTTGCCGACCATGACGCGCACGCCGGCTTGGTCGACCTCGTCGTTCGAAACGATGGTCGAGCTTTCCCGAACCAGGTAGGCGCCCTCGATCAGCACATAAGGCGCCGTGAAGCGGATGCCCTGTCCGCGCAGCGGGTCGATGGCGAAGAAGCCGAGGTCGGCTTGTTCGGCCGTCACCGCCTCGACGGATTTTCCCGCGGTGTCGAACACCACCAGTTCGAGCGGAACGCCCAGTTGGTCGGCGAAGGCGCGCGCCAGGTCGACCGAAACGCCCTCCGGCTCGCCGGTTCCTGCATTCCGGTTCGCAAGGATGGGATTGCCGAGGTTGATGGATGCACGCAGCACGCCCGTGGGCGTGAAGGCTTCGACGATGGCGGGGGTGATGGTCATGGCAGATCGGGCCGGTGGAGGTGTTGCTTGCAGTGTAAGGATCGGGCAGAGCTCGAGAAAAGACCTCGCGTCGCTAAGATGTCTGCCGATCGATCGAAGGCCGCGAGGCGAAAGGATCTCCCGAACATGAATGATGGCGACGACGCCGTTCGAAAGCGCCGCAGGCGTTCCGCCTCGGGGCGCTCCCGCTCCTCGCGCAAGCGGGCGCGAAGAAGAGCGTTGATCAGGTTCTTCGCTGCCGTGGTGGTCCTCGTGGCGATCCTCGGCGCCGGACTGCACTACCTCTTGACGACCGAGCGTGAACCGGCTGCCACCGTGGCCGCGGCGGTGCCATCCGAGCCCAGCCGCAAGCCGGTGGAGCGAACGGCCGCGCTCCCGCCCCTCAACCTGCCGGCGGACGATGCGCCCCATGGGTCCGCCATGGAATGGTGGTACTACAGCGGCATCCTCCGCGCGCAGGCAGGCCAGCGCTACGCGTTCCACATGGTCGTCTTCGTGGCCAACGGGCTGGTCAAGCACACCGTGATGCATGCGGCCTTGACCGACCTCCAGACCGGCAAGCGCTACGCCAGCCAGACCCGCACCGGCGGCACCCCGGCGACCACCGTCGCCAACGGCTTCGACTTCAGGCAGCAGGGCTGGCAGCTCGCCGCGTCGCCTTCGTCCCACGTGCTGCGGGCCGACTTCGAGGGCGCCGCCATCGCATTCGACATCGGCATGTCGGGCCCGGCCGTCGCGCACCGCGCGCCGGGTTCGGAGACGCCGGGCCTGCTCGACTTCGGCAAGAGCGGGATCAGCTACTACTACTCGCGCCCGCGGCTTCCGGCGCGCGGCAGCATCGACATCGGGGGGAAATCGCTGCCGGTGAGCGGTGAGCTCTGGTTCGATCACCAGTGGGGCGAATTCGATGTCCTCACGCTCGGCTGGAACTGGTTCGCCCTGCACCTGGCGGATGGGTCCGACCTGATGCTCTACGAGCTGTTCGACGCCGACGGCCGCAAGGTCATGACCGCCGGCACGGTGTCGGACGCCAAGGGCTCCCGGCCGCTCCAGCCGCACGAGGTCGAACTGGTGCCCGGCACCACCTGGACCAGTCCGAAGACGAACATCCCGTATGTCGTCGAGTGGCGCATCGAGCTTCCATCGGGCGTGCTGAACGTCAAGCCCTTCGTGCCCGACAGCGAATTCGACTCCGGCTGGACGACCGGAAACATCTATTGGGAAGGGCCCGTCAAGGTGAGCGGCAGCCAGGAAGGGGAGGGGTTCCTGGAATTGAGCGGCTACGACCGCGCGAGCGCCAGGCAGCAGTCGAAGAGCAAGTGACATCGCGCGGGCGCAGGCAGGTCATGGAACCACCCCCAGCCGCCCGTCGGCCTTGGCTGCCCATCGAAGGCAGCTGGAAATACCATCTGCTGCTGGCGCTCGCCGGCATGCTCGTGCTGGGTCCGCTGGCCGGCGTGACGGCGGCCTACATGAACTTCTCGCTGGGCTTCTTCGTCGGCGGCCAGGTGCTGGCGGGGCTGCTCGGCTCCGCAGTGACCGCCGGCTACGGCGCGGCCGGGCGGCATGGTGCCAACTACATCCAGACCGCGGCGGCTTCGGTCGCCAGCATGAGCGGCCTGGGCGTGCTGGTGCAGGCCATGGCATGGATGGGATTGCCGCAGCCGCCGGCCTGGCAGATGGTGCTGTACCTCACCTGCATCGGCATGCTCGGCGTCGGCGTGGGCATGCTCTACACGCCGGTAGTGGTGGACCGCATGCGCCTGGTCTTCCCGTCCGGCCTGGCGGTCGCCAACATCCTGCGGGCGCTGACCGACACCCGGCTGCTTCGGCGCTCTGTGCGGCAACTGGGAAGCGGCATCGCCGCCGGTTTGATCGCCGGACTCGCCTCGGCCCGCCTGCCGCTGCTGGGGGCCATCGAGCTGTCGGCTTCCACCTTCGGCGCGGGCCTGGTGATCGGCGCGCGCATCGGCATCCCCGCGGTGGTGGGCGGGTTGATCGGCGTCGCGCTGCAGCCGTACTTCGTCTCGATCGGCTGGCTGCAGGCCGGCGATCCGCCACGCAGGATCATGTTCCTCATCGCGCTGGGCACGATCATGGGCGCGGCCCTGGTCGACCTGGCGCTGATCTTCGCGCGCGCCTTGCCGCGCGCACAGCGGCAGGCCGCGCGCGAGGTGCCGCAGCCTGACGTCGACGACTGGCGGCGCGTCAATAGCACGCGCCTCGTGCTGTGGGTGCTGTTCTGGGCGGCCGCGACGGTGGCTTGCGGCCACTCGCTGCTGGGGCAACCCGTGTTCTTCCTGGTGGTGGCGGTGGCGCTGGTCTTTCTCTTCGCGCTGGTCAACGGCATCTCGGTGGGCATCAGCGACTCCAATCCGATCTCCTCGGCCTTCGTCGTGACGATCGTCATCCTCGCCGCCCTGGGCTTGCGCGACCCCGGCGTCGGCCTGATGGCCGGCGCGGTGCTGCTGGTGGCGACCAGCGTGGCCTGCGACATGCAGCAAGACCGCTCCACCGGCTGGCGCCTCGGCACGCCGCGCGTGCTGCAGTTCCGCTACCAGGTGCTGGGCATCGTCATGGGCGCCATGCTGGCGGTGGTGTTCGCGCGGCTCTTCATGGCGGCCTACCCGGTGCTGCTGCAGGACCAGACCGTACTGAAGGCCGACCAGCAGCCGGCCGGCTGGAGCTCGGCGATGACCTACAAGTTCGTCGGCGTGCTGCGCAGCCTGGCGGACGACCAGCCGTACCAGCGCAGCGCCATCGGCGCGGGCATCGCGGCCGGCCTGGCGATCGAACTGCTGCGCAAGTGGCTGCGCCCGCGCAGCTTCGTGCTCGACGCCATCGT
>Ga0075370_10001315_pt1 | contig 10640 bp, 7 predicted proteins | sample EndMethybrTD3035_FD_71398 | JGI IMG/M metagenome (GOLD analysis project Ga0075370, IMG submission 71398) | Populus endosphere microbial communities from Tennessee, USA - Endosphere MetaG P. TD hybrid TD303-5 | ecosystem: Host-associated > Plants > Roots > Endosphere | place: USA: Tennessee... | reverse complement strand
CGTCGAAGGGCTGTGCGTCACGGCGGGTGCGCAGACGCTGGTGGACAAGCTGAGCTTCACGATCCAGCCGGGCGAGGTGCTTGCGCTGATCGGTGAATCGGGTTCGGGCAAGACCACGACCGCGCTCGCACTGATGGGCCACGCGCGGCGCGGCTGCCAGATTTCCGCGGGCCGCGTGCGCATTGGCGACACCGAGGTGCTCAGTCTCGCTCCAGCGCGCAAGCGTGCGCTGCGCGGGCGCACGGTGGCCTACATCGCGCAGAGTGCCGCGGCCTCGTTCAATCCGTCGCGCACGATCATGGACCAGGTGGTCGAGCCGGCGCGTATCCACGGCACCTGCAGCGCGAGCGAGGCGCAGGCGAAGGCGATCGAGCTGTTTCGCGAGCTGGCGCTGCCCGACCCCGAGACCATCGGATCGCGCTACCCGCACCAGGTGTCCGGCGGGCAGCTGCAGCGCCTGATGGCGGCGATGGCGCTGATCACCGATCCCGATCTGGTGATCCTCGACGAGCCGACCACGGCGCTCGACGTGACCACGCAGATCGAGGTGCTGCGCGCATTCCGCCGCGTCGTGCGCGACAGGCGCGCCACCGCCGTCTACGTGAGCCACGACCTGGCGGTCGTGGCGCAGATGGCCGACCACATCCTCGTCCTGCGCGACGGCCAGATGCGCGAGCTCAACACGACCGGGCAGATCATCTCGACGCCATCGCACGAGTACACGAAGAGCCTTCTCGCCGCGGCGTCTCCGGTCACGCGCGAAGCGGCGAAGGTCGAGGCCGACTCCGAACTCCTGCTCGACGTGCACGAGCTCGGCGCGGGCTACGGGTCGGTGCCGATCCTCGAAGACATCAACCTGAAGCTCTACCGCGGGCAGGCGATCGGCGTGATCGGCGAATCGGGCTCCGGCAAGACCACGCTGGCGCGTGCCATCGCCGGATTGATCAAGCCGAGCCACGGCTACATCCTCTTCAACGGCCGCGAATTGAAGCCTTCACTCGCGCAGCGCGACAAGGAGGACCTGCGCCGGATCCAGATCGTGTTCCAGATGGCGGACACGGCGCTGAACCCGTCGCAGACGATCGAACGCATCCTGGCCCGCCCGCTCGAGTTCTACAAGGGCATGCGCGGCGAGCCGCTGCGTCGCCGCATCGACGAGCTGCTCGATCTCGTGAAGCTCCCGCGCTCCGTGGCCGGGCGCTTGCCGGGCGGGCTCTCGGGCGGCCAGAAGCAGCGCGTCAACCTCGCGCGTGCGCTCGCCGCCGAGCCCGACCTGATTCTTTGCGACGAGGTCACGTCGGCGCTCGATACCGTGGTCGGGGCTGCCGTGCTCGACCTGATCGCCGAGCTGCGGCGCGAGCTCGGCGTCTCGTACCTCTTCATCAGCCACGACCTGCACACGGTGCGCGCGGTGTGCGACGAGATTGTCGTGATGCAGCACGGCCGCAAGCTCGCGCAAGTGGCCCGGGCAGACTACGAGCGCGGCCCCCACCACCCATACTACGAACTGCTGGCGCGCTCGGTGCCCGAGCTGCGCTGCGGCTGGCTCGACGAGATCGATGCCGAGCGCGACGCCCGACGCGTTGCTGCCGTTGCAGCCTGAACCTCAAGGAGACACTTGATGAAACCAACGTTTCGCATCGCCCTGATCCCCGGCGACGGCATCGGCAAGGAAGTGCTGCCCGAGGGCCTGCGCGTGCTGCAGGCTGCGGCCGAGCGCTTCGGCTTCGAGCTCGATTGCCGCCACATCGAATGGGCGAGCTGCGACTACTACGCGGCGCACGGCCAGATGATGCCGGACGACTGGAAGGAGCAGCTCAAGGGTGTCGACGCACTTTACTTCGGCGCGGTCGGCTGGCCTGCCACGGTGCCCGATCACGTCTCGCTCTGGGGCTCGCTGCTGAAGTTCCGCCGTGAGTTCGACCAGTACGTGAACCTGCGCCCGGTGCGCCTGTTCGAAGGCGTGCCTTGCCCGCTCGTGGGCCGCAAGCCCGGTGACATCGACTACTTCGTCGTACGCGAGAACACCGAGGGCGAGTACACCTCGCTCGGCGGCGTGATGTACCCGGGCACCGAACGCGAGTTCGTGATCCAGGAGGCCGTGTTCTCGCGGCACGGCACCGACCGCGTGCTGAAGTACGCCTTCGAGCTGGCGCGCACGCGAGAGCGCAAGCACGTGACGGTGGCCACCAAGAGCAACGGCATCGCCGTCAGCATGCCTTGGTGGGACGGACGCGCCGACGAGATGGCGCGCCAGTACCCCGACATCACCACCGACAAGCAGCACATCGACATCCTCTCGGCGCGCTTCGTGCTGCAGCCGAACCGCTTCGACGTGGTGGTCGCGACCAACCTGTTCGGCGACATCCTCTCCGACCTCGGCCCGGCCACCACAGGCACGATCGGCCTCGCGCCGTCTGCGAACCTGAACCCCGACCGGCGCTTCCCGTCGCTGTTCGAGCCGGTGCACGGGTCTGCGCCCGACATCTACGGCCAGAACATCGCCAATCCGATCGCGATGATCTGGTCGGGCGCGCTGATGCTGGACTTCCTCACGCAGAGCCAGGGCGCCGGCCGCGCTGCGCACGACGCGATCGTGCAGGCCATCGAAGCCGTGCTTCGCGAAGGCCCGCGCACACGCGATCTCGGCGGCACCGCCTCGACGACCGACGTGGGCCGCGCGATCGCCGAACGCGTCGCCGCCCGCTGATCACCAGCCATCGCTCCCATGCCATCGACTTCCCTGACCCCGAGCCGCGACGATCTGCTGCCGGGCTTGCACCTGATCGGCGCGCAATGGCGCGAAGCACACGACGGCCGGCGGCTCGAAGTGAGCGACCCCGCCACCGACCGCAGCTTCGCGAGCGTGCCTGATGGCGGCGCCGCAGACGCACGCGCCGCCGTCGACGCCGCCCATGCCGCGCTCGGCGCGTGGCGCGCCGTGCCCGCGAAGGAGCGCGCACAGATCCTCAAGCGCTGGAACGACTTGATGCTGGCCCGCCAGGACGACCTGGGCCGCCTGATCTCGCGCGAGCAGGGAAAGCCGTTCGCGGAAGGGCGCGGCGAGGTGGCGTATGCGGCGAGCTACGTCGAGTGGTTTGCCGAGGAGGCCACGCGTGCGAACGGCGACATCGTTCCGGCGCCCGTGCGTGGCCGCCGCATGTTCGCGTTGAAGGAGCCCATCGGTGTGGTCGCGGCGATCACGCCGTGGAACTTTCCGGCCGCGATGATCGCGCGCAAGATCGCGCCGGCACTCGCTGCCGGCTGCACGGTCGTCTGCAAGCCGGCGGAAGACACGCCGCTCACCTCGCTCGCGCTCGTGAAGCTCGCGCAGGAGGCTGGCGTGCCGGCAGGGGTGTTGAACATCGTGACCGCCTCGCGCGAGCGCACGCCCGAAGTGGTGGACGTGTGGCTCGCCGACCCGCGCGTGCGCAAGATCACCTTCACCGGGTCGACGCCTGTCGGCAAGCATCTGGTGCGCGCTTCGGCCGGCACCTTGAAGAAGCTCTCGCTCGAACTCGGCGGCAACGCGCCGTTCATCGTCTTCGACGATGCCGATGTCGATGCGGCAGTCGAAGGCCTGATGGTGGCCAAGTTCCGCAATGGCGGCCAGACCTGCGTGTGCCCGAACCGCGTGTTCGTGCACGACAAGGTGCACGACGAGTTCGTGGAGAAGCTGGCCGCGCGCGTGCGCGCGCTGAAGGTCGGGCCGGCGACATCGGCCGACTCGCAGATCGGCCCGATGATCAACGCGCGCGCGGTCGAGAAGATCGAGCGCCACGTTCGCGATGCCGTGGCAAGGGGCGCGCGCGTGATCGTCGGCGGCGAGCGCGTGCGCAACGCCAGCTGCGACGGCCCGAACTACTTCGCGCCGACCGTTCTGGTGGGCGCCGACTCGCACATGGAGTGCAGTTGCGAAGAGACCTTCGGGCCGGTCGTGCCGGTCACGCGCTTCGAGAGCGAAGCCGAAGTGGTTGCCGCAGCGAACGACACGCCGTTCGGACTGGCCGCCTACTTCTACTCGAACGACGTGCGCCGTATCTGGCGCGTGGCCGACGCGCTCGAGTCGGGCATCGTCGGCGTCAACGAAGGGGCGCTTGCCGCCGAGGCCGCACCCTTCGGTGGCGTGAAGGAATCAGGCTACGGACGAGAGGGATCGGTACACGGGCTCGACGACTACCTGCACATCAAGTACGTCTGCCAGGGGCAGCTCGGCTGACGGTGCAGCGAAGCCCTGGGGAAGGTCTGAGCGAGTTGGTCATGACAGTTGGGCAGACTCATGATGCGATTGCCCTCAGAAGTGGTGTTGAGTTGCCCTGCAGGCCCTTCACGCCACCTTCGGCGGACTAATCTCATCATCGCCATCAACTGGCTGCGCGCCGATCCACAGGTTCGACAGCGCGAACAGCGTTGGTAGTTGAGCTGTGTTCTTCTGCAGCCCGCGGAAGCGAGGGCTTCATCTGCAAGACTGAGGCTGGTCAGAGCGACTTGCGCGCCGCGGCCTTCGCCACCCCCTCACGCGTTCCGACGCGATGCGCTTCGACGGCCTCGGTGATCAGTTTTAGCTCGTCAGGATGCAACCCTATCCTCACCTTGCCGTCGTGATCCTCGAACCGCATCGTCAACTGTTCGCTATCGCCATACATCCGTAGGCGACCGACGATGCCCACGAATTTCTTCTCCCTGTAAACGACAATAAAGTGCGCGACGCGCCTCGATTCCAGCGAGATTGGAATCGGGGGGGCGTCTGCGTTCCCGTACGAGACCGAATACATCGGCCCAATCACGTGGTGCTGGTGCTCCGCAGGTACAACGTTGTCGTCTCCCATTAGCCCGGTAATGCGACAACTACGCAGCATCAGATGGTCACGCCAGTATGTTTGCCGAACGAACAGCAGTGGTTCGACATCTGATCCTGAAGCGTCCAGAGTGCCTTGCCAGAACACATAGGTCACTTCAGGAAGCTTTTGCAGTACGCCATCGACCAACGACGCAATCTCGTACCCGCCACCGAACATGTGCGCAAGCGGTGTAGCAGACTCGCGCCAGTACACCTCGCTTTGAAGCAACAATCCGCCAAAGATCAATCCGTGTACGACCGCTTCATCCGATGCGCTGACGTCGCCGTCCATCGCATGGCTTGCCCTATCCAACATCCCGAAGGTATCTCGCAGCGCTCGCGCACCGGATCCTGCGAGGTACACAGTACCGAGTTGCTTCGACTCAAACGCCTCGCTCCCGTTGGAGCCAAAGGTCTGCGAGGCGCCCCCCCTGGAGACACATCCCACAAATGCGGCCGGGTACCGAGCGAGTTCCGGCTCGCCGTCCAGATACTCCAGGATTGATTCCGCGGTGAGCACCTCACACTGCGCGCGTCGTCTAAGCTCCTCGATCACCACTCTCGCGCCAAGCCAGTGACCTGCCCACGCGACCGCCACCTCTTCGCTAATGAGGACCACCTTTTGCCGCAGACCAAGAATCTTCCAGCCCGAGTCGCCAAAGAAATCGCTTACATCACCTCGTGACGGGACGGCGAACGTGTGATCCTGAGAAGTCTCGCCTGTTATCAACAGGTCGCCGAACACGACGGGATAACCCCGTACCGCAAACGCCGCAATCACCGTCATATCGTCTCCTAGCGGCGCGGCTCGGCCGGCGCGGCCGTCTTGACCAACGCCAGCGACTGGATCACCACCGGTGCCATCACCACCAGCACGGCGTTGCGGACGACTGCGAGAAGCATCAGCAGGAAGCTTGCCCCGCTGTTGGTGCTTGTCAGCACCAGCTTCAGGTTGTCGACATAGAGCATCGAAGCGACCTGGACGAGAAAGACGCGCAGATTTCCTTCATCGGGGATCGTCCAGCGGCCCGGCGGGGTCGGCTCGGGCACGGCTGCTTCCACGACCAGCGCGTCTTTCCACGTGGCGCTGGTCGCGAGCACCGCACCCGCGCCGCAGACCGTCATGCAGAAGTACAGGCCAACGAAGACGGCCGGGGTTGCGAAGACGAGCTTGCCGGGCTCGACAGTGGCCTGCGTGACCGTGCCGACCGTCGACAGCTTCAAGGGCCATTGGAGGCCCGTGCGAAAGGGCGATCTGATCCTGAGCCTCTTCACGCCCTGCCTAGACACGCCGAAGAGGAGGTAGAACCACGTGACCCCGAGGCCGAAGCCGATGCCTCCAATGACGACGAAGGCCAGGCCCACCAGTTGCGGATGCTGCTCGAAGGCGCCCGAGAGCGTGGCGACCAGGAAGACACCCGCGATCAGGGCGATCACCTGCCAGAAGTACGGCAACGCCCGGACCACATGGGTGCCTTCCACAGGCCCGCGCCGCAACAGCACGGTCGAGGCAAGAACCCACCACGCTTGTGTGATCGAGGTCACGGCGCTCATGCTTCGCCGACCCAGGGAGCGTAGGTGCACCAGCGGACTTTCGCCAGATCGATGCCTGCTGCGAAGAAGAGCGACGCATAGCTTTCGTAGGTTTGCGACGAACCGTCCGCGATGTCGTTGGCGTCTTCGAAGAGCGCAGCGTGCGTGAGCACGTCCAAACGAAGTCGCTTCGGAAACCTGAAGCCCCACTCCTTCGGACCCAGTCGTCCGAATATGCCTTTGCGAGACTCGTCGTGGTATTCGTCGGGCTCGGCCTTGAACCGGCCGAGGATCTCCTTCTGGACCTCACCGGTCGACATGCCGTGCCATTGCACCAGGAAGAAGAACTGAGGCTTGCCGGCCCGTTTGAGTTCGCGCGCAAAGTGGTAGGGCGCGATGCGCCAGAGGCCCTCGCTCCAGCCGACCCCGGTTTCGTTCTTGATCTCGCGAGCCATTCCGCGCACCAGCCCGTCGAGCCAGTATCTCTGCTGCGTTGCCGCGTCGGCGAGCGGGTTCTCGCCCAGCACGATGTCTTCCCAGGTCAATGCTCCGGACGAGCCGCAATGCCACCCTCGCGCCATCACGGCCAGGCGCTCCGAGCTCGGATCGTTGGGGTTGCGGGCCTTCTCTCGCCAGCGCTGGATCGGCACGCCGTTGCGATCGACGAACAGGGCGGCCACTCCGATGCTGTTGGCCTGGGCACACTGGCTGAACGGCTTGAGGCCGCCTTCTTCGCTTCGGTCGAGCGCGCGGAACGTCTGGCCGCCCTTGGCGACGATCGGCACGTCGGCGCTGATATTGGTCGCGAGCTGATCCAGGTAGGTAGCCTTCTGCAGAGACAACGCGCTGGCCGGATCGTCGTGGTCCCACGACCTGATCCTCACCACGTTGTTCACCTCGCGGAACCTGAAACCCTCGGGCCACTTGATCGGCAGCTTGTCGAACTCCTTGTTGGCGAGTTCGCGGTGCCCGCTGTCTACGTTTGTCGATCCGAGCTTCTCGACAGCGCGCGCGATCATGTGATCGTGAAACGCTTCATCTGCCTTGAAGAAGCTGCGTGAGAGCTCGATGGGGCAACCGGCAAGGTCGAGTACCGACGGGGTCGATTCGCGTTGCCAATGACACGCCGCATCGCCGAGCCTGATCCGGCGGCCCCGGTCGTACCAGAGGTAGGTGTTCTGGATCGACTCCGCGTACTTCGGGTACTGCGTCGCGAGATGGTCCATCTCTTCGCGAAACGCTGTCTTTGCCACCTGTGCCATGCGCGACCTCCCTGGTGTTGCCGCTTCTCGGCGTCGTTGCCGGTGCGGTCTGACGCAAGCATACCTTCGGGGCAGGTTGTGCTCAGCGTCGTGCGACTCCCGGCAGCACGCACAGCATCTCGTACAGCAGGTTGGCACCGAGCAGCGCAGTGTTGCCCGATGGGTCGTAGGGCGGCGACACCTCGACCAGGTCGCCGCCGATCACGTTCAAGCCATGGCAGCCGCGGATGATCTCGAGGCCTTGCGGCACGGTCAGCCCGCCGATCTCCGGCGTGCCTGTGCCGGCGGCGAAGGACGGATCGAGGCCGTCGATGTCGAACGTGATGTAGACGGGCGCACTGCCGATGCGCTCGCGCACCCGCGCCATCAGCGGCGCGAGCGACTGGTACCAGACTTCGTGCGCCTGCACGATGGTGAAGCCCTGGGCGCGCGGCCAGTCGAAGTCGTCGGCGGCGTAGCCGGTGCCGCGCAGGCCGATCTGGAACACCTTGCCGCAATCGAGCAGCTTCTCCTCGACCGCGCGGCGAAACGGCGTGCCGTGCGCGATGCGCTCGCCGAACATGTCGTCGTTGATGTCGGCGTGCGCGTCCACGTGCACCAGCGCCACCGGGCCATGCTTGCGGGCGACGGCGCGCAGGATCGGCAGCGCGATCGTGTGGTCGCCGCCCATCGTCAGCGGCCTGCAGCCGGCGGCGAGCACGCGGTCGTAGAACGCCTCGACGATCTGCATCGAGCGCTCGATCGAGTAGGTGTTGATCGGCACGTCGCCGAGATCTGCCACCTGCAGCGTGTCGAACGGCGCCGCGCCTGTTGCCATGTTGTAGGGCCGGATCAACGCCGATTCGGCACGGATCTGCCGAGGCCCGAAGCGAGCGCCGGCGCGGTTCGAGGTGCCGATGTCGAAGGGCACGCCGATGAACGCGGCGTCCAGGCCCGCAGGGGAGTCGGCATGCGGCAGACGCATCATGGTGGCGATGCCGCCGAAGCGCGGCATCGCGTTGCCCGACAGGGGCTGGTTCTTGTCTGTCATGGCTGCTCCTTCAGCAAGGACGTTCAGCGACGGCGCCCGCGCAGCCACTCGAGCACGAGCAGCAGGCTGGTCGTGAAGATGATCAGCAAGGTGGCGACGGCGGCGATCGTCGGCGAGATGTTCTCGCGGATGCCGTTGAACATCTGGCGCGGCAGCGTGAGCTGGTCGGGGCCGGCGAGAAAGAGGGCGACGACCACTTCGTCGAACGAGGTCGCGAAGGCGAACAGCGCACCCGAGATCACGCCCGGCGCGATCACCGGCAAGGTGACACGGAAGAAGGTCCGCAGCGGGCTCTCGCCGAGGCTCAGGCTCGCGCGCACCAGGTTCTGGTTGAAGCCCTGCAGCGTGGCGAGCACGGTGGTGAGCACGAAGGGCGCGCCGAGCGCGGCATGAACGATGATCAGCGCGGTGTAGCTGTCGCCCAGGCCGATCGGCGCGAAGAACAGGTAGGTCGCCACGCCGACCACGACGATCGGCACCACCATCGGCGCGATCAGCACGCTCATCAGGAGGCCCTTGAACGCGAACTGCGTGCGTGAGAGGCCGACCGCGGCCAGCGTGCCCAGCGTGGTGGCGATGACGGTTGCCGCAGGCGCGACGATGAAGCTGTTCTTCGCGGCGCGCGCCCAGTCGTCGGAGGTGAAGAGATTGCGGTACCACTTGAGCGACCAGCCGGGAATCGGGTACGACAGGAACGAGCTCTCGCTGAAAGACAGCGGAATCACGACGAGGATGGGCAGCAGCAGGTACACGAGCACGCCGATGCACACGGCGCGCAGCGCCCACCAGCCGGCCTTGTCGAGCGCCGTGTAGTAGGCGGGGAAGGTTGGCAACACCGCCGGCAGGATTCGAGCAAGTGCGTTCATCAGCCCAGACTCAGTTCGGCCTTGGTCACCCGCCGGTACACGCCGTACAGCACCAGCGTTGCCGCGAGCAGCAGCGCGCCGAGCGCGCAGGCCATGCCCCAGTTGACGGTCACGTTGGTGTACTGCGCGATGTAGTAGCTCAGCATCTGGTCTTCGGGGCCGCCGAGCAGCGCGGGCGTCACGTAGTAGCCGATGCTCAGGATGAACACGAGCAGCGCGCCGGCGCCGATGCCCGGGTAGGTCTGCGGCACGTAGACGCGGAAGAACGCGGCGAGCGGCGGGCTGCCGAGCGAGACGGCGGCCCGCAGGTAGGTGGGCGGCACGCTCTTCATCACGCTGTACAGCGGCAGGATCATGAACGGCAGCAGGATGTGCACCATCGCGATCACCACGCCGGTGCGGTTGAACAGCAGCGCGAGCGGCTGCTGCACGACGTGCAGCCCGATCAGCGCCTTGTTCACCAGCCCCTCGGATTGCAGCAGCACGATCCACGCCGCCACGCGCACGAGGATCGAAGTCCAGAACGGCACGAGCACGAGGATCATCAGCACGTTGGCCTGGCGTGCGCTGAGCGTGCTGAGCCAGTAGGCGAGGGGATAGCCGAGCAGCAGCGCCCACAGGGTGACGACGGCGCTGATCTCGAACGTGCGAAGCAGGATGCGGCCGAACACGCGGCGCTCGGGTTCGACGCGCTCGATCGTGCCGTGCACGTCGCGGCGCAGGTCGACGGACGTGAGCAGATAGTCGGGTGTCCAGCGCGAGGCGTTCTTCGCGATGGCAAGCCAGAAGGTGGTGTCGCCCCAGCGCTCGTCGACCGCGAGCATCGCGGCCTTGGCTGCGTCTGGCGTCGCGGCGTCTTTCAGCGGCAGCGCACGGAAGGTTGTCATCACGAGCGAACGCGCGCCTGGTGCCTCGCTGTTCAGGCGCCGCGCGAGCGCGCCGGCGTCGGACGCATCGGGCAGTGCCGACAGGTCTTGCGCGATCGCGGCGAAGGCGGCCGCCGGCGGCACGCCTTCCTTGTTCCAGCCGCCTAGCGCCGAGACCGTGCGGGGCAATGCGTTCGCGACCTCCGGGTTCTCGACTGCGCGCTTGAGCAGCGCGCCGATCGG
>Ga0075370_10001313_pt1 | contig 10640 bp, 11 predicted proteins | sample EndMethybrTD3035_FD_71398 | JGI IMG/M metagenome (GOLD analysis project Ga0075370, IMG submission 71398) | Populus endosphere microbial communities from Tennessee, USA - Endosphere MetaG P. TD hybrid TD303-5 | ecosystem: Host-associated > Plants > Roots > Endosphere | place: USA: Tennessee... | reverse complement strand
GGGCCGCCGCGCGTGAGCACGTAGATCAGCTGGAAGTCGGTGAACGTGAACAGCACCGAGAAGGTCATCACGACCGCGATGATCGGCGTCAAGAGCGGCAGCGTGATATGGCGAAACTGCTGCCACGGCGTGGCGCCGTCGATCGCCGACGCTTCGTAGTAAGACGGCGAGATGGTCTGCAGCCCGGCAAGAAGCGAGATCGCGACGAACGGGATGCCGCGCCAGACGTTGGCGATGATCGTCGAGATGCGCGCGTTCCACGGGTCGCCGAGGAAGTCGATGTATCTGTCGATCAGCCCGAGCTTGAGCAGCACCCAGCTGATGATCGAGAACTGCGAGTCGAATATCCACCAGAAGGCGATCGCCGACAGCGCCGTCGGCACGATCCACGGCAGCAGGACCACCGCGCGAAAGAAGCTCTGGAACGGCAGGTTCTTGTTCAGCAGCAGCGCGAGCCAGAGACCCAGCCCGAACTTCGCGATGCTCGCGACGACCGTGTAGAAGATCGTGTTGAACAGCGCGAGCTGGGTGACGCTGTCGGTGACGAGGAAGCTGAAGTTCTCGAGGCCGATCCACTCGCCGCTTCGGCCGATCTTCGCGTCGGTGAAGCCCAGCCAGGTACCCAGGCCGAGCGGATAGGTCAGGAACAGCAGCAGCAGCACCGTGGCCGGCAGCATGAAGGCCCAGCCAAGCGCATTCGGGCTGTTCTGGAAGCGCTCGAGGAGCGAGCGCTTCCTGGCTGCTGTCGACTCCAGGACTGCTGCCACGTTCGTCAGACCTTGTAGTAGCGCTCGGCGCGCTTTTGCGCACGCTCCATCGCTTCCTTCGGCGTCTTCGAACCGCTGATCGCTTCGGCGACCATGTTCGCGACGATGAAGTCGGCGCCGGCGCCGGCGGAGGCGTAGCCAAGCCTGCCGGCGTATCCGGTCGGGCGCATGTTCTTCACCGCATCGCGATACGGCGTGTTCTTCGGGTCGGAGGTCCAGACCGCGGTCGACTCGTACGCGGCGAGTGGCTGCGCGATGTAGCCGGCAGCACCGGTCAGCCATGCATCGAACTGCTCACGCTCCATCATGAAACGCAGAAACTCCTTCGCCGCCTGGGGGTACTTCGTGTACTTGAAGATCATCTGATTGAAGAACAGATGCGACTCGGTCGGCGTTCCCACCGGGCCGATCGGGAACGATGCGTGCTGGATGTCGCCTGCGAGTTCCTTCACCTTCGGATCGGTCGAATTCTTCGCCGCGTAGTAGATCGAGATACCGTTGTTCGTGCAGCTGATCTGGCCGTCGAGGAAGGCCTTGTTGTTGTTCGGGTCCAGCCAGGAGAGCGTGCCCGGGATGAAGGTGGGGTACAGCTCCTTGCCGTACTCGAGCGCCTTCAGCGTCTCCGGGCTGTCGATCACGACCTTGTTGTCCTTGTCGACGAGCTTGCCGCCGTGCGACCAGATGAGCCAGTTGGTCCACAGGCTGTCGCCAGTCGCATTGCCCAGCGCGTAGCCGCCCGGCGTGCCCTTTTCCTTCAAGGCCTGGTGCAGCTTCAGGAAGCCGGCCGTGTCTTTCGGGAACGTGTCGAAGCCGGCCGCCTTCACGTGGCTTTGTCGGTACACGATCATCGAGCCAGCCGCGCCCAGGCCGAGGCCCAGCCACTTCTTGCCGTCCGGACGCAGATAGGCCTGCACGGCCGGATACCAGCCGCCGTACTTCTTGCCGAGGTACTCCGCGAGGTCGGTCACGTCGAGCAGCTTGTCGGGGTACAGGTTCGCGTCGTCGTTGGTCGACAGGATGATGTCCGGCCCGGCGCCGGTGTTGGCCGCAACCGCCGCCTTCGGCCGCACGTCTTCCCAACCTTCGTTGTCGACCCGCACCTCGACACCGGTCGCGTCGGTGAACTTCTTGACGTTGGCCATGTATGCGTCGATGTCGCCCTGCACGAAGCGGCTCCAGCGCAGCACGCGCAGCTTGGCGCCCTTTTCCGGCTTGAATGTCATGTTCTGCGCCAGCGCCGCGCCGCTGAACAGCGCAGAGCCGGTGCCGGCGCCGATGGCCGCAGCCACGCCAGCCGAGCCTTCGAGGAACTTGCGGCGATTCACGTCACTCATCAGTGTCTCCTTGTCTGTGTTTGTTCAGGGCTTCGGGAAAACGAAAGAAAGCACGGCAGGCCGCGCGTCACGCTGCGAGGCGACGGCCGGTGCCGGCATCGAACAGGTGCGCTCGCTGCACGTCGGGCTGCAGACGGATCGTGCTGCCGGGCTCGAAGGCGTGGCGCTCGCGAAAGACCGCCGAGAGCTCGACGCCGTCGTGCCGGCAGGCGACGAAGGTGTCCATGCCGGTCGGCTCGAGCACGACGACCTTGGACGGGATGCCGCCCGAATCGACCAGCAGCAGATGCTCGGGCCGCGTGCCGAGCACGACCGGCTGGCCGTCGACGCCGCCCGCGTTGGACGGTGCGTCCACCTGCGTGCCGTCGCCGAGCACGACGTGCGCCGACACGCCGTTTCGCTTGAGCGTGCCGGGCAGGAAGTTCATCGCCGGCGAGCCGATGAAACCGGCCACGAACTGGTTGGCCGGATGGTCGTAGAGCTCCAGCGGACTGCCGGTCTGCTCGATCCGCCCGTCGCGCATGACGACGATCTTGTCGCCCATCGTCATTGCCTCGATCTGGTCGTGGGTGACGTAGATGGAGGTGGTCTTCAGGCGCTGGTGCAGCTCCTTGATCTCGCTGCGCATCGCGACACGCAACTTCGCATCGAGGTTGGAAAGCGGCTCGTCGAACAGGAACACCTGCGGGTCGCGCACGATCGCACGGCCCATCGCCACGCGCTGGCGCTGCCCGCCCGAGAGCTGACGCGGATAGCGCTCGAGCAGCGGCGTGAGCGCGAGGATCTCGGCGGCGCGCCCGACCTTGGAGTCGATCGTGGCCTTGTCCTGCTTCGCGAGCGCGAGGGAGAACGCCATGTTCTCGCGCACCGTCATGTGGGGGTACAGCGCGTAGTTCTGGAACACCATCGCGATGTCGCGTTCCTTCGGCGGCACGTCGTTGACGCGCTTGTTGCCGATGCGGATCTCGCCGCCCGTGATCTGCTCGAGCCCGGCGATCATGCGCAGCAGCGTCGACTTGCCGCAGCCCGAGGGGCCGACGAGCACCGTGAACGAGCCATCGACGATCTCGATGTCGACCCCATGCAGGATCGGCACATCGCCGAAGCTCTTCTTGACCGACTCGATCGTGACGCTCGCCATCTGGTTCCAGTCCCCGGGGCAATCCGTAAATCCCGGCGCAGTATCGTCATACCTTCCACTCGCCGCCATCAGGGCAAACCGGGAGGAACCCGATTCGGCCAATTTGTATGATGACCTGATCACCATGCTGCACACGCCTCTCGTCACCGAGCGACTGTCGGACCGCCTGGCCGCGCTGTTGCGCAGCCAGATCGACACCGGCGCATTGCGCCCGGGCGATCGCCTGCCCACCGAGCAGCAGCTCGCACATGCGCACGGCGTGTCGCGCACCGTCGTGCGCGAAGCCGTGCACCAACTGCGTTCGCGCAACCTCGTGCATGCGCGCCAGGGTTCGGGTGTCTACGTGGCAGCGGCGCCGCACAACCTGCCGCTCGCCTTCGACCCGAGCGTGCTCGAGTCGGTGGATGCGGTCGTGCATGTGGTCGAAGTTCGGCGCGTGCTTGAAGGCGAGATGGCGGCGCTCGCCGCCGAACGCGCGAGCCGCAGCCAGGTGGCGCAGCTGCGCCGCGCGCTGAAGGCGATCGATGCCGCAGCGGCCGCCGGCCAGGATGGCGTCGCCGAAGACCTGAGCTTTCATCGCCTGATCGGCGAGTCGACCGGCAACCCGCAGTTCAGCCAGCTGCTTGGCTTTCTGGAACAGTACCTGCGCGAAGGCATGCGCATCACGCGCGGCAACGAGGCGCGTCGGCTCGACTTCATGGACGCGGTTCGACGCGAGCACCGCGCGATCGTCGACGCGATCGCTTCTCACGACCCGGCCACCGCGCGGCGCCACGCCACCGAACACCTCGCGCGCGCCCAGCAGCGCCTCATCCAAGGCGGCGTGATTGCCGGCGCGAAGACTCGCGCCGCCGAGCGGGCCACCGTCCAGCCCTTCCACACTCGCGCTGCGCGCACCCGGAGTCCACGATGACGCAGACGTCTCCTCGCAAGCTCGGCGTCGTCGGCCTCGGCTCGATGGGCTTCGGTGCTGCCGTCTCGGCGCTGCGGCGCGGCACGGAGGTCTGCGGGCTCGACACCCGGGCCGAAGCGCGCGAGCGTTTCGTTGCGGAGGGCGGCCGAGCGACCGCATCGCTCGAGGAGCTCGCCGCGTTTGCCGACGTGGTGCAGGTGCTGGTCGTCAATGCTGCGCAGACCGAGCAGGTCCTGTTCGGTGAGGGCGGCACGTCCGGACTCGCCACGCTGCTGCGCCCGGGCTCGGTGGTGATCGCGTCGGCCACCGTCGATCCGGCGTTGCCTCCGTTGTGGGAGCAGCGGCTGCGCGAGCGCGGGCTGTGGCTCATCGACGGACCGGTCTCGGGCGGCGCGAAGAAGGCGGCCGACGGACAGATGACCGTGATGGCCTCGGGCCGTCCGGAAGCATTCGCAGCGGCCGGCGCCGCACTTGATGCACTGGCCGGCAAGGTGTATCGGCTCGGTGACCGTGCCGGTATCGGCTCGACCGTGAAGATGGTGAACCAGCATCTCGCGGGCGTGCACATCGCCGCCGCGTGCGAGGCGATGGCGCTCGGCATGCGCGCCGGCGCCGATCCGCACGCGCTTTACGACGTGATCTGCAACTCGGCCGGCATGAGCTGGATGTTCCAGAACCGCGTGCCGCACATCCTCGAAGGCGACTACACGCCGCTGTCGGCCGTGAACATCTTCGTGAAGGACCTGGGCATCGTGCTCGACGCCGCACGCAAGCTCGCGTTCCCGCTGCCGCTCGCTGCAGCGGCGCATCAGCTCTACCTCGCAACGGCCGCCGCCGGGCATGGCGCAGAGGACGATTCGGCGGTGATCAAGTTCTACGCGGGACTCGCCGGCATCGAGTTGCCGAGCGGCACGGGAACCCAGGGCCCGGAGACGAAGTGATCACGCTCGGCGTCATCGCGGACGATTTCACCGGCGCGACCGACGTCGCGAGCATGCTGGTGCGCGCCGGCATGCGCACGGTGCAACTCATCGGCGTTCCCGACGCAAGCCAGGCCACGCCTGCGGCCGATGCGATCGTCGTCGCGCTGAAGACCCGCACCGTGCCGGCCGCCGACGCAGTGGCCGAATCGCTCGCTGCGTTGCGCTGGCTGCAACGTGCCGGCATGCGGCAGTGCTACTTCAAATACTGCTCGACCTTCGACTCCACGCCAGCCGGCAACATCGGCCCGGTCACCGAGGCGCTGATGGCGGCGCTCGGCACCGACTTCACGCTCGCCTGCCCCGCGTTCCCAGAGAACGGCCGCACGATCTTTCGCGGGCACCTGTTCGTCGGCGACGAGCTGCTCTCCGATTCGGGCATGCGCCACCACCCACTGACGCCGATGCACGATGCGAACCTCGTGCGCGTGCTGCAGGCGCAGTGTCGCGAACGCAGGGTCGGCCTGCTTCGCCACGACACCGTTGCGCAAGGCGTGTCGGCCGTGCAGGCGCGCGTCGACACGCTGCGCGCCGACGGCGTCTCGATCGCGATCGCCGATGCGATCGACAACGACGCGCTGCGCACGCTCGCAGCCGCGTGCGCCGACTGGCCGCTGCTGACGGCGGGCTCGGGTCTCGCGCTCGGGCTGCCGGCCGCGTACGAACAGCGCGGCTGGATCCGGCCCGACGCCGCCGCGGCAAGGCTCGCGCCGCTCGATGTCGGCATGTCGGCCATCTTGTCGGGCTCTTGCTCGCAGGCGACGCTCGCGCAGGTCAAGACCTGGCTCGATGCGGGCCGGCCTGCGCTCGCCATCGATCCACGCGCACTGGCACGCGGCGACGCAGTGGCCGACGCCGCGATCGCATGGGCCGAAGAGCGGATCGCGCGCGAGCCGGTGCTCGTCTACGCCAGCGCGGCGCCCGACGCATTGCGCTCCGTACAGGCCGAACTCGGCGCGGCGCAGGCCGGCGAGCTGGTCGAGCGCTGCCTCGCGCAGGTCGCACGCGCGCTGGTCGCGCGCGGCGTGCAGCGCCTCGTCGTGGCCGGCGGCGAAACCTCGGGCGCGGTCGTCAACGCACTCGGCGTGACGCAGCTTCGCATCGGCGCGCCGATCTGCCCCGGCGTGCCGTGGACGCAGGCCGAAGGCCGGCCGTTGCAGCTCGCGCTGAAGTCGGGCAACTTCGGCGGCCCGGCGTTCTTCGCCGAAGCACTTGCCCTGGAAGCCTCGCGATGACAGTGCTGCACACGATCGAACGCGCAGAGATCTGCCGCATCGGCCGCTCCATGTTCGAACGCGGCTATGTGCACGCGAGTGCCGGCAACATCAGCGTGCGGTTGCCCGATGCGGGCGGCTTCCTGATCACGCCGACCGATGCCTGCCTCGGGTTCCTGGAGCCCGGGCAGCTCTCGCATGTGGACATCGAAGGGCACGCCATCGGCGGCGAGCGTGCGAGCAAGACGCTCGCACTGCACCGCCGCATCTATGCCGCCGAGCCGGCCGCCCATTGCATCGTGCACACGCACAGCACGCACGCCGTGGCGCTCACGCTGCACGGCGTCGCGAACGCCGACGACGTTCTGCCGCCGATCACGCCGTACTTCGTGATGAAGGTGGGACACGTGCCGCTCGTGCCGTATCACCGCCCGGGCGATCCCGCCGTGGCGCGCCTCGTCGCCGAGCGGATCGCGCTGCAGCACGGGCGCGGCGTGCCGATCCGCGCGGTGCTGCTCGAGCGGCTCGGCCCGATGGTGTGGCATGAGTCGCCGGCCGCGGCGATGGCCACGCTCGAAGAGCTCGAAGAGACCGCGCGGCTGTGGCTGATGCCGGGCGAGCGGCCGGCGCCGCTGTCGGCGGCGCAGATCGAAGAGCTGCGCGCCACGTTCGGCGCACGGTGGTAAGCCGTCGTGAGCCGTTGAAGACAAGGGGACCGCCATGCCGCAATTCGCTGCCAACCTGTCGATGATGTACGTCGAGCATTCGTTTCTCGAGCGCTTCGCCGCCGCGTCGGCAGACGGCTTCACCGCCGTCGAGTACCTCTTCCCCTACGCGCATCCGCATGCCGAACTCGCACCACGCCTGGCCGATCACGGCTTGCGCCAGGTGCTGTTCAATGCACCGCCCGGCCAGTTCGATGCCGGCGAGCGCGGCATCGCGTGCCTGCCCGGCCGTGAAGACGAATTCAAGCGCGGCTGGCTCGAACAGGCGCTGCCGTACGCCGCCGCGTTGCGCTGTCCGCGCGTGCACGTGATGGCCGGGCTTGCACCGGCGGGCATCGAACGCGCGCCATTGCGCGCGACCTACGTCGCCAACCTCGCGTGGGCTGCGCGCGAGGCGGCGGCCGCGGGCATCGACGTGCTGATCGAGCCCATCAATCGGCGCGACATCCCGGGCTATTTCCTGAACCGGCAGGACGACGCGCACGAGATCGTCGGCGAGATCGGCGCACCGAACCTGAAGGTGCAGATGGATCTGTACCACTGCCAGATCGTCGAGGGCGACCTCGCGATGAAGCTGCGCAAGTACCTGCCCACCGGGCGGGTCGGGCACATCCAGATCGCCGGCGTGCCCGATCGTCACGAGCCGGACGACGGCGAAGTGCAATACGACTACCTGTTCGCGCTGATCGACGCGCTCGGCTGGCGCGGACACATCGGCTGCGAGTACCGGCCGGCGGGTGCGACCTCTGCCGGCCTGGGCTGGTTCGAACGCCACAGACAACACCAGGAGACCTCGACATGAAACTGCTCATCACCGGCGGCGGCGGATTCCTCGGCGCCCGCCTCGCGCGCACGCTGCTCGCGCGCAACACGCTCGCCGGCGAGAAGATCACGAGCGTCGTGCTGACCGACATCGCACCGCCGCCGGCCGATCTGCTCGCCGATGCACGCGTGAGCGCACGCACCGGCCCGCTCCTGTCGCAGACCGATGCGCTGCGCGACGAGTCGTTCGACGGTGTCTTCCATCTCGCATCGGCCGTGTCGGGCGAGTGCGAAGCCGACTTCGACCTTGGGCTGCGCTCGAACCTCGACAGCACGCGCGCGCTGCTCGACGCATTGCGCTTTCGCGTCAACGCCGGCGGCAAGGTTCCGCGCCTCGTGTTCTCGAGTTCGGTCGCCGTGTTCGGGCCTGACCCGGCGCTGCCGCTGCCCAAGGTCGTCGCCGACGACACCATCCCGGCGCCGCAGACCTCCTACGGCACGCAGAAGCTGATCTGCGAGCACCTCGTGGCCGACTACACGCGCAAGGGCTACATCGACGGGCGCAGCGCGCGCCTGATGACGGTGACGGTGCGCCCGGGCAAGCCGAACGGGGCGGCGTCGTCGTTCTTCTCCGGGATCATTCGCGAGCCGCTGGCAGGTGTCGAGTCGGTGTGCCCGGTATCGCCCGAGGTGTCGCACCCGGTGTCGTCGCCGTCGCGCACGGTCGACGGGCTCATGGCGGTGTTCGAGGCGAGCCGCGAGCAGATCGTCGGCCGCAGCGCCTTGAACCTGCCGGCGCTGAACGTGCGTGTCTCGGAGATGCTGGCTGCGCTCGAGCAGGTGGCCGGCAAGACGGTGCGCGAGCGAGTGCGCTTCGAGCGCGACGAGCGCATCGCCGGGATTGTCGCGAACTGGCCCTCGGGCGCGAGCGGCGCACGCGCCGCGGGGCTCGGCCTGAAGCCGCACGAGAACTTCGCGGACATCATTCGGCAGTACATCGACGACTGCTCGAAACTGCCGAACGCGGGCGAAACCCTGAAGGGACTGTCGAAGTGAACAAGATCGACCTGAACGACCGCGTCGCGGTGATCACCGGCGGCGCGCAGGGAATCGGCTTTGCCGCCGCACAGCGCATGCTGCGCTCGGGCGCGAGCGTCGCGCTGTGGGACATCGATGCGAAGCGCCTGCACGAAGCCGAGAACGCGCTGAACGCACTTGCAGCCTCCGAGAAGCTCTCGGGCCGCGTGAGCAGCGAGGTCGTAGAGCTGAGTGTCGAGGCCGACATCGCGGCGGCGACCAAGGCCGCCCTCGACGCGCACAGCCGCATCGACATCCTCGTGAACAACGCCGGCATCACCGGCGGCAACGGCGTGACCTGGGAGCTCGAGCCCGAGGTGTGGCGCCGTGTCGTCGAGGTCAACCTCGTCGGGCCGTTCCTGACCAGCCGCGCGGTCGTGCCGCAGATGATCAAGCAAGGCTACGGGCGCATCGTGAACATCGCGTCGATCGCCGGCAAGGAAGGCAACCCGAACGCATCGCACTACAGCGCGTCCAAGGCCGGGCTGATCGCGCTGACGAAGTCGCTCGCCAAAGAGCTCGCGACCAAGGGCGTGCTCGTCAACGCGGTGACGCCGGCCGCCGCGAAGACCGCCATCTTCGACTCGATGACGCAGCAGCACATCGACTTCATGCTGAGCAAGATTCCGATGGGCCGCTTCCTGGAGGTCGACGAAGCGGCGGCGATGATCGCCTGGCTCGCCTCCGAAGACTGCGCGTTCAGCACCGGCGCGGTGTTCGATCTGTCGGGTGGGCGCGCAACCTACTGATACCGCTTCATCGGCCTGCTGCGTCGCAAGCCGTTGCACCTGCCTGGCGAACATGCCATAAGCGTCTCTTTGGGCGGATTGCGCCCGCCCCTCCAGGAGATGTTCATGTTCACTCGCTCGCAGCTTCTTCGCGGCGGCAGCGTCGCCACCCTCGTGCTCTTCGCGCTGGGCGCGTGTGCGCAGATGACGGGCGGCAGCGTCGGCGTCAGTGCCACGCTGAGCAGCGCGGCCGAAGTGCCCCCCAACCAGAGCACGGCCACCGGCACGCTGCAGGGCCGCTACGACAAGCAGAGCAAGCTGCTCAGCTGGAAGCTCGTCTACAGCGGTCTCAGCGGCCCCGCCACGATGGCGCACTTCCACGGGCCGGCCCTGGCGGGCGAGAACGCGGGTGTCGCGGTGCCGTTGGCGAACCCGGCGAGCGCGGTCGAAAGCACCGCAACGCTCTCCGACGCGCAGGCCGCAGACCTGCTCGCCGGCAAGTGGTACATCAACGTTCACACGGCCGCGAACCCTGGCGGCGAGATCCGCGGCCAGCTGATGGTGAAGTAAGCCGGCGCGAGGGTTGTCCCCGCCTTCTCACGTCGCGAGCGCCTCTCTAGAATCCGACCCGTTACAACACGTAACAGTCGCAGGAGAACGCGATGAACGACGAACGGGACTACCCGGAATCGAAGATCGAGGACGAGCCCATCCTCGGGCCGGTGCTCACGATGCCCGACGGGAGCATGCAGCGGCTGACGCTTCTCGAGCGCGTGCTCGTGGCGTTGCGCCTCACGAATGCGAAGCTGCTCGAGGCTCGCTACTTCAGGCCGGCGAGTTCCTGAGCATTCGGCACAGGGGCAGCAGTCAATGCCCCACGATCGAGTTCTTCATCTGCCGAAGGATCGCGAGCGATTCGGCCTTCTCGCGTGCCGGGACCTTGAACTTGTCCAGCGACTTGGCCATGTCCTCGACCAGCGCATCGAACTCGTCGTCGCG
>Ga0075370_10001311_pt1 | contig 10643 bp, 10 predicted proteins | sample EndMethybrTD3035_FD_71398 | JGI IMG/M metagenome (GOLD analysis project Ga0075370, IMG submission 71398) | Populus endosphere microbial communities from Tennessee, USA - Endosphere MetaG P. TD hybrid TD303-5 | ecosystem: Host-associated > Plants > Roots > Endosphere | place: USA: Tennessee... | reverse complement strand
GTGCTCGTCGGTCTTGGTGCCTCCGCGATCAGCTCGTTTCCCGAGGTCATCGTCCAGAACGAGAAGAATGCAGGCCGATACCAGATGTTGCTGTCGCAGGACCGCTTGACCGGCGCCCGCGGCATAGCCCGCTCCCGGCTGGACCAGTCCCGCGCCAGGATCATCGAGGACCTGCTTTGCCAAGGAGAGGCGGAAATCGACGAGGCCTTGCTGACGGAAACGGCTCCGCGCCTCACCCCATTCATCGAGAAGGGGCTGGTCGATCGGGGGGCCAGCGGTATTGCTCTGACGGAGGAAGCGCGTCCCTACGCGCGTTCGCTCGCCGCCCTTTTCGATCCCTACCGTGCGGCCGCCTTCCCGCGCTTCAGCACCGCGATCTGAGTGCTCCGAGCCGCGGCCGCCTTCGGTAAATTACGGATATCTGGCTGCGATCCGCCGGCCGATAGCACTTGCAACGAAAAAATCGATGAGGCGGTGAGACCATGAATGCCTGTGCCCAATGCACTGTTCGTGAGACGGCGATATGCAGTTCTCTATCGGCAGACGAACTCGGCGCGCTCAACAGCCTGGGCCGTCACCAGATGCTGAGGCGCGGCCAGACCATGGTCTGGCAAGGAGACGAGTCGCTGCTCGTGGGCAATGTCATCGAAGGCGTTCTCAAGCTCAGTTCGTCGACGGTCGATGGCCGCGAGCAGACGCTCGGTATCATCTTTCCCAGCGACTTCATCGGCCGCCCCTTCGGCCCGACCGCGACGCATTCCGTCGTCGCCCTCACCGATGCGCAGGTCTGCACTTTCCGCCGCTCTGCATTCGACGAGTTCGCCCAGCAGCACCCCCACCTGGAGCATAACCTGCTGCAACGCACGCTGACCGAGCTCGACCGCACGCGGCAATGGATGCTGCTGCTCGGACGCAAGAGCGCGACGGGACGCGTTGCCTCCTTCCTCATGGAAATGGCAAACAGGGCGGCACCCTGTGCGGGCGCCGGCAACGGAGCGGAGACGATCGGTTTCGACCTACCGCTCGGCCGGCAGGATATCGCCGACCTCCTTGGCCTGACGATCGAGACGGTCAGTCGCCAGCTTACGGGGCTGAGGGACCAGGGAATAATCGCCATCCCCAACCGCAGGGCGATCGAGGTCCGGGACATGGAGCGGCTCGAGGGCTGCGCCGAAGAAGCCTAGGGCGGCCCGTTTCACTACGAACAACGACATTGGAGACGAGATGACCGCTCCCACTCTCACGATCCACGGTGCGGCGCAGACCGTCACGGGTTCCTGCTTCGAATATGCCTTCGGAGGCAGGAGGATACTGGTCGACTGCGGCCTGTTTCAGGGCTCTCGCAGCCTCGAAGCGCTCAACCGCGAGCCGTGGGATTTCGATCCCAAGCAAATCGCCGCGGTGCTCCTGACGCACGCCCATATCGACCATAGCGGCCTTCTGCCTCGCCTGATCGCGGAAGGCTACGACGGACCGATCTGGTGCACGCGGCCCACGAGCGATCTCCTCGCGGTCATGCTGCCCGACGCCGCGCGAATTCAGGAACAGGACGTCGAACGGCGTAACCGCCGCGCAGACCGCGCGGACGAGCGCGGCATCGAGCCGATCTATACCGTGGCGGATGCCTCGCGGGTGCTCGAACTCATCCAGACCGCGGAGCTCGGCAAGCCGTTCGCGCCGTGCCCCGGCGTGTCCGCTCAATTCTGGAACGCCGGCCACATCCTCGGCGCCGTTTCGATTGAGGTGAGCGCGGGCGGCGTGCGCACGCTCTTCTCCGGCGATCTCGGCCCCGAAAACAAGAGTTTCCATCCAGATCCCTCTGCGCCTTCGGGCTTCGATCATGTCATCTGCGAAAGCACCTATGGCGATCGCGACCGGGATACGGTCACGATCCCGCAGCGGCGCGATCTGCTCGAAGCGGAAGTTTCCGCGGCGCTGGGGCGCGGCGGAAATCTGGTCATTCCCGTGTTCGCGCTCGAGCGCACGCAGGAACTGCTGCTCGATCTCGCCATGCTGATCAACACGGGCAAGCTTCGCGGCATCTCTGTCTTTATCGATTCCCCTCTGGCGAGCAGGGCCACCGAGGTCTTTTGGCGCCATCGCGGTGAACTCGAGGATCTGGGCGAGGCGGAGATATTCAAGCATCCCTCGTTCCATTTCGTCGAAAGCACGCTGGAGTCGATGCATCTCAACACGGTGTCGGGCGCCGTGATCCTCGCCGCCTCGGGCATGTGCGAGGCCGGCCGGATTCGTCACCATCTCTTCCACAACCTGCCGCGGCGGGATTCGACGGTCCTGTTCGTCGGTTTCCAGTCGCAAGGCAGCCTCGGCCGGGCCATCGTCGACGGCGCGGAGCGAGTCCGGATTTCAGGGCGCGACGTTGCGGTTCGCGCCCAGATACGGCGGATCGACAGCTATTCGGCGCATGCCGATCGCAGCGAGCTCATGGACTGGATCGGGAAGCGTTTCCCGATCAAGGGCACCTTGTTCCTTGACCACGGCGAGACAGGTGCGATCGACGCGCTGCGCCAGGAGATGGCGAAGACCTGTCCAAGCGTCATCGCACCGGAGATCGGCGAAACCTTCGAACTGCGTGCCGACGCTCCCGCCCGGCGCCTGCGCAGCGGCAAGGCCGAACTGAGATCCGTGGTCGCCAAGGATTGGCAGAACGCTTACGCAGACTTCGCCGCCAATCTGAAGCGCGATCTCCAGCGCATCCAATCCGCCGAAAAGCGAGCCGAAGCGATCAAGCTCATGCGCGAGGTCATCGATGGAATGGCCGCCTACCGTGAGCGCCGAAACGCCTGAAGCGGGCGCGCCTTCGCTTCGGTCGTCTGGATGCCGCTACTAGTGCCCATAAAACCATTCCCATCCCACTCCGGCCGAAATGGCAAGCGCGGTCAGGGCCAGACTGGCCGTGGCCAGCCCGGCACGCCGTCCCGCCACCGCCAGCACCACGCATAGCTTCAGCAGGGTATTGAACAGGACGGGTCCAGCGATGGCCAAGGCGGCTAGACGCTGCACGAGCGCACCCGCCGGCAGCGCCCCGACAGCCGCTATCGAGCTGTCGACGTCGACCATGCCGCCGAGGGCTATGACGAGCGCTCCGCTCTCGCTGCCAAAGCGCAGCTCGGCCCAGCGCGCTCCAAGCGAGAGCGCCGCGACGAGCCCGGCAAACAGAAAGGCCAGAGCCAGACTAGGGGGCCGTGCAAGGGTTTCGCGCGGCCCATCGCCGACAAAGGCCCGTTTCAGGCTGAGACCGAGGATCCCCAAAGAAACTGTGAGCGCTGCACCGAGCATCCGCAGGAGATCAGCCGCAATGTCGGGAGCGATGGCGAGGGTCAACACCATCACGCGAACCAGCATGATTGTCGAAGCAAGCGAGACCGCACCTTCATCGGCCGGGCTCGATCCACTTTCCCGGATTCGGCGTGCCGCCTCGATAGTCACGGCAGTCGAGGATACGAGCGCACCGACCAAGGAGGACATCAAGGGTCCGCGCCGTCCGCCTTGCCACCGGGCCAGGACATAACCGCCGAAGGAAACGGCCCCCACGACGACGACGACGAACCAGATCCGGCGCGGATTGATCCCGCCCCACGGGCCGACGTCCGCGTCGGGCAGGATCGGGAGGATGAGGAACGTAACGAGCGCCAGCCGGAGCAGCGCGGTCATTTCCGCATGGCTCGTACGGCCGATCGCGCCGTGCAAGGCCTCGCGCGATGCCAAGAGGGCGACTGCCGCCCCGGCGCCGACGGAAGCCTCTGCCATGAAGCCGGCTGCCGCCAATCCTCCGAGAAGGATCGTCGTGACGCCGGCGATGGCCGAAGTCGCGCTCAGATGCGCGGCGGTGCGCATCTCGCTATGATAGCCGATGAGCAGCATCGCAATCGCCCCCAGAAGGACGAGGAAAGCGAGCGTGCCGAGGCCAAGCGTCGAAGCAATCGTGCCGAGGCCGCCGAGAAGGCCCAGGAGCGCGAAAGTGCGCACACCGGCGACCCGTGTTCCCGGCTCCTCGTCACGCATGCGCCACCCACGCTCTGCGCCGATCAGAAGGCCGATCGCCGTCGCGAGAGCGAGGCCTCGCGCACTGGCGGCGATATCCATGACGGCAGCGCCGCGCTGCAAGCCTGAGGCGGAAATTGCGAAGGGCCCCATTGCTGCCGCCTAGTGCGCGAACAGCATGGGAAACGATGCAGCTTCGAGCAGCTCACGCGTCACGCCGCCGAAAGTTGCCTCGCGCAGCCGGGCATGCCCATAGGCGCCGAGGACCAGGTAATCCCCCTCGAGACGCGCGACGATGCTCTCCAGGACACCGCTTACCCGTTGTCCATCGGCCTGCCATTCGCTTGTCAAAGGGATGACGCCGTGTGCCACAAGATAGGCGATAGGCCGCTCGGCCGAGATACGAATGCCATCGCGGGTTACCGTCACGACCTCGACGGACCGGGCTTTTTGCAGCAATGGTCTTGCCGCCCGCAGCGCGTGCGATGCAGCCGGCGAACCGTCCCAGGCGACGACCGCCGCTCCCGCGCAGTCGAAGTCGCTCGTCCCCTCCGGGATCGCCAGGACTGCGGAGTGTATGGCCGTTGCCACATCGGCGAGGAGTGATCGCAACTGTTGGCCGCCAGGCCCAACCGTCAGTCCAACGACTACGAGATCGACCAGTTGCCCCAGATCGATAAGCGCCAGCGTGGCGTCACATTGGCGGTTCAGCCATGAAGGCACGATCCCCGACGCCTCTAGCCGTTGCCTGACCAATGCGCGCCGCTGCTCCGCCTGCCAGCGAATCTCGCCAAGGCGCTCGTTCGGTGAACCCGGCCAAAGGCCGAAATAGCTCTCGTCAGCGATGAGACGGGCGGCAGGCGCGGCCTGATAGCAGCTCAGGCTAGCGCCGAGCAATCGCGCTACCGACACGGCCGCGCGAAGTCTGGCGTCCATCGCGGGGTCATCACCGACATGCAGCAAAACTGATTTCATAGCGGCTCTCATCCAGGAGGCGATCGGGCTTCTTCTCGCGGCGCCGCGGCCCCGTCACTTAGGAATATTCCGGAGGGTCAGGGCCCTGCATCAAGTTCGCGGTCCACCAGCGCGGCCACGACCGGGCCATCGCGCCCATAGATGTCGGGGAAGGTCGCCAGCTCGCCGGTATCCTCGATCGCGGCGGTGAAGTAGGTGACATAGATCGGAAGCGGGCTCGCAAGGTTCGATTGCACCGTGCGGCCGAGCGCAATGGTCTGGCCGATCTCGCGATTGGTCGCGGCCGGAACACCGCCCAGGAGCGATGCCGCAAGGCCGGCCGCGTCCTGGACACGGATGCAACCATGGCTGAACGCCCGCACATCCTGGTCGAAGAGCTGCTTGCTCGGTGTGTCATGCAGGTAGACACGGTAGGGATTGGGCATGACGAGCTTGACCTGGCCTAGGGCATTGCCGGGTCCGGGAGCCTGGCGGTATCGCCCGCTGGCCACGACGAACCCCCTCGCCCGCGCCTGAGCCGGGTGGTTTCGCAAGAGCGCGCCAACGCTCTCGCGCACGATGCTGTCCGGGACGTCCCACCAGGGGTTGAAGATGATGCCGGAAACCTTCGCTGCGAACTGCGGTGTGGGAGTGGACCGCTTTCCCACGATGACCCGGCGCCGCTCGATCACGCGGCCCTGGTCGACCAGACTGACCGTGAATGCCGGAACATTGACCAGCAGGTACCGGGAGCCGAGATCACGGGGCATCCAGCGCCAGCGCTCGAGATTGGCGCGCAGCCGCTCTATTCCTGCTTTGTCACGCGGCGGCGTCGCCGCCAGCGCAGCCTTGAGCAGCCTGTACTGCCGGTGCTGGGGAAGCAGGCTCATGAGCGTCTCGCGAACCTGATGTGTCGCAAGAGCCCTCGCCAGCAGGCCGCGTGCCGCAGCTTCGCCAAGGGTCGGCCCTTCTATGTGCCAGGCCACGGTGCTGCGAGCGCGCAGATGGCCATTGCCGAGGTCGCCTGCCAGACGAAGAAAGGCGGCCGACGCGCGCGCGCTCCAGTCGTTCTCGCCGCCTGCGGACAAAGCCTCCTGCAAAGCGCGCATGTCGTTGTCCGCGGGATCAAGACCGTCGCTGCCGATCGCCCCGATCACGGCGAGAAGCTCTGTCGCGTCCGTGCGCGACCACAGGTCCGCCGCCCTGGCCGGCAGCGAGACGGCACAGAGCAAAATCAGAAGTATCGGCAAGAGGATGCGTGACATGAGGCCCCCACTGCGGTCCGCGTCCAGCGCGGCCGAGCGCGAGAACTAGGATCTGCCCGCCGTGTGCCTATTAGGAACATCCCGTATTGGGCGCGCCGACCCGGCTGGGCAATCTTCCGGCATGACATGGAAGACCTTTCGCCTCGAACTGGCGCGAACCGCGGACTATCCGGAAGGATCGTCCCGCCACATTTACGTCCTGCGTCTCCCGGTATCGGCAGACGGTGCGGTCGACGAAGCTCAGCTTGCCGAGCATACCGAGCGGGCTACGGTGCACAAATACTGGGGCGGGGATCACCCGCGAAATGGCTATGTCGTCAGAACGCCCGCGGGGTGGGCGCTATCCTACGAGCGCGGCCCTGACGACGACGAAGGACTTTTCCATCTCGATAGTCATCACCTGAAGGTCGGCGAATACGTGACGGTCACCGACGCGGACGGTGTGGAGTGGCCGATGCGGGTCGTCACGGCGCTGGAACTCCTGGATGGGCCTTTTGCAAGCCCCGAAGGCGCGAGGGGATCGTGACGCGGATCGCGATCATCGACGGGCACCCCGATCCGGCGCCAGATCGTTTCGTTCACGCCCTGGCCGAAGCCTATGCTTGCTCGGCGCTCGAAGCCGGGCACGAGGTCCGGCGCCTGGACGTCGCGCAAATCGAATTCCCGCTTCTGCGCTCTGCCCGCGAATGGACGGAAAGTCCGCCTTCTCCGGCTATCCGGCACGCCCAACAGGACATTTTCTGGGCCGATCACGTCGTCATCGCCTATCCCTTGTGGCTCGGCGACGTTCCCGCTCTGCTCAAGGGTTTCCTGGAACAGGTCGCCCGCCCAGGCTTCGCGGTCCCGCGAGCGGGTGGGGACGGACCCGACAAACTTCTCGCGGGAAGATCGGCGCGCATCATCGTGACGATGGGAATGCCCGATCTGTTCTACCGGCTCATCTACCGCGCGCACAGCCTGAAAAGCCTGGAGCGCAACGTCCTCGGTTTCGTCGGGTTTTCACCCGTACGTCACTCCATCGTCGGGAATGTCGACAAAAGCGACGCGCACCGGAAGAAATGGCTCAAGCGGGTGGCGGCACTGGCTCGCGAATCCATCTGAGGGCAACGTGCGCGCGCCGCTCTAATGGCGTCCACGCCTGTCCGGCGGCAAGATGGCCTTGCGGCCGCCTTGCCGCCGGAAAGCCTCAGTGACCGAGCACGAGGGGGATCGGGCTCGTGGCAAGCAGGCGCTTCGTAACACCGCCGAAGGCTTCGAGAAGCCGTCCGTGCCCGTAGGCGCCCATGATCACGTAGTCGGCGCGGAAGCGGGTCATCTCGTCGAGAATGATTTCGTCGGCCGGCGTGAGCCCGTCCGTCACGATCCGCACCTCGGCATGGATGTTATGACGCGACAGGTACTCGGCGGCCTCGGTCGGCTCGATCTTCTCCGCGCCGTCGCGAACCATGAATATCTCGACTTCCTTGGCCAGGGAGAGCAGCGGAATACAGGCCCGCACGGTTTCGGCGCAGCATGCCTGGCCGTCCCAGGCGATCAGCGCCCTGTCGAGATCGAACCGCCGGGCGTTGTCGGGTACCGCGACCACCGGCTTTCTCGCATGCATGACGACCTCGCTCGTGACGTTGCGCATGTTCGGCGCGCGGGAACTGTCGAGCTTGCGGTTGAGAACGATGATGTCCGACATGTCCGCGGCTGCGAGCACGCCTGACGAAAGACTTTCCGTGATGTCGATCCAGGTCCAGGGAAGACCTTCCTCGCGCAGCCGTTCCTCGACCCTCGTCTTGTTCGCGTGTTCGTGGTCGCGCTCGACCTCGAGAAGCAGGCCCGTGCCCGCACCGCCGCCATAATAGTCGCCGGCCACCGGAATAGGCAGAACGGAGACGTCGACGCATGTGAGATGGCCGCCCAAGGCCCGGGTGAGGTCGAGAGCCGACTGGAACCGCGCCTCTTGACCCTTGTCGTCATGCACCAGCAAAAGAACATTCTTCATAAGTCACCTCCAGCTTCCTGATCTGAAAACTAGGTGCCCGCCGGCGCGGCCTGTATTGGGAATGCTACTTAGTCCGCGGCACGCCCGTGGCGGGCAGGAACCCGATGGAAGTGCCCTCCGAGGATGTGAGGCGCTGCAGCGCAGCGACGAGCACATGGTCCTTCAGGGGTTTTTCGAAGACCTCGCTGTAGCCGGCCGCAATGGCGCGGGCGCGCAGTTCGTCGGTGCCGAACGCGGACATCAAGATCGCCGGGCCGTTCCATCCTCCGGACCGCAAGGCTTCCAGAACCGCGACGCCGTCCGAGGCGCCGAGACGATAGTCGGCGACGAGGCAGTCGGTCTCCGCGAGCTTCGGATCGGAAAGGAGCGCAGCGGCGCTGGCATAGGCCTTCACGGCGAAGCCGCGTCCCTGAAGCAGCATCTGAAGCGAACGCCGGACCCCGTTGTCATCCTCCAGCAGCATGACCTTTGGCCCTGCCGGTCCGCGACCGCCTACACTCATGTCCATCTCAAGCATCCTTGTCACAGGATGGACATGGCACGCATGCCAATTGGGATCGCTACGTAATAGTCCGAGTGTCCTAGCTTCCCAGGCCTGCAGCGAAGGCTATTCGAAGCGCGTCCGACAGACTGTGCACTTCCAGCTTCACCATCAGGTTCGCCCGGTGGACCTCGACCGTCCTTGGTGAAATGCCAAGATCAAAGGCAATGGTCTTGTTGGGCAGGCCCCGGGCAAGACCTTCCAGGACGTCCCGCTCGCGCGCCGTCAGAGCGGCGAGCATCGTTGCCGCGTCGGCCGCGCGCGCCGATGCCGAGGCCGCGTTCGCGATGCGCGCAAAGGATTCCTCGATCGCGGCGAGAAGCGCTCCCTTCTCGAACGGCTTCTCGAGAAAATCGACCGCTCCACCCTTCATCGCCCTGATAGCGATCGATATGTCCCCGTGGCCGGTCATGATGACGATTGGCATCGTCACGCCCCGTTCGGCGAGCAGACGCTGGACCTCCAGGCCATCGATCTCGGGCATGCGAATATCGAGCAGGATGCAGCCCTGCTCGGCGTGCCTAACGTCCTTCAGGAAAGCCTGGCCGGAGTTCCAGGTCTCGACCTGGTAACCCGAGGTCTTGAGCATGAAGCTGACCGAGCGGCGGATCGAATCCTCGTCGTCAACGATGTGGACCAGTTTCTTGTCACTCATCACGCACCTTCCGTCTGCGCTCTTTGCAGAGTAAAATTGAGCACCGTACCGCCGCCCTCGCGCGGCTCCATCCAGATCCGTCCCCCGTTGGCCTCGACGATTGTGCGGCAGATGGAGAGGCCGAGGCCCATGCCTTCGCTTTTAGTGGTGACGAAAGCGGTAAAGAGCTGGTCCGCGACTTCAGGCGCGATGCCGGGTCCCGTATCGGCCACCGAGACCCGAACGAAACCTGGCATATCATCGCGGGTGCAGACGGTGAGCCGCCGCGTCGCGCCGCCCGTCATCGCCTCGCAGGCATTGCGTATCAGATTGATGATTACCTGCTGGATCTGAACCTTGTCGACGAACACCGGCGAAGCATAGGGATCGAGATCGAATTGCACGTCGACGCCGCGTTCCCGCGCGCTCATGAGCCCCAGCACGGAAGCCTCGTTGATGAGAGCGGGCAGGGCCTCGATCGTCTTTTCGACCTCTCCGCGGGCGACGAAGTCGCGGAGGCGGCGAACGATGTGCCCGGCGCGGAGGGCCTCCTTCGCGGTCTCGTCGAGGGCTTCACGCATGAGCGCAAAGTCGTCCTGCGCGGGGTCTGCCAACATGTCGCGCACGGTTTCCGCATAGTTCGCGATCGCGGCGATCGGTTGGTTGAGCTCGTGCGCGATCGTCGATGCCATCGTCCCCATCGCGCTGACCCGGGATACGTGGATCAGCTCGGACTGCAGGGATTCGAGACGTTCCTCGGTTCGGCGGCGCTCGGTCAGATCGCGGATGAAGCCGGTGAAGAGACGCTCGGTGCCAGTTACGGCCTCGCCGATCGACAGTTCCATCGGAAAGGTCGTGCCATCCTTGCGTTCGCCGTAGACGATGCGGCCGATGCCGATGATCCGTTTCTCCCCGGTATCAAGGTACCGCCGGATGTAGGCATCGTGGCGCTCGCGATCGGGCGAAGGCATGAGCATGCTGATATTGCGCCCGATCGTATCCGTTTCGCTATAGCCGAATAGGACTTGCGCCGCGGCGCTAAAGGACATGATGAGCCCGCTCTCGTCGATCACCACCATCGCGTCGGGAACCGTCGAGAGCACGCTCGTCAGGAGGTTTTCGCGGACGCGCAGCTGCTCCTCGCCGGCTCGGCGCTGCGTCACGTCGCAGACGACCTTGGCAAAGCCCCGCAAGGTGCCATCACCATGGTGGAGCGCGGTCACGGTAATGGCAGCGAGGAACTCTGAGCCATCC
>Ga0075370_10001309_pt1 | contig 10651 bp, 10 predicted proteins | sample EndMethybrTD3035_FD_71398 | JGI IMG/M metagenome (GOLD analysis project Ga0075370, IMG submission 71398) | Populus endosphere microbial communities from Tennessee, USA - Endosphere MetaG P. TD hybrid TD303-5 | ecosystem: Host-associated > Plants > Roots > Endosphere | place: USA: Tennessee... | reverse complement strand
CCACCGATGCGTTCTTCATCGAGAAGCTGCGTGACGTGGTCGGGCTGTACCTGAGTCCGCCAGACAACGCACTGGTGCTGTGCGTGGACGAGAAGAGTCAGTGCCAGGCGCTGGAGCGTAGGAAGCACTGCAGGCGATGGCGGGGAAGGATGACAACTCGGCAAGGGAAACCACCTCGCGGCAGGCGAGTTCATGTGCTCTTGGAAGCAACGCCACGATAGGGCTCATCCAGGCCACACGTTGTGCGATGGCTTCACTATCTGGCAGGCCGAAGGAGAACCCTGCATCCATCTCCTCGCTGCGCAGCGCGGCCAAGAGTTCTGCCGGGCGCATTTCCGTCAGCTCCACTGGGATATCGGGGACAAGTTCCCGCCAGCGGGTCAGGCATTCGGCCAGCCTAGGCTGCACCGTGCTGTCGTCCGCGCCGATGCGCAAGGGCTCGCGATAGCGTGCATCGGTTTCGCGTATGACGCGTTTGATGCGCTCCAGACGCAAGAAAAGTCCTCGCGCATGATCAAGCAATTTGGCACCTGCGGGAGTGAGCTCGAGTCTGCGGGGCTTTCGAATTAAAAGAGCCACGCCCATTCGGTCTTCCAGGTCACGGACGGTTCGCGACAGTGGAGTCTGGTCGATATGGACTCGCTCGGCGGCGCGACGGAAGCTCAGTTCCTCTGCAACGGCCATGAAATGGCGAAGGTGGCGCAGTTCGATCATCTGCGCGCGAGCAATGAGGCAAGACAGAACTCGTTCACGGGCGGCCATGGTGCCGATGTCGGAGCGAGCCGCTTCGAACTTTCGAGTTGCGGTGCCATCTCAATCGACCGATCAAGTCATCCTAGTCGCGATCTTGGCCGAGATTCGCGAAACGCGCGGGGTCACGGCGCTTGAGTCGACCTGCCGCCAACCACCCGACAGACGCTGCGATCGGCAACAGACCGATCAAAGCGAGAGCACTCCTTTCGCTGGCGCCCGTCAAAATATGGAAGTTCGCAACCGCAAGCACCAGGACCACGCAAAGCCCCATTCCCGCCAACGCCGGCAGCAGCAGGATCCGGACCTTGCCATAACCGTGCGATGCGCGGCGAAAGAACCTAATCACCGAGATCGCGGTGGCGATCATCAGCAAGAGCACACAGACCGTGGCCAGGTTACTCAGCCACGAGAACATCGTCAGGACCGGATCTGCACGGGCCACGGCGAAGCCGATCACCACGGCGGCGCACAAGGCCGTCTGCAACAGCGAAGCAATATGCGGGCTCTTGTGCCTGGGATGTGTCCAACCGAGCCGTGGTGGCAGCAAGCGTTCACGTCCCATCGAGTAGAAATAGCGCGCGGTCGAGTTGTGAAATGCGATCAATCCTGCATAGATACTGACGATGAACATGCCGCGCAGGATCATGGTCAAATGCGATCCCGCATAGGTATCTGACAAGGTGTACAGGAAATTCGTTGGGTCACCCAAGGCAGCAACCGTGGCAGCGACCTTGTCAGTGCCGGCACCCAGCACCAGGCACCACAGCGAGAATGAGTAGAAGCCGCCCACGAGCAACAGCGCGGCGTATGTGGCGATCGGGATGCTGCGCTTGGGATCCTTGGCTTCCTCGCTGTAGATAGTCGTCGCCTCGAAGCCTATGAAGGCCGCAAAGCAGAAGAGCAATCCGATGAACGGGTTTCCGCCAGCGATCACCTGCGGGGTGAAGGACTTGAAGTTGATACCGTCCGCCCCTCCCTGGCTGAGAATCAGCACATCAAGAATCAGCACCACCGCATATTCCGCAACGACGAAGCCGGCCAGCACCTTCGCGGAGAAGTCGATCTGGCGATAGCCGAAATACGCTACCGTCGCCATGGCTGCCAGTGCGCAGGCCCACCATGGAACACTCAGCCCAAACTGGGCACGCAAGGCCTCAGACGAGACAGCGCCCAGCAGGCCGTATAGCCCGAATTGCAGTGTGAGGTAGCCCAGGATCGCCACCATCGCCGCAGCGCCGCCGGCGCTTCCACCAAGGCCTCGGGCAACCATGGCATAGAAGCCCCCTGCACTCGTGACGCAAGTGGCCATCGCCGTGTAGCCCGCGGCGAACAGCAGCAGCAGCGCCAGCGCCACGACAACCAGCGCGGGCGTGCCGGCACCGTTGCCGAGCATGATCCCAAGTGGAAAGCCACCAGCGACAACGCTCAACGGGCTTGCCGCCGAGATCACCAGCAGTGTGATGAACCCCGCGCTGAGCGTTGAACGGCGCAGATTGGTGGAGCGGACTGCGGCAGCTTCCTGTGGCCGCTCCAACAAGGTGTTCATAACTTCCATGTACTGTCTCCTGACTCGGCATGCGATGTTCGAAGCCGGAATTGCGGGTGGGCGCGCGAACCTGCTCGGTTGCAGCAGAGGGGTGGCCGGCAGTCTATGAATAGAAGCCTGCTGCGCGGTATCCCGGATCGGCAAGCCATTGCGCGGCCGTTGTGCGCGAGACCAGTCGTGGCACATCCAGCCGATGCTTCATTCGCTGAAGGTGAACCGCCCCTCGGCTGCCAATTGGGTCAGCGGCAGTCGTCCGTTGGGCATCTCGCGAGCGCGCAGCCCCTCGGCAAGCAAGGCCTTGTCGCCCCGTTTGCCGACCGCCACCACAGTTTCCAGTGCATAGGTGTCTGGAATGCCTGCGGCCTTTCGCAGCCGATCTGCATCGAAGCCTGCCATCCCATGTGCGGACCAACCCGAGAGCGTGGCCTGGAACGCGATGCTGGCCCACGCCGCGCCGGCATCGAACGAATGCCATGCGTTGGGCGCGGCATCTGTCTGCCCTGGAAACACGGCTTGCCTGGCCGACACGATGACCACCAGTGCAGCTGCATGCTGAGCCCAGCCTTGGTTGAATTCCACCAGCGTATCGAAGATCGGCTCCCAACTGGGGGTCTCGCGCTGCGCATAGATGAAGCGCCATGGCTGTGCGTTGTATGCCGAGGGAGCCCACCGCGCAGCTTCGAGCAGGCTCAGCAGCATGGGCTCGGCAATCGGTTCGCCCGTGAATGCGCGTGGCGACCAGCGGTCGACGAACAGGGAATTGATCGGGTGATCGGGTTGACGTGCTTGAATCATGGTTTCCTAGTTGAGTTGATCCGTACGCGGGCTCTCGATTCCCGCCATGTTGATGTACTTGATGACCAAGTAGTCCTCGATGCCATGGCGCGATCCCTCGCGTCCGAGGCCCGATTGCTTGACACCGCCGAACGGCGCCACCTCGTTGGAGATCAGTCCTGTGTTCACGCCAACCATGCCGTACTCGAGGCGCTCCGCGACACGCCACACGCGGCCGAGATCGCGTGCATAGAAATAGCTTGCCAGGCCGAATTCGGTGTCGTTCGCCATCGCGACGACTTCGTCTTCTGTCTCGAAGCGAAACAGGGGCGCGAGCGGCCCGAAGGTCTCCTCGCGCGCGACGCGCATGGCCTGGGTGATGCCCACGAGCACGGTCGGCTCGAAGAAGCTGCGCCCCAGCGCATGCCTGCCGCCACCGGCGATCACCTGCGCCCCTCTTTCGAGCGCGTCAGCCAGATGTTCCTCGACCTTCCGCACGGCCGCGTCGTCGATCAACGGCCCGATGCGCACGCCCTCCTCCTCGCCGGACCCCACCTTCAGCGCCTTCAGCGCGTCCGCCAACTTGCGTGCAAACTGGTCGTAGACCTTGGAGTGCACGTACAGCCGGTTGGCGCATACGCAGGTCTGGCCTGCATTGCGGAACTTGGACACGATGGCCCCTTCCACCGCGGCGTCGAGATCTGCATCTTCGAAGACGATGAAAGGTGCATTGCCTCCCAGTTCCATCGACACCTTCTTTACTGTCGCCGCGGTCTGCTGCATCAGATGTCGCCCGACTTCGGTGGAGCCGGTGAAACTAAGCTTGCGCACCAACGGATTGGTCGCCAACTCCGTCCCGATGTCGCCAGCCGACCCGGTGACTACCGACAGCACGCCCGAAGGAATCCCTGCACGTTCGGCCAACGCCGCGAGAGCAAGCGCCGTCAACGGTGTCTGGCTCGCCGGCTTGACGACCATGACGCAACCCGCGGCCAATGCCGGTCCCGCCTTGCGCGTGATCATCGCAGCGGGAAAATTCCAGGGCGTGATTGCCGCGCACACACCCACGGGCTCCTTGGTCACCACGATCCTCTGGGTGGAGATCGGCGAAGGAATCGTCTCGCCGTAGACCCGCTTGGCCTCCTCGGCGAACCATTGGATGAAGGACGCCGCGTAGGCAATCTCGCCGCGCGCTTCCGCCAGCGGCTTGCCTTGCTCGGCAGTCATGATTCTGGCGAGGTCGTCCTGGTTCTCCAGGATCAGCGCGTGCCAGCGCGCCAGCAGCGCCGAGCGGTCATGGGCCGTGCGCGCGCGCCATGCGGGCCACGCACCATTCGCGGCGTCGATCGCCTGGCGGGTTTCGGTGGCACCCAGGCGCGGTACGTGAGCCACCACGGCGCCACTGGCGGGGTTGGTGACGGCGATGGTTCGGGCGGCAGATATCCACTGACCCGCCACGAAGCATTGCTCTCGAAGCAGAGAAGGGTCTCGCAGGTTCAACATGGTGCAGGAACTCGGGGTTGAAGTTTCAGATCTGCGTGATCAGCTTGGTCACCAGGAAGCTGTCGAAGGACTCGGTGCCGCCTTCGCTGCCGAAGCCGCTGTCCTTCACGCCGCCGAAAGGCAGCTCGGGATGCGCCATGCCGGAATGGTTGATGTTGACCATGCCGGCCTCCAGTTCATTGGCCACGCGCGTCGAGGTCCGGATCGACTGCGTGAAGACGTAGGCAGCCAGGCCGAAAGGGAGCGCGTTGCCCAGGCGCAATGCATCGTCCACCGTATCGAAACGCGCGAGGGCGGCCAGGGGTCCGAATGGTTCCTCACGCATGACGCGAGCGTGCTGCGGCACGTTAGCGATCAAGGTCGGCTCGTGAAAATGGCCGCGCTCGCCCAATCTGCCGCCGCCCGCGAGCACCTGCGCGCCCGCCTGCACTGCGTCGTCCACGAGTTCGCGTACGGCTTGCAGGCGTCTTTCGTGAATCAACGGCCCCATCTGGACGCCCTCTTCCAGCCCGTGGCCAACCTTCACACCGCGCATCGCATCGGCGAAGCTGGCCACGAAGCGGTCGTGGATGCCAGCCTGGACGAAAAAGCGCGAGGGCGACACACACACTTGGCCGGCATTGCGGGTCTTCAGTCGCGCAAGCAGTGCCGCGGCCTGCTCCACGTCGGCATCGTCGAATACCAGAACCGGCGCATGACCGCCGAGTTCCATGTTCATTCGCTTCATGTGCGAGCCCGCGAGCGCCGCGAGATGCCTGCCCACCGGAACCGAGCCGGTGAACGAGACGACCCGCACCAGGGGCGATTCGATCAATTGGCGCGAGATCTCGCTTGGCACGCCCCACACGATGTTGAACACGCCTTCGGGCAGTCCCGCGTCGTGGAACAAGCGAGCCATCGCCACAATGGCGCTTGGCGATTCTTCCGGCCCCTTGAGCACGACGGTGCAACCGGCGCCGATCGCGGCCACGACCTTCTTCATCGCCTGGCCAAATGGAAAGTTCCAAGGGCTGAATGCGACGCAGACGCCTGCCGGCTCGCGCACCACGAGCTGGCGCACCGCGGGATTGCGCGATGGCACGACACGGCCGTAGATGCGGCGGCATTCCTCCGCGTGCCACTCGATATGCTCGACGGCGTTGAGCACCTCGGCCACTGCTTCCGGCAACGGCTTTCCGTTGTCCAGCGTGATGCCGTGCCCGATCTCGCTGGCGCGCTCGCGTGCCAGCGCTGCCGCCTTGCGCAACACCTCGGAACGCTCCATCGGCGAACTGCGCCGCCAGGACTGGAACGCCCGGTGTGCGGCCCTCAGTGCCGCATCGACGTCCTCGCGCGTTGCCCAGGGCAGGCGCCCGAGCAGATCAAAGGTGGCGGGATCACGCACGTCCTGTCCTGGACGGCCATCGCCATTCAGAAAGCGGCCGCCGACATAGAGGGAAAGCTCGGGATACAACATCATGGTTTCCTCAGGCATGCGCCGGCAGGCAGGACCGCTCGGAGGCGCTCGCCGAGCCGGCGAAAACAGCGCCGGTTGGCGGCAGTACGGTTTCGCAAAATGTCGAAAGCTGCGGCACCGAATCGCCCGCCTTGCCAGCGGCCGCGATGAAGCGGTCCGGGCGGATCAGCACCCAGTCGACACCTTTGGCCTGGAACCAGAAGTGCAGCGTGTTCTCCACGTCCTCGATCACTGTTCCCGATGGCTGGACCGGCACGTGAGAGCAGGCCTCGCTCCTGACGCTGCGCGAGCGCACGCCGACATAGTGGTCGCAGCCCAGACGCTCGAGTTGCTCCCGCAAACAGGCGGGCGCACCCGCCAGTGCGTCGCCGCACCAGCTCAGCAGCGCGAAGCGCGCACCGACCATATCGTCCAGGCGCTGGGTGCGCCCGGCTTCGCGCTCGACGTTGGGTTGGATGAACATGCGCCCCACCAATTCGTCGCTCCGCGCATCGCCACTGTTCAGGACAACACCCTTTGTAAAGCGCGGCATGGGTTTGAACTTCATCTGCAGCACGTAGTCGCGCACGCGCGGAATGTTCTTGATGGACAAGAAGAAACGGTCACGCATCCAGGCCACGAAGCGGTTGCGCTGGGACAGCACGGAGCCGAACAAGTCCGCCAGATCGATCATCGCCTTGGCGTGCGCGTGGCGCTCGTCGTGATAGCTCGCCAGCAACTCGGACTTCATCCGTCCCTGCAGGATCCAGGCGAGCTTCCAGGCCAGGTTGAAGGCGTCGCGCAGGCCCGCGTTCAACCCCTGGCCGATCCATGGCGGCGTGATGTGTGCAGCATCCCCGGCCAGGCAAACGCGCCCGACGACGAACGCGCCGGCCACGCGAGAGTTGTGCGTGTACACGCGGGCGCGGATCACGTTGAGCTTGTCGGGTTCTGCCACATGCCGGCCCAGCAGTTCGCGCACCTTCTCAGGCTGCAGCATCTGCTCGCCGTCTTCACCCGGAAACAGCATGAACTCCCAGCGCCGCAGCCCATAGGGGAGCCGCAGGCACACGTAGGGCCTTTGAGGCTCGCAGTGCAACGCGGTATAGGGCGCGTCCAGGGGATCGTGGTCGCATTCGATCACCACCCACTTGGCTGGATGCGTGCGCCCTTCGAAAGGCAACTTGAGGATGCCTTCGCGCACCATGCTGCGTCCGCCATCGCATGCCACGAGGTAGCCTGCGCGCACCCGGTGCTCGGCCCCCTCTGCGTCGCGCAAGGTCGCCGTCACGCCCTCATCGTCCTGGACCAGATGAACCAGCTCCACGCCGGGACAAAGGTTCACGTGAGGGAAGCGTTCGAGCCCCTGGCGCAGCGTCAGCTCGCCGAGCGGCTGTGAAAAGAGATTGCGGCGAAACCAGCCGAACTCGCGCGTGCTCGGCAGGATCTCCGCAAAGCAGCGCTTGCCGGCGGTGTACATGCGCATCGGCACGTTCTGGATCATGTCGCGCAGCATCGCCTCGGCCAGGCCGGCCGCCTGGAAGGTGCGCAGCGCCTCGTCGTCGAGGCCTACCGCGCGGGGATAGTTCAGCACCTGCAGGTTGCGCTCGACGACCAGGCAAGCGGTGCCGTAGTGGCCCAACAGGTTGGCGATGGAGACGCCGACCGGGCCCGCGCCGACGATCAGCACCGGAATGTCCGTGGGGATTTTCATAGGTTCTTGTCTCCGTGCCCGCCGACTCAAGCGGCGGTGAGAAGGCGGCTGTCCTGCCGGACCAGCAAGTGGCGCACGCTCTTGCGAAACTCCGTGAAGCTGGCGTCGGCCATCAGCTGGGCACGTCGGCGCGCGCGCTCTTCATGGCTGTCGTAGGCCCAGAGAAAGACGAGTTGATTGATATCGCCGCTCTCCGGCGCCATCAGCGCCACCAGGTTGCCCAGCGTGCGGGTCTGCAGCGCGCGTGCCGTCTCGTTGTAGATGCGCAAGTACTCGCGCGTGCCGCCTGGTACGAGGGTATAGGTTCGAAGTTCGTGGATCACGGTGCGCCCTTTCCTTCATGGAACAGACCCCGATCGAGAAAATCGGAAACCGCCTGCTGGAACAGGGCCGGCTGGTCGTCATGCACGTAGTGGCCGGCGTCCGGGATCTCGATGCTCGCGATGCGCGGATTCAACGCCTGCATGCGCTCGACCATCGACGGCTGCAGGTAGTCGGACCGGCCGCCGCGGATCACCAGGGTCTCGCAACCGATGGCCGACAGGCACGGCTCAAGATCAACGACACGCGCCGGGTCGGGGTTCAGCCGCGTCGCCGCAATGCCGGCATGGTCGTAGCGCCAGGTGTAGCCGCCCTCGCGCAGGGGCTTGAGCATGCTGTGCAAGCGCTGCTGCCGGGCCTCTTCGCTCACCGTGGGACGCAGCGCCCGCATGAATTCGCCGGCGGCCTCCCAGGACTCGAAGCGCTCCGGCGTCGTTGCGAGTTCCTTGCGGATGCGTGTCGCGCCGTCGCTCGTCTCGAAGGCGCCGGGGCCGGCGTCCTCGATCACCAGGCGCCGCACGCGCCCGGGATGGCGCGCGGCATAGACGATCGCGTTGATGCCTCCCATGGAGTGACCCAACAGGTCGAAGCGGTCGAGCCCCAACTGTTGAACGATGGCCTCCACATCCGCCACGTAGGCATCGGCATAGTAGTTGTGAGCGGGGTCCCAGTCAGAGCCGCCGCGCCCGCGCTGATCGAACGCAATGACGCGGAAGCCGGGCTGCAGGGCCGCCGCGATGCCAGCGAAGGTCTCGGCGTAGCCGCGAATGCCGTGGAGCATGACGACGGGCCATCCCTGTTCCGCCCCCCACTCGCTGACGTGGAAGTTCAGCCCCGACAGGGCCAGCGTGTAGTCGCGCCGCTCCATGTGCGTCTTTCAGTACAAGCCGTCCTGGCCCTTGACCTCGGAGGCCTTCAAGCCCCCCAGCCGCGCGTTGAGGCGTCCGCGGGTGGCGAAGGCCCAGCAGACGATGACCTCGTCGCGGTTGGGGCCGTCGCTGAACTGGGCGGTCACGGTGTCGTAGTGCGAACGCACGTACAGCGCGTCCTTGTGCGCCAGCGGGATGTCGATCGCGGCGCCGGGACCGCCACGCTTTCCGGTGGAAGGCACCCAGGACTTGCCGCCGCCGAGTGCGTCGCGGATCGGGTTGGCTGCCGGATTGGTGAGCAGCGCGTTGCCATGCTCGTACTCACCGTCGATGCCCACGAGGCAGGCCTTGCCGTAGCTCTCGATCGCGCGGCCCTGGGCAGCCTCCTGGATGCGGCGACCGAACTCGCGCCCCAGTTCGGGCGACGGCTCGATCCAGGCAGACAGGTCCTGAACGAACCTGCCGGCGAACGGGTTGTGGATGCAGGCCGCAATGACGATCTTGCGCAGTGGTTCGCCATCGGCCGGCGCGCCGGTTTCGCCTGCGAGGGTGTCCTCGATCTGCAGGTACCACTTGCGGATGTGAAAGACGCTGAAATTGGCTGACTTGGTCATGAGAATGATGTGTGAATGTTGAAGAACAGGAAGGGGAAAGCGCGCCGCACTCAGTCGTACAGCGGCTCCAGCTCGAAGTGGTCGCTAGGCGCGTTGTAGTTATGCAGCACTCGCTTGCCCTCCTCATCGTCGTGGACGGTTTCGCAGAAGAACTCGAAGCGATGACCATCCGGGTCGTTGAAGTACAGGCCGTAGCCCACCTTGTGGTCGGTGGTCTTGACCACCTCCACTCCGGCCTTGAGCAGTTGCCCGTAGAGCCGCCGCAGTTCCGTGATGTCGCCATCGATTTCCAGGCCGTAGTGCTGCAGCGCACAGCCGCCCACAACGATGCCCGGCTCCGGGCGGATCAACGCGATGTCGTGGTGCTTCTGTCCGAAGCTCATGAACACCCATTGCTCGCCGCGCGCGGTTTCCTGCATGCCCAGCACGCGCTCGTACCAACTTGCCGATGCGAAGGGGTTCGACACAAAGAGCGAGAGGTGCGTGCGGCGAATCTTCGGGCGCACGGTCCGGGTCGTCGTATCAGTCATGTGGCTTCGCCCCGAGAGTGGATTTCGGGTGCGCCTTGACGGCGGCGACGACCGGCGTCCATGCCACTGCGGTGATCTCGCTGAAGTCGCGCCAGTCCTTGAACCAGGTTTTTCCCGCGTCCATGGAACGGAAGAGGTGGCCGTATTTGGTGCCGGCCAACACAAACTGAGGGTCTGCGGCGTGCGTTCCCAACGCCCAGAACGTGGAGTTGGGCACCGCATGAAGCAGTGCCGCCGACCATGTCGCGCCACGGTCGAGCGAGCGGTAGATCTGCGTGCGCGTGCCCGGCGTGCCATCGCCGATGGCCACCAGCAGCACGTCCTCCGCGCCCTCCAGAGGTGCGAGCGTGCGGGTGTAGTACATGCCGTCGAAGCGATCGGCCGAACTTTCCGCGGCCCACGGCCCGTAGCCACCGTCGCGGTTCGTATAGACCGAATTCACCGTGGCGAGCAGATGGGTCTTGGGCCGGCCGCCGCGGGCCGGAAGGATGGTGATGGCGTGGATGTCGCCGTTGAGGATGCCGCTTTGCGCATCGTCCGCGCGGCGCCAGGTCTCGCCCTGGTCCAGGCTGTGCCAGGCACCGCCCTCCTC
>Ga0075370_10001307_pt1 | contig 10658 bp, 8 predicted proteins | sample EndMethybrTD3035_FD_71398 | JGI IMG/M metagenome (GOLD analysis project Ga0075370, IMG submission 71398) | Populus endosphere microbial communities from Tennessee, USA - Endosphere MetaG P. TD hybrid TD303-5 | ecosystem: Host-associated > Plants > Roots > Endosphere | place: USA: Tennessee... | reverse complement strand
GCCGCTCGAGCGGCTCATCGTTTTGCGTAGGCCGGATCGGCCACCGGTGTCACACAACCAAGGAACTGCTGCATCAATGCAGCGAGCTGCGGATCGGCGCCGATGCGGTCGGCGAGCCGGTCGCGCGAGATCAGCGCATTCGGCATCGACGCGTTGACCGCAACATCGGCCGTGCCGCCGCAGAAATGCGCATTCGCGAGCGAGCCAGGCAGTCCGCTGAACGTATTGGTCTTGACGTCCCAGTCGAAGCGGTCCGAGCCGAGCGCGACATGGCAGGTGCGGCACACGCCGCCGACGACTTCGCGATAGAACTTGGCCGCGCCGGGCTTGCTCGCATCGAGCGTGACCCAGTCGGTCGGCACGTACTGCTTGTTCAGCGTGGCGGTGCCGCTCGGGTACCAGCCGTCGATCAGCCGCGAGGTCGACGGGTAGCCGCGGTTGTCGGTCGCCTTCACGAGCATGTTCAGGTCGTGGATCGCCTGGGTCTGCTCGGCCTCCGACAAGCCCGAGCCCGACCCGAACAGGTAGTTGCCGGTGTCGAAGGGCAGGAAGCCGGCCCCGAGATAGGGCGACGGCGCGACGCCGCGTGCTGCGAACTGGCCGTTGTATTGCGTGCCGCCGTGGCAGGCAACGCAGGCGCCGGGCATGTACTTCTCGCCGCGGCCGTCGAGGTTGATCGACGGCAGCAACGCGCCGTCCGGCCCGAAGGTCAGGAACTTGGTGAAGGGCTGGCCGCCATTGACGCCCGGCGATGTGGACCACTCCATCGCGACGCAGGCCACGCGCTTCTGGTCCGCGAGGCCGATGTCGATCACCACGTCGACCTCGCGCTGCGACGAGCTGTCGGGCCCCGGGTGGTTGCAGACGACGAACGCGATGTTGTCGGCCGCCGTCTGCGTCGCGTACATCCGGCGCACCAGGTTCAGGTCCATGCGGTTGATGTAGACCGCCGCGACTTCGGTGTTGCCGTTGTCGTAGGGCTTGAACGCGTGCTGGCGCTTCCAGTCGTCGAGCGTGATCGGGTCCTGCATGCCGCCCTGTGCGTCGCAGCCGGCGACCGCGCCGATCGACTGGTAGTACAGGCAGGCGCTGAGCCGCGTGTCGTGGCCTTTATAGGCGAGGAACTGGCGCCAGCCGGGCAGGCTGTTCGAGGTGCCTTCTTCAGGAACGACCATCGCTCCGCGCACGTTGCCGTCCGGTCCATTCGCGACGACCTTCGCGATCACGGGGCGCGCGTTCGCGATCTGATGCGTCAGCTCGACCGGTGCGCTCGACACGTAGCCGAGCGGGTCGTTCGACGCCGGCACCGCGAGCGTCGCGCTGTAGCCCTCGCAGACGACCTTCAGCTGGTACTGGCCGTGCGCGAGCACCGCGGCATCGATCGCATAGTCGCCGAAGCGGTTGACCCGGGTGGGCGGCGCCAGCGCGCTGCCGTCGGACTGCAGCAACTGAACGCTGGCCGCACTCTGGACGCCGGTGAATTCGTTCTCGGTGCCGCACACGCCGCCGTCGGCCAGCGCCACGTGCCCGTACAGGCGCAGGTTGCGCGCGCTCGTCAATGGCAGCGCGACCGCGCGCACGCCGGCTGTGCCGTTGGCCGTCACCGTGAAGGTGTAGGGGTCGGCCACGCCGCCGACGAGCGCACCGCAATCGGTGAACGCCGCGCCGGCCACGCTGCTGCATCTGACGGTGTAGCTGTCGGGCTCGAGGTCGGGCAGGCTCAGCTCGCCGCTCAGGTCGGTGACGCCGCTGAACACGACCGCGCCCGCGCGCTCGACCTGCACCTGCACGTCGGGCAGGTACACGGTGCGCGCCTGCGCCGTGCCGCCGGCGACCGCGAAAGCCAGCGTGTCGTTCGATGCCACGCGCAGCCGGCCCGCGTTGCGCGCGGTGCTGGTGTTGGCCGGCGCTGCGCGCGTGACGGGCGCGCGCGGCGCCACCGGCGTGGCGAGTGCATCGGTGGACACGGCGTACTGCTGCTCGGCATAACCGCCGCGGCCGTCGTAGACAGTGACATACGCGAAGTGCAGGCCGGGACCGTCCGGCATCGTCCAGACGGTTTCGCGCGAATTGCGGTTCTCGATGCTGCCGGCCGTCACGCGCCACTGGTACTGCAGCGCATCGCCATCGGCATCGTTCGCCTCGACGCGCAGATAGGTCTTGTTGGGCCCGCTGTCCTGCGCATTGCCGGTGCCACCGCCGCCGCACGACGTGAGGCCCCACGCCGCCAGCGCTGCCGACATGATCGCGACCCCCCGACTTGCGCGACGCACCTGTCGCCCATCCATAGGCTGCCTCTCTCCGCAACGGATCGATCGGCCGCCTCGATCGAGGCGACCGCGAGCGCAGTGTCACCTCGGGGTCAGGCCCGCCAAAGTTACCGAAGTCACTCGGTGCACTTCAGATTGGGGAGGCGTCAGCGGCACTTCAGCGCCTTGGCGCGCTCGATCAGGTCGGGACGGTTCTCGCCGAGCGACAGGCGCTGGAAGATCTGTGCGCATTCGCGCGCGCTGTCGGATTGCGCCTGGACGGGCGCGAGCGCTGGTGTCGGCCGCTCGCGCTTCGGGGGCGGCACCGGCGCGGGGGCGTGGGCGACTTCGGGCGCCGGCCTGGGCGCTGCCGCGGGTTCGACCGATGTGCTCGACGGCGCAGTGGTTTCGCCCCCCGGCGCGGGCGCCGTCGTGGCGGGCGCAGGAGCCGGGGCAGACACGACCTGAGGCGCAGACGCAGAGGCGGTTTCAGGTGCGGGTACAGGTGCAGGCGCAGGTAGGGACGCAGGTGCAGAAGCAGAAGCCGGCAGCGCAGCCGATGGCGTCACGGCCGGCGCCACCGGCCGCAGCGACCACCAGATCGCGCCAGCCGCAACGGCAAGCGCCGCGCCACCGATGCCGAGGCCGACCGGCCAGCGCGCCGAACCCTCGCCGTCGCGTGGTGCATCGGCAACGGACTCGCCTTGCCGCGCGGTCGTCGTCTGCGGCGCTGCGGTCGCCACCGGCGCTGCCGTCGGCCGCGGCGCGACGGTCGGCTGCCGCATGACCGGCACGATCACGGTCGCGTCGCTGTCCTCGGTACCCGGCGGCGGCGCCGGCGCGCGGGGAGCGCCGGGGTCCACGCCGAGATCGCGCCGGAATGCGTCGATCGTCTGCGTGCGCGTCTCCGGCCGCACGGCCAGCGCACGGTCGACCGCCTCGAGAAAGCGTGCGCTGTAGCGCCCGGCCGCCGCCTGCGCGAGCGGCACGTAGTCGTCGCTCAGCACGCGGCCCACCGCGGCCGGCGGCACCTTGCCGGTCACGGCCCAGTAGACCGTCGCGGCCAGCGCATAGACATCGGTCCACGGCCCCTGCTTCATGCCCGGCACCTCGGCGTATTGCTCGATCGGTGCGTAGCCCGGCTTCAGGATCACCGTGAGCGCCTGCGTCATGTCGCCGATCACGCGACGCGCCGCGCCGAAGTCGAGCAGCAGCGGCTTGCCACCGTCGGCCAGCAGCATCACGTTGTCGGGCGCGATGTCGCGGTGGTAGCAGTGCTCGGCATGGATCACGTTCAGCGCCGCGGTGAGCGGCGCCAGCATCGCGAGCAGCCAGGCCTCGTCGGGCCGCTGCGCCATGCCGCGCACCGCGGCCTTCAGCGTCGTGCCCTCGTACAGCGGCATCACCAGGTAGGCGGTGCCGTTCGCCTCCCAGAAGCGGTAGACCTTGACCAGCGCCGGGTGGTCGAAGCGCGCCAGCAGCCTCGCTTCGTTGATGAAGCTCTTCAGCCCCGCCTCGAAGGTTTCGCGGTACTGCTCGGCGCGCGGCCGGATCTGCGTGATGCTGATGCGCGAGGCGAGCGAGCCCGGCATGTACTCCTTCAGCGCGACCTTGCGATCGAGCGAATGATCCTGCGCGAGGTAGACGACGCTGAAGCCGCCCTCGCCGATGCGCTGCGTGATCTCGAACTCGTGCAGCCGGGTGCCGTTCGGCAGCGCATGGCTGTCGCCGCCGCCGGGGCCCGACGTCGGGCCTGACGACGGGACTGCAGATGGGCCGGACGCCGGGCCGGACGCCACGGCATCGCTCGTCGGCGGCGCGGCGGGGCGCTGGACCTGCGTGGGGTCGTACTGCTCGGCGCTCATGAGTGGCTGAATTTAGCTCAAGCCCTTCAGCACATTGAACAGTTCCTTCGGCGGCACGGGCTTGAACAGCACGATATGACCACTTTCGTGAATTCGCTGCACCTGCGCGGGCGCGGTGTCGCCGGTCACGAGCACCGCCGGCACTGTGTAACCGCACAGCTCGCGGATCTGCGCGATCGCGTGAATGCCGTCTTCGCCGCCGCGCAGCCGCAGGTCGCTGATCACGATGTCGATCACGCTCTCGTGGTTCAGCACCGCGCGGCGCGCCTCGTCGATCGTCGCCGCCGCGAGCACCGTGTAGCCCCAGTGGCGCAGCTGCTCGGACACGCTCGCGCGGATCGCCTCCTCGTCGTCGAGGAACAGGATCGTGCGGGTGTCGTCGATGCGCGTCGGCACGGTCTCCGAGCCGACCGTGAACTCGCTGATCGCCTCGAGCTCCGAGCCCTTGATCCAGATCCGGAACAGGCTGCCGCGGCCGACGCGCGACTGCACGCTGAGCCGGTGCCCGAGCAGCAAGGTCAGCCGCGAGACGATCGCCAGACCGATGCCCAGGCCCTTGTTGCGGTCGCGCTCCGGGTTCGCCACCTGGTAGAACTCGCCGAAGATCTTCGGCAGTTCGGCCTCGGGAATGCCGATGCCGGTGTCCCAGACCTCGATGTTGATGCCGCCGCGCCAGTTGCGCGCCAGCACCACCACGCCGCCGCTGCGGCAGTGGTTCAGCGCGTTGTGGATCAGGTTCGCGAGCGCGCGTTCGAGCAGCTGGGGGTCGCTGCGCACGATCTTGCCGCCCGGCTTGAAGCGCAGCTGGAGCCCGGCCTCCTCGGCCTGGCCGCCGAAGCTCATCTGCAGCCGCCGGAACAGGTCGCGCAGCGGGAACGCCTGGGCATGCGGCTCGACCGCCTGCGCATCGAGCTTGGAGACGTCGAGGATCGCGTTGAACGATTTGTCGAGCGCCTCGATCGACCGCATCATGTTGAAGATCAGCGGCTGCTCGACCGAATTGACCAGCCGCTTCTCGAGCGTCGAGCCGAAGAAGCTCAGCGCATGCAGCGGCTGGCGCAAGTCGTGGCTCGCGGCGGCGAGGAAACGGCTCTTGTCGAGGCTGGCCTGCTCGGTCAGCGCCACCTGGTCGTTGAGGCGCTGGACGAGCGCCGCATTCTCGAACTGCGCATGCAGCGCGGAGCTCAGCATGCGGTTCTGCGCAAGCACGAAGTGCAGGTTCACCGCGATGAACACGACCGACAGCAGCGCCAGCGCCAGGTAACTCGTGTCGTCGCCGCCGCGCCACAGCAGTGCCAGCGGAACCGGCAGCGTGAGCGGCAGCAGCCACAGGAACACCGACACGCGGTCGGGCGCGATGCCGGAGATGCCGGTCACCGCCACGCCGAGCAGCACCAGCAGCATCAAGGCGGCGAATGCCTGGTCGTGGGGTGCCATGAACATCAGCGGCGCGAGCCCCCATGCGATGCTCACGGCGCACAGGCTGGCCCGATACCGGCCCAGCCACAACGGCGGATCGCGATGTCGCGCGCGGGTGCGCTTGAACGCCAGCACGATGCCCAGCCGGACGCACTGCGCCACGTGGATCAAGACCGCCCAGGCCGGTATCGCGAGCGTGTGACTGTGCTGATAGAAGACGATCCAGAACACCAGCGCCGCGGCGAACCCGCCGGCGGCCGCGGACAGCGCGTTTTCGTAGAGACGCTCGACCTCGGCGCGCAACACCTCGCGCTCGACCTGCGGACTGGCGAGCTCGCTGCGGTCGAGGCCGGATTCGAGGCCGGAGTCCGGCGCCGCCGCACGCACCGGCGCCCGCTCGATCGTCAGCCGGCCGCGCCGTACCCGGAGTTCAGCGCGTTCAGCCAAGGGCGGCGGTCTCAGCGGAACAGGCTGATCAGGTGCGACCGCGACTTGACGTCGAGCGCCAGCAGGATCGTCGAGACGTAGTTCTTCACGGTGCCGAGCGACAGCTTGGTCGAGTTGCTGATCTCCTGGTTCGCGCAACCCGACAGCACGAGCTCGAGGATCTCGAGATGGCGTGTCCCCAGTTCGGCGACCCGGTCGTAGCTGGAGGCGGACGGGAACTTCGGAAAGTGCTGCGCGTTGCGCGCCGGGCCGCTGCCGCCGCAGGCAGCGTCTAGCTCGAGCAGCGCGCGCAGCGCGTCGCGCATCGTCTCCGGCGACCCAGCCTTGTGCAGGTAGCCGGCGGCACCCATCGCCTTGGCCTGGCGCACCACGAACTCGTCCTGCGTGCCCGACAGGATCAGCACCCGCGCCCCCGGATGCTCCGCGAGCATCTGGCTGAGGCCGTGCAGGCCTTTGCAATCGGCCAGGTTCAGGTCGAGCAGCACCAGGTCGATGTCGGCGTGTTCGCAGTGCAAGCGCAGTGCGTCGGCCAGCGTCGACGCCTCAATCCATGCGATGCAACCGAATTCGGGCGTGCCGAACAGTGCCTTCACCCCGAGCCGGACCAGGTCGTGGTCTTCGACCAGCATGACTTTGCGTTGCACCTGCGTTCGGGATGGGATGCTCTCCATCACGTTGCGCTCCCTCTTTGCCGAGTCGGCCGGAGTATGCGGCGCACCGAAGCGCCTCATCGACCACGCTGCGCTTCATATTAGGGGGAGGTTTGGCGATCCGCGCAAGCGGGCTCGCCCTGACGACGCCGGCCTAACTAAAGTCATTGGACGCTTTCCGGGGCACTCCCTACAGTGCGGCCGATCGGGACACAAGCATCCGCTGACTCGAACATGGCCGACATCGACGTTGACGCCCTGCTGGCACCGCTGAGCGAGAGCGCTCCGAGCGGCGCCGACCTGGAGTACGACGCCGCATTCCTCGCGCTGGACGACGCGTCGCGCGGCAAGGCCGAGCAGCAGTTCGGCGACACGCTGATCGCCGCCACCGAGCCTGACTGGCGCGCGATGAAGGAACACGCGCTGCTGCTGTTCGAGCGCACCCGCGATGTTCGCGTCGCGATCGCGCTGATGCGCGCCGGTGCGCGGCTCTCCGGCTTCGACGGTTTCGCCTCCGGGCTCGCGCTCGTGCACGGCCTGCTCGAGCGCCACTGGGACACGCTGCACCCGCAGCTCGACGCGAGCGACAACAACGACCCGACGATGCGGCTGAACGCGCTCCACCCGCTCGCCGACGACGACACCGTGATCGCCGACCTGCGCGCCGCGCCGCTCGGCCCGACCCGCGGCAGCATCACGGTGCGGCAGATCGAGCTCGCGTTCGGCAAGGTCGAGGCGCTGCCCGGCGAGGCCGCACCGAGCGAAGCGGGCGCGCTGCAAGGCCTGCGCGATGCTGGCGGCGACACGCCCTCGCTGCTCGCCGCGATGGCCGCGAGCCACGAGCATGTGCGCGGCATCGAGGCGATCATCGGCGCGAAGGTCGGCGCTTCGCGCGGCCCCGATCTGAAGCTGCTGCGCAGCGTGACCGACTGCCTCGCGCGCGCTGCGCAGGCGGCCGGCGGCACAAGCACGGTGAACACCGCCGAAGGGGCGAGCGCGCCGGGGCCCGCTGCGCGCGCCGGCGTGCCCGGCACCATCGCCACGCGCGACGACGCGCTGAAGGCGCTGGACCGCGTCTGCGAATGGATCGAGCGCCACGAGCCGACCAATCCCGCACCGCTGTTGATCAGGCGCGCCCAGCGCCTGATGAGCAAGAGCTTCATCGACATCATCCGAGACCTCGCGCCCGACGGCTTGAGCCAGGTCGAGCGCATCGCCGGCGTCGACAGCGAGTAGGCACCTTTCCCGAGAGTTCCCGCGAGTTCAACCAGGAGCGACCGATGGCCACCAGCAGTCAGAAATTCATAGCCCGCAACCGCGCACCGCGCGTGCAGATCGAGTACGACGTGGAGCTGTACGGCGCCGAGAAGAAGATCCAGCTGCCGTTCGTGATGGGTGTGCTGTCCGACCTATCGGGCAAGCCGAGCGAGCCGCTGCCGCCCGTGGCCGACCGCAAGTTCCTCGAGATCGACGTCGACAACTTCGACTCGCGCATGAAGTCGATGAAACCGCGTACCGCGTTCCAGGTGCCGAACACGCTGACCGGCGAGGGCAACGTCGCAGTCGACATCACCTTCGAGAGCATGGACGACTTCTCGCCCGCCGCCGTCGCGCGCAAGGTCGACGCGCTGGCCAAGCTGCTCGAGGCGCGCCAGCAGCTCTCCAACCTGATCACCTACATGGACGGCAAGACCGGCGCCGAGGAACTGCTCGCGAAGGTGCTTGCCGACCCGGCGCTGCTGAACACGCTGGCCGCGGCGAAGAAGCCCGAAGCCAGCAGCTGAAGCCGCTCACCTCACGCACGGAGCACACACCATGGCAGACCCCACCCAAGGCGCACCCGGCTCGGCACAAGGCTCGGCACTCACCGGCGTCGAATACCAGGGCGGCGACTTCGCCTCGCTGCTGAAGAAGGAGTTCAAGCCGAAGAGCGACGAGGCGAAGTCGGCGGTCGAGAACGCGGTGCTGACGCTCGCGCAGCAGGCGCTCGCGCAGACCAAGCTGGTCAGCACCGATGTGATCAACTCGATCGAGTCGATGATCGCCGAGCTCGACCGCAAGCTGACCGAGCAGATCAACCTGATCATGCATCACCCCGAGTTCCAGCAGCTCGAGAGTGCGTGGCGCGGACTGCACCACCTCGTCAACAACACCGAAACCGACGAGATGCTGAAGATCCGCGTGATGAACGTGTCGAAGAACGATCTCGCGAAGACGCTCAAGCGCTACAAGGGCACCGCCTGGGACCAGAGCCCGATCTTCAAACGCCTGTACGAAGAGGAGTTCGGCCAGTTCGGCGGCCAGCCGTATGGGTGCCTGGTCGGCGACTACTACTTCGACCAGAGCCCGCCCGACGTGGAGCTGCTCGGCGAGATGTCGAAGGTCGCCGCGGCCGCGATGGCGCCCTTCATCGCCGCCGCGAGCCCGAACCTGATGCAGATGGGCTCGTGGCAGGAGCTCGCGAACCCGCGCGACCTGACCAAGATCTTCACGACACCCGAATACGCCGCCTGGCGTTCGCTGCGCGAGTCGGACGACGCACGCTACGTCGGCCTCGCGATGCCGCGCTTTCTCGCGCGCCAGCCCTACGGCGCGAAGACCAACCCGGTCGAGGACTTCAACTTCGAGGAAGACACGGCCGGCGCCGACCACAACAAGTACGCCTGGGCCAATGCCGCGTACGCGATGGCGGTCAACATCAACCGCTCGTTCAAGATGTACGGCTGGTGCTCGCGCATCCGCGGCATCGAGTCGGGCGGCGCGGTCGAAGGGTTGCCGACGCACACCTTCCCGACCGACGACGGCGGCGTCGACATGAAGTGCCCGACCGAGATCGCGATCAGCGATCGCCGCGAGGCCGAGCTCGCAAAGAACGGCTTCATGCCGCTGGTGCACCGCAAGAACAGCGATTTCGCCGCGTTCATCGGCGCGCAATCGCTGCAAAAGCCGTTCGAGTACGACGACCCCGACGCCACCGCCAACGCACGGCTCGCCGCGAACCTGCCTTACCTGTTCGCGACCTGCCGCTTCGGCCACTACCTGAAGTGCATCGTGCGCGACAAGGTCGGCTCGTTCAAGGAACGCGACGACATGGCCAAGTGGCTGAACCGCTGGATCATGAATTACGTCGACGGCGACCCGGCGAACTCGTCGGAGACCACCAAGGCGCAGAAGCCGCTCGCAGCGGCCGAGGTCGTTGTGGAAGAGATCCCGGGCAACCCCGGGTACTACAGCAGCAAGTTCTTCCTGCGTCCGCACTACCAGCTCGAAGGCCTCACCGTCTCGCTGCGGCTGGTGTCGACACTTCCATCCCAGAAGGCGGCTTGAAAGGCCGACGCTGCGAACGCGCAGTACTCAACCCTGAGCATCAACCCCTGGAGCACCCCACATGAGCACCGATTCACACTTCAAGTTCGACGGCGTCGAGGGCGAAGCCACCCACAAGGACCACAAGGGCGAGATCGAAGTCCTGTCATGGAGCTGGGGCGTGCAGCAACCGACCGGCGCGGCGTCGGGCGGCGGCTCGGGCCGGGGCAAGGCGCACCCGGGCGAGATGAACTTCACGCACCTCTACGACAAGGCCTCGCCGGTGCTCGCCAAGCACTGCGCGTCGGGCAAGCACTTCAAGGACGCGGTTCTCACGGCGCGCAAGGCCGGCGAAGGCCAGAAGGACTTCCTGAAGATCACGCTGAAGGAAGTGTTCATCACGAGCGTGCAGCCCTCGGGCAGCTCGGGCGGCGATCTGGTCGAGTCCGTCTCGTGCACGTACAAGGACATCGAGTTCGAATACAAGGCGCAGGACGACAAGGGCGGGCTGGGCGGCGCCGTCAAGTTCGGCTGGAACGTGGCCACGACCGAAACCCGCTGAGCCTTCGATGCCGTCGCCGCTCCCCACCTCGACAGCCGGCGCGGTCGCGACCGCCGACGCCTTCCTTGCGATCGTCGGCAAGAAGCAGGGCCCGCTGAAAGGCGAGTGCCGCGAGGCCGGCCATGTCGACGACATCTCGGTGCTGACCTGGCAGTGGGGC
>Ga0075370_10001306_pt1 | contig 10662 bp, 8 predicted proteins | sample EndMethybrTD3035_FD_71398 | JGI IMG/M metagenome (GOLD analysis project Ga0075370, IMG submission 71398) | Populus endosphere microbial communities from Tennessee, USA - Endosphere MetaG P. TD hybrid TD303-5 | ecosystem: Host-associated > Plants > Roots > Endosphere | place: USA: Tennessee... | reverse complement strand
GGCTTCCACCACGAAGATGCCGCCCATGATGAAGAACACGATCTCCTGGCGCACGATGACGGCGATGGTGCCGAGGGCGCCGCCGAGTGCAAGCGCACCGACGTCGCCCATGAAGACCTGGGCCGGATGCGTGTTGAACCACAGGAAGGCCAGGCCCGCGCCGGCCATCGCCGAGCAGAACACCAGCAGCTCGCCGGAGCCCGGGATGTGCGGGAACAGCAGGTACTTCGAATAGACCGCGCTGCCGGTCACATAGGCGAACACGCCGAGCGCGGAGCCGACCATCACCACCGGCATGATCGCCAGGCCGTCGAGCCCGTCGGTGAGGTTCACCGCATTGCTGGCACCGACGATCACGAGGTAGGTCAGGATCACGAAGCCGATGCCGCCGAGCGGGTAGCTGATTTCCTTGAAGAACGGCACCAGCAGATTGATCTTCGGCGGAAAGTCGAGGTCGAAGCCCGAGCGCACCCAGGTGTAGAACAGTTCCAGCACGCGCCAGTTCGAGCTTTCCGAAATGCTGAACAGCAAATAGAAACCGGCCACCAGGCCGACGATCGACTGCCACAGGTATTTCTCGCGCGAGCGCATGCCCTCGGGGTCTTTGCGCACCACCTTGCGCCAGTCGTCGACCCAGCCGATCGCGCCGAAGCCGAGCGTGACCCACAGCACGATCCAGACGAAACGGTTCGATACGTCGAACCACAGCACCGTGGCAAGGGCGATCGAGAACAGCACCAGCACACCGCCCATGGTCGGCGTGCCGCTCTTGCTCAGATGCGTGTCCATGCCGTAGCCGCGCACCGGCTGGCCGATCTTGAGCGCGCCCAGGCGCCGGATCACATAGGGGCCTGCGGCCAAGCCGACCAGCAGCGCGGTCAACGCCGCCATCAGCGCGCGGAACGTGAGGTACTGGAACACGCGCAGGAACCCGAACTCGGGCGCGAGCGTCTGCAACCATTGGGCCAGGCTCAGCAGCATGGTGCGAAAGCGCGCGGTTCACGATGCATGACCGGCCTCCTCTTTTTGTTGTTGTGGCGACGAGCGCACCGCGCGGCTGTCGATGGCCTGCACCACGCGCTCCATGCGCATGAAGCGGGAGCCCTTGACCAGCACGCTGGCGGTCCGGGACAACTGCCCGAGCACGGCCTCGTTGAGCAGGTCGATGGTCTCGAAATGGCGCGCTCGGCCCGGGTCTCCGAAGGCCGCGACGCTGTGGGTCGCGGCCGTGCCGAGCGCATAAAAAGTGTCGATGCCGCGTTCGCGCGCCCAGGCGCCGACCTCGGCGTGGAAGCGTTCGCCGTCGTCGCCGACTTCGCCCATGTCGCCGAGCACCAGCAGGCGCGGGGCCGGCAGGCTGGCGAGCACGTCGATCGCGGCGCGTACCGAGTCCGGGTTCGCGTTGTAAGTGTCGTCGACCAGCGTGATCTCGCGGCCGTCGGCCAACTGCAAGGCGCTGGCGCGCGAGCGGCCCTTGACGGGTTCGAAGGCTTCGAGCCCGCGTGCGATGTCGTCGAGCGAGACGCCGGTGGAGAGCGCACAGGCGATGGCCGCCAGTGCGTTTACGACGTTGTGGCGGCCGGCAATGTGCAGTGTGCAGCGCAAGTCTCCGAGCGGTGTGCGGGCCGCGAATCGCCACGCATGCTGCTGCCAATCGGCCGAGATCAGCGTGATGTCGGCATCGGGGTGCTCGCCGAAACTGAGGCAGCGGCGCTGCGCGCCCTCGGTGGCCAGCTCGGTCCACAACGGCGTGAATTCGTCGCCGTGCGGGAACACCGCGGTGCCATCGGCCGGAAGCGCCGAGAACACGGCCGCGTTCTCGCGCGCCACCGCTTCCACAGTGGCCATGAACTCCTGGTGCTCGCGCTGCGCGTTGTTGACCAGCGCCACCGTCGGCCGGGCCATGGCGGCCAGCCGCGCGATCTCGCCGGGATGGTTCATGCCGAGCTCGACCACCGCGCGCCGATGGCGCTCGCGCAGCCGCAGCAAGGTCAGCGGCACGCCGATTTCGTTGTTGAAGTTGCCAGCCGTCGCCAGCGACCTGTCGTCGCAGGCGGCTTGCAGGATGGTGGCCAGCATCTGCGTGACGGTGGTCTTGCCGTTGCTGCCGGTGACCGCGATCAGCGGCAAGCGGAACTGGCTGCGCCAGCCGGTTGCGAGCGCGCCGAGCGCCGCCAGCGAATCGGGCACTTCCAGCCCGGCCAAGCCGGCCGCCTCGAGCCCGCCATGGGCGATGGCGGCCGCGGCGCCGCGCGCCTTCGCGTCGGCCAGGAATTCATTGGCGTCGAAGCGTTCGCCCTTGAGCGCCACGAAGAGATCGCCGGCCGCCAGCGTGCGCGTGTCGGTGTGCACGCGCTCGATCTGCGTGAGCGGGTCGCCGACCAGCCGCGCACCGGGGATCCAGCCGAGGGCCTGTGCCAGTGTCATCATGGCCGGGCCCTCCGCGCGAGCGCGTCGGCGGCGTGCGCACGCTCAGAGAACGCGATCTTCTCGCCCGCGATCTCCTGCCATGCCTCGTGCCCGCGACCGGCCAGCAGCACCACGTCCTGCGGCGCGGCCTGCGCGATCGTGGCGGCGATGGCCTTGGCACGATCGGGCTCGACCTGCGCGGCTTCGGGCCGCGCCAGGCCCAGCAGGATCTGGCTGATGATCGCGGCCGGCTTTTCGTTGCGCGGGTTGTCGCTGGTCACGACCACGCGGTCGGCCTGCTTCTCGACCACGGCGGCCATCAGGGGGCGCTTGATCGGATCGCGGTCGCCGCCGCAGCCGAACAGGCACCAGAGCGCACCGCCGCGCTGCGCTGCCAGTGGGCGCAGACCGGCGAGGGCCTTGTCGAGCGCATCGGGCGTGTGGGCATAGTCGACCACCACGAGCGGCTGGCCCGGCGCCGTGACGCGCTCCATCCGGCCGGGCACGCTGCTGAGATCGCGGCAGGCCTGCACGGCGTCGGCCAGCGACAAGCCGAGCGAGCGCAAGGTGCCAATGACGCCGAGCAGATTGGCCACGTTGTACTGGCCGATCAAGCGGGTCGAAAGGCTTTCGTTGCCACCGCCCTGCTCGGCCACAGAGAAGCGCAGCCCCTCGGGACCATGGCCGATGTCGTGCGCCGCCAGCCGCGCGGGCGCGCCGCCGGCCGACACCGTCCAGACGTCGAGCGCGCCGCAACCGGTGTCGAGCAGGTTGGCAACCAGGCTGGCGCCGTGCACGTCGTCGATGTTGACGACGGCGGCACGCAGGCCGGGCCAGCGGAACAGTTCGGCCTTGGCCTGCCAGTAGGCGTCCATGCTGCCGTGGTAGTCGAGGTGGTCCTGCGTGAAGTTGGTGAACACCGCGACGCGGATCTCGCAGCCGTCGAGCCGCCGCTCGGCAATGCCGATCGACGAGGCTTCGATGGCGCAGGCGCCGAAGCCGCGCGAGACGAAGCCGCGCAGTTCGCGCTGCAGCATCACCGGATCGGGCGTGGTGAGGCCGGTGTAGGTGAGATCGGGCGGCACGCCGATGCCGAGCGTGCCGATCGCAGCGCAAGGGCCGTAGCCGCTGTGGCGCGACAGCGCTTCGGCCAGCCACCAGGCGGTCGAGGTCTTGCCGTTGGTGCCGGTCACGGCCAGCAGCGCCAGCTGGGTGGAAGGCTGGCCATAGAACGCCGAGGCGATCGGGCCGGTGGCCGACTTCAGGCCGGGATAGGCGGCGACCGCCGCGTTGTCAAACCCGAATGCCTCGACGCCGTCCTGCTCGACCAGGCAGGCCGCCGCGCCCTGCGCCAGCGCCGCCGCCACGTGGGCGCGGCCATCGGCGGCGGCGCCGGGCCAGGCAATGAAGCCGTCGCCTGCGCCGACGCGGCGGCTGTCGGCGTGCAGGTCGCCGGGCACGCACGAGCGCAGCCACCAGGCAGCTTCGTTCGGGGAGGAGAAGTGTTGGTCGACCATGTCAGACAGCGCAGCGGCCAAGGCCCGGGGATACCGCGGAACCGGCGCTGCCGGGCCGCTGGTATCGCCCCCTTGAGGGGGAGGCGTCGAAGGCGCTTCGGGGGTGGTATTTCATTCTCAGAAGCTCTCGTCCACGCCCTTGGTGACCACCAGCGGCTTGACCGCCAGATCGGGGGCCACGTTCATCATGCGCAGCGTCTGCTGCACCACTTCGCTGAAGACGGGCGCGGCCACCGTGCCACCGAAATATTGGCCGGCACTGGGCTCGTCGATCATCACAGCGACGATGATGCGCGGCTTCTCGATCGGCGCCATTCCGGTGAACCACGAGCGGTATTTGTTGCTCGCATAGCCCTTGCCGACCTGCTTGTGCGCGGTGCCGGACTTGCCGCCGACCGAATAGCCGACGGTCTGGGCGAGCTGGCCGGTGCCGCCCGGGCCGGCAGCCATCTGCAGCATCTTGCGCACCGCATGCGCGTTCTCTGCCGAGAACACGCGCACACCGACCGCGGGCTCTGCGCTCTTGAGCATGGTGGCCGGGATGATGCGGCCATCGTGCGCGAACGAGGTGTAGGAATGCGCCATCTGGAACAGCGAGGCCGACAGGCCGTAGCCGTAGGCCATGGTCGCCTGCTCGACCGGCTTCCAGCTCTTCCAGGGCCGCAGCCGGCCGGTGACGGCGCCGGGAAACGTGAGCTGCGGCTTCTGGCCGTAGCCGAGCGCGGTGTAGGTGTCCCACATCTCGTGCGGGCTCATCTTCTGCGCGATCTTGAGCGCACCGACGTTGCTGGACTTCTGGATCACGCCTTCGACCGTCAGCGTGCCGTAGTTGTGCGTGTCGCTGATCGTGAAGCCGCCGATCGAAAAGCGGCCGGGGCTGGTTTCGATGATGGTCTGCGGCTTGACCCGGCCGGCCTCGAGGGCCATCGCCACCGTGATCGGCTTCATGGTCGAGCCAGGCTCGAAGGTGTCGGTCAGCGCACGGTTGCGCAGCTGCTCGCCGGTCAGGTTCTGCCGCTTGTCGGGCACGTAGCTCGGGTAGTTGGCCAGCGCCAGCACCTCGCCGGTGATGGCGTCGAGCACCACCACGCTGCCAGCCTTGGCCTTGTTGGCGGTGACGGCGTCGCGCAGCTTCTGGTAGGCAAAGAACTGCACCTTGCTGTCGAGGCTGAGCTGGATGTCCTTGCCGTCGAGCGGCGGGATCTGGTCGCCCACCCCCTCGACCGCGCGGCCGAGCCGGTCCTTGATGACGCGGCGCGAGCCGGCCTTGCCGGCCAGATCCTTGTCGAAGGCCAGCTCGATGCCTTCCTGGCCGTGGTCTTCGACGTTGGTGAAGCCGACCACGTGCGCCGCCGCCTCGCCCTCGGGGTACTGGCGCTTGTATTCCTTGCGCTGGTAGAGGCCCTTGATGTCGAGCGCGGCGATCTGCTTGGCAATCGGCTCGTCGACCTGGCGCTGGACCCAGACGAAGGTCTTGTCTTCGTCGGCCAGCTTTTTGTCGAAGTCCTTTTGCGCCATGCCGAGCAGCTTGGCCACCTGCTTGAGCTTGGCCTTGACGGCAGGGTCGTCGCGCTCGATGTCTTCCGGAATCGCCCAGATGCTCGGCGCTACCACGCTGGAGGCCAGGATCAGCCCGTTGCGGTCGAAGATGCGGCCGCGGTTGGCCGGCAACTCGAGCGTGCGCGCGAACCGCACCTCGCCCTGGCGCTGGAAGAAGTCATTGCCGATCACTTGCACGTAGGCAGCGCGCGCGGCCAGCACCACGAAGCCGCAGGCGATGGCGGCCACGATGAACTTGCTGCGCCAGACCGGGGTCTTGCTGGCGAGCAACGGGCTGGTGGTGTACTGGACGCTCCGGCGGCTCATCCGTGGCTCCTTCGCGCCGCGGTGGGTGCCGTGGATCGGGCGGGCGGAACCGCCGAGGCTGGCGTAGCGGGTGCCACGACCGCCGGGATCACACTGCCGTCTTGCCGCACGTAGAGCGTGATCGCCGGCGTGGTGGTGCGCATCTTGAGCTGCTCCTTGGCCAGCTTTTCGACGCGCAGCGGCGTGGCCTGGGCCCGCTTGTCGACCTGCAGCCGCTCGTACTCAACCTCGAGCCGCCGTGCTTCGCTGTTGACCCGCTCGAGCTCGGTGAAGAGCTGGCGCGAGCGGTACTGCGTGTGCACGAGCAGGAGCGCCGTCCCCAGTACGGCGATCAGCAGGAGGAGGTTGAGCCGGGCCATCGGGCTTATCGCGTCTCGGTGCGTTCGGCCACGCGCAGGATTGCGCTGCGGGCGCGCGGATTGGCCGCCACTTCGGCGGCCGACGGCCGCACGCGGGCCAGCGCCCGCAGGCGCATCGGCACCGGTGCGGCAAACGGCGCGCGGCGGTCGTACACCTCGCGCGAATGCTTCGCGATGAATTGCTTGACGATGCGGTCTTCCAGCGAATGGAAGCTGATCACCGCGAGCCGGCCGTGGGGTTGCAGCACGTCGATGCTCGCTTCTAGCGCCTGTTGCAGCTCTTCAAGCTCGGCGTTGATGAAAATCCGAAGAGCCTGAAATGTGCGCGTTGCAGGGTTCTGGCCCTGCTCGCGGGTTTTGACCGTGCCAGCCACGAGCTCGGCCAGTTCGGCGGTGGTTGAAACTGGGCCCCGTTCTTGTCGGCGAGCAACAATCGCCTTTGCAATCTGAACAGCAAACCGTTCTTCGCCATAGTCACGTATCACCTCGGCAATCTGCTGTTGTTCGGCCGTTGCCAGCCACTCGGCCACACTCTCTCCGCGCGTGGTGTCCATGCGCATGTCGAGCGGGCCGTCGAAACGAAAACTGAAACCGCGTGCCGGGTTGTCGATCTGCGGCGAGCTGATGCCCAGGTCCAGCAGCAGCCCGGCCACGCTGGCCGCCGGCAGTTCGCCCAGGTCCCGGAAACCCTGGTGCCGGATGGAAAAACGCGCATCCTCGATGCGCGTTGCTTCGGCCACCGCTTCCGCGTCCTTGTCGAACGCGATCAGCCGGCCCTGCGGCCCGAGCCTTTCGAGAATCAGGCGCGAATGCCCGCCCCGCCCGAAAGTCGCATCCACGTAGGTGCCCGCTGCAGCCGCTTCGGCCGCTTCGGCCGCTTCGGCCGCCAACAGTGCGTCGACCGCTTCGTGCAACAAGACGGTGGTATGGGTCCATGCGGTGTCCACGTACGCCTTCAGAACGCCAGATCCTGGAACGCACCCTCGGCGAGACCCGCGGCCAGCGCCTCGGCCTCCTTGGCGTCGTGCGTGGCCTTGTCCCAGAGCTCGAAGTGGCTGCCCATGCCGAGCAGCAGCGTGTCGCGCGCGATGCCGGTCGCCGCACGCAGCTCGGGTGACACCAGGATGCGGCCGGTGCCGTCCATCTCGACGTCCATCGCGTTGCCGAGAAACAGGCGCTTGAGCCATTGGTCCTTCAGCGGCATCGCGGCAATGCGTTCGCGGAACTGCTCCCACGCCGGACGCGGAAAGATCATGAGGCAACCGTGCGGGTGGCGCGTGATCGTGAGCTGGCCGCCGGCGGTCGCGCTCAGGACGTCACGATGCCGGGTCGGCACTGACAACCGCCCTTTGGCATCCAGACTCAGCGATGAAGCGCCTTGAAACACGAAAAACGACCCCGGTTATGAGAAGCTTCGGCCGCCTGACAGAGGCGTTTTCCGACACTTTTTCCCACTTAACTGCACTTTTTTCCACTGTAGCAGGAAACAACTACAGCGCAACAAGGGGTCGCGGCTATTTTTTGTAATGGAATCAACGACTTAGCGGTGTTTTCGGATGCCCGAAAACACTGAATTTCGTTGCAAATGAAGCACTTAGCACACGCAATGAATGTGTTGCGTGAAGCGGGCCGCAGGCCCGCAGCCGTTCAGAGGATGAAGCGCGAAAGATCTTCGTCGTGACTTAGTGCCGCAAGACGCTCGTCCACGTAGGCCGCATCGATGCGGATCGACTGGCCTTCGAGCCGGGTGGCGTCGAAGCTCACCTCATCGAGCAGGCGTTCCATCACGGTAGACAACCGGCGGGCGCCGATGTTCTCGGTGCGCTCGTTGACCTCGAACGCGATGGTGGCCAGACGCGTGATGCCTTCGGGCGTGAACTCAAGCGTGACGCCCTCGGTCGCAAGCAGTGCCTGGTACTGCTTGACCAGCGAGGCGCGGGTCTGGACCAGGATGCTCTCGAAGTCGGCCACCGAGAGCGATTGCAGTTCGACGCGGATCGGAAAGCGGCCCTGCAGCTCCGGAATCAGGTCGCTGGGTTTGCTGAGGTGGAACGCGCCGCTCGCGATGAACAGGATGTGGTCGGTGCGCACCACGCCGTATTTGGTGGTGACGGCCGTGCCTTCGACCAGCGGCAACAGGTCGCGCTGGACCCCCTGGCGCGACACGTCGGCGCCCTGCGCTTCGCTGCGCGTGGCGACCTTGTCGATCTCGTCGATGAAGACGATGCCGTTCTGCTCGGCGCTGGTGATCGCCTGGGCACGCACCTCGTCCTCGTTGAGCAGCTTGCCGGCTTCCTCGTCAATCAGCAGGCGCATGGCTTCGGCGATCTTGAGCTTGCGCGTCTTGCGCCGGGCGTTGCCGAGCTGGCCAAACATGCCACGCAGCTGCTCGGTCATTTCCTCCATGCCGGCCGGGCCCATGATTTCGAGCGGCGCGCGGGTTTCGGCAAGGTCGATCTCGATTTCCTTGTCATCGAGCTGCTTCTCGCGCAGCTTCTTGCGAAAAGCCTGGCGCGTGGCGCTGCCGCTGTCGGGGGCCGCGCCGTCGGCCGTGCGCGCCGGCGGCAGCAGCACATCGAGGATGCGGTCTTCCGCCGCGTCCTCGGCGCGCATGCGCACCTTGGCGCTTTCGGATTCCCGCGTCTGCTTGACGGCGATCTCGGCCAGGTCGCGGATGATCGAATCGACATCCTTGCCGACATAGCCGACCTCGGTGAACTTGGTGGCTTCGACCTTGATGAACGGCGCGTCGGCCAGCCGGGCCAGCCGGCGCGCGATCTCGGTCTTGCCGACGCCCGTCGGGCCGATCATGAGGATGTTCTTCGGCGTGATCTCGGCGCGCAGCGTGTCGGCGACCTGTTGCCGGCGCCAGCGGTTGCGCAGCGCAATTGCCACGGCCCGCTTGGCCTGCGGCTGGCCGACGATGTGGTTGTCGAGTTCGGAAACGATTTCCTGAGGGGTCATGGACATGGAAGGAGCGGACTCAGAGCGTTTCGATGGTGTGGTTCATGTTGGTGTAGATGCAAAGCTCACCCGCAATCACGAGCGCCTTCTTCACCACCTGGTCGGCCGGCATGTCGGTGTGGTCGAGCAGGGCCCGCGCGGCGGCCTGCGCGTAGGCGCCGCCGGAGCCGATCGCCACGATGCCGCCCTCGGGCTCGAGCACATCGCCGTTGCCCGTGATGATCAGCGAGGTTTCGGCATCGGCGACGGCCAGCATGGCTTCGAGCCGGCGCAGCACCCGGTCGGTGCGCCAATCTTTGGTGAGCTCGATCGCGGCACGCGCCAGCTGGCCCTGGTGCTTCTCGAGCTTGGCTTCGAAGCGCTCGAACAACGTGAAGGCATCAGCCGTCGCGCCGGCAAAGCCCGCCAGCACCTTGCCGTGGTACAGGCGCCGCACCTTGCGCGCGGTGCCCTTGATGACGATGTTGCCCAGCGTGACCTGGCCGTCACCACCGATCGCGACCTGGTCGCCGTTCGGGGTCTTGCGGCGCACGCTGACGATCGTGGTTCCGTGAAACTGTTCCATCGAAGCCATCTTGGGCCACCTGCAGGCGATGCAAGCCCCGCCCGATCAATTGCTTCGAACAGCGACGCCTGCGTGATCGGCGATACCGATCACCTTGAAGAAGGCCGCGATCATGCGGTGGGCGTCGACGAACTCGACGCGCTGGTCGCGCGCCGCACGCGCCATGACCCAGTTGAGCAGGGTGCCGGCGGCGGCGAAGTCGATCCGCACCAGCGCCGCGCACGAAATGGTCGGCGTGGCGGCGTCCATCAGCTCGGCATCGAGCTGGTGCCAGATGGCGTGGCATTCACCACTGAGTTCGCCCGCCAGCAGGGTATGGCCGGCCGCTGCGGCGGTGGGCGCCGGCTCGGCCGAGGGCTGCTGCTGCCCCATCGAATCCATCGAAAAACCAGACGATGCCGACTTTTCCCCGCGTGACACACCCACATCGGTGTAGCTGCCGACCGGATCTTCCCAAGGCGGCGGCGACACCTCGTAGGCAATGCAGTAGTTGAGCGCGGTCAGTTCGAACTCGTCGGCGTCGTGCAGCACGCGCAGCACGGCCATGCGCAACTGCCACCAGACCGGGTCGGTGCGGCGGTCGTTGCTCGGCGTGGCCGCGGCCAGCACCCCCCGCAACCGATCGGCGCCGACGAACCGCAGTTGTACCGGCGACGCCGCCCAGTGCTCGAAAAGGGCCCGCAGCGGGGCGGCCGCATCGGCATCGATGCTCGACAGCACGCGCCAGTCGAGCGTCCACACCGCGCCCGCGGCACCCAGCGCACGGGTCAGACCCGAGAGGGAGTCGCGCGTCAGCTGGTGCGGGCTGAACCAGTCGGAAGGCTCCGACGAAGCGCCAATTTGGCCACTGCGGCTCGCCACACCGGCGGCCTGCACATCGCGCGCCAGCACGCGCAGCGAAATCCATTCCGGCCCGGGCCGCTTGAGGCGTTGGGCATAGCGGGTGCTTGCCTGCACGAATTTTTCGGCGTCGCCGGTGGCG
>Ga0075370_10001305_pt1 | contig 10665 bp, 9 predicted proteins | sample EndMethybrTD3035_FD_71398 | JGI IMG/M metagenome (GOLD analysis project Ga0075370, IMG submission 71398) | Populus endosphere microbial communities from Tennessee, USA - Endosphere MetaG P. TD hybrid TD303-5 | ecosystem: Host-associated > Plants > Roots > Endosphere | place: USA: Tennessee... | reverse complement strand
GAAGTCGGTGGTGGCGATCAGCGCCTGCGAATCGTTGAGCCTCCACACCGCGGCGTCGTCGGACGTCTCGATGCCCACCATCAGCTGCGGCGGGATCAGACCCGGGGCGCTGGTGCGCAGGATGTCGGACAGCACCCCCGGCGCGATCTTGCAGCCGCAGCCGCCGCCGTGCGAGAAGCTGGTGAGACGGAGCGGGGCGGGCGCGGATGGGGTCATGGGTCGGGCAAAATCGAGGGTTGCACCGGCGGCGGGACGCGGCCGGCTCCTCATTCTCACCGCATCGCCATGAACCTGCTGACCCCTGCTTCTCTCGCGCGCCGCCGCGCCGTCGTCCACGCGCTCGCTGCGCTGTCGCTGGGCGGCGCCGCGCTGCTGGGCGCCACGGCCGCGCATGCCCAGGCCGGCGTGCTGCACGTCTCCGCCATCCCCGACGAGGCGCCCACCGAGCTGCAGCGCAAGTTCAAGCCCCTGGGCGAGTACCTGAAGGCGAAGACCGGCATGGACGTGCAGTTCATCCCGGTGACCGACTACGCGGCCGTGGTGGAAGGCCTGGCCTCGCGGAAGATCGACCTGGCGTGGCTGGGCGGCTTCACCTTCGTCCAGGCCAAGCTGCGCAGCGAGGGCCAGGTGCTGCCGATCGTGCAGCGCGCCGAGGACGAGAAGTTCACGAGCCGCTTCATCGTGCCGGTCGACAGCCCCATCAAGACCATTGCCGACCTCAAGGGCCGCACCTTCGCGTTCGGCGCGCCGTCGTCGACCTCGGGCAGCCTGATGCCGCGCTGGTTCCTGCAGCAGCAGGGCATCGTGCCGGAGCGCGACTTCAAGACGGTCGCGTTCTCCGGCGCGCACGACGCCACCGTGGCCTTCGTCGCCTCCGGCCGCGCGGAAGCGGGCGTGCTCAACGCGTCCGTGATGGACAAGCTGGTCGAGGCAAAGAACCCGAATGCGCAGAAGGTGCGCGTGCTCGCCACGACGCCGCCGTTCTTCGACTACAACTGGACGGTGCGCCCCGGCCTGGATCCGGCGCTGACGAAGAAGCTGACCGACGCCTTCCTCGCGCTCGATCCGGCCAAGCCGGCCGACAAGGAGATCCTCGACCTGCAGCGCGCGTCGAAGTTCATCCCGACCAAGGCGTCGAACTACGACGGCATCGAGGCTGCGGGCAAGTCTGCCGGCCTCATCAAGTAGTGCTGCGTCTCGAACAGGTCGGCGTCGTCCACGCGAATGGACGGCGCGCGCTGGCCGCCGTCGACCTGGCGGTCGGGCGGGGCGAGCGCGTCGCGCTGGTCGGGCCCTCGGGCGCCGGCAAGACGACGCTGCTGCGCGTGGCGGCGGCGTCGCTGCGCCCGACCGATGGACACGTCGCGCTGCTCGACGCGCAGCCATGGTCGCTCGGCGCGCGCGCGCTCAAGGCGCTGCGTGCGCGCGTGGGCGTCGTGCACCAGGCGCCGCCGATCCCGCCGCGGCTGCGCGTCGTCACGGCGGTGCTGGCCGGCCGTCTCGGGCAATGGAGTCTCGCGCGCGCGCTGCGGTCGTGGGTCGCGCCCGCGGACGTGGCCGGCGCGCGTGACGCGCTCGCGCGCGTGGGGCTCGCCGAGCGGTTGTTCGAGCGCTGCGACCAGCTGTCCGGCGGCCAGCTGCAGCGCGTGGCCGTCGCGCGGACGCTGTACCAGCAGCCGCGCCTGCTGCTGGCCGACGAGCCGGTGTCCGCGCTCGACGCCGCCACCGCCGACACCGTGCTGCGCGAGCTGGTCGACTACAGCGTCGCGACGGGCGCCACGTTCGTCGCGTCGCTGCATGCCGTCGACCTCGCGCTGCGCTGGTTCCCGCGCCTCGTCGGCGTGCGCGACGGCCGCGTGATGTTCGACCTGGCGGCGGCGGAGGTGACGCCCGAGCGCCTGGCCGCGCTGTACGCCGGCGACACCGAGGCCGTGCCCGAGCGTCCCGTCGAAGCCGCGCACGGGGCGACGCCGCCACTGGCGTCCGCATGACGGCCGCGGCGGCGCTGCGCCCCGAGCTGCGCGACCCGCTCGCGCGGCGCCGGCTGGGCTGGGCGATCGCGGCCGGGGTCGCGTTGTGGCCGCTGCTGCGGCTGTCCGAATTCCATCCGGCCACGCTGTTGGCTCCCGCGAACCTGCACGTGATGGCGACCTTCGTCGCCGGCTTCCTGCCGCCGTCGACGGAGCGCGAGTTCCTGGGCCTCCTGCTGGCCGCCACGCTGCAGACGCTGGCGATGGCCACCGCGGGCATGGCGCTGGCGTTCGTCGTGGCGCTGCCGCTGGCGTTGGCCGCGACGCGCTCGCTGTCGATCGCGGCCGTCGGGCCGGCCGACGGCCGGTGGCGCGGCCAGGGCATACGCCAAGGGGTACGCGCGCTGATGGTGTTGCTGCGCTCGGTGCCCGAGGTGGTGTGGGCGCTGATGTTCGTGCGTGCGCTGGGCCTGGGCCCGGCCGCGGGCGTGCTCGCGCTGGCGATCACTTATGGCGGGATGCTGGCCAAGGTCTACGCCGAGATCCTGGAATCCGCCGACGCGCGGCCGGCGCGCGCGCTGCTGGCCGCGGGCAGTGGGCGGGTGGGCGCCTTGTGCTTCGGCCTGCTGCCGCTGGCGGCGCAGGAGCTGGTGTCCTACACGGTCTACCGCTGGGAGTGCGCGGTGCGGGCCGCGGTCGTGATGGGCTTCGTCGGCGCCGGCGGGCTCGGGCAACTGCTGGACCAATCGCTCAAGATGCTGTCGGGCGGCGAGGTCAGCAGCATCGCGCTGGTGTTCCTCGCGCTGGTGTTCCTGGCCGACGCGATCAGCCTCGTGCTGCGCAAGGTGCTGGCATGAGAGCCAACCTGCGCCGGCTCGGCGGCGTCGCGTGCGTGGCGGCGGTGCTCGCGGCGATCGTCGCGAGCTTCGCCTACCTCGCGGTTGATTTCCGCGGCCTGTTCACGGCCGAGGGCCGCCACGCGATGGCGCGCTTCGTGGCCGAATTCTTCCCGCCCGACGTCTCGGCCGGCTTCCTGCGCCGCGCCGGCTTCGCCGCGCTGCAGACGCTGGCGGTGTCCATCCTGGGCACGCTGATCGCGGCGGCGGCGGGCGGCCTGCTTGCGCTGCCCGCGGCCGGCCGTCTCGGGGCGACGGCGAAATGGGGCGCGCGCTTCGTGCTGAGCTTTCTGCGCAGCATGCCCGAGCTGGTGTGGGCCGCGCTGATGGTGCTGGCCGCGGGCCTGGGGCCGTTCGCCGGCACGCTCGCGCTGGCCTTGCACACCACCGGCGTGCTGGGCCGCCTGTTCGCGGAGAGCCTGGAGAACGCCGCGCCGGCGCCCGAAGCCGCGCTGCGCGAGCTCGGCGCCGGGCCGGTGGCGCGCTTCGTCTACGGCACGTTGCCGCAGGTCGCGCCGCAGTGTGTCGGCTACGCGCTCTATCGCTGGGAGATGAACATCCGCATGGCCACGATCCTGGGCGTCGTCGGCGCCGGCGGGTTGGGCCAGATGCTTTACTTCCACCTGTCGCTGTTCCAGCAGGCGCAGGCCGCGACCGTGCTCGCCGCGATGATCGTGCTGGTCGTGGCCAGCGACACGCTCAGCGGCCGCGTCCGCCGGGCGCTGAGCGCCCAGTCCCACTGAACGATGGCGTTGAACGCACAATTGCACTCCATGAGTTCCCCGAACGATTCCCCGCCGGTCGACACCTCGTCGCTGGCCCCGCTGCCGTTCGACCAGTACGCGCTGATCATCGACGCGCGCTCGCCGCACGAGTACGCGGAGGACCACGTGCCCGGCGCCGTGAACCTGCCGGTGGTCGACGACGCCGAGTTCGCCGAGGTCGGCATCCGCTACAAGACCGACCCGCACGCCGCCTACCTGATCGGCGCGCAGCGTTCGTTCCACAACCTCGCGAGACACACGGCCGACCTGATCTCGCGCTACATGCCCAGCGACCGCTTCCTCGTCTACTGCTTCCGCGGCGGCAAGCGCAGCGCGCTGTGGGCCAGCAACCTGCGGCTGATCGGTTTCCAGGTCGACGTCGTGCCCGGCGGCTGGAAGCGCTATCGCAACTGGGTGCGCGAATCGCTCGCCGTGCTGCCGCAGCGCTTCGAGTACCGCGTGCTGTGCGGCCCCACCAACTGCGGCAAGACGCGCCTGCTGCACGAGCTGGCGCGCCAGGGCGAGCAGGTGCTCGACCTCGAGGGCCTGGCCAGGCATCGAGGCTCGCTGCTGGGCGACCTGCCCGGCGATCCGCAGCCCACGCAGAAGACCTTCGACTCGATCCTGCTGGACGCGCTGCGCCGCTTCGACCCGGCACGCCCCGTGTGGGTGGAGGCCGAGAGCCGCAAGGTCGGCCGCCTGCTGGTGCCCGACGAGCTGACCGCGGCGATGCGGCGCGCGCGCGCCATCCACCTGGCGGTGCCCATGCCCGAACGCGTGCGCCACTGCCGCGAGGAGTACGCGCACTTCGCGCTGGACCCGAAGGCGATGGTGGACAAGCTCGGCGCACTCAAGCAGGTGGTGGGCGGCGAGGAGATGGCGCGCTGGCACGCGCTGGCCGACGCCGGCGCGGTCGACGAGCTGTTCGAGCGCCTGATGACCGCGCACTACGACCCGTGCTACGCGCGCTCGACCACGCGCGAATTCGGGCCCGGCGAGGGCGCCGACCGGCTGGAGCTGGCCTCGCTTGGCCCGGACGCACTGGCCGATGCGGCGCGCCGCCTCGTCGCAACGGAGTGATTGCAATGAATCTCGTCATGAGAATCGCCTGCCTGGTCGCGTACGCGCTGGGCATCGCCGCTTTCGCCGGCCTGGTACACGGGCCGCTCGCGGCCGCGGCGGCCATCGTCACCATCGGCCTGATCGGGCTGCATGCGCTGGAGCTGCTGTACGCGTTCCGGTTCCTGCATCGCCACCAGGGCTCGCTGGGCATGAGCGTCGTGCTGGCGCTGCTGTTCGGCGTGTTGCACTGGGCGCCACTCGCGCGCCGGAAGGCCTGATCGTGGGCGTGCTGTCCGGCGTTCGCGTGATCGAGATCGCCGGCCTCGGCCCGGCGCCGTTCTGCGGCATGCTGCTGGCCGACATGGGCGCGGACGTCGTGCTCGTGGAGCGCGGCGGCGCGGGCAGCGGCGACCCGCTGTCGCTCGGCAGGAATGCGATCGTCAACCGCGGCAAGCGCTCGATCGCGCTGGACCTGAAGGACGCGGCCGCGGTCGACGCGGTGCTGCGCCTCGTGGACGGCGCCGACGCGCTGATCGAGGGCATGCGTCCCGGCGTGATGGAGCGCCTCGGGCTCGGCCCCGACGCGTGCCGCGCGCGCAACCCGCGCCTGGTCTACGGCCGCATGACCGGCTGGGGCCAGGACGGCCCGCTGGCGCAGGCCGCGGGGCACGACATCAACTACATCGCGCTGTCGGGCGCGCTGTGGTTCTCCGGCGCGCCCGGCGAGCCGCCGACAGCGCCGCCGACGCTGGTGGGCGACCTCGGCGGCGGCGCGCTGTACCTCGCGATGGGCGTGCTCGCGGCGCTGCTGTCGGCGCGTGCGACCGGGGCGGGGCAGGTGGTCGACGCCGCCATCGTCGACGGCAGCGCCAACCTGATGAACCTGCTGCTGTCGGCCCACGCCGCCGGCCAGATGCCGTTCGAGCGCGGCCGCGGCCTGCTCGATGGCCCGCACTGGTACGGCGCCTATGCCTGCGCGGACGGCCGATTCGTGAGCGTGGGCGCGCTCGAACCGCAGTTCAACGCGCTGCTGCTTTCCCGGCTCGGGCTGGCCGACGACCCCGACTTCCGCAACGCCTACGACGCCCGCCGCTGGCCGCGCCTGCGCGAACGGCTGGCCGCGCTGTTCGCGACGCAGCCGCAGTCGCACTGGGTCGCGCTGCTCGAGGGCAGCGACGCCTGCTTCGCGCCCGTCCTCACGCCCCGCGAGGCGCTCGCGCATCCGCACCTGGCCGCGCGCGGCGTCTACGCGGAGCGCGACGGCGTGCTGCAGGCGGCGCCGGCGCCGCGGTTCTCCGGCACGCCGTCGGCGGAACCCGGGGCCGTGCCGGCGCGGGGCGAACACGGCCGCGAGATCCTGGGCGAGGCCGGCCTGGACGACGCCGCCGTGGCGCGGCTGCTGGGTCGCTGAGGCACCACGCGCTCGGTTGCGAGCATCATTACAAATTATTACGAGTTTGCGGTCACCTGGACATTGCCGCGCCTAACCTGGAGGCTGTCTGCTGCCTTCAGCGCGCGGAATATCCAGGAGAACGATCATGAAATCCACCGTCCAACTCGTCCAATTCGCCGTGGCGGCCTCCGCCGCACTCATGCTGTCCGCCTGCGGTGGAGGCAGTTCCTATGGCACGTCGACCGCGCAAGGCACGCTGCGCGTCGGTCTCACGGACGCGCCCGCGTGCGGCTTCGACCAGGTCAACGTGACGGTCCAGAAGGTGAGCGTCAACCAGAGCGCGACGGCGTCGGACACCGATGCGGGCTGGACCGACATCACCCTGAGCCCTGCCATGCGGGTCGACCTGCTGACGCTGACCAACGGCGCCTTCACGACGCTCGGGCAGACGCCGCTCGGCGTGGGGCACTATTCACAGATCCGGCTGGTGCTGGCCGCCAATGACAGCAGCAACCCGCTGGCGAATTCCGTGGTGCCCACCGGCGGCGCGGAAGTGGCCCTGACCACGCCCAGCGGGCAGCAGACCGGCCTCAAGCTGAACGCCGACATCACCATCGCCGCCGACCAGATGGCGGACTTCCTGCTCGACTTCGACGCCTGCAAGTCCGTGGTGCACGCGGGCAACTCCGGCAAGTACCTGCTCAAGCCGGTGATCTCGGTGATCCCGAACTTCATCTCCGGCGTCAGCGGCTTCGTCGACACCAGCCTGGCCAACGGCGGCACGCTCGTGTCCGTGCAGCAGGCCGGCGTCGTGGTCAAGAGCACCACGCCCGATGCGACCGGCAAGTTCACGCTGGAACCCGTGGCGCCCGGCACCTACGACCTGGTGGTCACGGCCTCCGGGCACGTCACCGGCGTGATCACCGGCGTGACGGTCGCCGACAAGACGATCACGTTGCTCAATTCGTCGACGTCGACGTTCAGCTTCGCGACGACCGCGGACGGCACGGTGGGCGGCACCATCACCACCGCCGTCACCCCCATCGCGGCGACCATCGACGCGCTGCAGACGCTGGCCAACGGCGACAGCGTGGACATCGCGACGACGAACGCCGATGCCGACACCGGCCTCTACTCGCTGAGCCTGCCGGCCTCGGCGCCGGTCGTCGCGGCGTACGCCGCGGCGGCCTCGAGCGTCGCGTTCTCGCCTGACGCGTCGGCCGGCAACAACTACACGATCCGCGCGACGTCGGCGGGTGTCTCGAAGTCGGCGCAGGTGGCGATCTCCGCCAGCGCGCCGGCGAGCGCAAGCTTCTCGTTCTGATCCCGCCCTGCGGGCATCCCCGCCGCCCACGAGGCCTGTTTCGGGCCTCGTGGGCGGCGCTTCATTTGGCGGCCCGGGTGCTACTGATGAGCAACTGTGCATATTGCACATTTGTAACTTGCATTACCGGATTTCCGTGCATCGGCCCCCGGCACCGACGCGTTGGATCCCCGCACCGGGCCCGGGAATCCCGGTTGCCGGGTTGATCCCTTCCGAGTTGGTACGATGGCAGCGATGCAGCCCGCCCCCCGATTCACGATCGCCGCCGGCGCCCTCGCGCTGCTTGGCGGCCTGGCCGCCGCGCCCGCGCGGGCGGACGACGCCGCCGACGAGGCGTTCTACCAGCGCGCGTCCGACTGCGCGGCGGCGCTGCAGTTCGACCAGCTGGCGCTCGTCGCGCGCGCGCGTTCGGGCGACAAGGGCGTGCGGCCCGCCCTGTTCGATCTCACCAGGCTGGGCTTCGCCTACGTCGGCGAGGCCTACCTGAGGGGCCTGCGCGACCCGCGCGGCAGCAACATGCTCAAGGCCGCCACCGCGCAGCAGAAGGACTGGCCCGCCGCGCGCCACAAGGCGCTGGTGGCCGAGTGCCGCGTCGAGGCCCAGAAGGTCTACGACGGCGCCGGCCTCTGGCGATGGGCGGTCGACAACAAGGCCAACAAGCGGGTCGACCGCTTCCTGTCGATGCCGCCGCTGCCGGCGTCGGCGGCGAGCCGGTGAGGCGCCGCGCCCCGTTGGCTTGAGAATGCGCCATCGGACACCACGTGTCCTGGTCCGCCCATGCCTCTGCAAGACTTCCATCCCGCCGTCGCGCGCTGGTTCGAGCGCCGGTTCGGCGTGCCCACGGCCGCGCAGGTCGCGGCGTGGCCGCACGTCCGCGCGGGGCGCGACACGCTGGTGGCCGCGCCCACCGGCTCGGGCAAGACGCTGACGGCCTTCCTGGCCGCGCTCGACGACCTGGTGCGCCGCGGCGTCGCCGGCGCGCTGCCCGACGAGACGGCCGTCGTCTACGTCTCGCCGCTGAAGGCGCTGTCCAACGACATCCGCGCCAACCTCGAGGAGCCGCTGGCCGGCATCCGTGCCGAGCTGGTCGCGCAGGGACTGCCCGACGTCGAGATCCGCACCGCCGTGCGCACCGGCGACACGCCGCCGCGCGAGCGCCAGCAAAGCCTGCGCCGGCCGCCGCACATCCTGGTGACGACGCCCGAGTCGCTGTACGTGCTGCTGGGCTCGCTGGCCGGGCGCCGCATGCTCGCGACCGTGCGCACGGTCATCGTCGACGAGATCCATGCGCTGGCCGCCAACAAGCGCGGCAGCCACCTCGCGCTGTCGCTGGAGCGGCTGCAGAACATCGTCGACCAGCCGCCGTGCCCCGCCGTGCCGGACGCGGACGGTGTGCTGCCCGATCCCAAGGCCGTGCTGCCGCGCGCGCAGCCGCGGCACGTCACGCGCATCGGGCTGTCGGCGACGCAGAAGCCGGTCGACGAGGTCGCGCGCTTCCTCGTCGGCGCGGGCGGCGTCGTCGAGGGCCGAGCCGACTGCGCGATCGTCGACATCGGCTACAAGAAGCAGCGCGACCTGGCGCTGGAGCTGCCGCCGACGCCGCTGTCGGCGGTGATGTCGCACGAGCAGTGGGACCAGGTCTACCAGCGCATCGTCGAGCTGGTGGCGACGCACCGCACGACGCTGGTCTTCGTCAACACGCGCCGCATGGCCGAGCGCGCGGCGCGCCACCTGGCCGACCTGCTGGGCAACGACGCGGTCGCCGCGCACCACGGCAGCCTCGCGCGCGAGCTGCGGCTGGACGCCGAGCAGCGGCTCAAGCGCGGCGAGCTCAAGGTGCTGGTGGCGACGGCGTCGCTGGAGCTGGGGCTGGACATCGGCGACGTGGATCTCGTGTGCCAGCTCGGCTCGCCGCGCTCGATCGCCGCCTTCCTGCAGCGCGCCGGCCGCGCGGGCCACGCGGTGGGCGGCACGCCCAAGGCGCGGCTGTTCCCGCAGTCGCGCGACGAGCTGGTCGAATGCGCCGCGCTGCTGGAGGCGGTGCAGCGCGGCGAGCTCGACACGCTGCACGTGCCGCCCATGCCCCTGGACGTATTGGCCCAGCAGATCGTCGCCGAGACGGCCTGCCGCGACTGGGACGAGGACGCGCTGTTCGCGCTGATGCGCCGCGCCTGGCCCTACGCCGCGCTGCCGCGCGAGCGCTTCGACGCGGTGCTGCGCATGCTGGCCGAGGGCTACACCACGCGCCAGGGCCCGCGCGGCGCCTACATCCATCGCGACGCGGTGCACCGCCAGCTGCGCGAGCGCCGCGGCGCGCGCATGACGGCGCTGACCTCGGGCGGCACCATTCCCGAGACCGGCGACTACACCGTGATCCTGGAGCCGCAGTCCGACCGCATCGGCACGGTCAACGAGGACTTCGCCGTCGAGAGCCTGGCCGGCGACGTGTTCCAGCTGGGCAATACCAGCTACCGCATCCTGCGCGTCGAGCCGGGGCGCGTGCGTGTCGAGGACGCCAAGGGCGCGCCGCCCAACATCCCGTTCTGGCTCGGTGAGGCACCGGGCCGCAGCGACGAGCTGTCGGCGGCGGTCGCGCGCCTGCGCGAGGCGGTCGGCGACGACGTGAAGCGCGACGGGCAGGCCAGGGCGATCGCGGCGCTGGTCGATGCGACCGGCGGCGGCCTCGCGGCCGACGGCGCGCGCCAGATCGTCGAACACCTGGCCGGCGCGCAGGCGGCGCTCGGCGCGCTGCCCACGCACAAGCGCATCGTGATGGAGCGCTTCTTCGACCAGTCGGGCGGCATGCAGCTGGTCGTGCATTCGCCGTTCGGCAGCCGCCTGAACCGTGCGTGGGGGCTGGCGCTGCGCAAGCGCTTCTGTCGCCAGTTCAACTTCGAGCTGCAGGCCGCGGCCACGGAGGACGCCATCGTGCTGTCGCTGTCGACCAGCCACAGCTTTCCGCTGGACGAGGTGGCGCGCTACCTGCGCTCGGCCACGGCGCTGGACGTGCTGGTCCAGGCGCTGCTCGATGCGCCGCTGTTCGCGGTGCGTTGGCGCTGGAACGCGACGACCGCGCTGGCGCTGCCGCGCTTCGTCGGCGGGCGCAAGGTGGCGCCGCAGCTGCAGCGCATGAAGTCCGAAGACCTGCTGGCGTCCGTGTTCCCCGACCAGCTGGCCTGCGCCGAGAACCTCAGCGGTCCGCGCGAGGTGCCCGACCACCCGCTGGTGGCGCAGACGCTGCACGACTGCCTGCACG
>Ga0075370_10001303_pt1 | contig 10676 bp, 8 predicted proteins | sample EndMethybrTD3035_FD_71398 | JGI IMG/M metagenome (GOLD analysis project Ga0075370, IMG submission 71398) | Populus endosphere microbial communities from Tennessee, USA - Endosphere MetaG P. TD hybrid TD303-5 | ecosystem: Host-associated > Plants > Roots > Endosphere | place: USA: Tennessee... | reverse complement strand
AGGCCGCAACGTGGTGGTGCAGACGGGGCTCAGCACGCGCGACATGGGCGCACCGGGGCTCTATGCACTCGACCTCTCGGCCCTCACGCGCGACACGCTCGACCGCAAGGTGCGCCTGCGCATCGAAGGCAAGCAGCTGCTGCCCTACTACACGCGCGAAGAGATCGAGACCAAGGGCGCGCCCAACGCCAAGGTGCTGGCCTTCGTGAGCAGCGCAACCGCGCTCTACGAAATGCAGATCCAGGGTTCGGGCCGCATCAAGCTGGCCAACGGCGAGATTGTTCGCGTGGCCTATGCGGAGCAGAACGGACAGCCGTTCCGGCCCACGCTGGCGCAAGCGGCCAACGGCAAGCCGCGCTCGCCGGTGAAGGTGCGCGGCTCGTCCATCGAGCTGCAGCTGGACGACGGCGACGAGGACGACGACGTGGGCGATACCTCGACCAGCACCATCCGCACGCGCGGCTTCACGCTGGCGCGGCCCACTGCAAGCGGTGCGGTCGTGGTGCCGGGGCGGCGCACGGCCGGCCCGGTCATCGGCTCCGGCATCAAGGATCCGAGCTATGTGTTCTTCAAGGAAGCGACGTCGCCCGCGGGAGGGCCGGTGGGCGCATTCGGCGTGCCGCTGTCGGCGGGCCGCTCGATCGCGGTGGACCCGCGCAGCACGCCGCTCGGCTACCCGGTGTTCGTCTCCACCCGCGCGCCCGGCACTGGCGCGCCCATGCAGCGGCTGACCATTGCGCAGGACACCGGCGGCGCGATCCGCGGCGCGGTGCGGGCCGACTATTTCTTCGGCAACGGCCAGCAGGCCGCCACCAACGCGCGCCGCATGAAGGAGCGCGGCCAGCTCTGGATCCTGTTGCCGCGCGGCCTGGCCGTGGCTTCGGCGGCGGTGTCCTCGGCCATTCGCACGCGCGGCGGCCCGGTGGGTGCGGGACTGCCGCAATGCCTGGTGCCGACCGAGGGCGTGTGCGTGGACGACTAGTCCGATCGCTCGGTCCCGATCGCCTGTTCGCTTCGCCATGCAAGAAACCCTGTCGTCCGCGGAAAGCACAGCGCTCGTTCGCATGTGGCGGCGCAGGCAGACGCTGTCGCCGGACGACATGGGCACCATGTACCGCATCGTCGGCGATGCGCTCGTGGCCTGCAATCCGCCGGAGCTGCAGGTGCTGGGCGAGGGCCGGCAGGAGCTCGTCGCGCAATTCATCTACGTGAAGGTGCTGCGGCTCGATGCCGACCCCGACGATGCCGACGAGCGTGCGAGCCACAGCGCGCCTTCGACCGCGTTTGCGTTGTGCGCCTACTTCCGGCGCTACCTGATCGACTGCACGCGCGCGAGTGCGTTCCGCCGCAAGCTCTCGATCGGCGACCAGGTCACGGAGGCGCAGCTCGAAGACGCGCTTGGCGCGGATGAAGACCTGGAGGGTTGCCTGGCGGAACATGGCCTGAGCGCCTACGCGGTGCAACTGGCCGCGCGCGCCTTCATCGCCGAGCTGCCAGAGCCCGAGCGCATCCTGCTGTGCGAGGGTTTCGGCAAGGAGGCCGATGGCGGCCTCTCGGGCATTGCCTCGCGCCATGCCATTGCTTCGTACCACTACCGTGCGGGCCGGCTGGGCCTGGTGCACAAGCGCGAGGGGCTCACGGCGGACTACGCCAAGACCCGCCTGGGCGGATGGATCCAGCAGACGCTGGGCATTGCCATCGAGCCCGGGAACATGGCGGCGATCCTGCAGGTTTTCAAAATCCTCGGTGCTGAAGCGTCTTATGCCTGAAGACATAGCCATTCAGGAACAGACCGCCATGCACACCGACCTCTGGCCCCCTCTCAGCGTGATCCGAAGTGCGTTCGAGGGCACCGTACCCGCGGCACCCGGCGCCCCCGGCCGCGAAGCCGTCGTGGCCATGCCGGGCATCGCCTCCCGCAGCGCCGCGGAGCCGCCGCGCGCTGTGCTCGATCTTGTGCTCCCCTTGTCCGAATTGGCCCGGCGCCGCGAGGCTGTCGCCCAGCGCGCCTTCAATGCGCGCTGGGCGCCGGGCCGCCTCATCAGCGTGGTGGTCGAAGGGCGGCTGCTCGGCGTGCTGCTCGACCGCTGCATCCACGGCCAGCTCTGGCAGGGCTGGATGGCCGCGGGCGAAGCCGACTGGGCCGGTGCGTACGACGTGCTGCTCGAACCCGACGACGAGCCCTTCGAGCCGGCCTTCGGATTGATCCAGGCCTGGAACGTGCTCACGCTCGAACCCAGCCCGCAGCTTTGCGCGCGCGTGCTCGGCGAGGTCTCGGCCACGCGGCTGGCCGCCATCCGCGCGGTGCACGATGAATGGGCCGCACAGGCGCCGCTGGCCATTGCGCCCGAACCGGGACGCATCGCATTGCGCACTGTGGGTGGCGTGTTCTCAGTGCTCTGCGGCACGCCGCTCCGCGACGAAGACCCGCGCGCCGAATACCAGGCGATCTATCGCGATGCCGCATCGCAGTTGGCCACGGCATTGCAGCCGGGTTCGAGCACGACATCTGTTGCACCCGGCGCACTGGGCGCGGTGCCGAAGCCCAGGCCCGAGCGCGGGTGGTGGGGCAGCATCCGCCGCTGGTTCGGGGCCGAAGGCTGGGTGCGGCCTGCGTTCGCCGTGCTTGCGCTGGTCGTGGTGGTACAGAACGTGGGCCTGCCCGGCAGGCGCGACGCCGAGAACGACGAAGTGCGCTTCCGGGGCGTGCCCACCGTGCCGGAGGCCGCGCCAGCGAATTTGGTTGTGCGCTGGAAGGAAGGCGTGCGCATCGACGAGGCCGACCGGCTCTTGCAGGCGGTACAGGCCGAGGTGGTCGGCGGACCAGGTCCGAACAGCGTCTGGCGGCTGCGCGCGGCCGATCCGGTCGGCGGCCTCGCGGTGCTCGCGGCATCGCCACTGGTTGAGTCGGCCGGACCGGTTTCGGGGCGGCCATGACATCGGCCGGCGTGCGGTCTTGTTCCCTCTCCCGCTTGCGGGAGAGGGGCAGGGTGAGGGCAGGTGCCTTCGCAAAAACATCGTTCTCGGTATCGCCGTCGGCCCTCACCCCAGCCCTCTCCCCAAGGGGAGAGGGAGCAACACAGCGGCACTTCTTGCAAACGTTGCTAATGGCGTGGCTGTTTGCCTGCAGCAGCTTTTCCTTCGCCGCCCAGCGCGCCTTGCTCGTCGGCGTTTCCGAGCTCGTCAATCAACCGCACTCGCTTTGGCTGCAGGCGCCGCGCAACGACGTGATGCTGATGCGCGATGCCTTGCTGAAGCAGGGCTTCGCGGCGCCTGACATCACGGTGCTGGCCGATGGCGTGAGCGGCGCGGCGCTACCCGAATCCCGCGCGATCCACGAGGCGCTCGGCCGCTTGCTCGCGCAATCGAAAAGCGGCGATTTCGTGCTGCTGTATTTCTCCGGCCATGGCGCGCGCTGGCGTGACGGCACCAAGCGCTACCAGGAGCCCGACGGCCTGGCGGAGAACTTCCTGGCGCGCGACGTGCGCGGTGCAGTGGGGGCGGACACCGCACTGGCCGGCGGGGTGCGCGACGTGGACTTTGACGCCTGGGTGCAGGCCTTTCTCGCGCGCAACGTGTTCGTTTGGTCGGTGTTCGACACCTGCGCCGCCACGTCGATGACGCGCAGTGTCAATGCCGCCGGGGCGACGGCTGCCACCGCGGAAGGCCCGGCCGACGACGAAGTGCGCTGGCGCGGGCTTCGTGCCGCACAGTTGCGCGGCGCCGTGCCGGCGGCGGTAGCCGCCGATGCGTCCACGCCCATCGCACCGCCTGCTTCGGAGAGAGTGGCGCGGGCGCGCTATGTGGCCTTCTTCGCATCGGAGAGCCATCAGATCACGCCCGAGCTTCGCTTGCCGCGCAAGAGCCGCGGCGCGCAGCCGCAGGGCTTGCTCACCTGGGCCGTGGTCAGTGCGCTCGAACGCAGGCCCGCCACCTGGCGGGAGCTTTTCGATGGCGTGCTTTCCTTCTATCCGCCCGTCATCGACGAACTCGCACAGCGCTTTCCCACGCGGGAGCTGCCGTCGCCGGTGGCGGAAGGCAACCTCGATGCGCAACTGTTCTCCAACAGCGCCGTGGCCGCCTCGACGCGGCCGGTGTGGCGCGCACAGCGCAGCGGCGACACCCTCGTGCTGCAGGCGGGACTCATCGACGGGCTCCAGCCGCAGCAGGAGGTGCGGCTTGCGGCCACGATGGAAGACGGCGCCATCCGCACCGCGCAGGCGCGGTTGCTCCAGGCCGACTTCGATTCCGCGCGCGTGGCCGTGCCGCCCGCGCTGCGCGCGCTCTCGGGCGCCGCTTCGTGGAGCGCCTCGCCGCTGGCCCCGCCACTCGCGCTTGCACTGCGGGTGCGCAGCGACAAGGGAGTGTTGCCGCCACGCATGAGCCTTGACTATCCGGCCTCGGTGATCGCGGTCGCCGGCAACGCACCCGGCGAAGAACAGGCCGACGTGCGCTGGACCGATCTCGGCGCGGCGGGCCAGCGTATCGAAGTGCTGTCGCCCGCACTCCGGAGCGGCTCCGAGGCCACCATCCAGGTGGTGCCGGATTCGACCGCACTGCGCCGCCGGCTCGAGGCCCTGGCCCGGTTGAAATGGTGGACTCAGCTCTCCGCCATGGGCAACAGCAGCAGTACGCAGGTGGATGGGCTCGATGCAATGCTCGAAATCTGGAGCGGCGAGCGGCTGCTGCGCAGCGAGCCCGTGCAGCGAGCCGGCGCGGGGTTGCTGCCGCTGCGCGCCGGCGAGCGTGCGGCGCTCAACGTGCGCAATGCCAGCGGGCATTCGATCGACATGGTGGTGGTGGGCGTGGATGCGCAGGGCGGCCTGCGCGCGGTCTACCCCGACGACCCCGGCGAGACCAACCGCTTCGAGCGCGGCACGCGTGACGCGCCTGCCGCCAAGCGCTTCGATCTGCCCTGGTTCGACGCACCCGGCGGGCGCCTGCTGGTGCTGGCCTCCACCGCCAGCCCCTACAGCAGCCCGCGCTTCTTCGGCGCCGGGCCGGTGGACGCGGGTACGCCCGAAGTGCGGGTGCGCGGGCAGTTATCGCCCGACAAGTCCCGGCAGACCTTTGCCGCCATGGTGCATTGGACGGGCGAGGCGCCGCCCGCCAAGTAACTGTTTTTGTTCTCAGGAGATCGACATGAGCTGGACCTACGATGGAAAACTGGACCCCGATGAGGCCCTGCGCCTGCTCGACTACCTTTCGGGCGAATCGGGCAACGACTTCTCGATGATGATCGAAAGCAAGGGCACGCCGATCGAGGGCGAGTCGGCGCGCACGTACGACGACGGCAAGCAGCGCATGGAGATCGGCGGCTACTCGTACAAGTCCGACGTGGTCATCCCGCCGGGCTCCACCAAGGGCAAGCTGCGCAGCTACTCCTTCATCGTCATCCGCGACTGCGACGCCGCCACGGCCTCCATTGCAAGCCTGCTGAAGAACCAGGACAGCGACCTCAAGGTGACGGTGTCGGTCTTCAAGGCCGGCGGCGACAGCTCCAAGGACCTGCAGTCGCACCTGGAATTCGTGATGGAAGGCGCGCGCGTCGACTGCCACGCCATCGTCACCGGCGGCACGCCCAAGCGGCCGTGCGACATCGTCTTCTTCCACTACACCAAGCTGGAGATCCGCTCGGCGCCGCAGCAGAAGACCGGCGCGCGTGGCGCGGTGCGCACCTGTACTTTCAGCGGCAACTGAGACGGCCGAACGGAGAACCCCATGAGCAACTCTGCCGAACTCATCAAGTCCGCCGATCCCGTTGCCGCTCTCAAGGCATTGAGCGACGAGGTCCGCGCCAAGCCTTCCGACAGCAAGCAGCGCGTCTTCATGGCGCAGCTGCTGTGCGTGCTGGGCCAGTGGGAGCGCGCGCTGAACCAGCTGACCGTGGCGGCCGAACTCGACGCGCTCGCCGTTCCCATGAAGCAGGTCTATGGCGAGGCCGTCCGTTGCGAGGGCCTGCGCGCCGAAGTGTTCGCCGGCACGCGCACGCCCATGATCTTCGGCCAGCCGGACGAATGGCTGGCGCTGCTGATCGAATCGCTGCTGCGGCAAGGGCGCGGCGAGCTCGATCTTGCCGAAGACCTGCGCCAGCGCGCCTTCGATGCCGCGCCCGCCATCGGCGGCACCATCGACGGCGTGCCTTTCGAATGGCTGGCCGACGCCGACATGCGCCTCGGCCCGGTGCTCGAGGCCTTCGTCAACGGCAAGTACTACTGGATTCCGTATGCGCGCCTCGCGCACATCAAGATCGAGGCGCCCGAAGACCTGCGCGACTGCGTATGGATGCCCGCGCACCTGCTGCTGGAGAACGGCGGCGAGACGCTGGCGCTCATTCCCACACGCTACGAAGGAACCGAGAAAAGCCAGGACGGCGAACTGCTGCTCGCGCGCAAGACCGAGTGGCGCGAACTCCGGCCCGAGGTCTGGGCAGGCAGCGGCCAGCGCGTGCTCGGCAGCGATGCGGGTGAATACGCGCTCATGGACGCGCGCGAAATTCTCTTCGACGCAGTGGCCCCGGCGATGGAGGAGGGCGCAGCGGAACAAGGCGGACAAGGTGGTTGACCTCACGGCCCAGGAGCGCCTGCAGCCGTCACTGCTCGACCGGCTGGTGGACCATGCACCCGATGAAAAGCGCGAGAGCGACGACAAGCGCACGTTGACCAAGCAGGCATTGCGCCAGGCCGTGCTGCGCGACCTGAGCTGGCTCTTCAACGCCACCGGCTACGGTTTGGCGATGGACGACAGGCAGTACCCGAACGCCGCGCGCTCCGTCATCAATTACGGATTGCCTATGCTGTCTGGCCAGTTCACCTCGTCGGTGCAGCGTGTCAGCATGGAACAGGCTTTGAAGAACGCAATCCTGCAGTTCGAGCCACGCATCCTGCCCCGAACCCTCGAAGTCGAACTCGTCATGGAAGGCTCCGCATTGGACTCTCACAACAGCATTGGCCTGCAGATCCGCGGCATGCTGTGGGCGCAGCCCGTGCCGCTCGAATTCCTGATGCGCAGCCGCGTCGACCTGGAAGAAGGCCGGATCGAGATCGTGGACATGGCGCAGCGGTCATGAGCCCGCGGCTTTTCCTGGAGTGATGCCGTGGACCCCCGGTTGCTGAGCCTCTACGAGCAGGAGCTGCGCTACTTTCGCGAGAGCTCCTCGGAGTTCGCCCGCGCGTTTCCGAAGATCGCGCACCGGCTGGGCATCGAGGGCCAGGAGGTCGCCGACCCCTACGTGGAGCGGCTGATCGAGGCCACGGCCTTTCTCTCGGCCCGCGTCAATCTCAAGCTCGATGCCGAGTACCCGCGCTTCACGGGCCATCTGCTCGATGTCGTCTACCCCAACTTTCTGGCGCCCACGCCGGCCATGGCCGTGGCCTCGTTCGCGCACGACCCGGACGATGCCAACCTGGCCACCGGGCCCACGCTGCCGCGCGGCAGCGGATTGCGTGCGCGGCAGGCGGTGGGGCAGAACACGCATTGCGAGTTCCGCACCGCGAGTGCGCTGCGGCTCTGGCCGATCGAGGTGCAGCGCGCGCAGTATTTCACCTATGCGCCGGATCTTCCGCTCAACACGCACCCGCAGTCGCGTGCGATTCGCGGCGGCCTGCGCATCGGCCTGCACGCCACCGCGGGGCTCAAGTTCAACCAGATCGCCATCGACGACCTGGTGCTGCACCTGGGCGGTGCCGAAGACGTGGCGTGGCAGCTGCACGAATGCGCGCTGGGCCAGCCCATCGGCGTGATGGTGCGGCCGCTGTCGCCCTCCGGCGCGCTGCAGGGTGCGGCGCAGAACCTGCCGGCAAGCGCCATCGGCGCCGTGGGCTTCGAGGACGACGAGGCTCTGCTGCCCGTCACCGCCACCGGCTTCTCGGGCTTCCGGCTGCTACAGGAGTACTTCGCGTTTCCGCAGCGCTTCCAGTTCATTCGCATCTCGGGCCTGCAGGCGCTGCTGTCCGCCATGCCGGTGGCCGACCTGGAACTGGTGTTGCTGTTCTCGCGCGGCGATGCGGCGCTCGAAAAGCTGGTGGGCGCGGACAACGTGCAATTGCACTGCGTACCGATCGTCAACCTGTTCAACAAGCGCCTCGACCGCGTGCCGCTGACCGAGGGCGTGAGCCAGTTCCACCTGGTGCCCGACCGCACACGGCCGCAGGATTTCGAGGTGCATACGGTGACAGAGGTGGTTGGCCACGGCGCGCCCGGCGCCGATGCCGCCGCGGCCGAGCAGCCGTTCCGGCCTTTCTATTCAGCCTTCCATGGCACGCGGTACAGCCATCCGGCCTACTTCACGACCACGCGCGAGCCGCGCATGCTGTCGGTGCGGCAGCGCACCGAAGGCCATCGCAGCAGCCACATCGGCTCCGAGGTCTACATGCAGATCGTCGATCCGCAGCAGGCCCCCTATTCGGCCGCGCTGCGGCAGCTGGCTGTGTCCGCGCTGTGCACCAACCGCGACCTGCCGCTCCTGATGCCACTCGGCCGCGAGAACGACTTCGACTGCATCGATTCCTTTCCTGCACAGCGCGTGCGCATGGTGCGCGGGCCGTCGCGGCCGGTGTCGCCGGTGGTGAGCCAGGGGCTGGGGTGGCGCGTGCTCGACCACCTGGCGCTCAACTATCTTTCCATCTCCGACAGCACGCCGGAGCAGGGCGCCGCCGCGCTGCGCGAAACGCTGATGCTCTACGCCGTGCATGCCGACGAGATGCGCCAGGGCCAGGTGCGCGGCCTCCTGTCGGTCAAGAGCAAGCCGGTGGCGCGCCGGCTGCCGCTCAAAGGGCCGATCGCGTTCGGACGCGGGCTCGAAGTGACTGTCGAGGTCGACAAGGACGCCTTTCACGGCCACAGCGTCTTCCTCTTCGGCGCGGTGCTGTCGCGCTACCTGGCGCGCCACGTGGAGGTCAACCATTTCGTAGAGACCGTGCTGCGCGTGGCGGGCAAGGGCGAGAACATGCGATGGAGGCCGCTGTGCGGGACACGCCAGATTCTGTAGCCGGCCGCGTCGACGGCGCGTTGCGCGCATGGTCGGCCGAGCCCTGGTCCTACGACTACTTCGCGGTGATGCGGCGGCTCGAATCGGTGGCCGGTACCACGCCGCGCTGGGGCCGCGCGCTGCTGCCGAGCGCCGAGCCGGTGCGCGTGGGGCAGGAGCCGTCGCTCTCGTTCGCGCCCGCCAGCTTCAGCCGCTTCGAGCCTGCGACCGCTGATTCACCGCCGCGCCTGCGGCAGCATTTCTTCAGCTACGTGGGCCCCAACGGCCCGCTGCCGGTGCACCTGAGCGACTTCATCCGCGAGCGCAGCCTGAACCATGGCGATCCGACCTGGCTGGCATTTCTCGACAGCTTCCTGCACCGCTTCTCGCTGCACTTCTACCGTGCCTGGGCGCAGTCGAGGCCGGCTGTGGCGCTCGACCGTCCGGGCGAGGACCGCTTCCGGCTGCAGGTGGGCGCACTCGTCGGCACGGGCATGCCCGGGCGCACCGGCCGCGACGAGATCCACGATGACGCGCGGCTCCATTTCTCGGGCTGGCTGGCGCGCCGCGTGCACAACGCCGAGAGCGTGGAGGCGGTGCTGTGCAGCTACTTCGGCGTGCCGGTGAAGCTGGAGCGCTGGGTCGGCCACTGGATGGCGCTGCCCGCCGGAGAAGTGACGCGCCTTGGCCAGGGCGAGGCCTCGCGCTCGATGGGCATGGGCGCCATGCTCGGCACGCGTGCGTGGGACCGGCAGCATCGTGTGCGGCTGCATGTGGGCCCGCTCTCGATCGACCAGTACCGCATGTTCCTGCCCACTGGCGATGCACAGCCCGTGCTGCAGCGCTGGATGCAGCAACTGCTCGGCGACGAACTCGAATGGGACGCACAGCTTGCGCTGCAAGGCGCGCAGGTGCCGCCCACACGTCTCGGGCAAACCAAGGGCAACGCACCGCGCCTTGGATGGATCGCGTGGCTCGGGCAGCGGCCGCGCGGCAAGCATGCGGCGGACGTGCGCATAGGCAGCCGCCCGATGGCCGCCCGTACCGCCCAGGCGAACGTGGGGGCCGCCGCATGACGACGACGCCAGCGCACCCGGACACGACGACGCACGCGGCCGCGCTGGCGCAAGCCGCGGCCCTGATAAAGGCGCAAAAGCTGGACGCGGCGGGCGAATTGCTCGACCACATCCTGGAGGCCGGGCCGGCCGACCCCGACGCCCTGCACTACAAGGGCCTGCTGCGCCATGCGCAAGGCCGCAGCAACGAGAGCATGGCGTTGATCGGGCGGTCGCTCACACTGCAACCCGCGCAAAGCGGCGCCTGGAACAACCTCGGCAACCTGCTGGTCGAGACTGGCCGCATCGACGATGCGATGCTCGCCTATGACAACAGCGTCTCCTTCGCGAAAGAAGGCGATGAAGGCGCCGATGCGTTGAGCAACATTGCATCGCTCGAGTGCAAGAAAGGCCACTGGCAGGCCGCCGAGCGTGTCAGCCGCCGCGCGATCGAACTGCGGCCGGAATTCAGCGAGGCCTGGTACAACCTGTCGATCGCGCTGATGGAGCAGGGGCGCATCCAGGAGAGCGTCATCGCCAACAGCCGTGCGGTGCTGCTGCAGCCGCGCAACCTGAGCGCGCGCTCGAAGGTGATTCGCGCGCTGGAGCTGCTCCGCGAGAACGAGCAGGCCATCTGCATGTACCGGGAGTGG
>Ga0075370_10001302_pt1 | contig 10678 bp, 7 predicted proteins | sample EndMethybrTD3035_FD_71398 | JGI IMG/M metagenome (GOLD analysis project Ga0075370, IMG submission 71398) | Populus endosphere microbial communities from Tennessee, USA - Endosphere MetaG P. TD hybrid TD303-5 | ecosystem: Host-associated > Plants > Roots > Endosphere | place: USA: Tennessee... | reverse complement strand
ACCTTACCCGGTGACATCAACCTTAAGATAGTCAGGAGGAGAATGAAAATGACCAACAAACTCGAGGGAAAAGTCGTCGCCATCACCGGTGCCGCATCCGGAATCGGCCTTGCCTGCAGCAAGGCCTGCCTTGAATCCGGCGCCCGTGTCGTCCTGATCGACCGCGCGGAGGATAGGCTGAACGCTCTTTGCCAAGAACTTGGCGGTAACGCTATCCCGCTGGTGATCGATCTGGCCGACACGAGCAGCATCGCCACCATGATGCCGCAGATCCTTTCAAAAGCCGGGCAACTGGACGTCTTCCACGCCAATGCGGGCTCTTATATCGGCGGCGATCTTATCGAAGGCGATCCGGACGCCTTTGACCGGATGCTCAATCTCAACATCAACGCCGTGTTTCGCTGCGTACACGCGGTCCTCCCGCATATGGTGGAGCGCAAGGCCGGCGATATCATCGTGACCAGTTCGGTGGCTGGCCACGTCCCGGTGGTGTGGGAACCGGTCTACACGGCCTCAAAACATGCAGTGCAAGCCTTCGTCCACACGGTGCGGCGGCAAGTCTCGAAACATGGAATACGCGTGGGGGCAATCGCACCCGGTCCGGTGGTGACGGCGCTCCTGAAGGATTGGCCGCCCGAAAATCTCGAAAAAGCGATGGCAGCAGGCAATCTCATCGAGCCATCCGAAGTTGCCGAAGCGGTCTTGTTCATGCTGACACGGCCACGCAATGTGACAATCCGCGACCTCGTGATCCTGCCGCAGAACTTCGACATCTGAATGGCTGGAGTGCCGCTACTCGCATGCTCGAGAACAATAGCGGCATGCATCTGCTTGGTGCTCACGAAGCTTGTGTTCGTAAGAGCGGATGCATGCCGCTATTGTTCTCGAGCATGCGATTGAACTGCGCCTCTTCAACGGGCCGGCTAAAGAGATAGCCCTGAATCTCGTTACAGCCGCTTTCGACGAGGAAGCGAGCCTGCTCCTCCGTCTCGACACCTTCGGCGATCACCTCCAAACCCAGCTTCTGGGCAAGCGAGATAATCGCTGCAGTTATGGCCATGTCGTCGGCGTCGTGCGGAATGTCGGCGATGAATGAGCGGTCGATCTTGAGGCGCGACAATGGAAATCTTTTGAGCGCACTGAGGCTCGAATAGCCTGTTCCGAAATCGTCGACTGCGAGCTTTACGCCCAGCGTCTCCAATTCCTGCATTCTGGCAATCGAACCGGCGAGGTCCTTCATGATCAGGCTCTCGGTGATTTCAAGCTCGAGCCATATTGGATCGAGGCCGCTTTCACTCAGCGCAGTCGCCACGGTCTCGATCAGGCGCTTTTCCTGAAACTGCCTGGCGGAGACATTGACGCTGATCCTGATTGGTTCGCGCCCCTGGTCCTGCCATGCCTTGGCCTGCCTGCACGCCGTCTTGAGTACCCATTCACCAATTGGCACGATGAGACTCGTCTCTTCGGCAAGAGCAATGAAATCTCCTGGGTAGACAAGGCCCTCGCTCGAATGGTTCCAGCGGATCAACGCTTCGGCCGCAACGATCCTGCCTGTCCGGACGTCCACCTGCGGCTGGTAGTGCAGCACGAACTCATCGCGAAGAAGCGCCTGGCGGAGTTCGTCGGTCCGGGAAAGCTTCTTTCGGACGATGGCGGTCATTGCCGAGGTGAACAAGGCTATTCCGTCGCGACCCAGCTCCTTCGCCCGATACATGGCCATATCTGCGGAAGCGAGCAGCTCTCCCGCGGTGCTGCCATGGCTCGGGTAACTGGCGACACCGATGCTGCAGGTCACCCTGAGTTCGATATCGTTGAGTACGATCGGGCGTGTAACTGCTTCTCTTATTGCCGACAATCGATCCAGGCAGCTCTCGAGATCCATTTGCTCAAGAATAATCACGAACTCGTCTCCCCCGATTCTGGCGAGAGAACCCTGGTCACTTGTCAGCTCGCTGATCCTGCTGGCTACGATCTTCAGCAATTGGTCGCCGACCGAGTGACCAAGGCTGTCGTTGACGAGCTTGAAATTGTCGAGATCGAGGAATGCCAGTGCCACTTCGCTCCTCGTGGAATCGGCCGTCTGCATTGCAAAGGTGAGTTTTCGGTCCAGCAATGCGCGATTGGCCATCCCCGTCAGCGGATCGTGGTCGGCAAGAAACCCGATCCTTGCCTCCGCACGATGACGGCTGATTGCTATCCCGGCCATGTGCACCGCGATCGAAACAAACTCGGAGAAATCGGGCTGAAACCGTGAACCTTCAGACGAATAGAGAGCGAGGATGCCTTCGATCTGCCCGTCGGCGTCGGAAATTGCCAAACAGCGGCACTGATGGTCGAGTTCAGAGATACCCGCCTGATCAAAGGCGAGCTTGAGTGCCGCCGCGGCGGCGTCGAGATCTGTGGGAACGGTACGAATGAATGTCGCATTGGCGCGTTTGCGATAGTCTTCATTCAAGGTCGGCGCAGCCGCCAGACGCAACTCCGCCGGATCTGGCGTGATCGTCAGGAATGCAGCGTGCACACCCTTCGCGAATCCGGCAGTCATCAGAGCAAGTTCTTCAAGAAAATTGGGCAGAGGCATTCCGCGCGCTATCATTTCGAGCAGACCGGACTGAGCGCGCATCCGTCGTTCTGCCGATTTCTGCGCGGTGACGTCACGGGAAACGCCGACAACGCCGACTATTGTTCCAGACGCGTCTCTCAGCGGGACACGCGTGATCATCAGCCATCGCTCCCCACCGCCACGAAATGCCAACTCCTCACCACCGAAATGGGGCTGTCCCGTCTCGGCGACACTACGTTCAACATCCGTGGCTATTTGCGCTATGTGGTGCGGCAGGAAATCGAAATCCGTCCGCCCGACCAAATCCTTCAGATGCGACAGCCCGTTGTTGGCGACGATCGCTTGGTTTGCAAACAGGAAACGTCCTTCCAAATCCTTGGCATATATATAATCAGGGATTTGGTTGATCATATTCTCCAGCCAACTCTGGCGCTCGCCCAAGTCAGCTTCATGATGAGAATCGTCCGACATCCTGGGCGACATGACAGCGTTCGAAGCCGGCTCGACCTCGGAGAATGAGATTGGCAGTTTGCCGTCCGCAATGACGCCTTTAGCCACGGAAATTCCTCGGAACAGATAGGAATGACCATTCTGCTTTTGCGAGGTTATGTTCGGGTGAACGTCAATTCATTGCCGAGACGAAGCTGCGATCATGGTGAACGAATCCTTAAGGCGTTAAGCCCCACGTCCTTTTGATGCATTTTGGTATGGCCTGCCGCAGCTGGTGGCCAACAAATCCCCTTCCCCGAGAGCTTGCGACCTGGCTACTGTTGCAACTATGCCGCATCTCAAAGCTTAGCCGAGAATTTCGCCGGGTTTGACTTGGCCTGCGCGTCCAATCGATCTAGGATTGATCATCATCAACACGGTTCTAGGGAGTTTTCGATGGCTATTTTTTCCAACTCCCCAGTGGCTTCCGCGAATATCGCCTGAAGCCGGTCGCGTTTTCCAACGCGGCAGAACCTGATGGACTGGTGCTAACCCTCCCGTCGATCGTTCCCCACCAAACCATTTCGCGCGGTTTTGCGCGGAGATCCTTTTCCCTATGACGGAGCCGGCGAAAGCCGGATACATCAATGGCTTTTGGTTTCAAATCCCGCCGCGGCGGTGCTTTTCGCAGCGTTTTCCGTTTTTGCTGGGCTCACTGGAAGCAACAGCCAGGCCGCGCCTCCTTCATGTTATTCACAGCGATGCTGTCTACATTTGCGGATGTGCTCACGCCCTTGTTTTCCGGCCGGCTGGTCGATGCCGTGGTGTCCGGAAAGGCCGGCGACGCCGCAACGTGGAACAATGCCTTCAACGCCTTTTGCTGGCTGATGGCACTGTCGATCGGCGCCGTCATTTTGCGGCATGCCACGTTCACCGCCATCATCGGCTTCACGCTGAAGTCGATGTCGGAGATCGCGGCGAATTCCTTCTTCCATATCCAGCGCTTTTCGAGCGATTGGCACGCCAACAGCTTTGCCGGCTCCACCGTTCGCAAGGTGACGCGCGGCATGTGGGCGCTTGACCTGCTCAACGACACCGTCTTCGTCGCGCTGTTCCCATCGCTGGTGATGCTCATCGGCTCGACCATTTTGATGACATGGTACTGGCCGATGATGGGATTGCTGGTTGGCGCCGGATCCGTACTCTTTATCGCCTTCACGGCGACGATGGCCCTGCGCTATGTCGCGCCGATGGCCAGCATGGCCAATAGCTGGGATACACGCCTTGGCGGTGCGCTCGCCGATGCCGTGACCTGCAACGCCGTGGTCAAGGCCTTTGGTGCTGAAGACCGGGAGGACAAGCGTCTCGCCACGGTCATGCGCAAGTGGCGGGATCGCACCGCTCGCACCTGGACGCGGGGCACTCTGAACGGCACCTCGCAGAATGCCCTGCTCAGCCTGTTGCGCGGCTGCGTGCTCGGCCTCGCCCTTTGGCTTTGGGCCAACGGCAAGGCCAATGCGGGCGACATCACTTTCGTCCTGACTGCCTTTTTCATTCTTCAGGGCTATCTGCGTGAAATCGGCATGCATATCCGCAACCTGCAGCGCTCGGTGAACGACATGGAGGAGCTTGTCACCATCCATGCACAGCCTTTGGGCGTGGAGGACGTTCCCCGCGCGCCAGCCCTCCATGTGAAGGCCGGCCTGATCACGTTCGATCATGTCACCTTCCATTATGGCAACCACCATGCCCCGCTCTACAAAGACTTCTCGGTCACCATCAAACCGGGCGAACGGGTCGGCCTTGTCGGCCATTCCGGCTCGGGAAAGACGACCTTCATCAAGCTGATCCAGCGCCTGCATGACGTCAACCACGGCACGGTCTCGATCGACGGGCAGGATATTTCCAAGGTGGCGCAGACCTCTCTTCGCCGCCAGATCGCCATCGTGCAGCAGGAACCCATCCTGTTTCACCGCTCGCTGGCGGAAAATATCGCCTATGCAAGGCCGACGGCCACGCAAGCAGAGATCAGGAGGGCTGCACAGCTTGCAAGCGCCCACGACTTCATCGAAGCGCTGCCGAAGGGCTATGCGACGCTTGTCGGCGAACGCGGCATTAAGCTCTCCGGCGGCGAACGGCAACGCATCGCCATTGCCCGTGCTTTCCTGGCCGATGCGCCGATCCTGATCCTCGACGAAGCGACTTCAAGCCTCGACTCGGAATCGGAAATGCTCATCCAGCAGGCGATGGAGAGGCTGATGGAGGGACGCACGACGCTCGTCGTTGCTCACCGCCTGTCGACTGTGCGCGCGCTCGATCGGCTGCTGGTCTTCGAACACGGACATATTGCCGAGGAAGGCACCCATGCCAGCCTCATTCGGCGCAAAGGCGGGATCTATCGCGGGCTGTTCGAGCGCCAGGCGTTGGAGCTGACGAAGGGCATCGCGAGCGAAGGGCTGATCGGCGAATAAGAAGTCTACAGGCAGTCACTCCCCGCAGAACCGGCTCGCCTCGGCAAACAAGGCGACCGCATCGCACTCGTGATGTTATGACACCGTAGCCAGTCGGCATCATAAACCATGCCAGTTTTTGAGCGGGGCCATCTCACACGGCACATCGTGCGCTGCCGCAATTTTGGGCGGCAGCGCACGATGTTTGGTCAAAAATTTACCGTCCGATAAATTTTTGACCAAACGATAAATAATTTGGGACGCACAAAACCGATATCCATTGATTTTATTGAATTTTTCGATTTGGCACGCAACCTGCTTCCAAGATTCCGAACCAGGCCTTGGCCGCTCGCGACCTCAAGAGGAGAGCAGATATGGAAATCGGTGTTTTCATCCCGATCGGGAACAATGGTTGGCTGCTGTCGGAAAACGCGCCGCAGTACAAACCCAGCTTCGAACTGAACAAGGAGATCACGCTAAAGGCGGAGAAATACGGCTTCGACTTCGTGCTCTCGATGATCAAGCTGCGCGGCTTCGGCGGCAAGACGGAGTTCTGGGATCACAATCTCGAATCCTTCACGCTGATGTCGGGCCTCGCTGCCGTCACCACCCGCATCAAGCTGTTTGCGACCGCCGCAACGCTGGTGATGCCGCCGGCTATCGTCGCCCGTATGGCATCGACCATCGACAGCATTTCGAATGGCCGCTTCGGTCTCAACCTCGTCACCGGCTGGCAGCGCCCGGAATATTCCCAAATGGGCATGTGGCCGGGCGACGAGTATTTCGCCAAGCGCTACGACTACCTCGGGGAATACGCGACCGTGCTGCGCGATCTGTGGGAGACCGGAAAGAGCGATCTGAAGGGCGAATTCTTCCAGATGGACGATTGCCGTCTGTCGCCACGACCCCAGGCCGACATGAAGGTGATCTGCGCCGGCTCTTCGACCGCGGGCATGGAGTTCTCGGCCCAATATGCCGACTACAATTTTTGCTTCGGCGTCGGCGTCAATACGCCGAAGGCGTTTGCTCCGGCAGCCGAACGGCTTCAGGTAGCGACGGCCAAGACCGGCCGCGACGTCTCTTCCTTCGTCCTTTTCATGGTGATCGCCGACGAGACCGATGAGGCCGCCCGCGCCAAATGGGAGAGCTATAAGGACGGCGCAGACCAGGAAGCGATTGCCTGGCTCGGCGTGCAGGGAGCCGCCGATACCAAGTCCGGCTCGGACACCAACATCCGCCAGATGGCCGACCCCGTCTCGGCCGTCAACATCAACATGGGAACACTCGTTGGCTCCTACGAGACCATCGCCAAGCTGCTCGATGAAGTCCCGACCGTCCCCGGAACAGGCGGCGTACTGCTGACCTTCGACGACTTCGTGAAGGGTGTTGAAGATTTCGGCACGAAGATCCAGCCGCTGATGAAGTGCCGCGAACACATAAAGCCCATGCTGGAGGCCGCCGAATGAGCGCCGTTACCGCAGCCGGATATCAGGCCCCTCAGGAGCGCTCGCAGAGCGTCACCCTCCCCGCCAGGCCCGAACCGATCACGCTGAAGCCCAGTGAGACAGCGGTTGTCGTCGTTGACATGCAGAACGCCTATTCGACCGAAGGCGGCTATGTCGATCTCGCCGGCTTCGATATTGCGGGCGCCAAGGGGACGATCGCCAATATCAAGAAGACGCTTGATGCCGCGCGTGCCGCCGGTGTCCAGGTCATCTATTTCCAGAATGGCTGGGATAAGGACTATGTGGAGGCAGGTGGCCCCGGCTCTCCGAATTACCACAAGTCCAACGCGTTGAAGACCATGCGCCAGAGACCGGAGCTGCAAGGGCAGCTTCTCGCCAAGGGAACCTGGGACTACGCGATCGTCGACGAGCTGCAGCCCCAACCCGGCGACATCCTGGTGCCGAAGACCCGCTACAGCGGTTTCTTCAACACCAATATGGACAGCGTGCTGCGCGCGCGCGGCATCCGCAATCTCGTCTTCGTCGGCATCGCCACGAATGTTTGCGTGGAGAGCTCGCTCCGCGATGCGTTCCATCTCGAATATTTCGGCGTGATGCTGGAGGATGCCACCCATCATCTCGGCCCCGATTTCATCCAGCAGGCGACAGTCTACAACGTCGAGAAATTCTTCGGCTGGGTCGCCACCGTCAACGACTTCTGCGCCACCGTCTCGCAAGCCGCTCCAACCGAAGCCTGATCCAATCATCAAGAGGAGACCCTCATGCCCAAGTCCATCATCGTGCCCGCAGGAACCCATAAGCCGATCGCGCCATTTTCGCCCGGCACGCTTGCCGACGGTATCGTCTATGTCTCCGGCACCCTGCCCTTCGACAAGAACAATGACGTCGTGCATGTCGGCGATGCTGGCGCCCAGACGCGCCATGTGCTCGAAACCATCAAATCGGTGATCGAGACAGCCGGGGGCACCATGGAAGACGTGACGATGAACCATATCTTCGTCACCGACTGGGCCAACTACCAGGCCGTCAACGCCGTCTATGCCGAATACTTCCCCGGCGACAAGCCGGCGCGCTACTGCATCCTGTGCGGGCTCGTCAAGCCGGACGCGCTGGTCGAGATCGCAACCGTCGCTCATATCGGTAAGAAGTAGGCGGCATGCATTTCGAGGTTCATGGGCTCGATCGCCCCGACGCGAAGACGATCATCCTATCCTCCGGGCTTGGCGGATCAGGAAGCTATTGGGCGCCTCAAATCGAGGCGCTCGCGACCGATTTCCGGATCGTCACCTACGACCATCGCGGCACGGGACGCACCGGCGGCGATGTTCCGGATACCGGTGGCATCTCAGCCATGGCGGACGATGTGCTGGAGATTGCAGCCCGGCTGCAACTTGATCGTTTCGACTTCATGGGCCACGCGCTCGGCGGCCTCATCGGCCTCGACATCGCGCTGCGGCGTCCCGAGCTTATCGGAAAGCTGATCCTCATCAACGCATGGAGCAAGGCCGATCCGCATTCCGGCCGCTGCTTCGATATCCGCATCGAGCTTTTGGAGCGATCCGGCGTCGAAGCCTTCGTCAAGGCGCAGCCCTTGTTTCTCTATCCGGCCGTTTGGATGTCGGAAAATGCCGAGCGCATGGCGGCTGATGAGCGCCATGGCGTCGCGCACTTCCAGGGCAAGGCGAATGTTCTCAAACGGATCGCCGCGTTGCGGGCATTCGATATCGACGACAGGCTCTCCGAGATCCGCACCCCGACGCTGGTCGTCGGCACGCGCGATGATCTGCTCGTGCCCTATACGCGCTCCGTCCGGCTTGCCGAGGGCTTGTCGGCAGCCGAACTTGCCCTTTCCGACTTTGGCGCCCATGCGGTGAACGTCGTTGAGCCCGAGGAATTCAACAATAAAGTGCTGCGCTTTCTACGCGCGAGATCAGAAGTCCGATAAGGAGCCTGACATGCAAGCCCCATCCCTGACGGTCACCGCACCAGCCAGCCCCTCCCCTGACGAGAGGAAGCAGGAATACCGCGACGCTATGGCGCGGCTCGGAGCCGCCGTCAACATCGTGACGACCGATGGCCCGGGAGGGCTTGCGGGTTTTGCTGCAACAGCGGTGTGCAGCGTGACCGACAGCCCGCCGACATTGCTGGTCTGCCTCAATCGCACCTCTTCCGCCTATCCGGCCGTCAACGCCAACCGTGTGCTTTGCGTCAACACACTGGAGCGCGGCCATGAGGATCTTAGCCGGCTTTTTGGCGGAAAGACGCCCGTACACGAGCGTTTCGAGGGCGCCAGCTGGTCCTCGCTTGAAACGGGAGCACCTGTGCTCGACGACGCGCTGATCTCTCTCGATTGCAGGGTGAAAGCCATCTCCGACGGGGGCACGCATGACATCCTGATTTGCGACGTCGTCGCCATCCGCGAGAACGACGGCGGACAGGCACTCATCTATTTTGACCGGCGATATCATGCCATTTAGACCCAAATGAAATCGACAAGACGTGATGAACATATTGGGCCAGAAGGAAGCGATCGATCTTTCCAATCTGCTTTCCGAGGTTTTCCAGAAGCTGGATCAATAGACAACGTGCCCGCACGAGATCCTTCGATTTCGGCGCTTTACTTTATCCCTACGGCCGGTGCGTCGCTGTAAACGGAGAAAGTGGAAAAGGATGTGGAACGTAACACCTTCCCACGTTCTCGCTGTCCGACACTCACATGCGGCCGCGCAGAGCGTCGGGATCATAGGGTGATTCAGGGATTACGCGCGCCTTGCGCATCTCTCCGAGGATCGGTACTTCGAGCTCGGTGCCGGGAGTGCCCAGCTCGGCCGGCAGCAGCGCAAAAGCGACATCGCAGCCAAGCGTGTAGGCATAACCACCGGAGGTGATGCGGCCGACCAGCTTGCCGTTGCGATAGACGCCTTCATGGATGAGCGAGCTTGCTCCATCCGTGTCGATACTGATGGTGACCGACCGTTGTTTGACGCCCTGTTCTTTCTGTCGCAACAGGGCCTCTCTGCCGATGAACTCCCCCTTGTCCAGGCGAATGAAGCGGTCAAGGCCGCTTTCCCATGCCGTCAGTTCCGGGTTCATATCGCGATACATGGCGCGATATGATTTCTCCAGCCTGAGCGATTCCAGCGCCTGCAGACCGATCAAGCGCAAGCCGTGCGGCGCGCCGGCCGCCAGCAGGGCTTCGAGGAGATGACGCTGGTAGCAAAGTGGATGATAGAGCTCCCATCCGAGTTCTCCTTCATAGTTCACCCGCAGCAGCCGGACGTCGGTGGCAAGACCGACCGTGCCTGATTTGACCCCGAACCACGGAAATGCCTCGTTGGAAATATCCATCTCGGTGAGGCCCTGCAGCACCTCGCGCGCCTTGGGTCCGACGATGGTGAAGCAACCGCGCTCATTCGTTGCGTTTCGCAACTGCACTGTCCCGTCCTTCGGCAAGAGCTTCGACAGGTCGTCGAAATTCCAGCGCTCGGCGCGCGGCGTCGAAATCAGGTAGAACATGCCGTCCTCAAGACGGGAAACGATGTACTCCGCCTGGACACCGCCGTTCCTGGTCAGATGATGGCTGAGATTGACGCGTCCGACTTTCGGCAGGCGGTTGGCGAGGATACCGTCGAGCCAGGCCTCGGCGCCCGGACCGGAGATCTCGAATTTCGTCATCGGCGTCATTTCTACGAGACCGACGATGTTGCGCACCGCATGAACCTCCTCGCCGACATACTTGCCCTTCTCCGTCCAGCGCCAGCTGTTCTGAT
>Ga0075370_10001301_pt1 | contig 10679 bp, 2 predicted proteins | sample EndMethybrTD3035_FD_71398 | JGI IMG/M metagenome (GOLD analysis project Ga0075370, IMG submission 71398) | Populus endosphere microbial communities from Tennessee, USA - Endosphere MetaG P. TD hybrid TD303-5 | ecosystem: Host-associated > Plants > Roots > Endosphere | place: USA: Tennessee... | reverse complement strand
GTACAGCAACCGGGTCGCATCGCTGCCGAGGCTGCGCAACAACGCCTCGCGCGGTGCGCGTTTCACGGTGAACTCATGAATTCCGCCGAACCTGCGGCCATCGCGGTCAACGAAGTCGAGGTCGAAGACTTGCGTCTCACTGTCGACCGGGCCGGCGTGCCACCGTGCGTGGCAGTAGAAGCGCTCAGGCATCCGCACGCTCAGCTCGACCGCCCCATACCGCAATGGCAGGAATAGGTCCGTGATGCCTTCGAGCAGGCCTGCGGCGGAATAGAGTGCAGCGCCGGCGATTCCGGTGCAGAGATCAAGCAGCACCGGATGCACCGGCTCGTTGCCGAGATGATCCGACAGCTCGGTGCCGACTGCGATGTCACCGATCGCCTCACGTTCGCCTGCCCATAAGGATTTCAGTGAAGATCTCCACACGGGACCCAACGACAGCTCGTTGTCCGCGAATGTCTCGAACAACTGTTGAGGGGCCATCCGCGTCATGCGCTCGATCGACACGTCCAGAGAGTCGGCGTCATCGGCGGCCTCCGAGGATTCAGGCGCAGAGTCCCGACCAACATCGGTCACCACCGCGCCCTCGGCGTTCAGTGACCACTCGGCCTCCCGGTCGCCGTACGGCCGGCTATGCACCTGGAACCGCCAGCCCTGGCCGTCGTCCGGTCGACGCAACGACAGCTGCACCTCGCGGGATACTTTGTCACCCAACAAGATCGGCTCATAAAAGAACACGTCCTGCACGCGCGCCGGCGGTTCCACCGCGGCCAGGACCATCGCCGCGTAGGTCGCCCCCGGCACGACCACCGTGCCGTAGATGACGTGGTCGGCTAGCCACGGCTGAGTCTTGACACTGAACCGGCTGGTGTAGACGATGTCGCCGGATGCGAGATCCTGTGCCGAGCCGAGGATTCCAGAAACCGCGGCACCGTCTGACCGGATGCCGGCGGTCTTCGGCCAGTAGGGGCGGTGCTGGAAGGGATATGTGGGCAGTTCGAGTCGACGGCGCGGCCGATGCTGCAATGCGGCGAAGTTCGGCCGATGGCCCGCGACATAGACGCCGGCCACTGCCTCGGCGATCTGGCATCGGGCGTCCGTGCCCCTACGCAGCGAGTGGATAGCCCGTGGCGGCGCAGACGTTTCCGGCCAGATCTGCAACGCGGCCGCGTTCAGAATCGGTTGCGGGCCGATCTCCATCAACACGGTGCAGCCCAGCCGGGCCGCGGTGCGCACACTTTCGGCGAACTGCACCGGTTGACGCGCATGTCGCCGCCAGTACTGCGCATCCAGCGTGGTCGTTCCTGTGAGCACCGTCCCTGTGCGGTTGCAGATGAGTGGTCGGTCGGCAGTGTCGAACCCGAACCTAGCGGCGTACGACTCGAATTCATCGAGCGCCGGGTCCATCAGCTCGGAGTGGAAGGCGTGGCTGGTTTCCAGCCATGCGTAGCGGAATCCGTCCGACTCGCACATGGCGACGATCTTCTCCAGATCCGAGGTTGGTCCGGACAGCACGATGTTGGTCCCGTTGTAGGCGGCCACCGACACCCGCGGGAATTCATCGGCCAGGTCCTCGACATGTTCGGCGTCGGCGAAGACCGCCACCATTCGCCCATCTTCGGGCAGCGCGTCGAACAGACGTCCGCGCTCGGCCACCAACAACGCGGCGTCCTCGATCGACAACACCCCCGCCACGCAAGCAGCCGCATACTGGCCGACGCTGTGTCCGAAGACCACGTCCGGCTCGATGCCCCAGGACTGCCACAGGCGAGCCAACCCCATTTCGACAGCGAAGAGTGCGGGCTGTGCGAATGAGGTGCGCCGCAACGTATCCCCTGCATCGCCGTCTGCATCGAACACTACGTCCAACAGCGGATGCGGGAGCACCTCGTCGACCACTTCCGCACATCGGCTCAGGGTGTCGGTGAATACTGGTTCGACGTCGAACAGTTCCCGCGCCATCCCCGGGTATTGACTGCCCTGGCCGGTGAACAACCACGCCGTGGTTGGCCGATCTCCGCAGACGCCCCGCAGGAGACCAGGTCCTAGCCGGTTTTCGGCCAGGCCTGCCAACTGGTCTCGCGCTGCGTTGACCGAAGCCACGGTGAGGGCCGCCCGATGTTCGAAGTGGGAGCGGGCCACACCCGCCGTGTAGCAGACGTCCGCGATCTCGGCGTCGGGATGCGCATCAAGCCAGCCGACGTATCGCTGCGCCAACGCGCACAATGCCTGTGGCGAACGCGCCGACAGTGGCAACACCACGACCGGATCGGAAACGCAGTTGTCCTGCTTCGGCTCTGCGGGAGTCTGCGGCGCCTCTTCGATCAAGACATGGGCGTTCGTCCCCGAGAAGCCAAAGGAACTCACTCCCGCGCGCCGTGGTTTGCCGTCGGCCTGCCACGGGACAGCCCTGTCAACGACGCGGACCGGCAGCCGATCCCACGGGATGTGCGGCGACGGATTTTCGAAGTGCAGGTTCTGCGGGATGACCTCGTGTTGCAGCGACAGGATGACCTTGATCAGACCGGTGACCCCCGCGGCGGATTCGAGGTGCCCGACATTGGTCTTCACCGATCCGATCAGCAGCGGCTTGGCGGGATCGCGTTCGGCACCGTAGGCAGCGGCGGCCGCCTGGACTTCGATCGGATCACCCAACGATGTGCCGGTGCCGTGCGCTTCGAGGTAGTCGACGTCGCGGCCCGCCACCCCGGCACGGGCCAACGCAGCTGCGATAACCCGTTGCTGTGCACCACCGTTCGGTACGGTCAGACCGCCGGATGCGCCGTCCTGGTTGACCGCGCTTCCCCGGATGACCGCCTCAATCCGATCACCGTCGCGCACAGCGTCGCACAACCTCTTCAGCACCACTACCCCGCAGCCTTCGCCGCGCACATAACCGTCAGCGGCAGCGTCGAACGTCTTGCACCGTCCGTCGGGCGCCAGCATTCGGGCGCGGGAAGTCGCGATCGTGATCACCGGGCTCAACAGAACGTTCACTCCTCCTGCCAGTGCAAGATCGCAATCCCCTGTGTGCAGCGCCTGACACGCCTGATGGATCGCGACCAGCGAGGAACTGCACGCGGTGTCCACGGCGACCGCCGGACCTTCCAGCCCGAACGCGAAGGCCACTCTTCCCGCGACCACGCTGGGTGCATTGCCGGTCGCGAACTGGGCCTCGATGCTCTCCATCGCGGTGGTGGACAACACGTGCGAATACTCGTTCGCACCGACCCCGATGTAGACGCCGGTTCGGCTGCCGCGCAACGCCGCCGGCGAAAGGCCTGCACGCTCAAGGCCTTCCCACGAGGTTTCCAGCACCAGGCGCTGCTGCGGATCTATCCACACCGCTTCTCGCGGGGCGATGCCGAAGAACTCGGGGTCGAATCCGTCGATACCCTCGAGGAACCCGCCGTACCGGGTATAGATCTTGCCCGCCGCATCGGGATCGGGATCGTAGTAGTCGTTGATGTCGAAGCGATCGTCGGGAATCTCCCGAATCATGTCTGCGCCGCCGCGCAGTACCTTCCAGAAGGCATCGGGGTCGGCGGCGCCAGGGACACGACACGCCATGCCGACGATCGCAACGGGTTCGTCGGTGCTGACCGTAATCACAGCGTCGGGCTTTGAGAGCGCCTGTGCGCCGAGGTCGAGGATGTCGCTGAGCAGATACTCCGCGACCGGGGCGAGTTGGGGATGGTCCATTGCCATGGTCACCGGCAGCTGCCTGCCTAACCCGCGTTCCAGTCGACGGTGAAGTTCAAGGGCCATCAACGAGTCCATACCGAGGTCGAAGAATCCCGTGTCGTCGCGGATGTCCGCCGGGTCGATCTTGGTCACCTCGGCCACGGCGTTTCGGATGTAATCCACCACCAATAGCTTGCGCTGTTTGACGGGAGCCGCCTTGAGCTCTTCAATCAACGGCGTCGTCGCCGAGACCACCGGCGCTGCTGCCGTTTCGGGCACCTCACGCTCGATCTGCGTCAAGAACGCACGCTTACGCTGCAGCTGTTGGAACGGCAGGAAGCGGGTCCAGTCGATCCGGGCGACCATCCCCTGCGGAGCCGACGCCGCGACCAGCTCGGCCATCCCGGTCAGTGCCTCGGCCGGCGACAGCGGTCGGATTCCGAGCACGCCGAATTGCTCTCGGGCTTCCCGGTCTCCCATTCCCACTGCCCAGAGGCCGAAATCGACGGTGGTGCCGGGAATGCCGTGCTCACGCTGCCACCAGCTCAGACCGTCCAGAAACCCGTTGGCCGTTGCGTAGACGATCTGGCCCCTACTGCCCCATACCGAGGCGATCGACGACGTATTCACAAAGAAGTCCAGCTGCAGATCGACCGCAGCCTCACTCAGATGCCATCCACCCCACACCTTTCCCGCAAACACGCGGTCGATGTCGGCCTGCGCCATGGTGAGCAGTGGCGTCATCGCGAACTCCCCCGCGGCGTGCACGATGCCGGCCAACGGCGGCAGTTCGGCGCGCACGATGGAGAGCATGTGTGTGACCTCGTCGGCGTTGGCGACGTCTACGGCCAGGACCCGCACCCGGCAGGCGTAGTCGTTCTGGATTGCGTCTATTCGTTTCTGCGCTTCGTCCTTCGGGGGTCGTCGTCCCGTGAGAACCAAGTGCTGCGCACCACGCGCGGCGAGATACTCCGCGATTTCCAGTCCGATCGCGCCCAGCCCACCCGTCACGAGATAGGTTGCTCCCGAGCGCACTTCGAGACTCGTGGGGTGGGGCCGCGCCGCACCTCGGGATAGCCGGGGCACGTACATCACGGGACCACGCAGAGCGATCTGGTCTTCGCTGGCCGCCCCTGTCAGAACGTGACCGATCAACGCGGTCCATTCTTCGGCGTCATCTCGGGACAGATCGGCCAGTCCACCCCACAGCTGAGGGATTTCGTACGACGCGGTGCGGCCGAGGCCCCAGAGACTCGACTGCACAGGCGAGACGGTGTCGGCCTCGATGACCCGTTGCGCACCCCGTGTTATCAGCCACGTTGGCGCGTCGAGTTGTGCCGCTGAGGCTGCCCGGAAGAACCGCTGTGTACCGCCGAGCACGCGCCCCTGCATCCGCTCCAGCGACGAAGCCAGCGGTGCACCGGCGGGGTCCCGGCCGGCGAGATACAGGATTCGCAGAGGTGATTCCGTCGCCGCTGCGGCGCTCAGCCCCGATACGAGTTGTGCTTCCTCCGCGTCGGATTGCGGCAATTCGAGGCACCGGTATCGGTGCCCATTCGCTGCGAGCACGTCGGCGAGTACGCCGACGGTGTCACCGGCGTCGGTCACGATCAGCCAGTCGATCCCTTCGCAGACATCTGACCCTGGTAGGCCGTGCGGCGATTTCTCCCAGCTCACCTCGTAGCGGGCATCCGCGATCGACAACGCACTTCGCTGTTGGTTGTGTTGCGCAGCAAGCTGTTTCAACAGCCGAGCGGAAGTGGTCACTTCTGACCCGCTGCCCGGCACATCCAAGAGCGCTGCGAGCTCGTCGATCCGTCCCTCCTCGAGCAGCCTGACCGTGTCGGTCCGGACGGCATCCGATGCCTCGGTGCGTTCCCGCTTTTCGTCGCACCAGTAACGGCGGTGCTGGAAGGGGTAGGTGGGCAGGTCGACGGCGTTGGCCGGCCCTTGTCGGAACGCCGCGAAGTCGGGGCGATGCCCGGCGACATAGGCGGTTGCGAGGGCTTCAGTGATCTGACGATGATCGACACGCCCACGGCGCAGCGACGCGATGGGTTGTGGTCTGGCCACGGCCTCGGGCCACGCGTGCAGCGCGGCAGCCGTCAGTACCGGTTGGGGGCCGATTTCCAGCAGCACAGCGCAGCCGAGGTCCGCGAGTGTTTGGACGCTCTTGGCGAATTCGACGGGCTGACGTGCGTGGCGCCGCCAATACCGCGCGTCGAGTTGCACCTGCTTGGTCACCACTGCGCCGGTGCGATTACACACCAGTGTCCGTTGGGGCGAGCGGAAGTCGAACCGGCTTGCGTAGGCTTCGAACTCGTCAAGTGTGGGATCGAGCAGCTCGGAATGGAAGGCGTGGCTGGTTTCGAGCCAGTCGCAGCGGATGCCCTCGGCCGTCAAACCGGTTACCGCCTGTTCCAGGTCTTCCACAGGGCCGGACAGCACGGTGTTGGCACCGTTGTAGGCCGCCACCGACAGCCGAGAGAATTCGTCGGTACAGCGCCGAACTCGCTCGGCGGAGGTGAACGCCGCGACCATCCGACCACCGGCAGGCAGACTCCCGAAGAGCCGGCCACGCTCCGCGAGAAGTACCGCACCCTCCTCGACACCGAAGACCCCCGCGACGCAGGCCGCCGAATACTGACCGACGCTGTGTCCCAACACCACATCGGGTTCGATACCCCACGACTGCCAGAGCCGAGCCAGCCCCATCTCCACCGCGAACAACGCCGGTTGTGCATAGGAGGTGTGCTGAAGGATCGCATCATCCGTGCCGAAGACCACGTCCAATAACGGTTTTTCGACAATGTCGGCCACAGCGTCCGCGCACCGGGTGACCGTTTCGCGAAAGACGGGTTCGGTGTCGAACAGCCCACTGGCCATGCCTGCGAACTGGCTGCCCTGACCGGTGAACAGCCACGCTGTCTTGGGTGGGTCACTGCACTCGCCGCGCAACAAACCAGGTGCCGGTCGATCGTCCGTGAGCGCGCCGAGCAGGTCCCGCGCGGATGCGACCGAGGTACTGACCACCGCGGCACGGTGCTCGAAGTGAGATCGACCCGTTCCAGCGGTGACGCAGACATCCCGTAGCGAGGTGTTCGGATGCGCTGCCAGCCAGTCGCTGTAGCGGTGGGCAATCTCGACCAGCGCGTCCGCGTTCCGCGCGGACAGGGGCAGAATGCTGACGCGTTTGTCGTCGGGGTCCACACCCGCCGCCGTGGGGTTTGCGGGCGCTTCCTCGACGATGACGTGCGCGTTCGTCCCCGTGAATCCGAACGAGCTGACTCCCGCAACCCTGGGTCTGAGATCGCACTTCCACTGGGTGGCCGCCTCGACCACCCGCACGGGGAACCTGTCCCAGGGGATGTGTGGTGAGGGTGTCGTGAAATTCAGATGCTTCGGCAATTCCTCATGTTCGAGGGACAGGATGACCTTGATCAGGCCTGCGATGCCTGCCGCCGCTTCGAGGTGACCGATGTTCGTCTTCACCGACCCGATCAGCAGCGGCCGGTCGGCGTCGCGTCCCGCGCCGTATACCGCTCCGGCAGCCTGCACCTCGATGGGATCGCCAAGCGACGTGCCAGTCCCGTGCGCCTCGAGGTAATCGACGTCGCAGGCCGCGATTCCTGCGCGCTCCAACGCCTCTGCGATCACCCGCTGCTGGGCGATGCCGTTCGGTACCGTCAAGCCGCCGGACGCGCCGTCCTGGTTGACCGCGCTGCCCCGGACCACGGCGCGAATCCGGTCGCCGTCGCGGACCGCATCATCGAGCCGCTTCACCACGACGACGCCGCAGCCCTCCCCTCGCACATAGCCGTCCGCGGTAGCGTCGAAAGTCTTGCAGCGACCGTCGGGAGCGAGCATTCGTGCCCGGGAGAAATTGATCATCGTTGCCGGGCTGATCAGAAGATTCACTCCGCCCGCCAACGCGAGATCGCATTCTCCGAAGCGCAGCGCCTGGCACGCCTGGTGGACCGCGACCAGCGACGAGCTGCACGCCGTGTCAACCGAGACAGCCGGTCCCTGCAAGCCCAGTCGATAGCTGATCCGGCCTGCGGCCGCGGCAGGCGATGTACCGATCGCCAAATAGGCCTCGACGGCCTCCATGCTCAGGGCGTTCGTCAGTAGACACAAGTAGTCCTGGGTGGACAGACCCATGTACACGCCGGTCTTGCTGCCCGCCAGCGCCGACGGCGCAGTGCCGGAATGCTCCACCGCCTGCCATGCCGTCTCCAGCAACAGACGATGCTGTGGGTCCATGAACTCGGCCTCGCGCGTCGATATCCCGAAAAATGGTGCGTCGAAGCCCGATATGTCGTCGAGGAAGCCCGCGCGCCGGGTCACCATTTTCCCAGCGGCGCCGGGATCGGGGTCGTAGAACCGCTCGACATCCCAACGGTCTTTCGGTATCTCCGATATCGCATCCCCTCCCTGCCGCAACAGATTCCAGTACTCGTCCGGATCGGCTGCACCCGGAAAGCGCGCCGCGTAGCCGATGATGGCAAAGCGATCAGTCATGACCGCCACCCATGATCTTGTTGAGCTTTCTGAACTTCATGGCGAGTCGCCAATCGCCCTTGATAGTCAGCTTTCCGGTGAAGAACAATGTGCGCGGACCCGTGCGCCCCTCGATCAAGTCGATGAAATCGCTTGCTGCGCAGCTGATAGTGGTCTGCGCGTCACCGTCACCGTCGATGACTCGCGGGTTGTCAGTCAAGTCGATGATGAACGTCCGCCCTCCCGGACCGTCCAGCGCGAATTTGCAAACACCGCCGAACTTGCGCGCTTGGACGGGGTCCTCGCGGATCATCGTCGATGCTCGTTCCATCAGATCGTCGACGGTCGTCACGGGTTGTGCCCTTCTGTCGGTGGAGCGGTCAGCCGTCGAGGCGCGCGAGTGCGGCTGCGTCGGGTGCCGGGAATTTGGTGAGTGGGCGACCGGCATCGATCGCCGTGAGTTCACGGGCATAGAGCTTGCGCAGCATGACGATTGCCGCATCGGAGCTGCCCAATCGGTTGAGCGACCGGTCGGGCAGCACGCCTTGACCGAGCAGGACGATGCCGTCCTCGATCAGCACCCGGTCCAGTCGGTCCTCGATGTCGTCCCAGCGTTCGCGACCACTGAGAACCGCTTGGACGACCTCCTCGACGGGTCTCTTCTGGCTTAGGTACCTACGCGCGTCACGCACGCCTTCGGCAACCCGGGCACCGATCTCGGGCGGCAGGTGAGCCGCGATGAAGAGGAAGAACATCATGTGGCTCTCGTCATCCACGGGCACGTTCCACAAGAAGCTCTTGAAGCCTCGCAATTCGCCGGCACCCGAGTTGAAGTACAGGGTGTTCGGCATCAGGAGTGCCAGGCGCCTGACGAATCCGCTGGTGAACCGACTCGATTGTGTCAAACCGAAATCGGCTTCTTCAGCCGTGATTTCGGGGATCTCCCCCGCCATGCCGTCGTCCTGGTAGACGCCGGTCTTGTGCACCCAATACTGGTGGACGTCGTCGACGGTGTTCTCGAGATCGTGAAAGTAGTTCCACTTTCTCAGTTCGGTGATGTGGAATCGGCCATACGGTTCGAGTTCCGGCCACCGCGGCAGCACCGGTACCGGTGATTCGCCGAGGTAGACCCAGATGAATCCGAAGTACTCCTCTGTTGGGTAGCTCGCTATCCGGACCTTCTCCGCGAATCCCTTCGGTTCTGCGGGTTGGTCGACACACTGCCCCGTTTCGTCGTACTGCCAGCCGTGGTAGCGGCATCGAACGCAATTGCCTTCGACGATGCCGACGGACAGCAGGACGCCGCGGTGTGCGCAGCGGCCGGCGATGATGTGCGGGGTGCCGTCTTCGCCACGGTAGAGGGTGAGCTCCTCGTGAAGTACCTTCAACGGGACGGCGCGGCCAGGTTCGAGGTCCTCTGCGACATAGACCGGTTGCCAGTGCTGCTTCAAGAGGTAGCCGGCGGGCCGGCCGGGGCCGGTGTGTTCGAAGTCGGTATCGGTGACACTGCTCATCTCATGCCCTCCCCCAGCGCAGCGCCCGCCCCTGACGACGTCAGCGCCGCAACGAAGTCCGTGATGATTCGTTCGATCGATTCGGGATCGAACAGGGCGGCGTCGTAGGTCACAGTCCCGGTGATGTCACGCCCGGTGGTGCTCACGGCGGCCGTCAACTCACGGCGCAGGATGACCCCGTCCGGCGGGACGCGCGTCACCGCGAAGTCGCCGACTGACAACTCCGTGGGCGCGGGGTCGTCCATCAGGAACCCCACTTCACCGATGTTCGACGCGGTCGGCCCGTGCGCCCCGGTGAGCGCAGCCAGAACGTGCTGCCACGGCGCGAGCTGGTTTGACAAGGCACCCAGGACTTGGGATTTCGTCTCTCGGACCTGAGCGGTCAGATCCGGTGCGGCGGCGAAGTCGAAGATCAGCGGCACGGTGTTCATGAAAGGTCCGAGGATCTGCTGCCTGGCGCGATCGCTGCGCGTGGCGAGTGGCGACGCGATCGCCACCGTCTGCCGGCCCGCATAGCCACCGAGCGCACGGGCGAACGCCGTGAGTAGGACTGTGTACAGGGACGCCTGCTCGCGAACCGCAAGGGCGCGTGCAGCATCGGCGACGGACTGCGGGAACTCGAAGTGGAACTGGCGGCCCATCGTGGCGGGGCGGTCGGCGCGCGGGTGATCAGTGGGTAGCGGTCCTGGGAGTTCATGCTCAGCGAATTGGCGTCGAAAGTGGTCGATCCGACGTGTCAGCGCGTCACCAGTCAGCCAGGACCGTTCCCATGTCGCGTAGTCCGAATACTGGAGCGCCTGATCGAGCGGTGAGAAGTCATCGAGCCCCATTGCCCCCGCAACGAACCCGCCGATCTCGCTCAGCAGCATTCGCACGGAATGGCCGTCGGCCAAGATGCGATGGACGCGCAACCGCAGAATGTGATTCTCGTCGGCGATCCGCACCACTTCGGCCCGGAACGGTGGCCGGTCGGCCAAGTCT